>WNGB01008966.1_pt1 | contig 14119 bp, 11 predicted proteins | sample 5400681 | NCBI WGS metagenome assembly WNGB01 (sample SAMN13153367, study PRJNA577476) | soil metagenome | isolation source: 115 cm soil or saprolite under grassland replicate 2 | place: USA:California | collected 2016-06-15 | reverse complement strand
CTACTTGACAGTCCTATCCGTTCACTCTATGTTCCGAATGTCCTGTCCGCTGCGAGGGCGCCATCATGAGGCGTCATGAAGGCGAGGCAGGATGCGGCACCTCCGGGCGCGACTCGCAATCGCGTCCCGGGGCGGCTCTCGGAGACAAACCGGGTGGGCGCACTACCAGGACGCCCTGCGGTCCGAGACCCGTGGAAGGCAAATGGCCGGAAAAGCCGCGTGGCGCGCCGACTGGCGCGTAACTACAAGTTCAGCGCCTGCTCGGCGCGCCACACCCCTCGCATTGGGGGGAGGGAAAAGAGACGGGCTTCCCCCGCCCGACCCAAGTGAGGGACCGGCAGAGCGTTGGCTTTTTTGCGTTGGGCTGTTTGACAATTGAATAGGTGACGAAGCGTGTCGCGCTCCGATCTCTCCGCTGTCCCCGGGCGAAGACCGAGTACGCAACTACCCGCCAAACAGCCGCTGCAACGGATTCGCCGGCGCCCCCGGCGGAGCCGCCGGCGCTGCCGGCCGTGCCCGCGAGCCGTCGTGCGTGCCCTTGACCTTGTCGTCGACCAGCTTGGTGAAGGCCACGAACGGAACGACCTTGTTGTAGACGTTTGATCGCGCCACCCGGATCGAGCCGTCCGGGTTCTGCTGCTTGACGATCTTGAGGATCACGTGCTGGCCCGGCGGGCCGACCGGGATCACCATGATGCCGTCCGGCCGCAGCTGCTGGAGCAGCGGCGGCGGAATGTGGTCGATGCCGCAGGTCACCATGATCTTGTCGAACGGCGCCGCTTCCTCCCAGCCGTAATAGCCGTCGGCGTTCTTGCTGGTGATCGCCTTGAACTCGCTATAGCCGCGCTCGATCAGCCCGTCGTGGATGGTGCGCGTGCGCTCCGCCAGTGGCTTGATGATCTCGATCGACCAGACCTTGTCGGTGAGGTTCGCGAGATAGGCCGACTGGTAGCCCGAGCCGGTGCCGATCTCGAGCACCTTCTCGCCGAGCTGCACGTCGACCGTCGAGGTCATGCGGCTCACCACCAGCGGGCCCGAGATGGTGACGCCGAAGCCGATGTCGTGGAAGTCGCGCTCATAGGCGCGCGCGATGTCGCGCCTCAGCACGAATTCGTCGCGCGGCGTGAGCAGGAAGGCGCGGCCGTTGCGGTCGTTGGCGAAATCGCGGTTGGCCCGCAGAAACAGGTAGCGGTCCCAGCGGGCGGCGAGGATTTTCGGGTTCTCGCCGCGGTTCTCGATCATCCAGCGGATGAAGGCCTCGCGGTTGGTGGTCGGCGGCGACATGTCCCAGCTGTAGGGCCTGGGCACGTCCGCCCGCGCCCCGCGTGCCAGCATCGCGCCGGCGGCGACCGCGGCCGAGCCGAGCATGAAGGTGCGTCGTTTCATGGCATTCCCCTCCGGACGTCCAGCCTAGTGCCCCGAACCCGAAGTTCGCACAGAAGCGCCGCGAGTCCGATTGCGAACTTCGGGTTCAAAAGGGGCACTAGAATCATAGAGTTGCTAGTGTAGAATCATAGAGTTGCTAGTGTAGAATCATGGAGTTGCTAGTGTAGAATCATAGAGTTGCTAGTGTCCCTTTGATTCCGAAGTTCGCAGGAGAATGTGCCGCGAGTGCTTGCGAACTTCGGAATCGGGACACTAGCCCCGATCACGCCTGGTTTACGCCTGATGATGGCAAAATTCGAGCCGACCGTTATTGGCTATGCCGCACACGACCAAACACCGTCGGCCGGCCGACGCGACGCGCGCAAGTGCCGACCAGAGCTAGGCGGAATAGCCGCCGATGATCGGTAGGATCTCGCCGGTGATGTAGCTCGAACAGCTGGGCGCGGCCATGAACACGAAGGCCGGCGCGATCTCCTCCGGCTGCGCCGCGCGCTTCATCGCGGTGTTGCTGCCGAAGCTCGCGACGGACCGGGCGTCCCTGTCGGCGGGATTGAGCGGCGTCCAGACCGGTCCGGGCGCAATCGCATTGACGCGGATGCCGCGGCCGAGCAGGTGCCCCGACAGCGAGCGGGTGAAGGCGTGGATGCCGCCCTTGGTCATCGAATAATCGAGCAGATTCTTGCTGCCTTCGATGCCGGTCACTGAACCGCACATGACGATCGCGCTGCCGGGCTTCATGTGCGGCACTGCCGCCTTCACCATGTGGAAGTAGCCATAGAGGTTGGTCTTGATCGTCCGGTCGAAGTGCTCCTCGGTAAGGTCCTCAAGTCGTTCGATATGTTCCTGGAAGGCGGCGTTGTTGACCAGGATGTCGACGCCGCCCAGCTGCTTCACGGTTTCCGCGACCGCGGTTTCGCAGAAGCGCGCATCGGCGACATCGCCGGCGAGCGCGATGCAGCGGCGGCCTTCCGCTTCGACGGCGCGTTTGGTCTCCTCGGCGTCGCTGTGCTCGTTGAGATAAGCGATCGCGACGTCGGCGCCTTCGCGCGCATAGAGCACCGCGACCGCCCGCCCGATGCCGGAGTCGCCGCCCGTGATCAGCGCCACCATGTTCTCGAGCTTCCCGGAGCCCCTGTAGTGCGGCGCCTCGTACATCGGCTGGAGTTCGAGCTCACCTTCGACGCCGGGCTTCTGAAGGTGCTGCTTGGGGAATGACTCGGGATAGTCACGAGCGCCGACCTGCATCGGCTCGGGCTCCTTCTTCTTTCCGGCGCGGCGCTTCTCGGCCCGATCCACGTCTTTTTGAATCGCCCGCTGGCGATTGGCGGTGAGCTCAGCATTCTCGGCGAAGGCATCCAAGTTGCGCGGTTTGCTCATGGGCCGGTCCGATCGTTGGCTTGCTCGCGGCGCGAGTCGGGCAGCATTGCATTGACGAAATGCCAACGCGAGTTGGAAACGCGGGTTCCGCTGCAGCGTCGCGACGAAAAACAGCGTGAATTACTCGCGTTCCGGCTTTCCCGCTGCATTGAGGTAAATGGTTCCTTCCAGATTCTTCGGAACCTCGTTCCACACCTTGCGTTTGTTCTTTCGCGGGGAATTGCTCACGGAGGCAACGATGAGCGGCCTCGCTCGCCGGCGCCGGGCCAAGCCCGCGCCTAAAGACTCGGATTTGCGCATTTTCCTAAAAGCATTCGGCGTCAGACGGGACGTTGTCGAACGCGCCGTCCGTCGTTCCTTGGCCCTCCAGCGGCCTGTGGTCACGTCTGCGCGGGCGTTCGAGCACCGACCGACCTGGAGATCGCCATGAAATACGTGCCGATACTTCTGAGCGTCACCGCTGTTCTTGTGACGCCGGTGTTCTTGCATGCACAGGACGGCTACCACGGCGCTGGGCATAGCACTTGGCACGAGGGCTTCTATTCGAAGCTCGTCCGCAAGGACACCAAGACGTCGTGCTGCAATCTGTCGGACTGCCGGCCGACCGAGTCGCGCATGGTCGGCGACCACTATGAAGTGAAGGTCGACGGCGCCTGGGTATCGGTACCCAAGGAAACCATTCAGAACGTGTCTGCGCCCGATGGCGGTGCACATGTGTGCGCACCGAAGCAGACCGGCGCCAATCGTGGCACGATCTATTGCGTGGTGCTGCCGCCTGAAACGTGAAGCATGTGAGCGGTCGCGCGGATCACGGCGTGGCCGGCGCCTCCGCGACGGCAGGCAGCGTCGCTGCTTGCGCGATCGCCGCGCCGATCCATTTGCCGAGGCAGGCGTAGCTCCAGTCGTTCATGTGCAGCCCATCGAGGGCTAGGAACGTCTGCAGCGGCAGACGCTCGGCCTCGTGCCAGTGTCGCATGAGCGCATAGCGCCGGAACAGGCCCACGTGCTCCGCCGCCGCGGTCGCCGCAATGAGCGAGACTGTCCGCTCGGCGCTCGGCGCGGCGAGCACGCGCGGCGCGAACTGAGGATCGATTAGGACAACGTCGGCTCCAATCTCCTTCATGCGCGCCAGGCCCTGCTGCAACGCCTCCGTCCGCAGCGGCGTGTTGCGCAGCACCGCGTTGGTGCCGACCTGCCACAGGACCAGGTCCGGCTTTTCGGCGATCACGTCGCGGTCGAGGCGGGCGAGCGTCTCGTTGACCTCGTCGTTGTTGCGGCCGCGGTTGAGCACGGTGATCTGCCGGCCCGGAAGCCGCAGCGCCAGCTCCTGCGCCAGCCGGCTCGGATAGGAGGCCGCCGGCGTGCTGGCGCCGAATCCGTAGGTCGAGGAAGAGCCGAGCGCCACGATCGTGATCGGCAGGCGCTCGGCAAGCTGGCGCGCGGTCCGCAGGAGTGGCGCGGAGAGGGCGGCCCGTTCAGTCGTTACCTCGCAACTCGGGAGTGGGGATGCGGCCGGCACCGCGGGACGGTTCGCGACCGGGCGCCGAACTTGCGCGCCAGCCTGGGTCGCCGCGAGTGAGCCGAGCGCCGCGCACGCAAACACCAGGGCCGCCGACCGCAAGAAAAGCACGCCTTGCATGATAGGGAACCGTTCCGGTTGATTGCATTGCGGGCTTTATCGGGCCTATTCTGAATGGGACCTGAATAGGGACACCAAGTTCCACGGCCGCACTGGGAGGGCGACCCATGGAGTGCCTTGCGCGGACCACGTCATCTGCCGCATCCGCCCTTGCGTTGTGGATGATGTGCATATCCCCGACCGTGGCGCAGGCGCCGCCGCCGGATCTGTTCAACCCGCAAATCGAGATCGCGTACGTGCGGCCGACGAACGCCGAGTTCGAGCCGATCTACGAGCGGCTGAAAAGCCGCAAGGTGCTCGAAACGCTGCGCCAGTTCCTGGCGCCGCTGAAGCTCAAGGACGGCAAGAAGCTTCTGGTCAAGTTCGATCAGTGCGGCGGCGCCAGCTACGCGCGCTACAAGCGCTCCGGACCGGCGACCATCTGCTACGAATTCGTCGAGCAGGTCGAACGGCTCGCGCCGACGGCGCCGGTGCACCTGATCCAGACCCAGGGCCATCCTCCGGTCAAGCCCGATGCTGCGTTGGTAGGTCCGGTCGTGCAGGCGCTGATCCACGAGGTCGCGGTCGCGGCGTTCGACATTCTGGAGATTCCGGTGTGGGGCCGTCACGACGATGCCGCCGACCGGGTCGCCGCTCTTGTGCTGCTGCAGTTCAGCAAGTTCGATCTGGCGTGGAATACGGTCGTCGGCACCGCCTGGTTTCTGGCCGGCAGCGCGCTCGCGCCGCCGGACATGGCGGATGTGCGCGGCGTGACGGCGCAACGCTACTACACGACGCTGTGCCTCGCCTATGGCGGCAATCGGAAAATGTTTGCGGGCTTTGTCGCCTTCGAGCGTGACAACAGCCCGGCCGCCGGCGATCTGCCGAACATCCGGGCGCGCGGCTGTCCTGAGGAATACAATGTCCTCAGGCACGCCTTCACCACGTCGATCGCCCCGCACCTCGACCAGGACCTGTTGCGGCGTGTCCAGGCCGTCAAATGGATCGAGTTCAACGATTGAACCGCTTTGAATTTTGCTCGCGAGCAATCGAGGACGCTCACATGCCCCGTGTCATTTCGCCGAACAAGGTCATGAAACGCGCCGGCGTGGCCGCGGCGCTCGCGGTTGCCTTCGCTTGCGCCCAACCGACGGCAGCGAGCGCGCAGGTGCCGCCCGAGCTTCGCAACGACAAGATCAAGGTCGACTACTATGAGCCGAGAGATCCGAAACTGTTGCCGCTATACGAAAGGCTGCAACGCCGAGCCGTGCTGGAACAATTGAGTCAATTCCTGGCGCCGGTGCGCTGGCCCAAGACGCTGCGGCTGATCATGAAGGAGTGCCCGGCGGGAGCCCCGCGTCCGGAGCTCTATTACGCTGCCGTCGAACGCTCGGTGAACGTGTGCTATCAGTTGTTCACGTTCCTGCGGTCGCTGGAACCGCAACCGGCATTCGGCACCCAGCAGGAAGTCATCGTGGGTGGGTTGATCGGTCTCGTCCTCCACACCTCCGCGCGTGCGGCCTTCGACATGCTGGGCGTCCCGCGGCTCGGCGAGGAGGGAGATGCCGCCGATCAGCTCTCGGCCTTCCTCGGTCTGCAATTCGGCGAGGACGTGGCGCGGGTGGTAATCAAAGGCACCTATTTCGTCTGGAAGCGATACGACGACGATTTCGCCGCGACCGAGCGGACGTACGAATTCGCGGGCCGCTCCAGCGTGCCGCGGCAACGCATGTACAACACGCTCTGCATCGCCTATGGCGGCGCCCCGGGCACGTTCAAGACCTTCGTCGATCAGGGTGACCTGCTATCGAAGCGCGCCGAGACCTGCGCCGAGGAATATCAGTTGGTGCGGCAGGCTTTTCAGAAGACCGTCGTGCCGCACGTCGATGCCGACATGATGGCGAAGGCCCGCTCCACCAAGTGGATCGGCCCGGAAGACCTCCGGTAAGGGAACGGTTCGCGCGGGCGCAGTCGGCAAGCGACGCTGCTTTGAATCGGACGAGTTGCAACGTCACCAGAGTGTGATGCCGGTCGCGGCTTTGTGTGTGGCCGGCGTGCGCATGACCGGTAACCTTCCGGCTGAGGCCAAGCGGAGGGACGATCATGCCAGCCTTCAGCCCCGAACTGATCCAGACGATGCGCGCCGCCCTCGACGACGTGATGGCCCAGGTCCCGCTGGAGAAAGCCACGCCGGGGCTGAAGGCGCATATGGCCGAGCTGATCTTGAAGGCCGCGGCCGAAGGCCAGACCACCTACGACGGGCTATTGGCGGCCGCGTCCGATCAGATCCAGGCCGTCATCTCGATGCTGACGTGAATTTTATGCGGATGTCCGCCCGACGACTTTGCTGATCACGTCGCCCATGTTGTCGGGCGCGCGGTCTCCGGTCCAGGCGATGTAGCGGTCGGGACGCACCAGCACGAGACGCGCCTCATAGGCCTCGCGTTCATCGCGGTAGCTGTCGCGGATCACCTTCAGCGGTACGTTCCGCGACCGCGCCGCCTGTTCGAACGCCGCGATCGCCGGCTCGTCCGCACCGAACGCCAGCAGCGTGAAATCCGCGCCGAGCTCCTCGAACACGTTGCGTCCGCTGGACAGGAGCCGTGGCGGCAGATGGTGGCCGGCCTGGGCCTTGAAGGTGTGCGTGCCGTGGGCGCTGCACATGCCGTCCGGCGGCCCCAGGACGATCGACGAGCCCTCGTAATGCGGTTCATAGGTCAGCACGCGCGCGGTCGAGGCGCCGGCGGACTCTTTCCAGGCCCGCTCAAATTCCGCCCGGTCGCGCTCCGGGCTGTAGCGCTCCAACAAATCCCGATCCATCTGGATGCGGGCGGCGATGAAGTCTTCCGCGGTCTCCTTGAAGACCGGGCGCCGCTCCTCGGCGTAGGAGCGCAACAGGGCGTCGCTGCCCCAGCCCTTGAGCCTGGCCGCGAGTTTCCATCCGAGATTGGCGACGTCATCGAGGCCGTTGTTGAGGCCGTACCCGCCGTAGGGCGGATGGCTGTGGGCGGCATCGCCGGCGATGAAAACGCGGCCCACCTGATACTGCTCGGCGACCGCGATGCGCAGATCCCAGAACCCGACATAGTCGAACTCACACGCGAACTTGAACCCGGCGGCGCGCTGCAGCAGCCCGTGAAAGTCGTAGTTGTCCTTGGTCGTATCGGGCGGCACCGGAGCGTGAAAGAAGAACCCCTCTCCGAGGTCGACCCGCCCGAAGAACTGCCAATAGCCTTTTAGATCGGGATGCATCGCACGATAGGTGGAGCGTGGCGGAAAGCGCTTGAGGCCCTCATGGAGCTCGCGCGAGCGAAACACTGCCAGCACCATGAGCTGGTCGAAGTCCGGCCCGCTGCGCGCGATGCCGAGCTGCGTGCGGATGGTGGACTGGCTGCCGTCGCAACCCACCAGATAGTCTCCTTCGAGGATATCGCGCCCGGCGCCGCCGTCCTCGACGATGGCGACGCGTGCGCTGCCCTCGTCCTGCTCGATCGTCTGCGCCGACCAGCCGAACCGGGCCTCGACGTTGGCAAGCTCCGCCATCCGCGCGCGCAGCACCTCTTCGGTGAGGTATTGCGGCAGCCTTTCATTGTCCTGGAAGTAGTAGGGCGTGACGATCTCGCGCAGCGGCGGCGCATACCAGTACGCGCTCATCAGGTCGCGGTAGGCGGTGACCCCGGTCACGGGGAATTCGGGTGGCAGCAGGCGCACGGCGCGCACCTTGTCGGCGACGCCCCAGAAATAGAGGTGCTCCATCGAGCGCTGGGTCAGGCCCTGGCCTTTGGGGATGCGTTGCGGCGCGAGGCGGCGCTCCACCAGCGCGCACGTTATCCCGCGCAGCCCGAGCTCGACCGCCAGCGCCACGCCGACCGGTCCTCCGCCGACGATGACGACCTGGTGCCGCTTGTTTTTCATCCACTGCCACCTTCGGCTGCCCCGGCGGGATCGGCCGCCCGGCTGAAGCCAAATTGGATGATCCCGTGCGGGACCGCAATCGGTCCGCTGATCCAGCCGACCATGGCAGACGAGCGGCTTGTTACACGAATCTGAATGGGCGACGGGACGCCGCCTTAGCCTGCACCTCGCGACGATCTTCGCGTCCGTGACGGACGACCGAATCGACGGCGGGGTGTTCCGCGCAGTGCCGACGCGTGGTTAAGTGAGCCATGATTCGATGGCTGTTACCGCGCGTCCTCTGGACCGGCGTCTATGCGGGCCTGCTCCTCTGGTTTCACGGCGTTGACGTCTATCACAAGCACTTTGCGACGACCGGTCTCCTCGTCGCCGGTCACAATGTCTTCCGCGTGCTCTTCATCGTCTATCTGTTCTGGATCGTGCATGCGGTCGGCACATGGACGTTGCGGCTTGCGGCCGGCAAGACTGTTGACGACCTCGGCGTGCTGGAGGGACTGGCGCTCGGATTCTTCACCGGCACCGGTGTCTGGCACCTGGTCATGTTGGCGCTCGGTTATCTCAATCTCTATACGTGGCCGGTCGCTGCTGCGATGACGCTGCCGGTAGTCGCGCTGTCGTATGGAAATCTCTTTGCCGCCACACAGGGAATACGGCTGGCGCTGGAACACGGCGCATTGGCCCGCAATCTCGGCGGCGGATTGAACGCGTTGCTGATTGTCGCCCTCGCAGCGGCTGCATTCGCCATGTTGCTGCTGATCAAGGGCCTCTATCCCGGCGGCGGCCACGACTATTTCACGCACTATCACTACTACTACGAGACGGTGATCGAACGCGGCGGGCTTTGGCCCAACGAAGTCTGGTATCATTACTACTACAGCAAGGGAGCGGGGCTGTTCTTCCTCGCGATCCTGCTCACCGATCCGCTGGCGCCGCAGCTCGTGACCTTCTGCTTCATGGCGGCCGCGGCGCTTGCGCTCTTTCTTCTCCTCCGCCGCATCGCCCCCGGCACCGCCTGGCCGGCCGTCGGCGCCGTCTTGTTCCTGGCGCTCCACATCTTCACGCCCGGCTCGACCTCGATGTACCGGGTCCACGGCGGCTGGGGCGAGTTCGAGAAGCTGCACGAGCTGGTCGCCGCGCTGGTGATTGCGGTGCTGTGGACGTCATCTGGCGCGCTGGAGCGGTCGGGCCGCATGCGCCTCCTCTGGTGGCTCGCTGCGGCCTCGTCGATCCTGGCGGCAGTCATGATCGACGTCACGATCGCGGTCGTTCTCGGCGGCGTGTTTGCGCTGCTGACCGTCTGGAACGCGGCAACGTGGCAGTGGGCGCAAAGCTTGTTGTGCGTGAGCTTCGGAGCGGTCGCCGGCACTGGCCTGATCCTAACGCTCGTCCTCAACTACGTGACCACCGGCTTGGCGCACGACCAGGGCATCGCGGTGTTTTGGAATTTTGCCAATGTCGAAACCCTGAGCCAGTGGGGGGCTCTGCCGGACGTCATGTTCCTGCATCGGGATCGCATGGCGGGAGCTGCCGCCGCCATGCCGATCGTCTCGTTCGGCATGGCGCGCTTCCTGATCGAAGCGTCGCGCGTGGAGCTCTTGTTCCCGTTGGTCGCTTGTGGGCTCATTGCTGCGGTCGCGATACGATTGCGTGGACTATGGACATTTCACGCACCGGTGCAGGCGGCGGCGATCGTGGCCGTCGTCCTCGTGTTCTTGGGCCTCATCTTCGTGGCCGGCCGTGGGCAGCCGATCTCGTTCTACCGCTATGCGAGCTTCATCGTCGCGATCATGATCGCATCGGGCGTCCTGGCATGGAGCCTCGCGGCGGCGGCGGGAGGCACGCGGCCCAGTCGGCTCGCAGGCAACAAATATGTGGCCTCACTTGTCCTGCTCGCGTGTCTTGCGTTTGCCGCGCGGCTGACCGGCTCATTCTTGTCGCTCAAGGACGCAGCCCAGTTTGCGGCCGGTGCGTACAGCATCGATAACGCGTACGGACTGCAATTCGGGGTGCTGACCAGGGCGCATTGGACCGCGATCTATCCGGGCGCGCGTGGCGCCTATAGGGTCGTGGGTGCCGGCACGCGCATCTGGTCATTTCACGTTCACACCTATTGCATGTTGCCGGGTTGCCGAGTCGAAAGCTTTCATTCGTTCGTCATGACGCCGCGCTGGGATAAAGTGATGTTCGGCGATGCCGAGGACGCCCGGCAGATCCTGCAGAGCGAAGGACACAACCACTTCCTGTTCACCGCCGATCTCCCCTTTTTGGATCCGCTGCCCTTAAGCCCGCTGTTTCATCCCGACAACATCGCGAAGTACCTCGGCGTTCGCTGGACCGACGGCACGACGACGCTGTTGACGTGGCTTGGACCCGACACGGTTCCGCTCGACGCGGCGTGGCTTGCCACCTATCGCCGCGTAGTCGAGAATTCCGGGACTGTCATCAGTTATCCCTACGCGGACATGAAGGCGATCTTCGCCCGTCTGCATGCGACACCGCACCCGTGGCGGACATTCCGGCTGCCCTGGCAGGGCAACTGATTGCGGGGCGCAGCATCGTATGCGAGTTTGAATAATGGCCGATCGTCAGCACGAAGCGATTGCCCATGAGGTTGCGAGAAGAAGCGACACACCCATGTACGAGCGCAAGACGCGCATCAACAACTCCAACAGGTTCAAGCTCGGCTTGTTCGCGATGAACTGCTCCTGCGGTTCGATCGCGACGACGGCGCCCGAACAATGGCGTGCTACCTGGGACGAAAACGTCGAAGCCGCGCGGCTCGCCGATCAGGCCGGCCTCGAGTTCCTGCTGCCGGTCGCGCGCTGGCACGGCTACGGCGGGCAGACCGACCGCCAGGGCACCTCGTTCGAGACGCTCACCTGGGCGACCGGCCTGCTCGGCGCCACCCGCGACATCGTCACCTTCGCGACCGTCCACACCGCGCTGATCAATCCGGTGTTCGCCGCCAAGCAGGTGGTGACCGCCGATCACGTGGGCCGCGGCCGCTGCGGGCTCAACGTGGTGTCGGGCTGGAACGTCGGCGAGTTCGACATGTTCGGCACCACCATGCTCGAGCACGACACGCGCTACGCCTACACCGAGGAATGGCTCACCATCGCCAAGCGGATCTGGTCGGAGGACGAGCCGTTCGAGTTTCCCGGCGTTCATTTCAAGCTCAAGGGCGTCATCAGCAAGCCGAAGCCCTATGGCGGCGGCCGGCCGGTGCTGATGAGCGCGGGGTCGTCCGGCACCGGGCGCGCGTTTGCGGTGCGCAACGCAGACTGCCTGTTCATGGTCATCGTCGATATCGACAACCTGCCGGACGAGATCAGGGTGCTGCGCGCCGCCGCCTCCGACCGGCCGATCGGCGTCTACACCTCGGGGCACATGATCTGCCGCGCCACCGAGAAGGAGGCGCGCGACTATCACCACTACATCGTGCGCGAGAAGGGCGACTGGGAAGCGGCCGAGAAGGCCATCGCCAAGCGCTTCAGCGGCGGCGGGCAATCGATCCCGAAGGACAAGCTGGTGCAGATGCAGGAGCGCTTCATCAGCGGCGGCGGCACGTTTCCGGTGATCGGCAGCTTCGACCAGGCGGCCGAGACTTATAAGCGCCTGGCCGACGCCGGCCTTAACGGCATGGCGGTCGGCCTCGTCAACTACGTGCAGGAAATGCCGTATATCCGTGACGAGCTGTTGCCGCGCATGGCACGGCTCGGCCTGCGCGAGGCCGCCGCGGCATGGTGACATCGGGACTCAAGGGCGGTCCGGCCGCTATAAGAAGACGCCCGCAGGAGCGAAAGAGAACAACAATGAAGATCGAAGACGTCGTCCTCAGCCCCTGCGAGATGCCGCTCGAGGACAAGGACTGGAAGTTCGCGCTCGCGTCGGTGTCGTCAGCGCGCGGATGCGTGGTCGCCGTCAAGGCGGGAGGCTACACCGGGTACGGCTACGCGCCGGCGATCCCGCACATGGGCTCGACCTTCGAGATGCTCCCCAAGGAGATCGAACGCTTCAAGCCGATCGTGATCGGCAAGGATGCATTCGCGATCGAGGCGATCCTGCGCGAGCTCGATGCCTCGCTGGCCGGCGCCTATCAGGCCAAGGGCGCGATCGACTGCGCGCTGCACGATCTCATGGCGCGTGCCCTCGGCGTGCCGCTCTACAACCTGCTCGGCGGCAAAACGCGCGACAAGGTGCCGATCCTGCGCATCCTGGCGCTCAAGACGCCGGACGAGACCGCGGCGATCGCCGGCAAGCTGTTCGAGCAGGGCTATCGCTATTTCAAGATCAAGGTGCACGGCGAGATCGACGTGGACGTTGCGCGCGTGAAGGCGATCCGGACCCGGCTCGGGCGCGAGGCCCATCTCACCATCGACGCCAACCAGTCGTATTCGCCCAAGGCCGCGATCGAGGCGATCAACCGCATGGCGGAGTTCGGGCTCGATCTGGTCGAGCAGCCGGTGCCGCGCAACGACCTCAAGGGTCTTGAGCTGGTCACGCGATCGGTCCCGGTCGTGATCGAAGCCGACGAGGGCGCCAACACCGTCGACGACATTATGACTTTGGTCTCGAACCGCATCGTCGATGCCGTCAGCCTGAAGCTGCCCAAGCTCGGTGGCTTGCGCAACGCGCTCGCCGCGGCGCGCATCTGCGAGGCCGGCCACGTGCGCTTCCGGCTCGGCGCCCATGTCGGGACGCGGCTCCTCAATGCCCACGCGATTGCGCTCGCGGCCGCGCTGCCGCCGATCGACTATGCCTGCGAGGTCGGCGAGTTCATGCGCATGTACGACGACCCGTTCACCGGCATCGAGGTCGTCGACGGCCATGTGGCGATACCCGATCGGCCGGGCTGCGGGGTCGAGCCTGTGAACGTCGCCGAGCGAAAGCTTGCGGGGGCGGCCTGACAAAGGTTGAGGGAATGCCATGACATCGATCGTCACGCTCGCGTCGTGGAGCGCCCGTGTTGCCTGGGCGGTGCGCGCCGTGTGTCTCCCAGTGCTGGTGGCCGGACCGGCCATGGCCGCGACTGTTGCTGAGATCGCCAATCTCGAGGGACCCGAGCGCGAGCAGATCCTGATCGAGGGCGCCAAGAAGGAAGGCAAGGTCGTCATCTATTCGGCGATGATCGAGGATCAGGCGTTGCGCCCGATCACCCAGGCCTTTCGCCAGAAATATCCCTTCATCGAGCCGGAATTCTGGCGCGCCGACACGCGCGATCTCATCAACAAGGTGCTGGCCGAGGCGCGCGGCCGTGCCGTCGTCGGCGACATCGTCGAGGGCGGCGGCGTCTCGCAGGCGCTGATCAGGGCAGGGGCCTTGCAGGCGTTCTCGACACCGGCGCTCGCGCCCTATGACAAGGCGCGCTACGACAGCAAGGGGCTATGGGCCGCCACCCGCGTGAGCTATTTCGGCCCCGCCTACAACACGCGGCTGGTGAAGGCCGAGGATGCGCCGAAGACCTACCAGGCGCTGCTCGATCCGAAATGGAAGGGCAAGCTGTGCTGGGCCGCCACGACCGAGACCGGCGGCGCGATGATGTTCATCACCTTCATCCGCGTAGTCATGGGCGAGGAGAAGGCCGAAGCCTATTTCAGCGATCTATCGAAGCAGAACATCGCCAACCTCACCGGCAGCCCGCGCGAGGTCGTGAACAAGGTGATGCAGGGCGAGTGCGCGGTCGCGCTCGGCATCTTCCTGCATCATCCGGTGATCAGCGCGCAGAAGGGCGCGCCGGTCGCGCCGCGGCCGATGGAGCCGGTCCTGAGCAACGCCTCGGTCGTGACGCTGACGAAAGGCGCCACCCATCCGCACGCCGCCATG
>WNGB01008964.1_pt1 | contig 14119 bp, 13 predicted proteins | sample 5400681 | NCBI WGS metagenome assembly WNGB01 (sample SAMN13153367, study PRJNA577476) | soil metagenome | isolation source: 115 cm soil or saprolite under grassland replicate 2 | place: USA:California | collected 2016-06-15 | reverse complement strand
TTGCTGCAGCACCCGCAGGCGCTGGCCGAGCTGCGCGAGCGACCTACGCTCATTCCGGGCGCGATCGAGGAGCTGCTGCGCTATGATTCGCCGGTCGAGCGCTCGCTATCGCGCTTTGTCGCCCGTGATGTCACACTGGGCGGGAAGCAGCTGCGCCGCGGCGAGTTGCTGATTGCCGTGTTGAGTTCGGCCAATCGCGACGACGCGCGCTTCGCCGACCCGACCAAGCTGGATATTCACCGCGCGCCGAATCCACACCTGGCCTTTGGCAAGGGCATCCACTACTGCCTGGGTGCGCCTCTGGCACGCCTTGAGGGCGAGATCGCGCTGCGCGTGCTCATCCTACGCTTCCCCGACCTACGGCTCGCCGCCGAGCCAGCCGGCCTGGCCTGGCGCGCCGTCCCGCTCTTCCGCAGCCTGGTACGCCTGCCGGTGACGTGGAGCGTGGCGGCAGCTGGGTGAACCATCAGCTCACAGCCGCACCACCTGCCCCGTGCGCGACGCCTCAAGCAGCGCCAACGCCGCCGCTACGCCGGCCCGCCCATCGGCACCGCTGACCGGCGGTGGTGTGCCGCTCAGGACAGCGTCGGTGTAGACGGCGAGCTGATCGACGTACGCGTGCATGCGCGGGAAGGCGAATGCGGTCGCGGCGTGCTCGGTGTTGACCGGCGGTTGCTCGGCGACTGTGCGCCATGTGCCGTCGCTGGCGATTTGCAGCTTGTCATAGGCATCCATATCGATCATGCCGGCCTCGCCCATAATCTGAGCGCGAAAGGTCAGGCCGGGAAATCCGGGTGGCGGGCAGGCGCTGCTGGCCCACAGCGACATGATCGTACCGTTATCGAAGGTCAGCAGTCCCATGGTCGTATTCTCGGGCTCATGCGGCTCGCGGAAGGTGCGCGAGTGGCCGAACGCCGTGACGACTTCGGCCCCGAGCATCCAGCGGCACAGGTCGATCGCGTGGACGCCGCCGGCCAGAATATGGCCGACGCTGGCGGGATTCGCCCACCACGACCAGTCGCCGCCGAAGCCGGGGTCTTCGAACATCTGGAAGGTTTGGGAGAACTGGATGGTATGCACCTTGCCGATCGCTCCAGCGCGGATCAGCTCTTGGGCGGCGTGCGGCCCTGCGCGGTAGCGCTGCTGGTAGCCGACCGACAGCGCCACTCCGCGCTCGGCGCACGCTGCGATGATCGCGTCGGCATCGGCAACGGTGGTAGTCATGGGCTTCTCGATGAACAGGTGCTTGCCGTGCGCAACGGCAGCCAGCGCCGCTTCGACATGGGCATACTGCGGCGTGGTGATAATCACCGCATCGATGTCGTCGCGCGCAATCAACTCATCAGCGTCGGCGCACAGCTGCACGCCATAATCGGCGACTAGGCCGGGCGCACGCGACCCGCCGGCGATCGCGATCAGCTCGGCATTTGCGATATGCTGAATCGCCTCGGCGTGGGTTCGCCCCATGAAGCCGGAGCCGAGAATGCCATAGCGGAGCTTTTGCATTGCTATATTCCTTCATACTGATCATGTTGGTGCTTTTTTCGCCCTGCAGGGCGAAAAAAGCACCAACATGATCTGAAAATCTGTCTGTATGTCATTTTTCGCCCTGCGGGCGAAAAATGACATACACCAAAACCTAAAGTACCGCTGCTACGCTTTCAGCTCACGGATATCATAATTTTCCGCCGATCCGGTCGGGCGCCAGCCGATCACCTCTTTGGCATGGTTGGTATCGCGCCAGCGCCGCGAGTTCTCCGAGATCGCGTCGAAGATGTCGAACTTCAGGCTAGCAGGTGCGCCGAGGCACTTGTCGACCATCTGCACTGCATCGGCCTGCGAGAGGTAGCCAGGGAAGTGGCGGATCAGCGCCGGCTTGTCGTCGGGCAGCACCGCGCCCAGGCGAATGCACAGCACCGACATGCCATAGCGATCCGAGAACAAGCGCCCGGTGTTCTCGCCGAACAGCTTGCCGACGCCATAGAAGCTGTCGGATCGCGGCGGATCGAGGTGCGTAATCATCCGCGCATCCGGCGGCAGCCGGTCGAGCTCGTTGGCCGCCAGCTTGCCATACGGCGAGCCTTCGTACCACTCGTAGCCGCACATCGTACTGCCGCTGCTCATAAACACGACCCGCCACACACCGGCCTCCTGCGCGGCGCGATACACGTTCAGGGCACCGCCGATCGTACTTTCCATCACCCGATCCCAGTCATCATAATTCTGAGTTTCGGCCGCCAAGTGCAGCACCATATCCACGCCCTGACATGCGCGCCGGACAGCTTCTAGATCGCTGATGTCGGCCTGGATGTGCGGGATACCTTCGACCGGCCGCCGGCTCAGCCCGCTAAACTCATACTTGTCGCTCAGATCGCGGATAGTCAGGCCGCCGATCAGCCCGCTCGCACCGGTGACGAGCACCTTGGGTTTTGCGCTGGCGTGTGGTTCGCTCATTGGTGTCACTCCTTAATACAAAGAACCGAGAACCGAGAACCGAGGAAGCCTGTCATCGTTCGCCATTCGTCGTTCGTCGTTCGTTATTCGTCGTTCGTCACTACAACGCGCGTAGCGTCGTCCGCATATCCTCCGACCGCGCCAGCTCGGCAGCATCAAACGCCTGGTCGACCTGGGCCGGGCTGCGGGCGCCGATCAGCGTCGCAGTGATGCCGGGCCGGTTCAGCACCCAGGCCAGCCCAACCTGCGACATCAGCAGACCCAGCGCTGCGGAAGTGGCCCGCAGCCGCTCCATCGCGGCGAAGGCGCTGTCGGTGAAGTAGATATTCTGGTGTGCGGGCGCGATGTCGAAGCGTGTGCCGCTGGGCACCGGCCCGCCCTGGCGATACTTGCCGGTCAAGAAGCCTGCTCCCAGCGGGCTGTACGTAATCACGCCAACCTGCTGATCGGCACACAGTGGCACCAGCTCACCCTCAACCTCGCGCATGGCCAGGTTATAGACCGGCTGCACTGCTTCCAGACGCGCCCATCCGCGCTCACCCTGCTGCGCGAGCGCTGCACCCAGCTGCTCAGCCGCGAAGTTGCTGCACCCGGCATAGCGGATCTTGCCGGATTGCACCAGCGTGTCAAGCGCTTCCAAAGCCTCCTCCAGCGGCGTGCGCACATCCCAGCTGTGCAGCAGAAACAGGTCGATCGTCTCGACCTGGAGCCGGCGCAGACTGGCCTCGGCCGAGGCGATCACGCGCGCGCGGCCCAGCTGCGGGGCGACTTTGGTCGTCAGCACAATCTGGTCGCGCACACTACGGCAGGCGATCCAGCGCCCCAATATCTCCTCGGATCGACCGGCCGAGTAGGCTTCAGCGGTGTCGAAGAGTGTGATGCCGCGCTCCAGCGCGCGGTCGAGCACGGCGAAGGCACCGACCTCGTCAATCTCGCGCCCGAACGTCGCGCCGCCCAGCCCGATCGCGCTCACGCGCAGATCACTGCGGCCCAGCGTGCGGTATTCCATAAAGCCTCCGTAGTACCTGATGCTTGATGCTTGAATCTATATTCATAGGACTTATGCAACCCACGGATTTCTTTCCCTTTGTAGCAGGACTTACGCAGTCGGCGCTTTTTTGCCTTCGGCAGAAATGAATTCGCCGCTCGGCAGCTCCAGCGGGTTTGGAAAGAGCGCCGCGATGTAGCGGTGGCCGGGGTCGGGGTTACGGTAGATTGGGCCGCTGTCGATCAGGGTGAGCGTTGTCATATGGTACTTTTCTTATTTCCGGTTGCTTTTTCGGCCTGCGGGCCGAAAAAGCAACCGACAGAGGATGATGGAGCAAAACATCGCCATCACAGCCGCAAGCGCGCCCAGCGAATATCCAGCGCGGCGGCATCACCGGCGTAGTAGGCCACCAGCACATCGCCGTCGGGTAGCGCCTCGGCATACGGCAGGCCGAAGGTCCAGAGCGACATCTCGACCAGCAGATCGCCGGTGGTATCGGTGTCAGCAGCGCGCGCTGATTCGCTGCCAAGCGCGTAGATCACCACATCCGTCTCAGGCGCGAAGTCCGCATCGATCGCGGGCGCCAGCCGCGCGCGGATCGTGCGCGTTCCAAAGCGATCGACCCAGGGCAGGATCACCTGCCCATTGCGCAGCACGGCTGGGCGACCAGCCTGGTCGGCGATGCCCAGATCTACGTGGGCCGACCAGCTCGCGCCGCCATCGGAGCTGATACGCCGGTGCATGTTGAGGTAGCGCTTGGTCTCGCTGTCATACGTCCAGGTGAACGCGCCGATCCGCCCATCCGGTGCCAGGGCCATGCGCTGATCCCAGTTGAATATCCGGCCGCTCGGATCGCGGCCGGCGTCCAGCGGCGGCCCCCAGCTGGCCCCGCCATCATGCGAAAGGAACAGCACCACGCGCTGATACCAGCGGCTTGCATCATCGTACCGCTTATTGCTCTCGATGCTCAACGCCAGTGTCCCGTCGGCCAGCTGAAAGATTGGGCTGGTCAGGCTGGCCGGGCCGATCTCCTCGGGCACTGTCACCAGACGCCAGTGCGTCCAGCTCGCGCCATCGTCGGCGGATTCGGCCAGCAGAATGGACATGGGCAGGCAGCCCTCGGTATCGGGGTTGAACAGCGGCTGACCGGGGTAGGTTGTGCGATCGATCCACATGGCCGCCGCCAGCAGCCGGCCCGCTGCCAGCTCGGTCAAGTAGACGACTCTGAGCGTGCCGCGCGCGCCAGCGATCTCGCCATCGAAGGAGAGGTGCTGCTGCACGCGCCAGGTGCGCCCGCCATCGTCCGAGCGATGCAGCTCGACCACCTGATCGTCCGAGTCCTTGCTCGAACCGGCGCAGAAGGTCGCCAGCATCACCCCGCTCGCCAGCGCGATCACGCAAGGGAAGGTTAGCGCCGCACGGCAGGTGCCTGGCTCGGAGCGGCTGAGTGTGCCGCTTGCCGCAATCTCCATCATGCGCTCCAATCGGCGTATTTTTCGCGGAAAACGCGCGCGCAGGTCTGGTAGACCTCCTCGCTCAGGCTCTGGTAGGGCGAGAGCAGCCGCAGCGGCATCTCTTCCAGCCCGCCCATCCGCACGATCAGCTGATCGTAGGCTCCATCGATGCGCTTGTGCGCCACGGCCGGCCCGATCACATCGTAGAACAGGTTGAGAAAGCCGTGGTGCAGCGTGAGCATCTTCGCTAGGTCACGGTCGCGTCCGGCGCGGAAATACTCCCAGGTCTTACCCGGCACCAGCGGGCCAAACGAGGCCAGGATCGAGCACTCGCCAAACATCGCGCCGTGCAGGAAGTTGTCTTCGCCGAAGAAGTGCTGGAGATCGGGCGCGTGGCGCATCAGGTCGGCCGCGCGCTGCGCCCCGCCGCCGGTGTTTTTGGTGGCGACCAGATTCGGCACGACGTCGGCGATGCGCCGGTAGTCCGCACCGCCGAGCAGGCGTTTGGCGCGCGGCAGATTGTAGTGCAGGAACTGAGAGTCGGGGAACGCGCCACACACATCCTTGAAGAAGGTCAGCAGCTCGACATCGTTCAGCGCGCCCCAGCTCGGCAGCGAGATCTGGAATACGCGGAAGCCGGCCGCGTGCGCGAAGGCGATCCGCTCGACGATATTCGCGGTCGAGAGGCCGATCACGCCGACCTGCGGGTGAATGTCGTCGCCACGCGTCTCCTCGCGAAAGATCTCGACGATCTGACGAAAGCGCGCGGTATCCACTGCGTAGCCCTCGCCGGCAGTTCCAAAGATATACACATGCTGGAAGTCGTTAGCAAGCGCCATCCGCACTTCCTTGCGGAACACATCTTCGATCAGGTTCTGCCGCTCGTCCCATGGGATCTCGCACGAGACCAGGATGGATTGTGGATAGCGTGGCATTAGTTACCTCAAGCTGACAAGGTGACAAGCTGACAAGACGTGTTTCTGATGCTTGATGCTTGATACTTGAATCTGCATTCAGCGGACAGGAATCAAGCATCAAGCATCACTTTGCAATGCGAATGAGCGGCTTCTTCGGCACCACTGTGGGGTTCATTGCCGCGTCGGGCCAGCGCCCGGCCAGCACGGCGGCGACCGACAGGGCGACCTCGCGATGAACCGCAGGGTGAACTTCCTCCGATGAGGCGGCGAAGTGCGGCGTCAGGATCACGCGCTGCGGATCCATCCGCAGCAGCGGATTGTCAGGGGCAGGCGGCTCCTGCGCAAGCACATCGAGCGCTGCGCCAAACAGCCGGTTCTCCTGGAGCGCCTGGATCAGCGCCGCCTCGTCGATCACCGGCCCGCGGCTAGTGTTGATGATCGACGCCGAGGGCTTTACCATCGCCAGCTTGGACGCATCGATCAGGTGGCGGGTCTGCGGCGAGAGCGGCACATGCAGCGTGATCAGGTCGGACGCCTGCATCAACTGGTCAAGCGAGCTGGGCTCGGCGCCGCGCGCACGGATCTGCTCATCACTCAAAAGGGGGTCGAAGCCGAGCGTACGGCAGCCGAACGGCGCGAGGCGCTTCGCAACCTGGCTGCCGATCTTACCCATGCCCACGATGCCAAGCGTCAGCTCGCTCAGCCGCCGAACGCCCCAAAATCCCTGCTGCGCGCTCGCCCACTCGCCCGCGCGCACCTGTCGGTCGAGCCAGGGAATCCGCCGCGCCAGGGTCAGGATCAGCGCGCTGGCGTGATCGGCCACCTCCGGCACGCAGTAGGTCGGCGCGTTGGCCACCACAATGCCGCACTCGGTCGCCGCGGCCAGGTCGATCGTATCGACGCCGATGCCATAGCGAACGATCAGCTGGCAGCGCTCCAGGGTGCGAAGCACCTCGGGCGGGAAGCGCACCCAGGTCGTCAGAATGATCTCGGCGTCGCGGATGGTCGGGTTTGTCTGATCGCCCAGCACGAACTCCGCGCCGCCCGCCGTCGCCGCCGCCTGCTCATCATCAAATGGGTGCAGTAGCTCAACTGGATCGGGGATGTAGACCGTGGTCATTCGGGAAGCTCCTTTGATGCCTGATACTTGATACGTGATGCGTGACGAGTAATGAGTGATGAGTTCAAAGTTAAGAGTTATGAGTGGTGCATAATCTGCAATCTGCAATCTGCAATTACAGCGGCAGCGCCACAGCCGCGCCGGAGGCCATACTGCGTGCGACCGCCTCGGTGAACTCCATGTACTTCACGCCATCCTCAAAGCTGGTGTGCGTGATCGTTTCTTGTCCACGGATGGCATTGACAAACTCCTGCTCGACCCGCCAGCCACCGGCCTGCTCGGGCGGAATACTGATCTCCTTCAACTCACTGTCGCCGCGTTGGCCGCCATACAGCTTGCCACCCGAGAAGCGCAGCGTGCCCGCACTGCCAAACAGCCACGCCTCCGCTGCGCCGGCGAGTCCGGTAACGCTCGAAATCTGAATGTGCGCCTGCGCGCCGCAGTCCATCTCGGCCAGCACATCGATATGCTCGGGGACACGCGCGGCACGCAGCGTCCCGCCGGAATCCTTACGCATCCGCACGAAGGTCTTGCCCGCCGCCGTCACGCGCGTCGCAGGGCCGACCCAGCGGAGGATCGCCTCATACCAGATTCCCATCGTCATCACGTTAAAGCCGCTCAGGTCGAAATCCTGCCGCCAGTGCAGGGCGGCGTCGCGGTCGAGAAACGCGTTGCCATCGCGCACCTCGATCGCCAGGAGGTCGCCCAGGTAGCCATCGGCGAGCAGCCGCTTGATTGTGCGATCCACCCCCAGCGTCATCGGCGACGGCACGACCTGCGCGATAAGCTGCGGCTTTGCGCGCGCGGCATCGCGCATGGCGTGAGCCTCGTGCGCATTCATTGCCATGCGTGCCTCGCACAGCACATGCTTGCCGGCGTTCAGCGCCGCCAGCGTCACACGGCAATGCATGTACGGCCAGGTACCAATCACAATCGCATTAGTATCGGTCGCGGCGACCAAATCTCGCCAGCTATCGTAGACCGTCGAGATGCCGAACTGGTCTGCGACGCGCTGTGATGACGAACGGCTGCGGTTGCAGACGCTTATGATCTCGCACCCAGGGATCGCCTGTAAGTTCGGTATATGCTGGGTGATCGTGTTCCCGCCCGCGCCGACAATACCGATTTTGATCGTTTCCATTGAGCGCCTCTCAATCACAAAATCATGTCAATCTCTCAAGTTAGGATTCAATGCCGCCGCCGAACCGCCGCTTGTTGCGGCACAGTCGTAGCCATGTATTCATCTACTTCGCGTGGGTCGAATCGGTCGGGCGAGAACGCGCTCACATCAATGCTGGTGCGGCCATCGGCCACGAACTCGGCCAGCAGCAGGCCGGCGGCCGGGTTGTAGGCGAAGCCGCCGGAGTGGAAGGCCAGGCCGGTGTAGAAGCCGGGCAGCTGCGCGACCGGCCCAAGGATCGGCTCGCCATCCATCGAGAAGGTCAACAGCCCGACCCGCTCGAACTCCCAGCTCGCGCCCGCCAGCGCCGGTGCGTAGGGCGCGAAGTCTGCCAGCGCCTGATCTTTCAGATTAGGTTCGGCCGAGACAGTGGACATATGAAAGTCGACTGACGGCACACGATACTCTGCGCGATCGGCTGTCTCGACGCCTACCAGCAGCCGGCCGCCGCTGGCCGGGCGAATGTAGCCGCCCAATGGGTTGGCATTAACCGCCGGGATCGCCGGTGGCGCGGGCAGCGGCTTGGTCACATAGCGCTGGTGGACAAAGGCCTTCACCGGCAGCCGCATGCCCAGCTGCGCAATCAGCGCGTTCGTCCATGAGTACACTGTGCATACGACTGCGTCGGCCTCAATGTCGGCCTCGGCGGTTTTGACGCCGGCGACCCGCCCGCCGCGCTGGATGAAATCTGTCACCTGCTGATGCTCGCGGATCTCGACGCCCAAGTCGCGGCACTTGCGCGCTAGCGCCGGGATATACGCATCCGGCTCGCTATAGCCGCCCAGCGGGTCGAACAGGCCGCTCCACTCATCGCGCGGGTGCAGCTCGGGCCAGCGTCGGCGCATCTCATTTGGGTAGATGATCTCGAACGGCGCACCTAGCCGCTCGTACAGCGGCAGCAACTCGGTGCGCGCAGCCCAGCCGGCCGGGTCGAACAGGTTTAGGCAGCCACCCGCCTGGAACTGGTAGCCATCAAGCTCTTCGGAAAGCTCGGAAAAGCGTGCCAGGCTGATCTTGCGCGCCAGCACGCCGGTCTCGCTCCACAGCAGCCCGGTGACGATGCCGGCCGCGCGGCTGCTCGATCCATCGCCGACTGGCCCCTTCTCCAGCACGATAATGCGGGCGAAGCCTTTGCGCGCCAGGTGGTAGGCGGTGCTCAGGCCAATCACCCCGCCGCCGACGATCACGGTTGTCGTAGAGCTCATAGCGCCTCAACAGATTGCAGATTGCAGCAACGATATCAGCTTGTCACCTTGTCACCTTGTCACCCCACCAGCTCCACCGCCTGCCCGCTCGCCGACGATCGCTGCGCCGCCTCGACGATCGCGACTGCTGCGCGACCTTCACTACCGGGAACCATCGGCGGGCGCTTGTCGAGCACGTCGTCGGCGAAGGCCTGCGTTTGGGTGTAGAACGCCTCGAGCCGGACTGGGTCGAGCGGCCGGTGGACGAAATCGATCGCAGGTTGCTCCCATACCAGCTCCGTCCCCGCAGGTGTGCTGAGCAGCAGCTTGCCGTAGCCGTCGATCTCCAGTGCGCCGGTCGCGCCGACAATGGTGTACAAATGCTGGCTGCCGGTCAGGCTCTGCGCCGGCACCTCGTGCGATGTCCATTGTTGCGCCACCACGCCATTCGCGAACACTATCTGGGTCATCGCGCTCAACCACGGGTGTCCCGAGTCGCCGTAGGTCATCGTCTGCGCGAACACGCGCCGTGCCTCGGAGCCGCTCCAAAAGCGCATGATATCGAAGTTATGCACACCCATATCCAAGAACGCGCCGCCGTGTTTGGGCAGGCCAGCCCATGCCGAGGCATCGACGATATAGTCGAGACATAGCGACTGCCCGCGAATCATGCGCACTGCGCCGATGCGGCCCGCGTCGATCAGCTGCTTGGCGCGCGCCGGCGTCCCACGGAAGCGCAGCGTCTGAATGACTTCGAGCACCACGCTGGCGCGCTTGCAGGCCGCGATCATCGCATCGCAATCGGCCACCGATGTCGCCATCGGCTTCTCGACAAGCACGTGCTTGCCATGCTCGGCCGCCTGGATCACCTGGTCGCGGTGATCGGCGTGCGGCGTGGCCACCAGCACCGCATCGACATCCGCGCGCGCCAGCAAGCCCGCGTAGGTCGGCTCGTAATCCACGCCGTAGTCGGCGGCCAGGCCAGGCGCGCGCCGCCCACCCGAGATCGCCACCAGCTTCGCGCGCGTATTGAACTTAGTGATACATTCGGCGTAGGTCCGGCCCATGTAGCCCGACCCCAGGATGGCGATGCGCAGTTCGGTCATATGTCCTTCCTTCATTTTACAGGGCCTCCGGTGTTGCCTGCGGCAGCAAGGTACTCTCTTTATTCTGTGGTTCACTTTCCGCGCTTCGCGCGGAAAGTGAACCACATAGATAGATAAAGTACCGCTACGTCTCAAGCATTTTCCCCGGCACGCTATTGAACTCGCCACTGCCGGGCACGAACGGGTACTTGGCTTTGATTTCGTCGGTCAGCCGCACGCCCAGACCGGGCTGCTCGGGCGGCAGGAGATAGCCATCGCGCATCACAAACGATTCGCCCCATAGCTCGGTGTGCAGCGTCCCAGGTGCAGGCGGGGTCTCCAGAATGGCCGTGTTCGGCGCGGCAAAGCCGGCATGCAGGTTCTGCATCTGTGCCACGCCCGCACCCCAGGAGTGCGTGGCGATCTGCTGTTTGCGGCTGTCGAACATATGCGCGATGCGCATGAACTCGCTCAGGCCGCCGCTCCAGGCCGCGTCGGGCTGGGCGATCGCAAAGCCGCCCTGGTCGGCAAACTGGCGGAACTCATCCAGCGTCGTCAGGCCCTCGCCGCCGGCGATCGGTATGCTGGTCAAGTTGTTTGTACGTCTGTAATCTTCATAGGTTTCGTGATGCTTGATGCTTGATGCTTAATGCGTGATCACGTATCAAGCATCAAGCATCACGTATAATCTTCACCAAACTGCGGCCAATCTTCTTCACATCCGCCTGCCCGCACTGGGCCATCGCCGAATCGATCTCGTTGCGCAGTAGCTCGATCACCTGCTGCACGCCCGCCGCGCCACCCACCGCCAGCCCCCAGATATATGGCCGGCCGATCAGCACCGCGCGCGCGCCCAGTGCCAGCGCCTTCAGGACATCGGTGCCACGACGGATGCCGCCATCCATCAGCACCTCGATCCGGCCATCCACGCGCTCGGCGATCTCCGGCAGCGCATCGATCGGCGCGATAGTGCCATCGACCTGGCGCGCACCGTGGTTCGAGACGATGATCGCATCCACGCCATGCTCGACCGCCAGCACAGCATCCTCGGCGGTCATCACACCCTTGATTACAATCGGCGTCTTGGTGATGCTGCGCATCCAGTCGATCTCATCCCAGGTCAGCAGGAATACCTTCAGGCTGTCGATGAACGCGGCCATGCCGCCGTTCTCGGCCCGGAGCAGATGATCCGGCAAGCCCACGCCAATCAGGTTGCGCAGCTCCACCTCGGGCGGAAGCGCGAAGCCACTGCGCATGTGGCGCTCGCGGCGCGGCGGGAAGGTCGCGTCGGCGGTGACCACCAGCGCGCCAGCGCCGGCTGCCTCGGCGCGGCGGATGATCCGCTCGGTCACGGCGCGGCTCTCGTAGCAGTACATCTGGAACCAGAACGGATGCTGGACAGCAGCGGTCACTTCCTCGATGCTGCAATGGTTGCCGGTGCCCAGCACCGCCAGCGTGCCGGCATCGGCCGCGCCGCGCGCGGTGGCCAACTCGGCGTCGGGGTGGGCCATGCGCTGGTGGCTGGTCGGCGCAAGCAGCACCGGCAGAGAGACCGGCTGGCCGAGTACGGTGGTGGATAGATCGCGCGTGGCCATATCGGCCAGCACGCGCGGGCGCAGCTTGATCCGGCGGAAGGCATCGCGATTTTCGGCCACGCCGTACTCATCCTCGGCCCCGCTGACGAAGTACTCCCACGCCAATGGCGCGACGCGCTCGACCGCCAGCGCCTCGAAATCGAAGAGATTGATCGGGTTCATATAACTCCTGCGATCTGGTTAGCCGTACCGAAGAATTCGTGGGATCAATGCATTCTAGGATTTACGCTGACCACGTATCTCTCATCTTTTGTGTATTATTTTTCGCCCTGCGGGGCGAAAAATAATACACAAAAACGGAAAGTCCCATGCTGCCGTCCATCCTGAGCCTGCCCGCCCTGAGGCTCCCCTGAGGTGCCCCCTGAGCCAGTCGAAGGGCCGGTCGAAGGGCGTATCGAAGGGTCGAAGGGCAGGCTAAAATTGCTTTGTGCGTAAGTCCTAACATTCCTCTGCGATGGTGCTCACCATTCGTTAAAATCAATCTGAATTTCGTCCAGCAGCACGTAGCCCTCGGGCAGCCGCGAGCGCCAGACCGGATAATCCTTCTCCGGGCGCAGGCGGTGCGGGTCATCGGCGATCGGGCCCATGGGCGCGATGTCTAGCGGGTGCAGCACTAGCAAGATGTTTGTGTTCACGTCGCGTAGCACTGTCTCCAGCGGGATTTCGCCATAGAAATCGGTTCGGTCGTGTCGTGATCCCAGGCAGGCCCACTGCGCCGGATCGGCGGCGGCGGTCACAGTCTGCTCGCTCCAGTTGGCCGTCACGTCGAAGGGCTGGCCGACCAGCAGCCAGCCCGAGCAGATACCGCCTTGCACCGCCTGGCAGAGCAGCAGCAACTGCGCGCCCTTGGCCTCTAGCTCACCTTTGAGACGCAGTGTGATCCGGGCATCGGTGAAGTCGGTCGGAAATTGATCGCGCACGAAGCGGTTCTCGCCCTCGACCTCGCGCTGGTGCTCGCTAGCGCGGCTGCGGGTGTTCAACATATACAGCAGATGCAGGTAGCCCGCGCCGGGCGGGGCGTGGTTGTAATCGATCCACCAAGGGCTGCGACTCAGCGCCACGCCATCGCGGATCTCCAGCGGCTTGGGGCCGGCCGCATTGCTGATCCAGCTGAACCAGCCGCCTGGCCCGTTGTCAAAGGTTTCGCTATAGTGCATGCGCATTCGCCTTTTTCCGATGACTTACTCAAGAGAAAATTTTCGCCTGCGGCAGCATGTTTATCTCTTTTGTATAATATTTTCGCCCATAGGGCGAAAATATTATACAAAAAGCGAAAATCTGTCGTGGTCAGATTGATAAGGTGCGAAAGTAGCATAACAGCATCCACGTGCAGAACGGCACATTAAAGGTCTGGTACGAGATAATGAGCGCCCAAAGCGTATTCAGCAACCGCTAGTTCAGACTCGCTCCCAGCGGCTCGGGTTCATGCCCAGCGCCTCGCGGGCCATGTTGGCCGGCTTGTTGCCGCCGCCGAAATCCCAATGTCGCGTGTTGCGGTCGACGAACAGCGGCCGCACGGCGTCCGGCAGTCGCTCGAGGTCGGCCGGATCCCACAGCGCCACCTCAGCGACCGGGCCGGCCCAGCCGGGGCGGTAGGCGATCGCCAGCAGCTCGCGCGCGCGGCTGCCGGTGTTGGGGAAATTGCCGTGAAAGACCCGGTGGTTGATTAGCACCGCCGAGCCGGCCTTGACCGGGACCATGACCTCCTCGGGATGCGCCTCGTAGCGCTTGTACGGGTTAGCGTCGCGGTGCATGGACAGGTGCGAGTGCGGCACCACCCGGAATGGCGAAACATCCGGTGTCAGGTCGTCGAGGTAGTACAGCACGCGCACCAGCCAAGGACAGCTGCCCTCGTAGCCGAAGATCTTTGAGCCGTAGGGTTGCCCATCGGCGTGCAGGCTTATGCCGGGGTGGCCCGGCTCCGAGCGCGCGTAGGCATACGACATCAGCACGATCTCGTCGCCGAACAGCTCGCGCAGGAATGCGATCGTCGGCGGGTTGGCGATCAGCTCGGTGATCGCGCCGCCCACGAACTGCACGGCCGGCCGCACCTGCTGGTGGACGCTGTAGTCGACCGCCCGCGTCTCGAGCCGCGCGGTCTCGACCTTCAGCCCGGCGATCTGCTCGGCCGTGAGCAGGTCG
>WNGB01016539.1_pt1 | contig 14120 bp, 14 predicted proteins | sample 5400681 | NCBI WGS metagenome assembly WNGB01 (sample SAMN13153367, study PRJNA577476) | soil metagenome | isolation source: 115 cm soil or saprolite under grassland replicate 2 | place: USA:California | collected 2016-06-15 | reverse complement strand
TAGTTGGCGTCGGCGGCGGAAAGCCGCGAAACACGCAGCGGCTTGAGGGCCCTGGACTCAGTCACGGGGGACTGACAGCCCGCTGGCCCAGTAGATGCCGTTGCGCAGCAACCTGCGGACGGCAGGCAGACGCAGATCGTCGGGATGCCCGAGCGAGGTGTAAAAGACCCGTCCGCCTGCGGGGGAGGTAAATGTCCAGGCGACGGGCTCCGGCATCGGCCGGCCCTCGACACGTCCAGTCAGCAATGGGGTAGCCTTTCGAGAAAGCGGCGACGTTTTGTAAAGCCACGAAGCGACGACGAACTCCTCGGCCGGTAAGCCGGTGAGGATGGGGTGTTTGGCCGCCTCGGGCAAGGTGCGCACCAGGGTACGCGGCGCTTTCGGGCCGCGATTCCCGTGGTGACCGGTGTAGTTGCCGCCGAGGATGTCGCGATCGAACTCGGGCCATTCTTCGTGGCCCGGAGGCAGGGGTTTGCCTTTCAACAGCGTGAAGGCGTGACTGCTCGTGCGGAGTGCGACGAGCGGCTTGCCGTCGGCGAGGAACTTGCGCAGGACCGCCATCTGGGCGCGCGGCGGTGCCCGGCGTCGGACACTGAGGATCGCGACGTCGGCCTCCTTCAAGGCTTCGATGCCGGGGAGGCTGTTGGGATCTTTCTCGTTGGCGATGATGTGCTTGACGCGAAACTCCTTGCCGAGGTGTTTCGCGGCGAAGTCGGGGAGCGTTTCCTGCGTGTTGTACTCGTCTTCCGCGGTGATCAGCACGAGGGAGAGAGGCTTCCCCTTCTTGTCCCCAGCCTCCGTGCCGAGACCGGCACTGAGCGTGAGGAGGACGAGGACGGCCACGTATCGCAAGGAGGAACGACGATCTCGCATGCAGCGCCCCCGCCATGTGGCGAATTGACTTCCGGGCGAAAACCGGAACAATGGTGGATGGTGGATGGTGGGTGGTGGATGGTGAAGAGAGGACTTCTTCTGTCTTCTCCATCCACCACCCACCATCCACCATCCACCATCCTGACCCGGACACGCCATGCGGACGATTGTAGTAACCACCGCCTCGATCTTCTTCCCCGCCGCGCTGGCCCTGGCACTCGCCGCCCAGGATAGCGGCTGGGTGTCCCTCGATGTGCCGGGTGTCTGGGAGCAAGCCCCCGGCGGCAAGTTCGCGAAGTACGACGGGTTCGCCTGGTATCGCTGTCTTGTCAAGGTGCCCGCCGGTTGGAAGGGCGACGACCTCGCCCTGGCGGTGCAGGGCGTGCGCAACAGCTACGAGGTCTACTTCAACGGTGTCAAGGTCGGCGGCGCCGGTGGGCTCCCATCTGGTTATCGCGACGGCTTCACGCTCCAACCGGCCAGCTACACCGTGCCGGCCCAGCACGTCCGACCCGGCCAACCCAACCTCGTCGCCTTGCGCATCTACAACCACACCGGCCCCGGCGGCTTTCAGGGCGGCGCGCCCTATCTCGCCAACGACGCCGAGGCCATCGCCCTCACAGGGACGTGGCAGTTTCGCACCGGCGACGATCTGGCCTGGGCGAAACTCGACTCAATCCCGCTCCCGTCGCAAACCTTCGCCAAGTTGGAGCCGTCCGCTGCGGTCAGTCGGCGCCTGTTTGGCGACCGCGGCGCGCGCGGGCCGCTGCCGCCCGCCGAGGCACTGAAGCACTTCAAGGTCGCCGACGATCTCCAGCTGGAGCAGGTACTGGCCGAGCCAGTAGTGCGCCAACCGGTTTTCCTCAACTTCGACGAGCGCGGCCGTATATGGGTGGTTCAGTATCTGCAATATCCTCATCCCGCCGGCCTGAAGATGCTCAGCCGCGACAAGTACTGGCGTGCCGTCTACGACAAGGTGCCGCCGCCCCCGCCGCATCATTTCCGCGGCAAGGACAAGATCACGATTCACGAGGCCACAAAAGGCGACGGCAACTTCGACAAGCACACGACCTTCCTCGACGGGCTGAACATTGTGACGGCGGTGGCGCGCGGCCGCGGCGGCGTCTGGGTGCTCAACCCACCCTATCTGCTCTTCTACAAGACTCTGCCGGGCAAGGACGTGCCCGAAGGCGACCCCGAGGTGTGCCTGGAGGGCTTCGGCCTGGAGGACACGCATTCGGTCGTCAACAGCCTGTGCTGGGGCCCCGACGGCTGGCTGTACGCGGCCCAGGGCAGCACGGTCACGGGCAATGTGCGCAGGCAGGGCGACAAGACGATAGTTCATTCGAGCGGGCAATTGATCTGGCGTTATCACCCCGAGACGCGGCGTTACGAGATTTTCGCGGAGGGCGGCGGCAACGCCTTCGGGGTGGAGTTCGACAGCAAGGGGCGGCTTTTCAGCGGCCACAATGGCGGCAACACGCGCGGCTTTCACTACGTCCAGGGCGGGTACTACCAGAAGGGCTTTAGCAAGCACGGCCCGCTGACCAACCCGTACGCCTTCGGCTACTTCGCGGCGATGCGCAGCCCCGCCGCCCCGCGCTTCAGCCATACGTTCACCGTGTATGAAGGTGGCTCCTTACCGGCTCCCTATTGGGGTAAATTGTTCGCCGTTACGCCGCTGCAGAGCGAGGTGATCCTGAGCGAGTTTCGCCCCGATGGTTCGTCGCTGCAGACGCGCGACGTGGGGCGGCCGCTGACGAGCAGTGATAACTGGTTCCGCCCGGTGGATATCAAGGTCGGGCCGGATGGGGCTGTGTATGTCGCCGACTGGTACGATGCGCAGGTCAACCACTTCCGCAATCACGAGGGCCAGATCGACCCGAGCACGGGCCGCATCTATCGGCTCAAGGGGAAGGCCGCGGCACTGCACAAGTCCATTGACCTCGGCCGTTTGTCGTCGCTGGAGCTGGTCAAGCTGCTGGGAGGCGAAAATCGCTGGACGCGGCAGACGGCCCTGCGCTTGCTGGGTGATCGCAGGGACCGGACGGTCATTCCGCCATTGACGAAGATGGTTCGCGAGGGAACAGGGCAGATTGCCCTGGAGGCGCTCTGGGCGTTGAACCTGAGCGGTGGCCTGGAGGACAAGATTGCCCTGGAGACGCTGGGCCACACCGACCCGCACGTGCGCCTCTGGACCGTGCGCCTGCTGGGCGACCGGCGGAGTGTGTCGCCAGTGCTGTCGGAGCGACTGGCGCACCTGGCGGCGACCGAGCCGCATATCGAGGTCCGCAGTCAACTGGCCTGCTCCGCCCGGCGCCTGCCCACAAGCACCGGCTTGGCGATCGTGCGGAAACTGCTGGCTCGATCGGAGGACGTCAGCGACATTCACATTCCGCTGCTGTTATGGTGGGCCATCGAGGCGCGCGCCGAGTCCGACCGCGAGTCCGTGCTGAGGTTGTTCGCCGACTCGGCGGTGTGGCGGCTGCCACTGGTCGAGCGTCACCTGCTGGAGCGACTGATGCGCCGCTATGCCCAGGCGGGCGGCCGGCAGAACCTGCTGACGTGCGCCAAACTCTTGCAGATAGCGCCCGAGGCGGGCCACGCGAAGAAACTGCTCGCCGGCTTTGAGCAGGCGTTCGCGGGTCGGTCGCTGGCGGGGCTGCCGGAGGAACTGGTCAAGGGGATGGCGGCGCGCGGCGGCGGGTCGCTGGCGCTGCGGCTGCGGTTGGGCGAAGCGGCAGCCGTGGACGAGGCGCTGAAGGTCGTTGGCGATGGCCGTGCTCCCGCGAAGGATCGGCTGCGGTTGCTGCAGGTCTTCGGCGAGGTGAAACAGGCTCGCGCTGTGCCGGTGTTGTTGCGAGTTGTTACCGAGGCGCGCGACACCGGGTTGCGGCAGGCGGCGCTCGCAGCGCTGCAGCCCTACGACGACCCCGCCGTCGGCGCGGCGGTGGTTGGGCTGCACGAAGGGTTGCCGAAGGAGGAGCGCGAGTCGGCGCAGACGCTCTTGCTCAGCCGCAAGGGCTGGACGCGGCAACTGCTGAAGGCGGTCGCCGCGGGCAAGGTCGATCGCAAGGGCATTCCGCTCGACGCCGTTCGCCGCATGACGCTCCATCGCGACGATGCCATCGAACGGCTAGTACGGCAACTCTGGGGCAAGGTGCAGGGCGCCACCACGGCGGAGATGCGCGACCGCATCGACCGGTACGAGAAGGTGGTGCGCGGCGGCGTGGGCAGTCCCTACCAGGGCAGGAAACTGTTCGAGGCGAGTTGCGCGAAGTGTCACGTCCTGTTCGGCAAGGGCGGCCAGGTCGGCCCGGACCTTACCAGCTACAAACGCGATGACCTGAGTAACATGCTCCTCAGTATCGTCAATCCGAGCGCCGAGATCCGCGAGGGGTTCGAGACGCAGCTGATCGTCACGGCGGACGGGCGGGCGCTGACGGGGTTCGTGGTGGAGCGCGACAATCGCGTGGTAGTGCTGCGCTGCGCCGACGGTCAGGACATGCGGATCGAGCGCGACAACATCGAGGAGATGCGCGTGGTGCCGCAGTCGCTGATGCCGGAGGGCTTGCCTATCTCCGCAGCACGCAGCCGCTCAACGAGTGATAGGACCAGACAGTTCCATCTCAAGCCAGCAATGATCCTGGTGCGTCAGCTTGCGACCTGGTAAGCTGGCTATTGAGAAGCAGGGGGGGCCTGAGAGTTCGTGGGAGAAAGCGATGAGCGAGCCACTACCTTATTCCTTCGACTTTGATCAAGCAGGTCTCGCGCCCGAACAACGGGAGGAGTTCGAGCGCTGGCTGCGTCAGCCCGTTGCGCCCGAGATCCTCGAAGCGGACAAGGTCTTCCGGGAGCAACTACCGGAACTGCTCCGGACGCACCCCAACCAGTGGGTCGCCTACAGTGGCAGCCAGTGCCTGGGCTTCCACACGTCGGGACAAGCCTTGTACCAGGAGTGTTTGGCCCAAGGGTTCGCGCCCGAACAATTTGTCGTCAAGAACATCGCACCGTTGTTGGAAGGCGATGACCTCATCGTTTGAACCGCCACCCTGGGGACTCGCTCGGTGCCGCTCATCCTGGAAGACCTACCGTTTGCGGACGTGCCTTATGACCTCGCGCTCTCGGGCGGGGGTAGCATCCGGATCGGATCACGCCAAATCGTTTTCTGGGCCACTGTCACGCGCAAGGGATTGGCCGGGTTGCCACCGAACGCGCCGCGGATGCCGTCGGTGTTCGATTCCATCTCCTTTCGGACTCTTTCCTGCCTCGGCTCAATTTGCGGGCTAAACTTGTTGGGACCGCGAACCCGAAGACAAGGCCCGAGTACCTCCGATGTCAGATAGTCCCATCCAGAAGCTGTGTGAACTCCTGCACAACCACGGCCTCGCCATCCTCAAGGAACCGCATCGGTGTGAGGGGTGGCTGCGGTACTCCTGTCCGGAAGAGCAGGGCGATGTGAACGCCCTGCTCGGTGCTCTGAGCCAGCAGGTTCCGCAAGCTTTGCTCACCGGCGTTGACAAGGATGTCTTGATCCGTCGCCTGATGGATGAACTGGTCATGAGTGAAGGGGCTGCTCGTTGGACTGTGGTAGCCTGGGCGAGCGCTCTTGAGAATCTCCCATCAGGAGCGGCTAACGTTGCTCCGACGGCTGTTACCGACAAACTCTGTGGGGGAGTTCCGCCAACTGAGGCTTTCACGGGGTGCGACCACCATGAAGCTGAACCGGTTCGCCCGGCCGCGCTCAGCCACGACATCAAGGGGCAAGTTCGGCAGAGGCTCCTCTTGCGGAGGTTGAAGGAGATCCAGGTCGCCCACAAACGCTACACGGAAGCGCGGGACGAGGACTTTGGGATTGCCCTTTTCCTGGTGGGATTTATTCTATTTGTGCTGAATGCTGCTCTGCTCGCCAGCCTCCATATGAAGATGCCGGAGATTGGCCAGGTTGGGCTTTGTTCGGTTGGTGGAAGTATCGCATTGCTCGTGGGCCTCAAGTCCTTTTGGCATCGCTCGCGAAGGAAGAACACCGCGGTCGCGAAGGAACGTCTGGGACAGGCCATCCAACTCATCTGTAAGGAATTTCCCCAGGAAGCGGATTCGTGGGGAGGCGCCCCCGGTTTGTGGGACAAGAAGGCGCTGGAGGACTTGGTCCAACTCCTTGCGGCCAAGCAGGTCGCGGACAATCCGTCGCTGGTTCAGCCTCATCGAGGGCAGACGGTCTTTGCCTTGGGAGTCCTTGGCTGCGTCCTCCCTCTTTTCGCGATCATCGCTTGGGCGGTGGGGAACCAGGATCTGGAAGCCATGAATGATGGAAAGATGGATCGATCCGGGTATTCCCAAACCGACTCGGGCAGAGCCCTCGGTAAGGCCGCATCGCTGGTGTACGCTGGCTTGCTGGGAGTTATCTTTTTGGCCCGAAGCAGCGGCTGACATTTGGTCGGAGAACCGGGTGCCATTCATGCCTCCCCCCGCATCAGCGAGCCCAGACCGCGCTGTGCCTCGGTCAATCTCGCCGGTTCATTCAAGGCATTCCATAACGCGAGTTGCTCGTCCGGAGTCAGCGCGATAGTCTTGTCGCGCGCAGCGAACACTTCCTTACGGGCCTGCGCGATCATCACGGTCCGCACGTAGTCGCTTACGCTGATGCGGCGCAGGCCCGCCGCTTCGGCGAGGAACGCCTTGCTTTCCTCGTCCAAGCGGAGCAGCAGCGCGCAGGTCGTTTGACCTTTCGTTCGCTGTTCGGGACCACGCGCTTTGGCCATTGCAGAATCTCCTTCCCTTTGATTGTATCCGTTCCGCAGGACGGTCAAGTTTGTCCGCTACAACTCTGGGTTCCTGTTGCTGGGTGACATCGGGTGCCCATTCTTCCCCGTGACTGCTGGCAACAATCCGGATGCATTGGCTTGTGGCCCGGTGCTACAATGATCAGTGCCGTCGCCCGTAGTACCGAAGTCTCCAGGGAGATTTACGATGGCAAAAAGAGCATCCAGCGCGGGGCAAGCCAGCGCCTCGACGATCTCGGATCAGGTGCCTGGCGGAACGAACAAAGCGGCCGAACAGGCACGGCGCATTTGGGAGCGGCTGCGGGCCACATTCGAGGCGGACGCGGAGGGCCTGACTGCGCTCCTGGAACACGTTGCGAAATCCCAGGGGGCGAAGCCCGCGCGCCTTCCCCTCCGCGTCAAGGTGGTCCTCTATCCGGAGGAGGAGGGCGGATTCACTGTGGCCGTGCCGGCGCTGCCAGGCTGCACCACCGAGGGGGAGACTCGTGAGGAAGCACTGGCCAACATCCGAGAAGCGCTTCAGGCATATCTCCTGTCCACATCTGGCGCCTTCGAGATGGAAAAAGATGGGTTGGCAGAGGAGATCGAGCTTTGAAGCGGATCTCGGGCAAGCAAATGTGCAAGGTTCTCAAGCGTCACGGCTGGGTCGAGGACCGCGTCGAGTCCAGCCACCACACGTTCAAGAAGCCCGGCGTCATGCAGATTGTGACCGTCACCGTCCACGGCCACAAGACCATGAAACTCGGCCACCAGTGCGCGGTCATGAAGCAAGCCGGGCTCACCGAAGTTGACCTTTGAGGGGCATGGCTCCGACCAGGAGCGCGCGACAATGCGTCGAGCGGACGCAACTCCGTGCAACTCTCAAGCGAGGAAAAGCACCCGCAATGTCCACCCACTCCGCCGCGACCGCACCCGAAGATCTCAACCCTTTCCACATTGCTGCCCAGCAGTTCGACCGTGCGGCTGCGTACATGCCGCATCTGAAAAAGGGCCTGATCGAGTTCCTCAAACATCCCTGCCGCACGGTGACGGTCGAGTTCCCGGTCGAAATGGCCGACGGTGCCGTGCGGATGTTCGTCGGCCATCGGGTGCTGCACAGTCAGGTCCGCGGCCCCGGCAAGGGCGGCATTCGCTACCACCCCAACGTTACCGTCGATGAGGTGCGAGCGCTGGCGTCGTGGATGACGTGGAAGTGCGCTATCATTGATGTGCCGTTTGGGGGAGCCAAGGGCGGCGTCGCCTTCAACCCCAAGGAAACGACCGAGTCCGACCTGCGCAAGATCACGCGCCGCTACATCTCCGACCTGGGCGAGTTGATTGGCCCGCACACCGACATTCCGGCCCCCGACATGTACACCGACGCCCGCACCATGGCCTGGATTTACGATACCTACGCCATGATGCACCCCGGCCGCAACAACCTCCCCGCCGTCACCGGCAAGCCGCTGGACATCGGCGGCTCGCACGGCCGCAACGAGGCGACGGCGCGCGGCTGCCTGTTCGCCGTCCAACGTGCCCTGGCGCGCGGTGCGGTGTCGGGGCTCGATGGAGTCCGCGGCGCCCGCGTCGCGGTGCAGGGCTTCGGCAACGCCGGCGCCATCGCCGCCGCGCTGTTTCATGAGGCCGGCGCGAAGGTCGTCGCCGTCAGCGACTCTGGCGGCGGCGCACGCCGCGAGGAAGGGCTCGACCTCGCCGCCGTCACCGCCCACAAGGCCAAGACCGGCAGTGTCACCGGCACGCCAGATACTCGCCCGCTCAGCAATGACGAGTTACTATCTCTCGAATGTGATATTCTCATCCCGGCGGCGTTGGAGAATCAGATCCGCCGCGACAACGTCGCCGCGGTGCGTGCCCGCTTCATCGTCGAGGCCGCCAACGGGCCGACGACACCGGCCGCCGATCGCATCCTCTACGAGCGCGGCATCGCCGTGCTGCCGGACATCCTGGCGAACTCCGGCGGCGTCTGCGTCAGTTATTTCGAGTGGGTGCAGAACATCGAGAACGAGCAGTGGGACGAGGACGAGGTCAACCAGAAGTTGCGCGTCAAGATGGAGCGAGCGACCGATGCCATGCTGGCGAAGCAGGCAGAGGTCAACGCGCGGTTGAAAAAAGAAGGCTCCACCTTGCCGCTCGTGGACCTGCGGACGGCGGCGCTCATCGTCGCCGTCGAGCGCGTGGCGGGCGTGGCGCTGGAGCGCGGCATCTGGCCGTGAGCGAAACCCCTCCCCCCAACCCCCTCCCCCACAGGGAGAGGGGGAGAAGAAGAGATACTGCTTGGCTGGCTCCCCCTCTCCGCTTCGGGGAGGGGGTTGGGGGGAGGGGTTTCGCTCACAGTTCGTCGAGCCAGCCGGTGCGCGTCTCGCCCTGCTGGTTCGCCTGCCAGTATTTGCCCGTCGTGACGTCGAGACAGGTCAGCCAGCCGCTGCCGTAGGCCCGTGTGTCAATGCAGACCGCATGGCCGAGATTCTTCGGCTTGCCCGACCTCTGCCCCGAGTGACCGCACACCATCACCTTCCCGGACTCGTGAGGCGCGGCCTTATCGAAATGCTCCCAGTAGAGCATGTAATCGGGCTGGTCCTTCAGGGGAGAATGCGGGTAGGCATTGGCGTGAACGAAGAAGTGCGTCTCCATCTCGTACCAGCCGCGTGTCTCTTCGTCCAGGAATCGCCAGTGGGCTTCGGGGACGTCGGCGAGAGAGCCAACGTCCTTGCGCGGTGAGTAGGAGGCGAGCGTTTTGTCGCCGCCGCAGTAGAGCCACTCCTTGAGAGCGTCGTTGCTGCGACGAGCCTGCAGCATCATCCATTCGTGGTTGCCGCGCAGCGCCACGAGTTGCCCGCGCTGCTGCCAGTTGATCAGCCAGTCGAGCACCGCCGCCGACTCCGGGCCGCAATCCACGTAATCGCCGAGCGTGACGAGGACATCCTCGGGACGGAACGGCACGAACGCCGCCAGCGTGGTCAACGCCTTGAAGGATCCGTGGATATCGCCGACGGCGAGGCAACGCGGGCCGGTCCGTCCGGAGGTCATGCGCCCGCCCCTCTCAGCCCTTCACGCGGCTCAAATACTGGCCGCTGCGGGTATCGACGACGACCTTCTCGCCGATGCCGATGAACGGCGGCACGGTGATCTTCAGGCCGGTCTCAAGGGTCGCGGGCTTGTACTGCGCCGTGGCGGTCGCGCCCTTGACGCTCGGCTCGGTGTCGGTGACTTCCAGTTCGACCGTCGCGGGTAATTCCAGGTCCAGCGCTTTGTTGTCGTGGAAGATGACCTGCACGGTGGTGCCTTCCTTGAGGTACTTCATCACGTCGCCGACCAGGGCCGCCGCCAGGGGCATCTGATCGTAGGTCTCCGTGTCCATGAAGATGAAGCCATCGCTGTCCTTGTAGATATACTGCAGATCGCGTTTCTCCAGATAAGCCTGATCGACCTTATCCTCCGGGTGGACACGCTGATCGTTGACGAACCCCGTTTTGAGGTTCTTGAGTTTGAGGGTAAGCTTCGAGGGCAGGTTGCCCGGGGTCTTGAGTTCCCGGTCGAGCACGCGGTAGAGCTGCCCCTCCATGAAGATCACCATGCCCTTGTTGACTTCACTGAATTTGATCGAGGCCATAAACCTCCTCCGTTTCGCTTCGATTGAGAAAGAAACAGGCCGGCTCGCGCTCTGGCCAAGGAAACAAGTGACTGTCTTCTCCGCGGCTCAGAGCAGCTGGCGGAATTCGTCGTTGGTCAAGCCTGCGTCTCGGACGATGTTCCCCATTGTGATCGCGTTCACCGGATTGTGACGGGGAACGGTTACCGTGCGGATACCGTCGGTCATCACGATGTGCTTGCCCTGACGGGCGATCTTGAAGCCCGCCTTCTCCAGGGCACGAACCGCATCGAGGTGATTGACCCCCGGTAACTTCGGCATGCCTCTCCCCTCCTACACCTCCACTTCAACTTCGCGCACCTTTGCGCCACGTACCTGATCGTGGATCACGGCGAGGTATTCACGAATCGCATCCGCAATGTTCTCCAGCGCCTCGCGTTCTGTGGCTCCTTGCGAGTGACAACCCGGCAGGCCCGGGACCGAGACGGCAAAACCCTCGTCGGATTCTTCCAGCACCACTTTGTATCGCATCGTCACCTCCAAGGGCTTGCTGAGCCTTCGCCTCAGGGGCCTGGAGCGGGGGCACTGCGGCCGCGCCACCTCCATAGGAAGTATACCGGAATTCCCGTCAGCACAATAATCAACCCGGGCCAGGTATATTTCGGCTTGACAATCAACAGGTCGAGCATGATCGCAGCACAAAGGAAGACGTACAGGGCCGGCAGGACCGGGTAGCCGAACGCCTTGACCGGCCGCTCCAGGTATGGCTGCGTCCGCCGCAGCACGAACAGGCCCGTCACGGTGAGCACGTAGAAGACGAGCACCGCGAAGATGACGTAGTCGAGCAGTTCGTTGTAGGTTCCCGAAAAGACGAGCAGGATCGACCAGGCGCCCTGCAGCACGAGCCCGACCGCGGGGACGCTGCGCCGGTTGAGATGCCCCACGCCTTGGAAGAACAACTTGTCGCGCGCCATGACACAGTACAGCCGCGCCCCCATCAGTGTCATGCCATTGACGCAACCGAACGTCGAAATCATGATGGCAATCGCCATCAGCGGCGCACCGAAGTTCGGCGACCACAGTTCCAGCACGGCAGTACCGACGCGGTCGTCGCGCGCCCGGGCGATGCCCCGTTCAGATGCAGGGATTGCGTCCAGTTCGGCCTTGACCTTCTTCGCCTCCTCCTTGCGCTCCTGCTTTTCCAGCAGTTCCAGTTGCTCCTGGAGCTTACTCAGTTTCTCTTTGACTTTCGGCGTCGGGCGCACAGGCAGCGCCGAGACATAGGCGACGTTGGCGAGCAGGTAGAGCAGGATGACCGTGCCGGTGCCCAGCGCCAGGCTCAGCGGCAGGGTGCGGCGCGGGTTGCGCGTCTCGCCGGCGGTGAAGGTAATGTTGTTCCAGGCGTCCGCCGAGAACAGGGCGCCGACCATCGCCCCGCCCGCCACCATCAGGGCGATGACCCACGTCGCCGCGCCGACACGGCGGCCGATGCCCTGATAGGTGTCCGTTTCCTGAATCCCGCCCCACAAGTCGGAAGCATTCGCCTGCCAGACCACCGCACTGCCAACCACAAACAGGCCGATGAGGATGAGCAGTACCAGGGCGAGCGTCTTCGCGACGGTCATCAGGTTCTGGACGAACTTGCCCTCCTGCACGCCGCGGCAGTTGAGCCAGGTGAGGAAGGCAATGACGACGACGGCGACGAGCTGCCCCGCCGAGATGGTGAAGTGCTTCATCTCGAAGAACGGTAACTGGTTGCCCTGTTCGTCGTTGAGAAAGGGGACCGAGAAGGGCAGGTAGAGCTTCAAGTTTACATTTGCAATCTTGAAAATCTCATTATCAGTCCCAAGGGCCGGCACCAGTACGCCGAGGTACTTGGCGAAGACGACGGCTACCGCGGCGATGGAGCCGGTCTGGATGACCAGGAAGCAAGTCCAGCCGTACAGGAAGCCCCACATCGGGCTGTACGCTTCGCGCAGGAAGACGTACTGCCCGCCGGCATGGGGCATGGCAGCAGCCAGTTCGGAGTAGCTGAGGGCGCCAAGGATGGTCATGACGCCAGCCAGGCCCCAGATCGCGAGCAGCCACCCGGTCGAGCCGACATCGCGGGCAATGTCGGCCGAGGTGACGAAGATGCCCGAGCCGATCATCGTGCCGATGACCAACATGGTCACGTCGAACGGGCCGAGGCGGCGCTGGAAGCCAGCGTCTTCGCGATCGACGCTGGCGTGGCTTTTATCCGGCCTTGCGGCGGTGGTCATGACGGTTGGATCCTATCGTCGGGTTGCTTGATCTGGTCGTCGAGCATCCCAGCCGGGGAAACGCCGTGGGTACAGATCTCGCCGCGCAACTCCTTGCCGAGAAGGCTGTGGCGACGCCCGTACAGGAAGTAGATGAGCAGACCCAATCCCAGCCAGCCGAACAGCCGATACCAGTTGGCGGGCGGCAGCGACAGCATCAGCACCAGGCAGGCCCCGATGCCCAGGATGGGCACGACCGGGACGAACGGACAGCGGAACGGCCGCTCCGCGTTGGGGTTGGTCCGGCGCATGATCAGCACCGCGGCGCAGACGATGACGAAGGCGAACAGGGTGCCGATGTTGGTCAGGTGCAGTAGGGCGTCGATCGGCAGGAAGGCAGTCATGAGGGCGACGAAGGCGCCAATGAGGATGGTGCTCTTCCAGGGAGTGCGGAAGCGTGGGTGGACGTCGGCGAAGAACTTGCGCGGCACCAGGCCGTCGCGGGCCATCGCCAGAAAGACGCGCGGGGCGCTGAGCATCATGACCAGGAGCACCGAGGTGATGCCCGCCACGCCCGCGGCGGAGATGATGAACTCGGCCCAGGGCAGATCCTTCTGCCTGAAGGCGTCGGCGACGCCAGCGTCCTTGCTCAGGTCCTGGTAGGGGACCATGCCCGTCAGGACGGCGACGACGCCGATGTACAGCACCGTGCAGACGATGAGCGAGGTGATGATGCCGATGGGCACGTCCCGCTGCGGGTTCTTCGCCTCCTCGGCGTGCGTGGACACCGAGTCGAAACCGATGTAGGCAAAGAAGATGATGGCCGCCCCCGCCAGCATGCCGGTCGGCTCGCCCGCGGCGTTCTCCTGCCCCAGAAGGGGGATGCCGAAGAAGCTGACCCCGGTCCAGCCGTAGGGAGCAAAATCCTTGCTCCAGTTGTCCGGGTTGATGAAGAAAGCTCCGACCAGGATCACGAAGATCACCGCCGCCACCTTGATCATCACCATGACAGCGTTGAAGCCGGCGCTCTCGCTGATGCCCTTGACCAGGACCGCGGTCACGGCGAACACCACCAGGATCGCCATCAGGTTGATGACCGCTTGCTGATGGTTAGTGATCTTGGCCTCGACCACCGGATCTCCGACCAGCCCCACCACGACGGTTTCGGTCTCGACCGTGTCCTTCTTCCCATCCTTCCCCTTCTTCAAGGTCTTGAGCTCGAACACCCAGAAGATCCCGTCCGCTGGCTTCTTGCTCCCGTCCGACCAGCGGGCAGGCGTGTCCTTCTTCACCTTCTGCCCGCCTGTGTGGTCCCACTCCCACCCCTTCATCACCTTCTGGCCCACCTCGAACGGCTCGTCGCCTTGCTTCGCGGCAGCCTTCTCCTCCTGGTCCTTCAGCACCGCCGGGCTCACCTCGGCGCGCGCGTACTCCGCCTTCACGTTCGGCAGGAGGTGGCCCTCATCGTACTTGGTCGGCGCCCCCGACAGCGCCACAGGCAGGACGAGCCCCAACTTGGCCAGCACGCTCTGGAAGTAACCGGACCAGCCGTTGGCCACTGTCGCCGCCCCGACGGCGTATTCCAGCACCAGGTCCCAGCCGATGATCCAGGCGAACAGCTCGCCCATCGTGGTG
>WNGB01012120.1_pt1 | contig 14120 bp, 14 predicted proteins | sample 5400681 | NCBI WGS metagenome assembly WNGB01 (sample SAMN13153367, study PRJNA577476) | soil metagenome | isolation source: 115 cm soil or saprolite under grassland replicate 2 | place: USA:California | collected 2016-06-15 | reverse complement strand
CGGCAGGAGGGGATCATCGAGCCGTTGGAGCTGCGGCCCGACGCGAACCAGGAAGGCCACTACGTCATCGTCTGGGGCGAGCGGCGCTGGCGCGCGGCACAGCTCGCCGGGCTCGCCACGGTTCCAGCGCTCATCAACCGTGAGCCCAAGCACGTCCGGCGCCGGCAGCTCTACGAGAACGTGATGCGGGCGGACCTCAACACTGTCGAGCTCGCGCGAATCGTCGCGCAATGGAGGAGGACGGGCTCGACAGCAAGGGAATGGCCGAGCAGCTGCGCTGGCCGCTTCGGAAGGTCCAGCGCCTCGTGGAGATTCACGAAGCGCCGGCCGTGGTGAAGACGGCAATGATCCGAGGCGTCGGTGTGGATGGCGAGCGCCGCATCCTCTCGACTCAACATGCCCTCGACGTCATCCGCGCGTACCGCCACTACGCTCGCGGGGACAACACCGAGGGGAAGTCGAAGGCGCTTGCGAAGCTCGAAAGGCTCATCTCGCGTGTTCTCGGCGAGGAGTGGTCTGCGAGGAAGCTCCAGGCGTATGTGAGCGGTCTCGGGCGTCGCGACGGCGACGACGCCGCCGTGACGGAGGTTGGTGGAGCGGCCGGGAACGCCGACGGGAAGGCGAGCGGTGCTGCCGGCGAGGCGCCGATCTTCGAGTTCACCGACGAGACGTTCGTTCTCGATCTAGCGCGTGCACGCGAAGGCACCCTGGACGCCACGGTGCGCAGCGAGCTCGTCGGTCACCTGCGGCGACTCCTCGCCGAATTCGACGTTGCTGCATAGCGAATCGCTCCATTTACCCACCGAGCTGTGTGGCGCGGCCTCGGCGAGTCACGCCGAGGCCGCGTTCATTAGGACGCGACGCCGCGCGCGCTCAACCGGTTCCAGCAGCTCAACGCCGTGAAGATCAGCGGCGTCGCGATCCGCCCGCTCGACGAGGTGCTCGGGTTCCTCGAGGGCGAGGCCGCGGCGATCCTGCCCACCGGGCTACAAGATCGACTACACCGGCGAGTCGCGCCAGCTGTCGCCACCGACGTCCCGGGGACCCTGTATCACCGAGATCACCGAGGCGCCGGGGCCCGCCCGGTGGCGCGGAGGCGGACGACTCCGGGGTCTCGCGCCGCGCGGCGGCGTGATCGGGCCCCGCTCGACGGCGGCCGGATGAGGAGTAGCCTCCCGGTGAGGGTGGTGTCGGTCAGGTCGTCGCGTGCTGGCGATACCCTCTTCCGTCCATCACGAAGCGTTCAGCCCGCTCGGTGAGCCGCTCGGCAATCACCTGGGCGTTCAGCGCGTCGGGGAAGACCTTTGTCCAGTCCTTGAAGGGCCGGTTGGTGGTGATCGCGGTCGAGCGCCGGTGGTCGTAGCGCTCGGAGATCACCTGGAACGCGAGCTTCGCCTGCGACGGGGCCATCTCGAGGACCGCGAAGTCGTCGATGACGAGGAGCTCGGCCCGCGTGTACTTGCGCAGGATGCGGTCGAGCCGGCTGTGCAGCTCGCCGCCGTGGAGGTCGTTGAGCATCCTCGGCGCGCTCACGAGGACGACGCGGCGGTTGGCCTGGCAAGCACGGAATGCGAGCGCGCGAGCGAGGAAGGTCTTCCCGGTGCCCGGGGTTCCGATGAACAGGGGGTTGATGCCTTTGTCGATGAAGGCGAGGTCGTGGAGCGCGAGGTAGCGCGCCCGGACCTTCTTCCGAACCGGGCAGAAGTCGAAGTCGAAAGCGTCGACCGTGTTCACTTCTGGGAAGCGGGCGTCGCGGATGCGCCGGTCCACGGCGTTGCGCAGGCGGCTCGCCTTCTCCTCGTCGCAGAGGCGGTCGATCGCCTGCCGGATCGCCCGTCTCTCCTGACTCCGCCGCCGAGCCTCCATCCACTCTGCGCTTCGAGCCACTTTCCTGCCGGTGACTCTCATCGTCGACTCCGTCACGGGCTGGACAAGCACGTGTCTCTGCCGCTCGCGCCCCCGCGCCTCCGCAGCAACGCCCTGCGCGTCGCAACCTTGATCGAGTACGGCGGGCCGCTTCAGCAGCTCAAGGGCCGCGAGACGCTCGTGCCCTGCAAGCGCCGCCCACGCCGCAACGCCTTGCCTCGGCTTGGCAGACCGTGTCGAGTGGACCTCCGCACCAAGGCGCTCATTGAAGAACGTGCGACCTCGTGAAGATGAGGTGGTGCCCCGGCCTCATCCTCGATACCACCAACTGCCCGACCCCCGTGGCGAAGTCTGGTGCCGGCGCGCCGGCGCGCTTATCCTGGATTACTTGGGGGTGTGCATGGAGATCCCGACGCTCACGACGGAACGCCTCGTCCTGCGCCCGTTCCGCGGCGAGGATCTCGACGCGCACGCCGCGATGAACGCCGACCTGAGGGTCATGCAGCAAGACCGCGCCGCGGCCTTCCGCTCGATGTGCGCGTACATCGGCCACTGGTACTTCCGCGGATACGGTCCCTGGGCCGTGGAGGAGCGCGCGACGGGGGCGTTCATCGGCCGCGCCGGCGTGATGCGGATGGAGCCGTGGACCGACGTGGAGGTGGCGTTCGCGCTCCTCCCCTCCGCGTGGGGGAAGGGGTACGCCTCCGAGATGGCGGCCCGGGCGCTGCGCTACGCGCACGAGGTGGTGCGAGCGCGCGGCGTGGTCAGCCACATCATGGCCGGCAATGCAGGCTCCATCCGCGTCGCGGAGCGCCTCGGCGCGCGGTACGCCGGCGATGCCGAAATCCGGGTGAAGGGGATGCCGATCCACGTCTACGTGTACCCGGATCCGGGGTGACGAAACGGCTACCGCTCTGGTGCCCTTCGAGACCGCATCAGCCTCTCAAACCCGGCGCGCTCGTGGTCGTCGCTGCGCCCGCGATATGGCGCGGGAAGGGCTCGCCCGAGGAGTCGGAGGGACCTTCACGCGCACGACTGCATCTACACCCGCGCGGCGAGCACGATGGTGCGCGATACGCCTGAGAGTTCGAGCGCGGGAAGTGGAGCTGGCGCGTCAGGTGCGTGGTCGCGGGTAGAAGCGCAGCCGCAGCCGCTCCAGGCGCCGGCGCTCGGCCGGATCGTGCGGGTGCCCTAGCGCTAACCGGCGGTGGGCCGAGGGACCGAGGGAGCCCGCGCCCATGACCGACCGACTGACCGGGGCCCGGGTCCCCGGCGATCCCGGTGAACAGGGGACCCTCGGAGGCCGGTGGCGACACGCCAGCTGCGGACCGAGGGGAATACGTTCCTGCCCGCCTAGCGTCGGCGATCACCTCGAGCCCCGGGGAGACGGGAGATCGCGGCGAGCTTGCGGAATGCGCGGTGTGGCGCTGGAAGCCCGGGAACTCGGGGCAGTCGTACCCGGTCCCGAGGCGCTCCAAGGCGGGGTGAACCTCGGGACGGGCCCCGGACGGACGCGGCGCCGAGCGCGTCATGCGGACCCGCGCGTGCGCTGCGCATCCCCGGACGCACGTCTCGGGACGCTACGCCGGCGCGTATGCCTTGCAGATAAGCTCAGTCCCGATCGCGCTCGCGAGAAACCGCTCCTTTCGATCCGCGAGGAGCGCCTGCGTCCAAGTGGTGAACCCACCGTCGATGACCGGCAGCGAGCCCGAAGGGCCGTCGAACGAGATCCGGAACGCGAGCCCGCGGTAGTAGCCGAGCGCCTCGAGGCGTGACAGGTCGAAGCGGACCTCCGTCCTGGGGAATGCTGCAGCGATGGCCGGGAACACGCGTTCCCGAACGCGATCGAGCCGGAGCGCCGCCTCGCGGGGTAACCGGGCATGCAGCGCCCCGAGGTCGGCGCGCGGGTCGGTGACCGCGTTGGGCAGGGTTGCGCCGCGCCGGGCGAGCACGTCGTTCGCCGCGCCGATCCGGTGCGCGGCAGCTACGGCCCGGACCTCCTCGACGGCTACGCCTTGTGCCGAACACAGCGCGGAGACCGCATCGACCTCGCAGATCTCGACCGTTGGCCGGCCGATCCTGAAGCCGACCCTGCGGAGCCCGTCCGCGAGCCGCAGCCAGGCGAGGATGTGCTCGGCGAGCGTGTCCGTCTCGAAACGGTGCTCTCCCGTATCGCGCCCTGCGGTGCCGAGCGCGAAGAGCCGGAAGTGCGGCGTGTAGCCCGGCGGCGCGCCCGCAAGAGACTGCATCCGAACGACTCTCGTACTTGCACACAGGCGCACCCAGCCGCTCCGCCGTGCTGCCGGAAAGCGCCGTCGAGCAGCCGCCGCGAGCGCAAGCGCTGCCGTCGGATCCGCCACCACCTCGGCTCGCCTCAGTGCCGAGAGTACGTTGTTCTGATCGATCCCGGAGAGCACCGCGCACGTACCGAACGGTGCGACCGGCGCGAGATCCAGTGCCTCGAAGGCTTCGGTGACTGCGAGTGCCACGGAATGGAAGCGATGAAAGAGCCGCGCATCGACGGCGGACGCACCGAATAGCGGCTCGGCGCCATGCGCGAGCACTTCGGACGGGCGCTGGTGATCGGCATGGTGCCGGACCACCTCGAGGAGGAGAGAGCCGAATGCACTCGGGTCCATGTTCGCGAGCGCCGTCTCGGCGCCCGGCAAACCTGCGGCGCGCGCCGCCGAGGCGGCGATCTGTCGCGTGCGGTCCGTGCGGGCCATGCGCGTTATCCTAACGCCGGGTCGCGCGGCTCGACGGCGAAATCCCGGCTTCGCGCACGAGACGGCTCCATGACTCCGACATTGAGGACCGCCCGCCTGCTGCTGCGCCCGCCCGAGCTGGCGGATGCGGAGCAGGCTCAGGCGCTGTTCCCGCACTGGAAGATCGTCCGGCACCTGGCGGCGGTCGTCCCCTGGCCGTATCCGGCCGACGGCGCCGTGACTTTCTTCCGGGACGTCGCCCTTCCAGCCGTCGAGCGCGCCGAGGCCTGGCACTGGAGCCTGCGCCTTCACGAGGCCCCGCAGCAGCTCGTGGGGTGCATCAACCTGAACCGCGGCGAGCAGGACAATCGCGGCTTCTGGATCGGCCTGCCATGGCAGCGGCGCGGGCTGGCCACGGAGGCCTGCGCCGCCGTCGACGCGTTCTGGTTCGAGGTCCTCGGCTTCGCGGTGCTGCGTGTCACCAAGGCGGCCGTCAACGAGGCGTCACGGCGCATCTCCGTGCGCGAGGGCATGCGGCTCGTCGCAACCGTGGAGCGCGAGTTCGTGTCCGGCCGCCTCCCAGCCGAGGTATGGGAGCTCACCGCCGACGAGTGGCGGGCCAGGGCGAGGCGCTCGGAACGCGGTGGATAGACGCGACCGGACACCGAAGCTTCTTCCCGAACGCGCCTGCCACCACCGCCCTCATCGACCAGCATCTTCGTACCCGTCCGCCTCGACGAACGAGCACTTGAACTGCTTACCGAGGACGGATCTCGAACCCGACAATATAACCATGTGGTCAAGTCAATCCGCGCGCGTTTTCGCTTCGGGCTCGTTTGGATTGCTGCGCTGGCGGCTAGGGCGCCGCTCGTAGCTCCAACATCAGCACTACGAGCGGAAACTCGTCGACGAGCCCGCGCACGCCCTCCTCGACCAGCGTGAAGCCCGCATGCTGGTAGAAGCCTTGCACCGGGGCCGTCGTGCGTACGCTCGCCAGACGCGCGCGGCCGCCCTCGCGGATCGCCTGCAGTCGTTGCTGGAGCAGAAATCGCCCGATGCCGCTGCGGTGTCGCGCTCGGGTCACCATCCCCCAATCGAGCATCGCGGTGGTTCCGTCCAGGCACCAGCCGCCACACGCGACGACCGTGCCGTCATCCTCAATTACCGAGAAGCGTCCGGGCAGCGCGCCGGCGGCACGCAGGCGCCGGGGCAGGTAGTCGGCGCTGTCCACGTATTCGGCGAACGCGGCGCGCTCGGCGGGGTGAAAGTACGTCGGCACGTTGCTGTCGAACACCGCGAGGCACGCGTCACGGTCGCCGGGTCGATAGTCGCGAATGCTGAGCGCCATGGGACGCGTGCCTCGGTGAGCGTGAGCTTACCCGCTCGAGCGAACCGGGTCTCGGCCGATGTTCGTCCGGCGCGGAGCGCGTCGAGAATTGACCAGGTCGGCGGCGACGGCGAATAGCGCTGAGCAGGAGGATGACCTCGATGGGCTCCCGCCCCTGCTCACCTACGTCTTCTTGGCTCGGTTCCGCCACCGCTCGGCAACACGGAGCGTGACGTACTCGACTCCGAACAGCGCAACGAGGATCAGCACGAGAGTCGGCAGATACCCGACCACGAAGTTCAGCATCTGGAAGCTGGGCGCCCGAGCGTACTCTTCGATCGTAGCTGGCGGTGCTTCTGCGGCCCGGCGCATCAGATGCCGGAGGACGAAGGCGCACACGCCCAGCCACACCGCGGCCGTTACCACGAAGACGATGCGCCTCGCCTGAGCCACTGATTTGCTCGCCGAACACCTGTGCCGACCGCGTCATCTTACAGCGACCGGCGCTGGACCTGGCGATTCCGGTGCTCTCGTCAACAACTCTGGGCATCGGCAGCAGCGGTCCATTCTCGGGCGGTTACGGTGAAGTCGGTGAGAACGGTATCTCTACTGTACGAAGAGCGAAACCGCGGTGGCGAAGGTGGGGGTCCGCACGGGACGTGCGATCAGGACAACAGTGAAGTGGTCGAGCGCGCGGTTCTTTCCGCGCCGCGCGATCAGCGCGATGGGGTGAGTTGACGCGGGGTTCGTCTGTGGCATCACCGTACGCAGCGAAACGCCGACCCTGATCGACCCGAGACTGATCGAGGGCTACCGTAGGATGATCGACGACCTCGACCCGCCCTCGGGCCCCTGAACTGCTTCAGCCGCGCGGTCGTGCTCTTCGAGGGCCTCCCCTCGACTCCATCACCGTGCTCGCTCAGAATCCCGACTCCCGCCATCGGGCAGGGTGCTCGTGCTCATAGGTCGAGCACGGTCGAGCGCGGGTAATCGCTGGGAGACAAGGCGATCCGATCACCGCGCGGCGGGAACTCGCGCGAAGAAGGCGTCCAGGGCGCGGTTCACGCCCTGCGGATCATCGAGCTGCAGCCAGTGCGAGACGCCGCCGATCCGGTCGACCGGGATCCCGAGGACCTGGCCGGCCATGCTCGCCGCGTACGGGTTCTCTGCCGCCTCGATCGCGACGGACGGTCCCTGGTACGCCGTGAACAGAGCACGCGCGTCCCGGAGCGCGAACACGCTTCGGCGGAGCGCCGCGAACGCTGGCGGGTCCATCCGATCGAGACAAGCGAGGATCGCCCGCCGCGTCTCCGGTCTTGCGTTCGGCCCCAGCATCCCCTCGAGCTCGGTGCGCCGCTCGGCCGCGCCGAATGCCGGAGAGGACTCCCGCGCGACGACGCCCTCGAGCGCCTCCGGCGGAACCGCGCCGAAGTCGCCAATCCCATCGACGTACACGAGTCCCGCGACGGCATCCGGATGCGCCGCCGCGTATCTCGTGAGCACCGCGCCCGACATGCTGTGCCCGACGAGGATCACGCGCCCGAGCCCCATCGCGCGCCGTACCGCCTCGAGGTCCGCGACGAGCGCGTCCACGGTGTAGACGCCGTCGCGGGCCCTCTCGGACCCGCCGTGGCCGCGCTGGTCGTAGGCGACGACCCGGCGGCTCGCGCGCAGGTGATCGAGCTGCCCCCGCCAGACCCCGAGGTCCGCTGCGAGCCCGTGGAGGAGGACCACCGCGGGCTCGCCGACGCCACCGTCCGAGACGCGTAGGCGGCCCGCGGTGCCGTCGACGAACGAGACGTGCTCCGTCGCCGGATTGGGAGCGGCGACGGAGGATGTCGCCGGCGGGGAAGCCGGGGAGGGATGTGCGCAGGCGGCAACGAGGACGGCGACGGCAGCGATGCACGTAGCGTGGAGGGTCATGGCACGTTCGTCTACCACACTGGATGCCGCCGACGCCTCCACGACGGGGGCTCCAGGCCACGCGCCCTCCAGTGGTTGATGCGGGCCTCCTCGTTCCGCCGCATCTGACGGCCTGTGATCCCAGGGGCTCACGCCGACGAAGTGCTGGAGCTGGCGGCGGTCCACGCCCTGTGCCAGCGCGATCGGCTCAACCGACTTCCGCTCCGTGCCGCCGAGCAGACCGGCGACGAACGCGCCGAGCTGCTTCTCCCGGGAGGTCCAACCGACGACCTCCTGGTACGGCTTCACGAACTCGACCAGCCTCTCCGCCAGCGCCTCCACGTCTCGCGCCTCCACCCCGCCCACGTCCACCGTCTCGCCCACGCCCGACCTCCCGCGCCCGTTTCACCGCGGGAGCAAGCCCATCACGGCCGCGATCGACGTCAACTTCTCCGTCATCGCGTGATCGGGGTGAAGCGGGAAGAGCTGTCGGATCGATCGCTTGCGATCCAAGGCAGATCGGGCTTCACGCCTGGATCCCCTCTTTCGCTACTGGTCAACTCGTCCTCGTACAGTAGAGGTATCCTCGGGGACCGGTGGCGACAGCTCCGTCACGACGCGCCCAGCTAGTCGCCTGGCGAAGTATGGAATCACGTGGGTATAGCTGGCTTAAGTCAGGCGCGCGTCACGTTGCCTCCGCCCCCGATGCGCCGGAACAACGGCGCACCGCGCGAGAGGGAGACGCCCGTCGCCAGTACGTTCCAATCCACTCTGCCCTCGGTCGCCGGTGCTCGAAGGCGCGTCCGGAGATCCTCCGACGTTGTCGGCAGAAACGGCGCCAGCTCGCGCGCGATCGCGTGCAGTGCCTCGAGCGCAGTCCTCAGCGTCGCTGCGGCGCGCGCGGGTCGTCCTTCGCGAGCGTGTTGCCAGGGTGCGGCGCTCGTCACGTACCGGTTCGTCGCGTCGACGAGCCGGAAGATGGCCGAGAGCGCCTCGTCCAAGGACAGCCGGTCGAACGCCTTGTCCACTTCCGAATGCAGCGCCAGGGCTGCCACTCGAAGCTCCTGGTCTTCCGCGAGCTCCACGCCGGGAGCGGGTACGCGCCCATCCGTCGCCTTCTCCACGAGCGCCAGGAGGCGGCTCGCGAGGTTCCCGAGCCCGTTCGCGAGCTCCGAGTCGTGCGCCTCGTGGAACCGCGCGATGCTGAAGTCACCGTCCCGCGCGGTCCGGATGTGCCGAAGCAGGAAGTAGCGCACCGCGTCCGCGCCGTACTGCGCGATGAGCGGCGCCGAGTCGAGCGTCCGTCCCGACTTGCTGATCTTCTCACCGTCGATGGTGACGTACCCGTGCACGAGCAGGTCCGTCGGCCACGGCAGGCCCGCCGACGCCAGGAAGGCGGGCCAGTACACCGCGTGGAATCGCGCGATCCCCTTGCCGATGACGTGCACGCGCTCGCCCTCGCTGCACCAGAAGGAATCGAGACGGCTCCGGTCGCTCCCCCCGTATCCCAGTGCGGCAATGTAGCCGCAGAGGGCGTCGAACCAGACCCAGATCACCTGCGACGGGTCACCCGGGACGGGGAGCCCCCACCCCCGTGCGCGGGCCGCCGAGCGCGACACCGAGATGTCGCGCACAGGGCCACGCAAGAATGCCAGGGTCTCCTCGCGCGCCCCGTCGTGGATGATGCGGAGGCTTCCGTTCTCGATCGCCTCCCGCACCACGTCGGCGTACCGCGAGAGCCGGAAGAACCAGTTCGTCTCCTCCACGATCTCGAGGGGGACGTCGTGCTCGCGACAGCGCCCGTCGTCGAGCTCCTCCGGCTCGTAGAATCGCTCGCAGCCGACGCAGTACAGCCCGCGGTACGGCTTCCGGTAGAGGTCGCCGCGACGCTCGCACGCCTCCCACAGCGCGCGAACGGCGGGGGCGTGCGCCGGGTTCGCGCTCGTGCGCTGGAAGTCGTCCGCCGAGATGCCGAGCGCGGCGTTCAGCGCCCCGAATGCCGCGGCGTGATCCGCAACCCACTGCGCGGTCGGCACCCCCGCGCGTTCGGCGGCGAGCACATTCTTCAGGCTGTGGTCGTCGGTTCCGGTCACGAAGCGAACGCGCCGTCCGCGGGTCCGTCGGTGGCGCGCGAACGCGTCGGCGACGCAGAGCTCGAGCGCGAATCCCAGGTGAGGGTTCGCGTTCACGTACGGGATGGACGTGGTGACGTAGGACGTCTTCTGTATAGCGACGGTCATGGTCGGCTCCTTCGGGTGAAGGGCCGCCCTCTGCGGAAGCCGAGACACGACGGCCGCCCCAGAGGGCGGCCGGTCGGCTCGCGACGTTGGCGTCGGTGACGGCTCAGACGCAGACGGCGAGCGGCACGGCAGCCCTGGCAGGCAGGGCGCGCATCATCGCCATTCGCGTCTGGGACCCGGCGTGGATCACGCCGAAGAAGATGGCAGTCGCCAAACGGTCCGTCAAGCCGAACCGCTTCCCGTGTCGCCACCGATGTCGGAGGGTCCCATTTCCACCGACGTCACCGGTACCAGGGACCCGGCCGGTGCCGTGGACGCAGACGTCCCCCTGGCCCGCTGCCGCGACGAACGGCGCAGCCATCTCGCGTTGGCGGTCGCGAGTGCCCGGGCTGGTCCTCCAATGCTCCCGGTCGAGGCAGGACGGTCAAACAGTGGCGCTTGGTGGCCCTCCAGTGGTGTCAGAGCGGGCGAAGGCAACACGACAGTCCCTCTGTCACATCTCTGCATGGCGCGCTCGGCTCTGCGCGTGACGTCGCGTACGGCGTCGTCTCGTGCGTCACTGCCTCACGACGATCGCGACCTTGCCGACCGTGTGACCGCCTTCGACCTGCCGGTGGGCGTCCGCCAGCAACTCGAGCGGGAAGCGATGGCTAACGTGCGGCCGCAGGAAGCCAGCATCGATGAGGCGCGCGATCCCCGCCAGGACCTGGCCAGGTCGGTCCGGCTCGATGTCGTGAAGAGTCGGAATCCCCATAAACTCGTAGTGGATCGTAACGTTCTTCAAGAGGAGCTGCTGGCCCAGGTCGCCCGTGTTGGCACCCAGGATGGTCACGACCTGACCGTTGACGGATGCGCACTCGAGGCTTTGCTTGAAGACATCGCCGCCAACGGTGTCGATCACGACCGGGAGCCCCTTCCCGGCGGTCATCTCACGGACGCGGGCCAGCAGGTCTGACCTGCGGTAGTCAATGACCTCGTCGGCCTTAAGCACCTCGCGGCAGAATGCGATGGACTCCTCGCGGCCCGCAGTGGTGATCACCCTGCAGCCATGGAGCTTGGCGAACTGCACCGCAATGTGACCGACTCCCCCGGCGCCGGCGTGGACGAGGATCGTCTGGCCCGGATGAATGCGGGCCCGCAGATGCAGCGCTTCCCAGGCGGTCAGTGAGACGAGGGGCAGAACCGCGGCCGTCGCGTGATCGACCGCCACCGGCTTGCGAGCGGCACTGCGTGCGTCGATCGCGACGTACTCGGCGTTGGCCCCGTCGCGAAAAAGGTTGGGCGCGGCGATGATCTCGTCGCCTGGCTTCCACTCCGTCACGCCCGCTCCACAGCGCACGACAACGCCGCTGACGTCGTAGCCGAGGATCAAGGGGTACTTCCGCGGAGTGCTGCTAGCGCTGCGCACCTTCGTATCGACGGGGTTGACCGACGTGGCGTGGACCTGAACGAGCACATCGCGGGTAGGACGAACAACCCGCGTTTCGGGCCCGGAAACTCCCGTTACGGAAACGAGCGTCCTGGAGAGGGAGCCTTCCACATCGTGCCGAGCCGCGGCGAGGAGTGATTCCGGCGGCTGGATGAGCGCGCGCCCGAGCTTCGGCCTCGCCGGCGAGGGTGGAAGGCTGCAGCAGGTTTCAGTAGCGGGGGTGGTCGGCGACGTCGTAGTCGGGTCCGGGGTCGAAGCGCTCGGGCGGCGCTTGGGCCCTGGCCACGGGCGGTCCCTGCGAATCGAGGCCGAGGTGGTCGAGGATGCGGCAGGCCACGGTCGCCTCGGCGATGAAGGCGATGAGCTTCAGTCGGGCGCCGCAATGGGGGCAGGCAAGGAGTCGACGGCGAAGACCTTCTTCAGGAGATCGGCCCAGGGGACGTGGTAGACCAGGGCGGGCTCGAGGTCGGGGTCTCGTCTCGGCGTCTCAGCGCGCGATGCGGAGACGGGCGCAGCGGCGGGTGCGGGCTGCTCGGGCGGAGGCGGGGACGCCGGCTGTGGCACGATCCGCCTGCGCACCTTCGAGTTTGGCGCGAAGACCCCGTGATACCGCGGAGCTGGTGGACGAGGCGGGCAAGCCGGTCGCGCGCGGCCAGGCGGTCGCGGGCAACGACGGAACCGCCCGGCTCGAGCTCACCCGCCGGCGGGGCGTACAAGATCGTCGCGAAGGGAGAGGGCGGCGCGGCCGAGACCGCCACGGCCGCCGTCGCGGTTCGCGGCGCCGGCCCGGAGGACGCGGACGCCGCGCCGCGGCCGGAGCTCCTCTCCGCCATCGCCGAGGCGAGCGGAGGAGCGTTCGACGCGATCCCGGGCGGTGCCCTGCCCGACCTCCGGCTCTCCGAGCCGGCGGTGGTCGAGATCGGACGCCGGAAGGCGCTCCCGATCTGGGATCGCGCCTGGTTCCTCGCCGCCCTCGCGCTCGCGCTCGGGGGCGACTGGATCCTCCGCCGCCGCTGGGGCTGGTGGTAGCGCCGGGCGGAAGGCGGCGACGCCCCGCGCCGGGAGAGCCGCTCACGTATCTGCATGGCGAGGCAAGGAGGATACCGGTGCGATGGAAATCCGGTGGCCCGCACGTTGCCATGGAGCCGGTCGACGTCGACGTCCACGTCCCTGCGGCGGGATCATGGACCTCGGCACTCGCATGAACAGTACATCCGCTTGCGCCGCCAGCGCCCAGCTGCCGGCAATGGCGTCGCCGTAGCCGCGTTTCGCGCCTCCATCGTTCCAGTAGTCGTCTGGCGCTGGCTCGCCGGGGTCCGAAGCACCTGCGCGAAACCACGCATCGCCACGGGCGAAATCCCCCATCGCGGCCACGTACTCCGAGCATCATTCACTCGGAGGCTGATCTTCCTCACCATTCTCTCCTCAGTGCATGGTTCGCCGCTTGCACGCGGAGTGCGCGCCGCATCCCCGCCTCACTTTTCCGAGGAGTCCACATGAACTGGAAGAACGTCGTGTTGCTCGCTGCGATCGTTCACGCGTCTCCCGCGTTCGCCGCGAATCCGAAGAACTGCCTCGAGATCCAGATGAACAACTTCTCGGCGTCCGACGGCGAGTACACCATCGAGCCGACGACCGGAATCGTCTTCAATGTGTACTGCCGATGGATGGCTCAGTGGGCGCCTTCGGAGTACCTGACACTTGTGAACACCGGCGGCGACTCCAACTTCGGCCAGTACACGGCCGGCGGCGCATCTCCGGGAACGAACGTGCGCACCTCGTTCACCAGGGTGCGGATCGATCCTGCGACTCTGCTCGTCGACATCGGCGACCTGACGTTCGCGACATCCACAGGAGAGTTGACGCATGCCAACGGTGGGCCGGTCACCACCGCTCCGTACGGCGTGGCGCTCGACTGCGCCGGCGGCTCGAGCCAGACGGGGATCGCGAACATCGACCTGACGGGCACGCCGTTCCAGGTGAAGGGCACGTTCTTCGCGCATGGGTGGTACCCGGCAGGTTCGGTGTCGGCCGATGGTGGTCCGGAGATTCCGCTGGCGTCGAGCTTTCCGCCCAATGGGGCGACGGACGTAGCGATCCACGCCAAGGTCCTGACGGTCCGCGGCGGAGGGTACTGCGGGTCCGCGGGTCCGCACGGGATCAACTCCGCGCACGGACGCTGGCTCGTCCCGAGCCCGGGCATCTTCGCGCTGCAGTTGGACTACGATCCCGGCCATTAGCGCTTCTGGAGAGCCTCGAGGCGAGCCCAGCCCGACGGTTTCTGGGCACGCAACGGCGACGACGCGCCGTCCGGATCGCTCCGGACGGCGCGTTCGCCCCAAGAACGCCACCGATTGGTCGTACTGCTCCGATGCATGCCACAGGAGCACGCCTTCCGGAGAGTACTTGGCAGCATTGATCCCTCGAGATCAATGTGTCCCGCATCCGAGTGGTGCAACGCGCCGGCGGGTAGGACGAACAACCCGCGTTTCGGGCCCGGAAACTCCCGTTACGGAGACGAGCGTCCTCGAGAGGGAGCCTTCCACATCGTGCCGAGCCGCGGCAAGGAGTGATTCCGGCGGCTGGATGAGCGCGCGCCCGAGCTTCGGCCTCGCCGGCGAGGGTGGAAGGCTGCAGCAGGTTTCAGTAGC
>WNGB01008963.1_pt1 | contig 14120 bp, 13 predicted proteins | sample 5400681 | NCBI WGS metagenome assembly WNGB01 (sample SAMN13153367, study PRJNA577476) | soil metagenome | isolation source: 115 cm soil or saprolite under grassland replicate 2 | place: USA:California | collected 2016-06-15 | reverse complement strand
CAGCGGCATCGTCCTGTCCTGGATCCACAGCCAGCCGATCAGCGGCTGACCGGCAGCAGTCCTGGTCTCGACCGCGCCGGTGGTGCTCTGCGCCATCGGGGTCGTCAGCGCCGGCTCGCAGATGCGTATCGACGTCTAGGGAGCCGGATAGGTATCCGGTTCAGGCGGCTTGCTTGGCTGGTACGGGCTGGCGGGCGATGACGTGGAGATTGTGGACCACCGCGATCCGGCGCAGGTCGAACAGGTTCTTGCGCTGGCCCAGGTAGCGGGCGCGCCGTCCCTGCCAGCGGCCGACATGGGCCAGGGTGTGCTCGACCTTGACCCGCTCGCGCAGCTTGGCCCGCCCGTGTGGGGTCTGCTGGCGGGCGCGCAGCTCGACAAGCAGTGCCTCGTCGGGGTGGATCTGGACGCTGCGGCCGCGGGTGCTGGTGGTGCACTGGGTGCAGTGGGCAGGCGGCGCAGGCGCTGGCGGGGAACTGGACCTTGCCGCCAGGGACAAACGCCACGGTGACGTGGTTGGGGCAGGTCAGCAGGTGTTGGTCGAAGTCGATGTGGAAGGCGGGCTTGGCGAAGCGAGGCCCGTTGCGGACCGGGAACGCCTTGCAGAAGACCTGCAGGTCATCGGGGCGGTCACGGATCAGGCTGCTGGACAGATACGCCCGGTCGATCCTTAGCTCGGAAAGGATCAGACCCTGGGCGTCCAGGGCAGCGGTGATCTGCTCGGCGACCTGGGCCTCGGCCACGTTGGCCGGGGTTACTCCCACCGCAGGGACCAGCAGGGTGTCCAGGTCGGTCAGCACGTGGCGCTTGTAGCCGTCGATGCGCACGCTCTTGGTCTTGCGGCCGTGGCGCATCTGCGGGTCCTCGATCGAGATCCGCCGGTCCCGGGCCACCCCCCGGCGGATCCGCATGCTGCCGTCGTCGCCGACCACGGTGTCCTGCTCGCGGACCTGCCGGGCCGCCGCCAACCCCTTGGCCACGGCCGGCTCGCCAGCACCGCCAAGCTCGGCGGCCAGCGCTTCCACCCGGCCGACGGCAGCCAGCACCACCCCCAGCGCGTGCGGCAGCGCGGCCTCATCGTCCCAGTCCAGATCCAACGCCGCCTTCAACTCGAGGCGCCAAGCTCGGGGACCCCAGCCTGGGTCGCCAGCACCCTGGTTCCTTCCGCCAGCCCCACCCCTGCTGGCGCGCCAGCACGCCCACGACCTTGCGCAGCGCGTGGCCCAACAAGTTGATGGTGTCCTCCACCCGCCCCGCCCCCCACAGCGGACTGGAATCCAGCGCCGCCCGCAGCCTGCCGCCGGCCACCCGACCGGTCGCCCGCCCATACAACTCGACCGTGCGCTCCACCAGCCACCGATCCAGGTTGTGGGCGATCAGCCGCGCGCGAAACGCCCCCAGCGTCGCCTTCGAAAACGGCGCGGTCGCGTGGTCCATGCAGTCCAACACCAGCTGCCAGCGCCGATCCATCACCGTCGCCTCGATCACCTCATCGTCGCTGGCGCCGGTGTAGGCCTGCAGGATCGTCGCCAAGCCAAGCTGCGCCGGCGGGACCGGTGGCTGTCCGACCTGCTTGTCCTGGTACATCTGGGCAAGCTCGGCCTGTAACTCCTCATCGAACAGCTCATGACGGTGCTCACGCAGCCACACAAACAGCTTGGTCCGCTTGATCCGCTTGATGACTTCTCGTTCCAGCCGCGAGCACGCCACCGGCGGCTGCCACACCCCTGGACGCATCAGTCCCCGCCATCCACAGCTCGGGCGGGACGCTCACCGTCCCGCTGGAGCCCGGAACCTACCCGATCCGGATACCTATCCGGCTCTCTAACGGAGGCCCCGTTGACCGGGCCGGTCTCCTATCGCGGGGCGGCAATCACTGTCGGGGTGTTGTAGTTGGTGTAGTCGCGGTCCATGAAGTGGCCGGGGGCGTCCATGCGCTCATGCAGGATGCGGTTGGCGTGGTCGATCCACAGGCGGTGGTAGGCGCCGTTGGCCTGGTCGAGGAAGGCGAGCACGTCCACGGGGGTGCCGTGCCAGGTGGTCGGGCCAAGATCGACGACGTTGGCTTCCTGGTCGCTCCAGTTGCGGGCCGGGAAGCGGATCTCTAGACCAGGGGTGTGCTCGTGCTTCCACGGGCCGGCGCCGTCTCGGATCCAGCGGTCGTTGGCGATCCAGACGACGTCGCCGCGGCTGGCCGGGCCTGCGGTGTGGGAGCGGAACCGGTTGGGTGCGGCCAGGACGTAGTCGGTCCGGAACACGGTGCCGAGCCCACCGTCCAGGACCTCGTGGATGCGGAAGGAGCGCGACGCGGCCAGGGTCCGGTCGGCGGCCCGCAGCCGCGGGGTTCCCCGCAAGGCGGGGTGATCAGCCCCGTGCTGATGAACGTGGCCCTGCACGGGATGGAAGAGGCCGCCGGGGTCCGGTACATCACCACCGGCAGCAACGCCGGAACGGCGAGACCGGGCTCGCCGGTCCTGATCAGATACGCCGACGATGCGCTCGCCCTGTGTCACTCGCGTGAGCAGGCCGAACGGGTCAAAGCGAGGCTCGCCGCGTGGCTGGCGCCCAGGGGTCTGGTCTTCAACGAGGACAAGACCCGCATCGTCCACCTCGACGACGGGGTGGACTTCCTGGGATTCAACGTCCGCCGCTACCGCGGCAAGCTGCTGATCAAACCGAGTAAGGCGGCCGTGAAACGGATTCGGCAGCGGCTGACCACCGAGATGAAGGACCTGCGCGGGCACAACGCGCAGATGGTTCTCATCCGGCTCAACCCGATCATCCGGGGGTGGTCGGCCTACTACCGGCACTGCGTGTCCGCCCGGGTGTTCAACGAGTTGGACCGGCACGTATGGAAGCTCACCTACAAGTGGGCGAACTGGAGCCATCCTCACAAGGGAAAGCGCTGGCTCACTAGCAAGTACTACGGCGCGTTCAACCCCTCCAGGCGAGACCGGTGGGTGTTCGGCGACCGCGACAGCGGCGCTTACCTACGCAAGTTCGCGTGGACGAAGATCACCCGGCACACGCTGGTCAAAGGCTGGGCCTCACCCGACGACCCCGGCCTGGCTGGCTACTGGGCAGCCCGGCGCCGCCGCGGGAGACCCCCGCTGGACCCCGCCGGCTGCGGCTACTCCAGCAACAACGTGGGCGCTGCCCGCTCTGCGGGGAACTGCTGCTCCACGCCGACCAGGAGCCACAGCATCCCGATGAATGGGAGCAGTGGATCAAAGCCGTCCGCACCGCGACCCGCCACCAGGCGATCGCTCTCGACGCGAGCCCCGGGCCACAAGGCGGATCCGCCGTATTCCGTCTCATCCACACCCACTGTCGACGCCGCCTCCCAGACGGCACCGATGGTGGACCAGCACTCCTGCAGCTTTGCCCTTGACGCCCTCAGGGCTTGCCCGAGCCGGCTGCCTGGAAAGCGGGCACGGCCGGTTCCAAGGGAGCGGCGGCGCAGCAATGCGCCGCCGCTACCCGACGGCTGGCTGGCTGACCTGCTTGCCGAGCTTGGCCTGAAGCCGCACCTGGCCCACCCCGGCGGCTGCAAGGCGATCGCCGCCGCCCGCCTCAAAGACGACCGAGTCGATGCGCGCACCCTGGCGCACCTGCTGCGCACCGACCTGCTCCCCGAGGCGTGGATCGCGCCACCGCAGGTGCGCGACCAGCGAGCCCTGCTGCGCCACCGCGCCGGCCTGGTGCGGCTCCGCACCACCCTCAAGAACCGCGTCCACGCGGTGCTGGCCGACCGCGGCATACAACTCGCCCAGCCGCTGTGGACCCAGGCGGGGCGGGCCTGGCTGGACGGGCTTGCGCTGCCGGCCATCCCACGCGTCGTCGTCGATGACTGCGTGGGGCTGGTCGACCAGCTCGCCCCGATCATCGCGCGGGTGGAGCGCGACCTGCTCGCCCGCGCCACGCCCGACCCTCGCGTCCAGGCGCTGATGGCACTGCCCGGCATCGGCAAGCTCACCGCGATGACCCTGGTCGCCGAGATCGGCGACATCAGCCGCTTCCCGACCGCGCGCAAGCTGTGCGCCTGGGCAGGGCTGACCCCGGCGGTGCGCAACTCCGACCGCAAGGTCCGCCACGGCCACATCACCAAGCAGGGCTCCCCGTGGGTGCGCTCCCGTCCTGGTCGAAGCCGCCCACAAGGCCGCCGCCCGGCCCCCGTTTGCCCGCTTCTTCGCCCAGTGCGCCGCCCGCCGCGGCCCCAAGGTCGCCACCGTGGCGGTGGCCCGCAAGCTGCTCGCCCGCTCCTTCCACATCCTCACCGAGGTCCAAGCCACCAGCAGCCAACCCGCCGAGAAGGCCACCGTGTCGGGCGCGCTCGCAACCTGACATGCGCCTGCACCACGGCCGCGACTCTGACTGAGCAGCCCGACCCGGATGCCACGTCATGCGGATCCTCCCAGATGGGAGGCCCGAATGGGTGTGTGCGAGACCCTCTCCGTTGATCGTCCCGGGCCTTCTCGTCGCCTGATCCTGCGCCGGTCCTCGCCGGCGTCAAGGTCGCTCGTCCAGTCGGGCGCTCCACCTTGACCCCGGCTGCGGCCGGCCTGATCGGCCACCACGAGAAGCCAGAGACATCCCGCCCTTGACACGGCCCGACCTCATGGGTGTCAGGTCGGGGATAGCTCCTTCTTGCGGCGACCGTGCGTCGCAGGTCAGCTTCGGCATGGGGACCGCTCAGCCTATCGAGCGATTCGTGCATAGATGCGGTAGATCTGCCAGATCGACGTGGTACACGACGGGATGATGTCGGTCCTGGCCCTGCTTGTGGCAGCAAACGCGGGAGTTCAAGCCTCGAATCCGCGTGGGACAGCCTGGTTTTAGGGCCGGCCGCCCGGAGTTGTGGCAGCAAATCGGCGCTTTTCCGCCACAGCCGCGGGTCGGCTCCGTGCAAGCATTTCGGTAGATCGGGGCGAAGATCGCCCTGATCGACCTCGACCATGTCGAGCACCGCCGGTGCCCCGCCTGCTCGCGGCGATCGCCGGCGCGATCCATGAGATCGGACGGACGCGCTCAATCGTCGGTTGCTCCAGGTGCGCTGCCGCTCGATCGACGAGCATCCGGATCGACTCGCCAGGCACGGTTACACAGAGGACGGCTCAGCGGCCATCGGTATCGTTGCGTGGGGAGCGGACGTGCTCGGGGCGGGCGCCGAAGGCCGCCAGCCTGGGCGCCACGTCGCGGAGCAGCGGGACCCGAAGTAGCCCGCGGACCAGCTTTGGCGGCCCGCTGGCCGAGCGGAGCGCGCCGGCGAGTAGGCGGTCCTGGAGCACCCCGACGACCTTCTGGGTGATGCGGGTTGGCCACTGGCGCCGTCGTTGCACAGCGGCGAGGTCGCGCTCGGTCAGCTGGCCGCTGGCCAGCGGACGGGCGAGCAGGTTGGCGGTGGCGACGGCGTCGGCGATGGCGTAGTTGATGCCGTTGCCGGCCACCGGGGACATCACGTGGGCGGCATCCCCGATCAGCAGCAGCCCTGGGCAATACCACTTGGGCAGCCGGTCGGCGGTGACCGACAGCAGCGAGACCTGGGTCCAGTCGGCGAGCTCCTCGAGCCGCCCGGCGAGCCAGGGGACGAGCTCGACAATGGTGCGTCGCAGCGCCGCCAGCCCGGCGGCGCGGACCTGGGGCCAGCCTCCCTTGGGGATGACCATGCCCACCTGCCACACCTGGCCCCGGTCGACCAGCAGCAGCATGTGGCCGCCGCCGATGCCGCCGCTGGCGCCTTCGGGGTCGCCGGCCAGCCGCGGCAGGCGAAACCACAGCACGTCGATGGTGGCGGCGGTGGTGACGGGTTGCAGGCCGGACAGGCGGCGGATCTGCGAGAAGCGGCCGTCGGCGCCGACGGTGAGCGACGCGTGCAGCTCGTGCCAGCCGTCGGGCGCGCGGTAGCGCACGCCACGCACGATCCCGTCCTGGGTGACGAGCTCGCGGACGTTGGCGCGCATGAGCAGCTCGAAGCTGGGGTAGCGGGCGGCGTGCCCTGTGAGGAATTCCAGGAACCGCGCCTGGGGCATCAGGGTGATGTAGGGGAAGCGGCCGGGGAGGCGGCCGAAGTCGACGGTGATCGGCGGGTTGGCGGGCAGGGTCGCGTGGCGGAGCTTGCGGTGCGGCAGCTCCAGCAGCTGGTCGGCCAGACCGAGCTCGTCCAGGACCCGCATGATGGCCGGGTGCAGCGAGTCGCCGCGGAAGTCGCGGTCGAACCCACCGTGGGCCTCCAGCAGCGTTACGGGGACGGCCTGGCGGGCCAGCAGCAGGGCGAGCATCGCCCCGGCCGGGCCGGCGCCGACCACACAACAGCCGGTCTGCCGCACGCTGCGAAGCTCGCGCGGCTGGGCTGCGGGCTGCGGCGTTGCGACGCCGGGGCCCGAGCTGATGCTGGTTGGGTGCGGTGGATCAGCGTCTGGTGTCATGGTGGCTCCTGGGCTGCTGGGCGACCGGTCGGGCAACCCGGGGACGGGTGACCTGGAACCGGTGACTGGTCGCGTCATCGGGCGGGTTCGACGATGCCGGCGCTGCCGTCGACGGTGACCAGCTGGCCGTCGTGCAGACGGCCGGTGGCGTCGCCGGTGGAGACCACGGCAGGGATGCCGTATTCGCGGGCGACCAGGGAGGCGTGGGCGGCCAGGGTGCCGCCGTCGGTGACGACCGCGACCGCGCGGGCAAACAGCGGCGTCCACGCCGGGGTGGTGGCCCGGGCGACCAGCACCTCGCCCGGTTGGAAGCCATCGAAGTCGCCAGGCCCGTGGATGATGCGGACCGGGCCGGTGGCCCGGCCAGGGCTGGCCGGCTGCCCGACGATCGCGTCCTCGGGCGCCGGGCCGCCGGTGCGCACGGCCTCCACGGCGGCCAGCAGCTCCCTGGCGAGCAGCCGGGGTGGCTGGCCGATGGTCAACGGGGCGGGCAGGCGCCGCTGCCGCTCCCAGGTGGCCCGGCGGCGGTTGACCACGTCCTGCAGGGGCGCGCGGGTGCCGAGCTCGGCGCGGGTCAGGAAGAACACGTCCTCGGCCTGGTCGATCACGCCGTCGGCGTGGAGGGTCTGGCCCAGGCGCAGCGCGCAGCGGCGCAGCAGCGGCCAGCCGAGGGTGAGCTGGCGGGCCTGCTGCTCGCGGATGACGGCGTAGCGCTGGGTGACCTCCAGCAGCGCCTGGAACCGCGCCCGCAGCTGCGGCCGGTCGGCGAGCGCTGCCGTGCACTGGGCGGTGAGGGCCTCGCGGCGGGCGGCCAGCTCACGGTGCCGGTCGGACGGCGCGGGCGGCGGCCAGCCCAGCTCCCCGGCGGTGGGGTGGGCCCAGTCGAGGCTTTGGACCGCGTGGGCGGGCAGCTCCGGCTGGGTGCCGGGCAGCCCGGCAAGCAGGTGCTGGACGCTGGCATCGACCGTGGCGGCCAGGTGCCGGCGGTAGAAACCGGCCAGGGCGCCTTCCATTTTCCACGCCGCGCCGCCCACCACCGCCAGCGACCACAACTGCTCGCCGGCCATAGCGCCGACCTGGTCGACGATGCCGGCCAGCTGTTTGGGGAAGGCGGTCTCGGCCTGCTGCTCGCCCGCCTGGACCAGCCGCTGGTAGCGGGGCAGCAGCTCCTCGCGCCATTCCTCGGCCAGGCGTGCCAGCAGGTGCCGGTCGGCGGCGACCGGGTCGCGGGACGGGCCGAGCACCGCGTAGCGCATGAACCGCACCAGCCGACCACGGCCCCGCACAAGCGCGGCAAGGATGGTGCGCGGCGACAGCGGCGGGGTGGCCAGGTAGTACCAGCCGTTGATCGCGGCGTGGGGGAACGGCAGCATCCCGCCGACGTGGTCGCGGGTCGCCTGCAGCTCGCCATGGTCGATGCGTTCCAGCAGCCAGTCGGCAAACAGTGGCGTCATGGGCTCGGGAAGCCACTCGCCCAGGCGCAGGTTGCGCATCCAGTAGCCGGGGGTGGGTGGCGTCCAGGTGACCGGGTCGGGCAGCGCCGTCATCGGCCGGGCCTGCAGCAGCCACAACCCGCCGCTGGCGCCGGCGGTGTCGTCGCCGATCGCCCACTCCAGGTCCTGCGGAGCGCCGAAGTGGGCCTCGGCACGGCGGGCAAGCTCGGCGACCTGGCCGGCCTGGTCGGCGGTGATGGCCTGCTCGGTCGCCCGGGTGCACCGGGCCTGCCCGTCGCGGACGACCCACTGGTCACCGGTGGCCTGGCCGGCGACCAGCCGCTCGCCAAGGCCCCGCACGGCGGTGATGACGACCTCGCCGCGGGCGCCGGTCAGCGGGTTGGCGGTGAACGCCACCCCGGCCACATCCGCTGCAACCATGACCTGGACCAGCACCGCCATCTTCGACCCGGAAGGGTCCAGCGCTGCGGTTGCGTCCGCCTCGCGGTGGGCCTGCCGGTAGGCTGACACGCGTGCCGAGGCGGCCGAGTCCAGGACCTGCCGCACCGCCTGGGGCAGCTGGTCGGGACCGACGTTCAGGACGGTTTCATACTGGCCGGCGAACGACGCGCCCGCCAGGTCCTCGGCGGTGCCCGAGGAGCGCACTGCGAACCGCTGGCCCGTCGCGCCACCCAGCTCGGCAGCGGCGCGGCGCAGCCGCGCGCAGGCCTGGTCCCAGTCCGCCTCGGCGGCCGGGGTCACCACCACTCCGGGCGGCACCGGGAAGCCGGCTCCGGCCAGGCGCGCCAGATTGGCCGCCTTGGTTCCCAGCAACGCCTCCATCCGCGCGGGGTCAAGGCCGGCGGCGTCGGCGAGCGTGACCACCAGAGGGGACATGTCACCCTGGATCTCGTCGGTCTGGGTCTGGGTCTGTTCGGCCATCGTGCTTGCTCCTTACTCTCGACCCGCGCTGTTGGCGCTGGTGGTGCTCGCCCTCATCGGGAGCCATCGCCCGTAGCCAAACCCCGACCAACTCGTCGACGACCTCCTCCAGGGGCACGGCCACCCCGCGGCCAAGGCCGGGCTGCGCCTTGGCCGGCGCCCGCATCAGCAGGTGCATCACGATCGGGCCGGCCAGGGCCTGCACCGCCAGGACCGGGTCCATGCGGCGCAGGCGGCCGGCCGCCATCTGCTCGGCCAGGTAGCCCGCCACCAGCGGCAGGGTCCGCATCGCGTCGGCCGCATCCTCCTGGAAGTCGGCACCGGCGTGGCTGCCGGGACCGCTGCGGGAGAGCTCGAACAGCAGCTGCAGCAGCAGGCCGACGTGGCCCTCCATGGCCGTGGCTATGGAGTGGGCGACCGCGGGGATGACCTCGGCCGGGGGCCGGTCGCCCATGGTCTCCAGCACCGCCGCGATCGGCTCGAAGGGGGAGAAGCGCCGGACCAGCTCGGCGAACAGCGCCGCCTTGCCGGGAAATAGCCGGTACAGGGTGGCGCGGGAGACCCCGGCTCGGGCGGCCAGCTCGTCCATGGACAGCTCGGCCAGGCCGTGCCGGCCGACCAGCTCCAGGGCGCTGTCGAGGATGCGGCTGCGCACCGTCGGCGGCGGCGCAAGGCCGAGCGCTTGGAGCAGGTGCTGTTGGCTGCCGAACAGCCGGTACAAGGTGGCGCGAGAGATCCCGGCGGCGGCGGCCAGTTCGTCCATCGACAGGCCGGCCAGGCCGTCCCGGCCCTGGTCTTGGCGGGCCTGCCCGGCGGTGGCGAGGGCCGCCAGGGCCTGCTGTTTGGTGATCGTTGGCGGTGGCATGAGATCATACTAGACGAGATATCGCGGCTCGTCTAGTATCTCATCGACTGGATGTCCGCCAACCCGGCAGACGAGCCAGATCATCGACCGCATCACTGCAAGCGGCGGGCCCAAGGGTTCAGCGTTAACGCGGCCGCGGATCGACAGCAGGACAAAAGTGAGCAGGACCGGGCTGTCTGGGACAACCTCAACGTCCACAAGAGCCACGACATGCGCGCCTTCGTGGCCGCCCAACCGTGGCTCGAGGTCGCCTACCTGCCGCCGTACGCGCCCGAGCTCAACCCAGTCGAGGGCCTGTGGGCAACCTGAAGGCGGTCGAGCTAGCCAACCATGCCTGCCGCACCACCCACGAGCTGGTCGCGGACCGCCCAGGCCGGCTCGTTCCAGATCCGCCGTGACCAGCAGCTGCTGTTCGGCTTGCTGCACGACAGCGGGCTGATGTAGCTGAGGCTGGACAGCGTCTGTTCGTCAGCGTCGACAGCGGCGGTTCGGACCTCGGGTGTTGCTGCGCTTTGGCAGCGCGCGCATGGGCGTGGCGAGAAGGGCTTGGTGGCCCCTCTGGCGTCTGGGAGTGGGAGGATCACCGCGCTGATGACCAACCTGGATCCGACCCAGCGGGTGCGGGCCTTCTACCGGCAGTACGCGCCGCGCTACGACCAGCAGGCTGCCTACTACGACCGCATCCTGCTCGGTGACGGCCGCGCCTGGGCGTGCGCCCAAAGCCGTGGTGCGGTGCTGGAGGTAGCGATCGGGACCGGCCGCAACCTGCCGTACTACCCGCATGATCGTCGCCTCACCGGGATCGACCTCACCCCAGAGATGCTCAGGCTCGCCCGCGACCGCGCCCGGGACCTGGGTGTGGCGGTGGCGCTGCTGGTGGCCGACGCGCAGGCGCTGCCGTTTGGCGCTGCCAGCTTCGACAGCGTGGTGTGCACCCTGGGCTTGAACGCCATCCCCGACGATCGGGCGGCGGTCGCCGAAGTGTACCGGGTCTTGCGGCCCGGCGGCCGGCTGGTGCTGCTTGGCCACGTCGCCAGCCCCTACCGGGCGGTGCGGGCCGTGCAGCGCTGGATCGAGCGGTGGTTGCTGCCGATCGCCGGCGACCACCAGACCCGCCAGCCGCTGCCGCTGCTGCGGGCGGCCGGGTTCGTCATCGACCAAGACCAGCGGTCGCGGGCGGGCATCATCCAGCGGCTGGTGGCCACCAAGCCCGGCGACCGGTGACCTAACCGCCAGCCGGCCACGCCGATGCGACCATCGAGCGCCGCCAGGTCTGGTCGAGGTCGCGTGGCCCCTTGCTCGCCGCGCACTGCCCGAACGCACCGACAAACGCTGTCGGCCGTCATCCCACCGGCCAGCGGGCTCCGCCCCCCGAAACCCATCACTCAGTTACGAGACAATCGATGGAAGTCTGCCGCGCCGGGCTCGTCCTTGGAGTCCTTGCGGCCCTTGCGCAGCGCCCGGCACAGCCCGGCGATCTGCCCGCCTCCAGCACCGCGGCAGCGAACACGACCGCGCGCACGCGCTGCTCGGCTTCGGGCAGTTCGCGTGGCTGCGCGGCGACCGGGACCACGCGGTGCGGCTGCTGGAGGAGTGCGTGCCGACCATGCGGCGGCTCGGCGACCAGCGCTGCACCGGCAGGGGACTCCACCTCCTCGGCGAGCGGGCGCGCGAACAACGGCAGTTCGCCCGCGCCGAAGAGCTGCTGCGTGGCAGCGTGGAGGCAGCCGAACCCGCTGGAGAGGTGACCGTGGTCGTCGACGCGCTCGAGGCCCTGGCCGCGTCCTCTCTACCACGGACCGCCCGCGGGAGGCCGCCGTGCTCATCGGCGCCGCGGACGCGCGGCGCGGTTCTGGCAGCTCGTCCCGGCGGCCCCCGCAGCCGCCCGACCAGAACCTGCGCCGCTCACTCGTGCGGGCGCTGGGACGCTCCGCATTCGACGAGGCCCGCACTGAAGGCCGATCGCTGCTGGCCACAGAGGCGCTCCGGCTGACAACGTCGCTGCGGCCAGCCGGGAACGCCAGCTCCCCGTAGGCAGTGTGGTCCACCAGCGTCATGCGGGCGGGCCCGTCAGCATTCTGCTCGATCCCGGCGGCGGTAAGGCCACCCCGGGCGCCCACCTCGGAGATCGACCATGACCCAGCTCCTGGTCTAGCTCCCCACAACGTCGCGACCTTGTCGGCCCGGACGGTCCAGTCGGTCAGCTCGTCCAGGCGGGCTCTCACTCCTCACCGACGGCGACCGGCAGGCCCGCAAGCCGCCACTCCGGCATGCCATCGACCAGCCGGCGGGCCTTGAAGCCCTTTGCTCGCAGGCGCTCCACCGCCTGGGGGGCGAGCACGCAGTAGGGGCCGCGGCAGTAGGCGACGATCCGGGCCCGTTTCGGCAGCCGCGACAAAACGGCGTCGAGCTGGTCAAGGGGAACCGACAGCGCGCCCGGGATGTGCCCGGCGACAAACTCCTCCACCGGCCGGACGTCCAGGATGACGACCTCGCCGCGGCCGGCGCGCTCTACCAGCTCCTCGCGGCCCACCGGCTCCAAGGCGTCACGGGCGACGAAGTAGTCCTGCACCACCCGGTCGACCTCCGCAAGGCGGGACCGGGCCAGGTCCCGCAGGGCGGCGACGAAGCCGGCGACCTCGTCGCCCGCCAGCCGGTAGTGGACCCTGGTGCCGTCCTTGCGGGTCTCGACCAGGCGGGCGTGGCGCAGCACCTGCAGGTGGGCCGAGGTGTTGGTCACCCCCATCCCGGTCGCGCCCGCCAGGGCCTCGACGGTGCGATCTCCCTGGGCGAGCAGTTCCAGCAGCTCGATCCGCTTGGGGCTGGCGACGGCCTTGGCGGTGTTGGCGAACTGCTCGTACAGCCGGTCCTTTGCCTCACGGCCCTCCATACGTCGCCCTTCTCTGATCGTCCAATGAACTGTGGAACATAGTAGGTGGCCAACCCGGTTTGCGGGCAAGGGTCCGCCCGGCCGGTACTTCGGCCGGTCGGCCTTCCTTCCAGTATTCTAAAGTTCTGTGGAATACTTGTTGAGTGTTGAGTATGGTCCTGGCTGGTGTCGGGCGCGGATGACAGCGGGGGAACCAGTGGCCGAGATCGTCACGATCCGGGACGAGGGGCTGGGCAACTCCTCGTACCTGATCGACCTGGGAGATGGCCGTGGGCTGGTGCTGGACCCCTCGCGCGACCCTGTTCCGTACCTGGCCGCCGCCGAGCGGCGCGGCCTGCGGCTCGCCTGGACCGTGGAGACGCATCTGCACGCCGACTTCGTCTCTGGCAGCCGCGAGCTGGCCGCCATGGGTGCCACGGTGGTCGCGCCGGCGGCCGCCGGGCTCCAGTTCCCGCATCAAGGGCTGGGAGACGGCGAGGAGCTCGACCTGGGCGGCCTTGGGCTGCGGGCGCTGGCCACCCCCGGCCACACCCCAGAGCACCTCGCCTACCTCCTGCTTGATAGCCCCCGACCACTGGTGCTGTTCTCCGGCGGGTCGCTGCTGGTGGGAGCGCTGGCCCGCACCGACCTGATCAGCCCTGACCGCACCCAGGAGCTGGCCCGGGCGCTGTGGCGATCGCTGCACGAGCGAATCCTCACGCTGCCCGACGACCTGCCCGTCTACCCCACCCACGGCGCCGGGTCGTTCTGCTCGGCCCCGACCGGTGCCGAGCCGACCACCACCATCGGCCGGGAGAAGGCGGCCAATCCGCTGCTGGCCGCCGCCGACGAGGACGCCTTCGTCAAGCTGCTGGTTGGCGGGCTCGGCTCCTACCCCGGCTACTTCCTGCGCCTTCGCGAGGCCAACCGGCGCGGTCCCCGCGTGTACGGCGCCACTCCGCCGCTGCTTGCCCCGCTGGCCCCAGGGGAGGTGCGGCGGCTGGTGGCCGAGGGCGCGGAACTGGTGGACGCGCGACCGATCGGCGCGTTTGCCGCCGGGCATGTCCCTGGCGCGCTGTCGGTTCCGCTGCGCAGCGCGTTCGCGACCTGGCTTGGCTGGCTGGTGGCCGACGACCGGCCGCTGGTGGTCGTCATGGACCCCGACCAGGACCGCGCTGACCTGGTCCACCAATGCCTGAAGGTCGGCTACGAGCGGCTGGCGGGTGAGCTGGCCGGCGGGATGGGGGCCTGGCAGGCAGCCGGCCTGCCCGAGGCCCGGGTCGGCCTGGCCGACGTGGCCGACCATGCCGGCGGGACCGTCCTGGACGTCCGCCAGGACGCCGAGTTCGCCGCCGGCCACCTTCCCGGCACGCGCCACGTCGAGCTCGGCGCCCTCGCCGGCACCTTCGAGCTGCCAGCGGGGCCGCTGGCGGTGATGTGCGGCCACGGCGAGCGGGCCATGACCGGCGCCAGCCTGCTGCAGCGGGCCGGTCACCGCGACCTCACCGTTCTGCTGGGTGGCCCTGGCGACTGGTCTGGGGCCACCCGGCGGCCGCTGGAGCCCTCGTGAGCGCGACAGCGACGCG
>WNGB01008961.1_pt1 | contig 14120 bp, 11 predicted proteins | sample 5400681 | NCBI WGS metagenome assembly WNGB01 (sample SAMN13153367, study PRJNA577476) | soil metagenome | isolation source: 115 cm soil or saprolite under grassland replicate 2 | place: USA:California | collected 2016-06-15 | reverse complement strand
TCGCCGGCCGCGAGATGGTCCGGGTGGCTGGCAAAGATACGCTGCCAGTTCCGCTCCGGCGACGGGCACAGCACGCGTTGCGGGCGCACCTGGCGGATCACCCGCGCCAGGTCGCGCCGCAGCTCGAGCGTCGCCGTGAGCCGGCCGTCCGGGTAGCCGAGGAACGTGATGTCGGCGACACCCACTTCCTTGGCGGCCGCCGTCTGCTCCGCACGGCGAATGCCAGGGATCTCGGCACGCGGCACGCTCGGGTCGAATCCGCCGGCGTCACCGTCGGTGACAATGCAGTAGGTGACGTCGATGCCGGCGCCGGTCCATGTCGACACTGTCCCGGCGGCACCGAAGTCGACGTCGTCCGGGTGCGCCACGATCACCAGCGCCCGCTCCACCTGGTCGTCGTCGAGCATCGCTTGACCCTAACGGGTGCCCGACGGCACGTTGCGCCCCGCGGCCGCGCCCGGGACAATCGAGGGCTGTGAGCGAATCACCGCTCGAATGGCCGCCGGTCGACCCGGAGACGCAGCGCGCGCTCATCGAGTTCCTGGCGAACAGGGGCGTGGACCCCGACGACATCGCCGATGCCCTCCGCGACGATTCGCTGTGGGAGGTCACCACCGAATCCCTCCTGGCCACCCGCGATGACCTGACGCTCGACGAGCTCGGCACGCGTGCCGGCCTCACGCCCGATCAGCTCGGCCGTGTCCTTCGAGCCCTCGGCCTGCACGACGACGAGTCCTTCTCCACCGAGGACGTCGTGCTCGTGACGGCCAGCGCCGAGACCTTCAAGCTCTTCCGAGACGAGGAGGCGGCGCTGCGGCTCCTCCGAGTCATCGGGAGCTCGATTCGCCGCGTCGCCGAAGCTTCCGTCGCGGCGTACATCGCCACCGTCGAGAAGCCGCTCAACGACGCGGACGCCTCCGTGCTGACGCACGCGCAGGCGCAGGCGGTGGGGATCGCCGGTGCGGGCCGATTCGCGCAAGGGTTCCCGCACCTGTTCAGGCGTCACCTCCGCGACGTCATCCGCAGCGGTCGGGTGTCCAGGGTGAGTTCGAGCGACTACACGACCGCGCGCCTGACCGTCGGGTTCGTGGACCTCGTCGGGTTCACGTCCCTCGCGCAGGAGCTGACGCCCGCGGGCTTGAGTGAGCTCCTGGACGACTTCGAGGACCGGTCATTCGACACCGTCGCCGAGCACGGGGGCCAGCTCGTCAAGCACATCGGGGACGAGATCATGTTCGTCGTCCTCGAGCCGCACGCGGCCTGTGAGATCGCGCTCTCGCTCGTTGACGCGTTTCGGGAGGAGGAGTCGACCGTCACCCCGCGCGGCGGCATCGCCACCGGCGATCTGCTCACGCGTGAAGGCGACTACTACGGGGTCGAGGTGAACCTCGCCGCCCGCCTGGCCGACATCGCCGTCCCGCAGGAGATCCTCGTCTCGGTGGACACGAAGCGCCTCACCGAGAAGGACGCGGACGACGGCGTCTTCGCGTTCGAACCCGCCGGCCGCCGCGCCCTCAAGGGCTTCTCGGCCCCGGTCGAGGTCTTTTCGCTCAGCCGCGCCTGACGGGCCGGGACGGATGCTGCGCCGCTACGAGCAGCCGCTGGTGGTGCCGCAGCTGGGGCAGGCGTAACAGGTGCCTGCTCGCTGCATGATGTCGCCGCACACGTGGCACAGGACGGTCTCGCCCTCGATCGTCGACGACATCGTGGCCACAGCCTCGGACGGCTGCTCGGCCGCCGGCGCGGGGTCGTCGCCTGCGACCGTGTCGAGGCCCGGCTGCGTCACCGTGCTCGCCTCCTCGACGCCCGGCAGCGTGGGCTGCATGCGCTCGTCGACCTTCAGCACGCCGATCTCGCGGCGCTCGTCCTCGGGGAGGTACTCCACCGCCATCCGACGGAAGATGTAGTCGAGCAAGCTGGTCGCAAACCGGAGCTCGTGGTCGTCGGTCATGCCGGCGGGCTCGAAGCGGACGTTCGTGAACTTCTCGACGAACGTGCGCAGGGGCACGCCGAACTGCAGGCCCAGCGACACCGCGATGGCGAACCCGTCCATGATCCCGGCCAGGGTCGAGCCCTGCTTGGCGACCTTCAGGAAGAGCTCGCCGGGCTGGCCGTCCTCGAACTCTCCCACGGTGACGTAGCCGTGGCAGTCGGCGACCCGGAACGAGAACGTCTTCGAGTTGCGCCGCTTCGGCAGCTTGCGGCGGATCGGCTTCTCGACCGTGATGACGTGCTCCACGACCTGCTCGGCCTGCTGCGCCAACACGTTGTCGCTCGCCATCTTCTGCGTCGCCATCGGCTGCGCCACCTTGCAGTTGTCGCGGTAGATCGCGACGGCCTTGAGCCCGAGCCGCCAGGCGTCGATGTGCAGCTGCTCGATGTCCTCGACGGTCACCTCCTCGGGCGTGTTCACGGTCTTCGAGATGGCGCCGCTGATGAACGGCTGGACGGCACCCATCATCGTGACGTGGCCCATGTAGTGGATCGTGTTGTCGCCCATCGAGCACGCGAAGACCGGCAGGTGCTCGGGGTTGAAGCCCGGCGCCCCGACGAGCGACTTGTGCTCGTTGACGTAGGCGACGATCTGGTCCACCTGGCCGTCGGCGTAACCGAGCCGGCGCAGCGCACGCGGGACCGTCTGGTTGACGATGAGCATCGTGCCCCCGCCGACGAGCTTCTTCGCCTTGGTGAGCGCGAGGTCGGGCTCGATCCCGGTGGTGTCGCAGTCCATCATGAGCCCGATCGTCCCCGTCGGGGCGAGCACCGATGCCTGCGAGTTGCGCACGCCGTGCACGCTGGCGACCTCGACCGCGTCGTCCCACGCCCGGCGGGCTGCATCGAGGAGGTCGGGCGGAACGAGCGCCTCGTCGATCTTCGCTGCTTCCTCCTGGTGCATCTGGAGCACGTTCAACATCGCGTCGGCGTTGTCGGCGTAGCCCGCGAACGGACCCATCCGCGCCGCGGTCCGCGCGCTGGTCGCATAGGCGTGCCCCGTCATCAGCGCGGTAACGGATGCGGCCCAGGCGCGACCCTCGGGCGAGTCGTACGGAAGGCCCCTCGCCATCAGGAGCGCCCCCAGGTTGGCGTACCCGAGCCCGAGCTGGCGGAAGGCGCGGCTCGTCTCGGCGATCTTCTCGGTCGGGTAGTCGGCGTTCCCGATGAGGATCTCCTGGGCGGTGAAGACCACCTCGACCGTGTGCTCGAACGCGTCGACGTCGAACTCGTCCTCGTCGTCGAGGTACTTCAGGAGGTTGATGCTCGCCAGGTTGCATGCCGAGTTGTCGAGGTGCATGTACTCGCTGCACGGGTTGCTCGCGTTGATCCGCCCCGTGCTCGGCGCGGTGTGCCACCGGTTGATCGTCGTGTCGAACTGCATCCCGGGGTCGGCACACTCCCACGTCGCCTCCGAGATCTGGCGCATGAGCTCGCGGGCCTTCATCGTCTTGGCGGTCGCCCCGCCGATGACCTTCTTGAGCTCCCAGTCACGGTCCGCGACCACGGCCTCCATGAACTCGTCCGTCGCGCGCACGGAGTTGTTCGCGTTCTGGTACTGGATCGAGTGGCTGTCCTTGCCGTCGAGATCCATGTCGAAGCCGGCGTCGCGGAGGGCGCGCGCCTTGCGCTCCTCGACGGCCTTGCACCAGATGAACTCTTCGATGTCGGGGTGGTCGGCGTTGAGGATGACCATCTTGGCGGCGCGACGGGTCTTGCCACCCGACTTGATCGTCCCTGCCGACGCGTCGGCGCCCCGCATGAAGCTCACCGGCCCGCTCGCCGTGCCGCCGCCCTGGAGCGCCTCGCTCGACGATCGCAGACCGGACAGGTTGATCCCCGAGCCCGAGCCGCCCTTGAAGATGATCCCCTCTTCACGGTACCAGTCGAGGATTGCATTCATCGTGTCGTCGACGGCGAGGATGAAACACGCGCTCGCTTGCTGCGGCACACCGCGTACACCGATGTTGAACCACACGGGCGAGTTGAACGCGGCGTGCTGGTGCACGAGGAGGTACTTGAGCTCGTCGCGGAAGACGTCGGCCTCGACATCGTTGACGAAGTACCCGTCACGGATGCCCCACTCGGTGATGGTGTCGGCGATCCGGTCGACGACCTGCTTCAGCGACGACTCGCGCTCGGGCGTCCCGATCGTGCCGCGGAAGTACTTCTGGGCGACGATGTTCGTTGCGTTCTGCGACCAGCTGACGGGGAACTCGACGCCGGGCTGGAAGAAGGCGTCGGTGCCGTCCTTGTGGTTCGGGATCCGGGCGTCGCGGCGCTCCCAGTCGACCGTGTCGTACGGGTGGATGCCGGGCTCGGTGAACTTCCGGCGGATCCCGATCCCCATCTGCTCCGGCGCCATCGCCATGCGTGCTTCCCCCTTCGTCTTCCCCCGAGTGTGGCGGTCCGCCCCGTGCGAAGCAACCGCCAGACCACAAGATGTTGTGGTCGTGGTGTCGGCGACCACGACATGCGGAGGGTCATTACACCACCGTAATTACGTCGGTGTCAACGCTTCCCGGCTGCGACCGAGCCCACGACGTCGCAGGTCACGGGCTGTTCGCGAAGGTTCCCACTGGTGAATTCGCTCACAAGCGCGCAACACGGATCACATTGCGCGACACAGAGCACACCAGCCCCGACGGCGTGCCGGCTCAGCGCGACCGGGCCGGGTGTCGCTTCGGCTCGGTCGTCTTCTGGAGGACGGCGACCTCGCGCTCGAAGTCGGTCACGTCCTCGAAGCCCTTGTAGACCGACGCGTACCGCAGGTACGACACCGGGTCGAGGACGCGGAGCCGCTCGAGAACGGCCAGCCCGACCCGCTCGCTCGTGACCTCCGCGCCCTCGGAGCGCAGCTCTTCCTCGATCTCGGTCGCGAGCGAGGCCACTGCGCCGTCGGCGATCGGACGGTTGGTGACCGCGCGCTCGATGCCGGCCTCGAGCTTCGCCCGCTCGAAGGGCTCCTTGACTCCGGCACGCTTCACGACGATCAACGGCAGCTCCTCGAGCCGTTCGTACGTCGTGAAGCGGCGACCGCAGACGACGCACTCCCGCCGCCGCCGGATCGCCTCCCCGTCGTCGGCCGGACGCGAGTCGACCACCTTGTCGTCGACGGCCTGGCAGTACGGGCAGCGCACGGCGCCACGGTACCTGCGAGCCCCGTCGTCGACCACGACCCTGCGTCCGACGTCGTGTCAGTGCGACCAGACGACGACCTCGCCGGGGACGAGCGGCCCGTCGCCCCGGGCGGTCGCCAGCGCGTCGACCACGGGGCGCGGGTCTCGGCCGGGCTCGAGGCGCTCGGCGACCGACCACAACGAGTCGCCGGGCTGCACCAGGTAGCGGGTGACGGCCGGGCGGCGCTCGGGGACCGCGAGGGGTGAGCCCCCGAGCGCTGCACCCGCCTTCCCCGCCGCGACCAACACCACCAGCCCGACCGCGCCGGCGACCAGGCGCCGGCGCCAGTAGGTGACGGTCGAGGGGCGAGACCCGCGCCGGGCGACGGGGCGGGGGGCGACCCGCCGCTCCGTGGGCGTCACGGCGGGTTCCAGCTCGATCCTCGGTGTGATCACGACGGCGGCCATGTGACTCTCCCTCTTCTCGCTTCCTGCTCCTCGTCCTTCTTGCTCCGCCGCTCCCCCGTAGCGAACCACGGGGGTGTGACAACTACGTCTGCCACGCACACCCGCCACGCACACCCGCGAACTGCGCCGGGGAGCGGGTGCGCGCCCCCCGGCGTGGCTCGGCCCACCCGGGGAGATCCAACTTGGTGGGCCGAACGCCTGTTCGGATCCAAGCACGAACGGGTGTTCCCGTCAAGGGAAAAACGAACAGATGTTTGCCCCGAACGCCTGATCGTGTTACCGTGCCTGAGGACGCCTCAAGCGGCGCCCGAATGCCATGTCCACGAGGAGGCAAAGCAAGATGACCGACCTGACCGCCCGGCAGCGCCAGGTGCTCGAGTTCATCGACGCCGAGGTCCGCCGCCGCGGCTACCCGCCGAGCGTGCGGGAGATCGGCGAGGCGGTCGGCCTCTCGTCGAGCTCGACCGTCCATGCCCATCTCGCCGCGCTCCAGGACAAGGGCTACCTCGTGCGCGACCCGACCAAGCCCCGGGCCCTCGAAGTCCGCTTCGAGCCGGGGTCCGGCGCGGCGGTCGATCGACGGCCCGTGCGCAACATTCCGCTCGTGGGCGACGTCGCCGCCGGCACCGGGGTCCTCGCGGCCGAGAACGTGGAGGAGATCCTCCCGCTCCCCGAGGACTTCACGGGCCGCGGGCAGCTGTTCATGGTCCGGGTCCACGGCGACTCGATGATCGACGCCGGCATCTTCGACGGCGACCACGTCGTCGTTCGCCAGCAGAACACGGCCGACCCCGGCGAGATCGTCGTCGCCGGCATCCCCGGCGAGGAGGCGACCGTGAAGACGTTCTCCCGGCGCCGGGGCAAGGTTGTCCTCAAACCCTCGAACGAGGACATGGACGAGCTCGTCTTCGACCCCGCCGACGTCATGATCTACGGCAAGGTCGTCACGGTCCTCCGCAAGGTCTGAACGCCCACGCTCACGGGGCGACGCCGAGGAAGCGGGCGAGCGCCGCGTAGCAGTCCTCGACCGATCGGCGCGTCACGCGCTCGTCGGCCGTGTGGGCGACGTCAGGGTCGCCCGGCCCGAAATTCACCGCCGGCACGCCACGGGCGGCGAACCGGGCGACATCGGTCCAGCCCAACTTGGGCTCCACGTCGAGGTCGAGGGTCGACACGAACTCGGCCACGAGGGGGTCGCTGAGATTGGGTGGCGCCGCCGGTGAGGCGTTGAGCACCTCGATGCGGTCCGCTCCCGCCAGCAGCTTCTCCACCTGCGCCCGGGCCTCGTCGACCGAGTAGCTCGGTGCGAAGCGCCGGTTCACGACGAGCGTGCAGGTGTCGGGCACGACGTTGTTGGCGATGCCGCCCTCGATGCGGACGACCTGGAGCGACTCGCGGTACGCGAGCCCGTCGACCGTCACCGTGTCCGACTCGTGCGCAGCAAGCCGTCGCAGAACCTCGGCGGTGGCGTGGATGGCGTTGCTCCCCTGCCACGGACGTGCCGAATGGGCTCGCTCGCCCCCGAAGTGCGCGCGCAGGTGGAGCGTCCCCTGGCAGCCCGCCTCGATGTGCCCGCCGGTGGGCTCGAGCAGCACGGCGAAGTCGCCGGCCAAGAGCTCCGGCTGCTCCCCGAAGACGCGGCGGAGCCCGTTGAACTCGTCGGCGACCTCTTCGCCCTCGTAGAAGAACAGCGTGCAGTCGACACGGGGCTCTCCGCCGGCGGCGATCTCCTCGGCCAGGCGGAGCAGCACCGCGAGGCCGCCCTTCATGTCGGCGGCGCCCAAACCGTGGAGCACCTCACCATCGACGCGCGGGACCTCGTTGGCGTTGGCGGGCACCGTGTCGAGGTGACCGCCGAGCACGACCCGCCGGTCGCGTCCGAGGTCGGTCCGGACAATGACGTTGTTCTCGACACGGTCGAGTGTGAGGCCGACTGCGCGCTCGGCGAGGCGGCGCTCCACCTGGTCGGCCAGGTCGCCCTCGTGCCGGCTCACCGACGGCACCGCGACCAGCGACGCGGTCAGCGCCAGCAGATCGTCCGCCGGGGCGGCGAGCAGATCAGGAAGCGACGCCGTGCTCACGAAGGATCTCGTTGAGCTTCGCCTTGTCGTGCCGCTCGCCCGGCTCCAGCCGCCGGAGAATGAGCGCGCACGGAAGGCCGAACTCGCCGCCCGGGAAGTCCCGCTTGCGGCTCGCTTGCACGACGATGCACCACGGCGGCACGACACCGCGGCCGACCTCGTCGCCCGTTTGCGAGTCGATCACGGGGATCGCGGGATTCAAGATCACGCCCTCGCCGAGCACACTTCCCTCGCCGACGCGCGCCCCTTGCGTGATCATGCAGCGGCTTCCGACCATCGCGTCGTCCTCGACGACCACCGGCGCGGCCTGCGGCGGCTCGAGCACCCCGCCGATGCCCACACCACCGGCCAGGTGCACGCGCTCGCCGATCTGCCCGCACGATCCGACGGTCGCCCAAGTATCCACCATCGTGTCGGCTCCGACGCGCGCGCCGATGTTCACGTACGACGGCATGAGGATCACGCCCGGCGCGAGGTACGAGCCCCACCGCGCCGAACCGCCGGGGACCACCCGGACCCGCGCCGACGCGTAGTCGTGCTTGAGCGGGAGCTTGTCGTGGTACTCGAACGGGCCCGTCTCCATGACGGCGAGAGCCTCGAGCCGGAACAGCAGCAGGATCGCCTGCTTCAACCATTCGTGGACGACGACCTTGCCGTCGACGATCTCGGCCACGCGCGCCTCGCCTCGATCGAGGAGGTCGATCGCCTCGTGCACGACGGTGCGCGCCTCGGCTCGGGGCATCACGGCGTCGAGATCGTCCCGGCCGTCCCAGAGGCGCGTGACCTGCTCGACGAGGTCGCTCACACCGGCTCCTTCGCCGCCAGACGGTCGAACGCGAGAGCGAGTCGCTCGTCGGGCTGCGTGAGGGAGAGCCGCACGTGGGCGGCGCCGCCAGGTCCGTAGAGGTCGCCCGGCGCGGCGAGGAGCCCTCGCTCGGCGAGCCGGCGGGCGATCGACCAACCGTCCTCGCCCGCCTCCGCCGCCCGCAGCCACAGGTAGAAGGTCGACGGCCCGCCGTCGTGGACGAGTGCCCAGGGACGGAGGGCTTCGAGCGCGTCGGCTCGGCGGCGGGCGTAGCGCGCCCGCTGCTCGTCGACGTGCGCGTCGTCGCCGAGTGCGGCCGTCGCCGCCGCTTGCACGGGCGCTGGGGTCATGAGGCCGGCGTGCTTGCGCACCTCGCCGAGGTAGCTCACGAGCGCCGGGTCGCCGGCGACGAACCCGGCCCGCAGCCCCGCCATGTTCGACCGCTTCGACAGGGAGTGCACCGCGAGCGCGCGGTCGGGGCCGCCCGCCAGCACGGTCGCCGGAGGGCCGGGCGCTCCGGACGCGTCGTAGGTGAACTCGGCGTAGCACTCGTCGCTGGCGACGATCGCGCCGCGACTGCGAGCCCAGTCCGCCACGGCGCGCAGGTGGCCGGCCCCACCCGTCGATCCCGTCGGGTTCCCCGGCTCGTTCACCCAGACGAGGAGCGCTCGCGCCGCGTCACCCTCGTCAACACGAGACAGGTCGAGGAGCCAGTGCTCGTCGAGCGGCACCGGCACGCCCCGCAACCCGGCGAGCCGCGCGCCCATCTGGTAGGTCGGGTACGCGATGTCGGGGTACAGGACGGTGTCGCGCGAGGGGTCGCGTAGCGCGAGGACCCGCGGGAGCGACGCGACGAGCTCCTTCGTTCCCACGCATGCGACCACGGCGTCGGGCGCGACCTGGACGCCGAACCGGCGGCGCACCCACGCCGCCGCGGCGTCGCGGTACGCCAGGGCCCCAATGGCGGCCGGGTAGCCGGTCGCACCCGCGCCGGCCTCGGCGAGGGCCCGCAGCGCGACCTCGGGCATCGGATCCACTGGCGTCCCGACCGAGCAGTCGACGATGCCGCCGGGGACGGCCTCGGCGGTCGCCCTGAGCTCGCCCAGCCGGTCGTGCGGGTACGGCGGTGGTACGAACCCCGTCGCGGCCATAAGGGCAGGCTATCCGGGTCCGTTCGCGGAACCCGCGGAATCTCCGGCGTGCACGACGAACTCCCGGAAGCGGTTGACGTCTGCATTCGGAATACGAGCTCGGACGCGCGTCTCGCGCTCGCCGTGCACCTCGACCAGCACGTCGCCGTCGCGGTGCAGCGCGGCGATGACGTCGCCGCGCTCGAACGGGACGGCGAGCTCGACGACGGGATTGAGTGCCCGCAACCGACCGGCGACGACCGCCTCGAGCTTCTCGACACCCTCACCCGTCACCGCCGACCCAGCCACCGCGCCGTCGTGCGCCGCGAGCAGGTCGTCCACGGCGGCGGGATCGGCGACGTCGACCTTGTTCACGACGAGCTGCTCGGGGCGGTCGGCGGCGCCGATCTCCCGCAACACGCTCCGTACCGCGACGATCTGCTCCTCGGCGTCCGCGGCGCTGCCGTCGACGACGTGGAGAAGCATGTCGACCTGCGCGACCTCCTCGAGCGTCGACTTGAACGCCTCGATCAGCTCGTGCGGCAGCCGGCGCACGAACCCGACGGTGTCGCTCACGAGCGCGATCTCGCCGCCGGCGAGATGGAGGCGGCGCGTCGTGGGGTCGAGCGTCGAGAACAGGCGATTCTCGACGAGCGCGTCGCCGCGCGTGAGCCGGTTCAGCAAGGTGGACTTCCCTGCGTTGGTGTACCCGACGAGCGACACCGTGGGCAGCGCGCGCCGCCGCCGGGCCTTTCGTTGTGTCGCGCGGGTCTTCGCCAGGCGGTCGAGCTCGGCTTCGAGCTTGTGCACGCGGCGCTGGATACGCCGGCGGTCGACCTCGAGTTGGGTCTCGCCCGGGCCACGGGTGCCGATGCCGCCGGCCTGCTGGCTGAGCTCGACGCCCCGTCCTCGCAGCCGCGGGAGGCGATAGCGCAGCTGCGCCAGCTCCACCTGCAGCATGCCCTCCTGGCTGTGCGCGTGCTGGGCGAAGATGTCGAGGATCAGGGCGACACGGTCGACGACGTCGCGCCCGAGCTTCTTCTCCAGGTTGCGCTGCTGGGCGGGCGTCAGCTCGTCGTCGAAGACCACCACGTCGACGTCGAGCGCGTCGGCGAGGCCGCGCAGCTCGTCGGCCTTCCCGGAGCCGATGTAGGTGGCCGGGTCGGGACGATCGCGGCGTTGGAGCACCGACTCGACGGGCTCGGCGCCGGCGGTGTCGGTGAGGAGACCGAGCTCCGACAGGCTGGCCTCGGCTTCGCTCAGCGAGCGGGTCCCCACGCCGGTAGCGACGAGCAGGGCGCGCTGCGTGACGACACCGAAGTCGACCTCGGTGGCGGTGAGGCGGCGACGGCCGCGGCCTTCGCTCGGGCTCACGCGATCGAGACCTCGGTGTCGAAGACGTGCGCGATGGGGCCGTGCAGGCGCACGGTCGCGCCCAGCTCGACCTGGTGGGTGCCGCCGCGGACCCGGACGGTCACGTGATTGCCGACGAGTCCGCGCCGGTGCGCAACCGCAGCGGAGGCGCACACGCCCGTGCCGCACGAGAGGGTCTCGCCGACGCCCCGCTCCCACACGCGCATGGCGAGCTCGTCGGGCCCGCCGAGGGAGATGAACTCGACGTTCGTCCGGTGGGGAAACCGTGGGTCCTTCTCCAGGTGCGGCCCGTGCTGTGTGACGCGTGTTGTCTCGGGATCGTCGACGAGCAGGACGAGGTGCGGGTTGCCCATCCCTGCGGCGTCTCCGTGGTACGTGACGCCGTGGAACGTCACCTCGAGGTCGAACGCGCTCGGGGCGTCGAGCGGGATCTCGGACGGCTCGAACGTGACGGCGCCCATGTCGACGGTCGCGGCGACGAGCTCGCCGCTCGCACCGTCGACCTCGAGCTCGACCTCACGACGCCCGCCGCTGGTGTCGACGACGAGTCGCTTCCCGTCGCCGAGCCCCTCACGGACGGCCACCCACGACAGACAGCCCACTCCGTTGCCGCTCATCTCGGCGAGGCCGCCGTCGGCGTTCCGGAGCTGCATCGTGCAGTCGGCGCCGTCGCGGCCGGGGAGGAGGGTGATCAACCCGTCGGCGCCGACCCCGACGTGGCGATCGCACAGGCGCGTGGCAACCTCCGCCGGCGGCGCGTCGTCGGCGCCGGCCACGGTCACCAGGAAGTCGTTGCCCGCGCCGTGCAGCTTGGAGAGCCGGAGCTGGCGTGTGCTCATGAGGTCCAGGTTGCCAGGAGTGCGGGGAGGACTTCGCAGGGATTGCCGGTGACCCCGAGCCACGTGATCCGGGGATCGCGCCGGAACCACATGCGCTGCCGGCGGGCAAAGGAGCGAGTGCGGCGGACGGCGGTGTCGAGTGCGGTCTCCACCGACCCGTCGCCGTTGGAGAGCGCGGCGATGAGCTCCTTGTACCCGATGGCCTGGCCGGCGGTGCGTGAGAGCGCCGGCCCGTCGAGCAGGTGCCGCACCTCGTCGACCAGTCCCGCGTCGCGCATCGCCGCGAACCGCTCCCCGATGCGCTGGTTGAGCACGTCCCGGGGAACCCAGACCCCTGCCATGCGCACCGCGAACGCCGTCGGTCCGAACCGGTCGAGGCCGGGCCCGAACGACGAGAACGGCCGGCCGGTGAGCCGGATGACCTCGAGGGCGCGCACGATGCGGCGGGCATTGTGCGGATCGATCTTGGCTGCCGCCGCCGGGTCGCGCCCGGTCAGCTCGTCGTATGCGGCGGCGACGCCCCCCGGTTCCGCGGTCCAAGCCTCGAGCTCGGCCCGCAGCTCGAGATCCTCCTCGGGGAAGCGGAGATCGTCGACGACCGCTTGCACGTACAGGCCCGTCCCGCCGACGAGCAGCGCGCGCTTGGCGCGGGATTCGATGTCGCCGACGGCGGCGCGGGCCGCCGCCTGGTGGCGGACGGCCGACCACTCCTCGGTCGGGTCGATGACGTCGATGACGTGATGCGCCACGGCGGCGCGCTCGGCCGGTGTCGGCTTGGCGGTCCCGACGTCGAGCCCGCGGTACACCTGCATGGAGTCGAGCGAGACGATCTCGACGTCACCGAGCGTGTGTGCCGCCGCCAGGGCCAGCGCTGATTTCCCCGAGGCGGTGGGCCCCACCAGGGCGAGATGCGTGACCGTGGCTACACCACCGTGACGGGGATGCGGGTCCGGGCTCGGCGCGCAGCTGCGACGATCCGAACCGGCTCACCGCGCAGCCAGTGGGGCGCGGCGTGCGTGACGCGCACATCGACGAGCGCGCCCGGACCGGCGCCGTCGCCGGCGGCGAAGTGCACGAGCTTGTTCTGACGAGTGCGCCCCGACAGCACCGACGGGTCCTTCTTCGACGGCCCGTCGACCAGGACCTCCTCGACCCGGCCCACGCGCGCTTCGTGACGGCGGAGCGCATGCCGCTCCACGACCTCCACCAGCCGTTGCATCCGCTCCCGGGCGATCTCCTCGGGCACGAGCTCGTCGGTCATGTCGGCGGCCGGCGTGCCGGGCCGGGGCGAGAACACGAACGTGTACGCAGCGTCGTACGCAGCCTCGTCGACGACCTCGAGCGTCCGGCGGAAGTCGTCATCCGTCTCGCCCGGGAAGCCCACGATGAGGTCCGTCGTCACGGCAAGGTCCGGGATCGCGTCGCGGGCGGCGGCGAGCTTCTTCAGATACCGCTCGGCCGTGTACCCGCGATGCATGCGCGCCAGCGTGCGGTCGCCGCCCGCCTGCAGGGGCAGGTGCAGGTGCTCGCACACGGCCGGGCACTCGGTCATGGCGGCGATCGTCTCCGGCCGCAGGTCCTTGGGATGCGGCGACGTGTATCGGATACGGCGGATCCCGTCGACGGCGTCGACCGCCCGCAGCAGGTCGGCGAACCGCGGCGCGTACTGGCCGGCGCCGAGGTCGCGACCGTACGAGTTCACGTTCTGGCCGAGAAGCGTGACCTCGGTGACGCCCTCGCCGGCGAGCTCCTCGACCTCGCGCACGATGTCGCCCATGCGACGGCTCACCTCGCGGCCGCGCACGATCGGGACGATGCAGAAGGTGCACGAGTTGTCGCAGCCGATCTGGATCGTCACCCACGCGCAATGGGCGACATCGCGCCGTGCCGGCAGCGCCGACGGGTACGCCTCGTGCTCCTCGAGGATCTCGACGATCGGGTCCCCGCCGCCATCACGCTCGATCCGAGCCCGCTCCAGGAGCGCAGGCGCGTGCGCGAGGTTGTGGGTTCCGAACACGACGTCGACGTGCCCGGCGCGCTCGACGATGAGGTCGCGGTCCTTCTGCGCCAGGCAGCCGCCCACCGCGATCTGGAGCTCCGGGCGCTGCTCCTTCAGGGCCTTGAGACGTCCGAGGTGGCCGTACAGCTTGTTGTCGGCGTTCTCCCGGACGCAGCAGGTGTTGAAGACGACGACGTCGGCGTCCTCGATGTCGTCGGTGTGCTCCATGCCGTCGGCTGCGAGCAGCCCCGCGATCCGCTCGGAGTCGTGCTCGTTCATCTGGCATCCGAACGTGCGGATATGGAACCTGCGC
>WNGB01017136.1_pt1 | contig 14123 bp, 19 predicted proteins | sample 5400681 | NCBI WGS metagenome assembly WNGB01 (sample SAMN13153367, study PRJNA577476) | soil metagenome | isolation source: 115 cm soil or saprolite under grassland replicate 2 | place: USA:California | collected 2016-06-15 | reverse complement strand
GTGGTCGTGCCCGGCGACGCCGACCACCTGGAGCAGGCGGTGCTGATCCTGCTCGACAACGCCTTCAAGTACACCCCCGCCCCCGGAGAGGTCCGGGTCCGGGCGCTGACCGACGGCCACGACGCGCGGATCGACGTGACGGACACCGGCCTGGGCGTTCCGGCCGAGGACCGCGACCGGATCTTCGAGCGGTTCTACCGCGGCCGCAACGCCAGCGCCGCCACCGGCACCGGACTCGGCCTGGCCATCGCCCGATGGATCGCGAGCCAGCACGGCGGGGACGTCCAGCTGCTCAGCTCTCCGGGTGAAGGGTCGACCTTCTCGCTGCGTCTCCCGCTCGCGGGTCAGGTCCGCCGCCCGTGAGCGGCCCACTGTTGGGTCAACGCTTCCGGGGGTGACTGCCGGCAGCGAGGAGGGTACCGGCGGTTGCGGCGACGAGCATGAGCAGTCCGCCGATCAGGTAGACGCTCCGGGTCCCAAGGGCATCGGCGAGGGCCCCGCCCGCGAGCAGGCTGACCAGCCGCATGCCTGCCAGATCAGGTCGAACACCGCGAACGTCCGGCCGCGGATCCGATCGGCGACGTGCGTCTGGAGCAACGTGCTGAACGTGATGTTGCCCGTGGAGGTGCCGATCCCGTACGCCGCCAGGGCACCGATCGCCACCGGCAGCCGAACGGTGCCGGCCAGGACGAGATCCACGATCCCGCGCAGGCCGAACGCGGCGAACAGCGTGCCGGGGCGACGGGCACGGTCGCCGAGGCGGCTGAGCAGGGCCGGGCCGGCGAGTGCGCCCACGGCGATCCCGGCGAGCATCGTGCCGTAGCCGGTGCCACCGGCGTGCAGCCGGCGTTGGGCAAGCACCACCAGCAGGGCACTCGTTCCTCCCGCCGACAGGGCCGCGAGCGCCTGCGCGACGGCCATGGCTCGCAGCAACTCGTTCTGTCCGATCAGCCGCAGCGCTTGCGCGCCTTCCCGTACGACGCCGATCCGGCGGCCCGTGGGTCCCGCGTCGGCCGGGCGTGGCGACGGGAGCCTTCGAAGCAGGAACGCGGAGACGACGAAACTGGCCGCGTTGAGTCCGAACGCCATCGAGAAGCCGGCCGTGACAACGATGAGGCCGGCCAACGGAGCGAGCAGTATCTGCGCCAGCACGGCCGCGGACCAGATGCCGCTGTTGGCGACGACCAGCTCCTCCTCGTCGACGAGCGCGGGCAGCAGCGCGTCAACCGGAGCACCAGCAGCGCGATCGCGGTGAACTGCAGCACGTCACCGGCCTGAGAGATCGTCCGCGCCGCCCACAGGCCGCGGAATCCAGGCCGCGCCAGCACAACGCGGAACCCGGGCGACGGAGAACGGCCCATCATCATCACCTTCTGGCTGTGGAGGCGACCTGGAGTGGGGCGAGCGGCGCCGGGAACGTAAGGCCTCTGTAAGCGCCGCGCGGCATGGCCAGTCCTAGCGTGGGGGCCGACCCCGTCGCGAAGGAGAGCACCATGAAGCTCCGTGTGCTGTTGCTCGCATCCACCATGTTCCTCGTCCTGCTCGGGCCGGCGGCGTCCGCACGGGCGAGCACCCCGCCGTTCGTCTTCCCCGACAGCTGCTGCTACCTCGACGGCGTCGTGGTGCGGACCATCGTTCCGCCCGCCGCCGCGCCGGACGCCGGCCGCGACAACTTCTACGCGGTGATGGGCGGCGTCGACGGGCAGAAGGGCGTCGTCGCTGTCGGTCCCGGCTCGGACGGCTACCACGGTGGCGACTGGAAGTTCTTCGCCGTGACCTGGAACATCGCGCCGTATCTGCTCACGTCGGAGTCGGCGGTGCTGGCCGCCGCGGCGGCAGGTGACGTCACGATCACCCGGGTGCCGGACAACGACTTCAAGTGCCCGATCCAGTTCTGACAGCCACGGCCAGAGGCGCCGTCCGCGAGGCATGATCGGGAGCATGACGTCCACATCCCGGGTGTACCCGATGATCGCCGCGCCGCGGTCGGACTGGTCGGTGGAGGAGGCCCGGGCTCGGGCGACGGCGTACCTGGAGACGATGCGCACGCGTCGTACGATCCGGGACTTCTCGCCCGAGCTCGTCCCGTTCGACCTGATCGAGACGGCGATCGCCGCGGCGGCGACGGCGCCGAGTGGCGCGAACATCCAGCCGTGGCGATTCATCGTCGTGTCCGACGCCGAACGCAAGCGCAGGATCCGGGAGGCGGCCGAGGCCGAGGAGCGCGAGTTCTACCAACGGCGCGCCTCGGCCGAGTGGCTGGAGGCACTGGCGCCGCTCGGCACGGACTGGCACAAGCCGTTCCTCGAGGACGCGCCGTACGTGATCGTGGTGATGGAGGTGCACAAGGGGCCGTCGAGCCCGCGGCCCTACTACGTGAAGGAGTCCGTCGGTATCGCGGTCGGCATGCTGCTGTCGGCACTGCACCACGCGGGGCTCGCCACTCTGACGCACACGCCGAGTCCGATGCGGTTCCTGAACGGCCTGCTCGACCGGCCCGCTGAGGAGCGACCGCACCTGCTGGTCCCGGTCGGCTACCCGGCACCGGACGCGCAGGTCCCGGACATCACCCGCAAGGACCTGTCCGAGGTCCTGGTCAGGCTCTGAGCCTGGATGAGAAGAACGGGCACCGCGCACGTGACATGACATTCGTCACGCGAGTCGGCCGAGCCAGGTGGTGACACCGTAGAGCAGCAGGTAGGTGGCCACCGCGATCGCCACGACGGCAACGAGCCGGCGGTAGACGGTGCGAGCGCCGTCCAGGCTGCACTGGTTGCGTCGCCGCAGCGCGACCACGACGAGAAGCGCCAGGACGCCCAGTCCGGCGATCCGGAACCACCACTTGTAGCCGTCGTACAGGTTCGTCGCCCAGGAGAAGGCGGTTCCGGCACCGATCACGCCGACCAGGGCGAGGACCGTGGGCCCGACGCAGCACATGATGCCGGCCAGGCCGCCGGCGATGCCGATCCGCCAGACCGGCAGCGGCCGATCGTGGGATCGGGCCTGTCCGGCAGCCGATTCGCCGGCCCGGGTGCTCGGCATCCATCACACCTTTCGCGTGCTTTCACTGAAGTGATCGTCCCGCCCGTGCGCCGCGTGTTCAGTGAGCGCGCTCACCGAGCGTGGCGCAGGTTCGGTCTAGCGTCGAGCAGGTCAGCAACCCACTGCGGGAAGGACTGAGGCCGATGGCGGTACAAGCGATCTGGAACGGTCGGGTGATCGCCGAGAGCGACGACACCGTCGTTGTGGAGGGCAACCACTACGTCCCGCGCGACTCGCTGCGCCGCGAGTATTTCGCCCTCAGCCCGCACAAGACGATCTGTCCGTGGAAGGGGCACCCGTGGCTCCTCGCCCGCGGGATCAAGGAGCGGGTGGCGTTCTGGAACGGCGTCGAGGTCGTCGTACAGGATCCGTCCGTACAGGATCCGTCCGGCGACCGGCGAGGCCGGCGATGACCGAGCGAGTGGCGGAGTCGACGCCGGCCAAGCAGGACCGTGACGAGGTGTTCGTGGACTCCACCCGGTCGATCTGCCCGGTGTGCAAGGTCGTGGTCGACGCTCAGGTGAACATCCGCGACGACAAGGTGTACCTGCGCAAGCGCTGCCGCGAGCATGGCGAGTTCGAGGCGCTCGTGTACGGCGACGCGCGGATGTACGTCGACTCGGCGCGGTTCAACAAGCCCGGAACGATCCCGCTCACGTTCCAGACCGAGGTGAAGGACGGCTGCCCGAGCGACTGCGGGCTGTGCCCGGAGCACAAGCAGCACGCCTGCCTGGGCATCATCGAGGTCAACACCGGCTGCAACCTGGACTGCCCGATCTGCTTCGCCGACTCCGGCCACCAGCCCGACGGGTACGCGATCACCCTCGAGCAGTGCGCGCGGATGCTGGATGTGTTCGTCGCCAGCGAGGGCGAGGCCGAGGTGGTGATGTTTTCCGGCGGCGAACCCACCATCCACATGGACATCCTGGCCATGATCGACCTCGCCCAGCGGCGCCCGATCAAGGCGGTCAACCTCAACACCAACGGCATCCGGCTGGCGTCGGACAAGCGATTCGTCGCCGGCCTCGGGGCCCGGAACCGGCCAGGTCGGGCGGTGAACGTCTACCTGCAGTTCGACGGTCTCGACGAGCAGACCCACCGCACGATCCGCGGCCGCGACCTGCGCGACATCAAACGGCGCGCCCTGGACAACTGCGCGGAGGCCGGGCTGACCGTCACCCTGGTCGCCGCGATCGAGCGCGGGGTCAACGAGCACGAGATCGGCCCGGTGATCACGTTCGGGCTCGGGCACCCCGCGGTGCGGTCGATCGCCTTCCAACCGGTCACCCACTCCGGCCGGCACGCGGTCTTCGATCCGATGACCCGGCTGACCAACTCCGACGTGCTGCACCTGATCGCCGAGCAGCTGCCCGAGTGGTTCAGCACCGACGACTTCTTCGGCGTCCCGTGCTGCTTCCCGACCTGCCGGTCGATCACCTACCTGATCACCGACGGCGTACCGGGCGATCCGGGCTTCGGGCTGGTGCCGATCCCGCGGCTGCTGAACGTCGAGGACTACCTCGACTACGTGTCCAACCGGGTCCTGCCCGACGACGGCGTACGGGAGGCGCTGGAGAAGCTGTGGAGCGCGTCGGCGTTCATCGGCACCGCCACCTCCGGTCAGGCCATGACCGAGCCGGAGACGCTCAAGGCGTGCTGTGCCGCGGCCTACTCGTCCGACCTGGTCGCCCTGCTGCTCGGCGACTCCTACCACCCCGGCGGTCTCATGCTGACCCGCCGGCTCGCCGACGTCACCCGCATTCGCGCGGGCGACACCGTGCTCGACGTCGCCTCCGGGCGAGGAACCTCGGCGCTGATGATCGCCCGCGAGTACGACGCGAGGGTCATCGGCGTCGACCTGTCCCGCGCCAATGCCGCCCTCGCCACCGGAGCCGCGCACGCCGCCGGCCTCTCCGAGCTGGTGACCTTCCAGGTGGCCGACGCCGAGCGGCTGCCACTGCCGGACCGCAGCGTCGACGTCGTCGTGTGCGAGTGCGCACTGTGCACCTTCCCCGGCAAGCCCGTGGCGGCGGGGGAGTTCGCCCGGGTGTTGCGGCCGGGCGGCCGGGTCGGCATCACCGACGTCATCGCGGACCCCGAGCGGCTGCCCCACGAGCTGACCTCGATCGGTGCGTGGATCGCCTGCGTCGCGGACGCCAGACCGGCCGCCGGCTACGCCGCCCTGCTCGGCGACGCCGGGCTCACGGTCACCGGCATCGAGCGGTACGACGACGCGGCCGGCCGGATGATCGACCAGATCGAGGCACGCCTGGCTCTGCTGCGCCTCACCGCGCCGGAGCGCCTGCGGGCCTACGGCATCGACGCCGGCTGGGCCGGTGAGACACTCGCGTCAGCACGCCGGGCGGTAGCCGGCGGCATCATCGGGTACGGGCTGATCGTCGCCCGCAAGGACACCCCGCCGGCCTAGGGAGGTACGTCGAGCTCATGAGCCGAACACGTGCCGTCGCGCTGGTCGCGGGCGGGGTGCTGGCCGGCGCGGGCGGGTACCTCGGACTGGTCACCGGCGCGGTTCCGCTGGACCTGGGTGTCGGCAGGAGAACGCGGCCGCTCGGCCCACTCGAGATCCGCGTCGCAGCACCCCGCGAGACGGTGTTCGACGCCATCGCCGCCCCGTACGCCGAACGGCCGTCGCGTGCGCTGCAGGAGAAGGTGCGGGTGCTCGAGCGTGGGGCGGACATGGTGCTCGCCGCCCACTTCACACCGATCCGTGGCCGCCTGCGGGCGACGACGGTGGAGACCGTACGGTTCAGCCGGCCCGGCCGGGTCGACTTCCGTCTGGTCCGCGGGCCCGTGCCGTACGTCGTCGAGTCCTTCGTGCTGCAGCCTGTCGAGGGCGGCACCGTGCTCGCCTACACCGGCGAGCTCGGCACCGACCTGTGGGGCCTCGGCCGGCGGTGGGGCGACCTGGTCGCGGGCCGCTGGGAGGCCGTCGTACGGTCCTCGCTCGACACCGTCAAGGCCGGCGCCGAGCGAGTGACCGCTTCACGGTGAACGGCGTTACGCTTCCGCCCTGGACAGCATCGGGCGGCCCATGATGTAGCCGGCGGCGAGGAGCAAGCCGTAGACCAGGTGCCCGGCCAGGCTCCACCACTGGTTGGCGCCGATGTGGAAGACCATGTCGCTCATGCCCAGCCAGGCCGGCATGATCCAGAGCGCCCCGACGACCCACCAAGCGGCGCCGTACAGCAACCCGAGCACCATCGCGGGACCGCGCTGGGTGAGCAAGCGGGAGAACAGCAGCACGAAGACCGCGCCGAACAGCGCCGAGTTGAACAGGTGGATGAGCCAGCCCAGGCCGGTTGAGGGATCTGAGATGAGATCCCCGACCTGTTCGATCATCTGGATGCCGGGCATCATCTTCGGGTCGGCGTCGCGGACCTGCATGATGATGCCCAACGGGAGCCCGGCCACCACGCCGGCGGCGGCGCCGGTGACCAGGTTCATCGGTAGTGCCCGCATGTTGGTTGTCGTGCCTGCCGTGGTCATGACAGTTCCTCCTCTGGACGTCGCTGAGAAGGTACGCCCGGTGATCACGCGCGGTCGGTGATCGTGGTTACAGTCGGCGCCGGCGTCGTACGGCGGTCCAGCCGACCGCGGCGAGCAGGGCGGCGCTGGCGAGGGCGATCAGCCAGCCACTGCGCAGTAGCGCGCCGGCGGCACCGACCGCTCCGGCCGCGACCAGGGCCGGCGCGGCACAGCAGAGCAGCAGCGCCACACCGATACCGACGGCGGCGAGTGGTCCTCTGTCGCGGTCGCTGGTCATGACCTCGGGCCGCGCGCGCGTGCGTCCGCGTTGTCGATGCGCATGCAGGCCGCGAGGGCGCCGGCGTTGTCTGCGGCGAGCGCGTGGGCCAGCACCACGAGGTCGGCCACCCGCCGGCGACGTCATCGGCCACTCGCAGTTCGTGTATGTCGCCGCCGCGCACGGCGCTCTGGTCGTCGACAACGCGTTCGCCGCCGCGGGCAGGACCATGGACGACCACCACCTGCCCCAGGTCACCTTCACCACGCCCGCGATCGCCTCCGCGGGGTTGACCGACGCCCAGGCGGTCCAGCGGGGCTATGTGTGCGACTGCCGGGTGCTGCCGCTGGAGTACGTGCCCCGGGCGCTGGTCAACCGCGACACCCGCGGCGTGATCAAGCTGGTCGCCGAGGCCGGCTCCGGCCGGCTGCTCGGCGCGCACGTCGTCGCCGTCGGAGCCGGGGACGTCATCGCCACCGCTGTCTACGCCTTGGCCAACGAGATGACCGTGCACCAGATGGCCGATCTGTGGTGCCCGTACCTGACCATGGCCGAAGGGCTGAAGCTCACCGCCCAGGCCTTCACCCGCGACATCACCAAGCTGTCCTGCTGCGCGGCCTGACACGCCCGAGAACAACAGGGGAGAAGCCGATGAAGCACCCGCACCTGATGACGGTTGGCGAGCTGTCCCGCCGGACCGGGGGTGAGTTCCTACGGTCGTGTTGTCGGACCGCTTCACCTCACAGGAGGCAGAGATGACCACCGGAGCCCTCACCGAGCTGGACCGCGATCCCGCGCGTCTCATCCTGCGGGCGCTGCGGCTGATGGCGAAGGGACGCCCGATCTCCGGCGACGATGTCGACCGCGCCATCGCCGATCTCGACCAGGCCCGGGCGCGGGAACTCCTGGACGCCTGGTGCGAGCGCAACGCCGACGGTGACATCGTCGGACTAGGGCTGACCTTCAACCCGACGCAGCACCAGGTCACGATCGACGGCACAGACCTGTGGGCATGGTGTGCGATGGACACCCTGATCTTCGCGGTCGCGCTGAAGCGGCCTGTCGCCGTGGCCTCGACCGCGCCCGGGTCCGGTGTCACCGTCCACTTGCGGGTGACCCCCGACGGCGTCCGCGAAGCCACGCCCGCCGACGCCGTCGTGACCTGGCCGGTCGTCAGCGCCGACGAGGACATTACGTCCAAGGACACCGACGGGATCTGGGCGACGTTCTGCCATCACAGCTTCTTCTTCGGTTCACGCGCGGAGGCAGAGCAGTGGGCCGCCGGCCGCGACGACATCCAGATCCTGTCGCTGGACGGCGGGTTCGAGATCGCCCGCGAGGAGGCCGGTGCGCTACTCCGCCACGATGTCTGACAACTTCTCCCGCTTCTGAGTTCCTACCCGGTTAGCTTGATCTGCCCGGATCACGCCGGCGGCGATCTGCAGCGTGCCGGCGGAGACGGGCCCGGATACCTCCATCTGGGTGATCGACTGCCACGGGCCGAACGGGAAGCCGCCGGAGCGACCGGCCATGACGCACAGGAAGTGGCCACCGGACGGGGCGCCGGCGTGCCACTGTGGATCCAAACGACCGGGAGGGATCTGCGATGACGTTGAGCGAGAGGCAGCAGCGGCTGTGCGACGAGCGGCCGGCGGACTACTCGGACCTGAAGGCGCTGTTCATCAGCTGCACGCTGAAGAAGTCGCCGGCGGTGTCGAACACCGAGGGGCTGGCCGCGATCTCGATGGAGATCATGCGGCGCAACCAGGTGACCGTGGACCTGGTGCGCGCGGTCGACCGGGACATCGCGACCGGGGTGTATCCGGACATGACCGAGCACGGGTGGGCGAGCGACGAGTGGCCGGTGATCCAGGAGCAGGTGATGGCGGCCGACATCCTGGTGGTGTGCACGCCGATCTGGCTGGGGGAGAAGTCGTCGGTGTGCAACCAGGTGATCGAGCGGCTGTACGGGAACTCGTCGATCCTCAACGAGGCCGGGCAGTACGCGTACTACGGCAAGACCGGTGGTTGCCTCGTCACCGGAAACGAGGACGGCGTGAAGCACGTGGCGATGAACGTGCTCTACTCGCTGCAGCACCTCGGGTACGTCGTACCGCCGCAGGCCGATGCCGGCTGGATCGGTGAAGCCGGGCCGGGTCCGTCGTACCTCGACGAGGGTTCGGGTGGTCCGGACAACGACTTCACCAACCGGAACACCACCTTCATGACCTGGAACCTGCTGCACCTGGCCCGGATGCTGAAGGACGCCCGCGGCATCCCGGCGCACGGCAACCAGCGGTCGGAATGGGATGCCGGCTGCCGCTTCGACTTCGAAAATCCTGAACATCGGTGACCCGACCGGCGGATATGAACGATCAACACCCGCCTTTTCGGCATTCGAGAACCGGTCTTGCCGAAAGTAGTCGAGGTATCACGAAGAGTCCATAGCCATCGTGGCCACCTTGGTCGTATGGTCATCACGCCGCACTACGGGGGGCGTAGGGGCACGGACTGTCGGTGAGCAAAACGGCCGGGGGTGGTGGTGTTGGTGGGCGCAGAGCAATCGCCGGTTCTACCCGATGTGACGACGGGTCCGGACTGGGTGGACGAGATGCTGCTGGCCGGTACTGGGGGCGAGGTCTGTTTACGACTTCCGGACGGGGTGGTCGTTGCACGGGGCACGCTTCGTGAGCTCGTTGCCGAGCGGCAACGACGGCTCGCGGAGGCCGGGCTCCGGCCCGGTGGTGCGGTCGCGCTGCGGCTGCCGCCGTCGCTGGCGTACATCGTCAACCTGCTCGCGACCTGGCGGTCCGGCGGCCAGGCGATCCTGCTCGACCACTGGCTGACCGACCACGAGGTCGGCAACGCGCTCGCGCGGCTCACCCCGCAGGTGGTCGTCGCCCCGGGCCGGCGCGCGGCCGGCGGCCTGCGGATCTTCCACGACGTCAGCGAGACCGTGACCGGCTACAGCGACGGGCCGGCGATCAGCCACCACTCGGTGATCCAGCTCAGCTCCGGGTCGACCGGGCCGTCCAAGGTGATCGGGCGGACCGCGGCCGACCTCTCCGCCGAGATCCACCGGTACACCCAGATGGACGGGGTGCCGGAGCCCGGCGAGCGGATCATCCTGCTGCCGTCGATGGTGCACGTGCTCGGGCTGGTCGGCGGGCTGCTGTACGGCCTGCACGCCGGCGTCGAGCTGCACCCGCCGGCCCGGCTCACCGGCGACGCGATCCTGGCCGCGGTCGCCGAGACGGACACCCCCGCGACCGTGCTCGGGGTGCCGTTCCACATCGGCCTGCTGGCGTCCGTGGTCGACCCGCCGCGGCTGCCGCAGCTCAAGCGGATGACCACCGGCGGCGAGCTGGTCCCGGCCGCGGTCTCGACCAGGTTCGAGGACGCCTACCAGGTCCCGCTCGGGAACATGTACGGGATGACCGAGGTCGGGGTGATCGGCACCGACCTGTTCGGCCGGCACCGCCCGTCGATCATGCCGGCGCCGGGCCTGCACGTCCGTGAGCGCGACGGTGAGCTCTGGGTCAGCTGCCCCGAGTCGCCCTACGTCGGGCTCTCGGACCCCACCCGCTGGGCGGATGGCTGGCTGCACACCAGGGACGCCGGCGTTGTCGACCCGGTGACCGGGCTGGTCACGATCAAGGGCCGGCTGGACTCGCAGGTCTCGGTCGGTGGCCTCAAGGTCGACCTCACCGAGGTCGAGCAGGCGATCGCCGCGCTGCCGGGCGTCGACGCCGTGGTGGTCGGGTACGACGACGGCATCACCGCGTTCGTCCAGGGCAGCCCGGACGGGCTCGACGACGCGCTGGCCGAGCGGCTGGCGAGCTACAAGTGGCCGCGCACCGTGCACACGCTGGATCAGTTGCCGCGGACAACGACCGGCAAGCTGGTCCGCGACCTCGAGGTGCTGAGGGCGGCCGTGTCATGAGCAACGATCTCGATGCGCGGCGCACTCTGCCCGAAAACGGCTACAGCCAGTACAAAGCCATGTACGGACATGTACGAGACGGCCAGGTCGGTTGCCGTGGGCACCGGCCTGAGCACGCTGAGGTCACCTTCCGGCAGTGGCACCGCACGGCGCAGCCCGGCACCCCGCAGGCCCGTGCCGAGCGCTTTGCCGACCGCCTCCTTCGCCGTCCACAGCAGCAGGAACGCCTCGGCCTGGTTGTCCTGGGCAACCAGCCAGTCGACCTCGTCCGCGCGGAACCAGCGCCGCGCCAGTCCGAGCACCGGCACCGGCCGCAGCGGTTCGATGTCGATACCCACCAGCCCACCCGGCGAAGCTGCGACTGCGACGATCTCGCCCGCCGCGTCATAGCAGTGGCTGACACTCACCGCGAGCCGCTCGTTGCCCCGAGCAACCCAGGGCCGGCCGCCGGCCTCACGCTCCACCCGCAGCCGCGACCGCTCCTCGCCCAGGAGCAGCGCGCCGGCCTCGAGCAGCAGCTCGCCGGCCGGGCAGCGGCGCACCCAGACGTACACCTGTTCCGCCCTGTCGTCGGTGCTGTCCCGACCGGATACCGCCGACCCGCCCACAGAGAGAAGGTAACCCCATGAAGGACGAGGTTCGCGCGTTCGTCATCGAGTCCCTGCAGGACATGAACTACGACGTCGAGGGCATCGACGACGACACCACCCTCGGCCCCGCCGGGCTGGACGTGGAGTCGCTGGCCCTGGCGGACCTCACCGTCCGGGTGGAGGACCGGTTCGGGGTCCGGTTCGCCGACGACGAGTCCGAGGAGCTGGCGCTCATGACGGTCGGCGAGTTCACCGCCGAAGTCGCGGCCCGGGCAACGAAGGCGACGAGCGACCAGCACGCCTGATGACCGACCTGCCACCGCCCGGCAGGTCGGACGTGGTGGCGATGCTCGCCTCGATGGGGGATCGCACACCCGACCAGGTCCGTGAGCGGATCGACTCGATGGAGCTCGCCTGGCTCGTGCACCAGGTGGAGCAGCGGTACGGCGTCCAGCTCGCCGACGACGAGCTGGACCGGATGGGCACCGTGACGGACGCCGTCGCGGTGCTGCACGAGCAGCTGGCCGCCGGCCATGACTGAGCGCGTCGTCGTCTCGGGTCTCGCGGTGACGAGCGCGCTCGGCCGCGGGCCGGAGGCTCAGCTTGCCGCCGCGCTCGCCGGCGCGGCGGCGTTCGGGCCGGTACGGCGTTTCGACGTGGGCGGTCGTCGCGTGCAGGTGGCCGCGACGCTCGACGACGCCGGAACGCTACCGGCCGAGCTGGCAGGGGCGATCGACGAGGCCTGCGCCGGGCTCGACCAGCGGGCCCGTTCGACCACCCGCCTGCTGCTCGCCGTCCACTCCGACCCGGGCGCGACCCTGGCGACGCGGCTGGCCGGAGCCGCCGGCCTGGCCGGCGCCCAAGGCGTCTACACCTGCGCCTGCGTCTCGGCCAGTACGGCGGTCGCCGACGCGGCCACGCTGATCCGGCTCGGCCGCGCGGAACGCGTCGTGGTCGCGGCCGGGTACCTGGTCGAGCCGGACCAGTACGCCTTGTTCGACGCCGGCAAGGCGCTCGCCACCGAGGGCGTGGTCCGGCCGTTCAGCACCGGCCGCACCGGTCTGCTGCTGGGGGACGCGGTCGCCGCCGTGCTGCTCGAGTCCCAGACAGTTGCTCAGGGCAACTACGCCGAGCTGGCCGGCTGGGGTCGCGCGGGCGACGCCTACCACCCGTGCCAGCCGGATCCGGAGGGGCGCGGCCTGATGACGGCGATCGAGGCGGCGCTGGAGCGGGCCGGGATCAGTGTGAGCGAGGTCGGCTACGTGAACGCGAACGCGACCGGCACCGACTACAGCGACCGGTCCGAGGCGGCCGCGCTGGAGGCGGTGTTCGGCGCCGCGAGGGTGCCGGTCAGCTCGACCAAGTCCGTGCACGGCCACGCGCTGGAGGCGTCCGGCCTGCTGGAGCTGGTCGTCACCGTGCTCGCGCTGCGGGCCGGGACGCTACCCGTCAACGCGGGGTTCGCCGAACCCGATCCGCTGTGCCCGGTGGACGTGGTGGCCGGTGGTCCGCGCCCGGCCGGTACGCCGTACGCGCTCAGTGTGAACGCGGCCTTCGGCGGCGCGAACACGGCCCTGCTGGTGCGTGCGTCATGAAGGTGCTGGAGCGGGCCCGGTGGCCGCACGACGAGGATGTGCCGCAGATACCCGGGTTCGTGCACTCGTCGTTCAGCCCACTGGTCGCGGCCGTCGCCGATCGTTGCCTCACGCAACGGTATGGCGACCGGCCGGCCCCGGCGGAGCGCACCGCGGTGGTGCTGGTGACGAGCAGCGGCGACCAGGCCAGCGCGGAGCACGTGGCACACACGGTGGCGACGGGTGGCCGGCCGGGACCGCTGTTCTTCTTCCAGTCGGTGCCGAACAGCGTCGCCGGGTACGTGGCGGCGCGCTGGGGACTGCGCGGGCCGGTCGTGTGCGTGAGCCCGGCCGGGGACCCGCTGGAGGACGGGCTGGCTCAGGCCGAGCTGCTGATCGAGGACGGCTCCTGCGACGAGGCCCTCGTCGTGCTGGTGGAGCAGAGCGACCACGACGCCGCCGAAGCGGTGCTGGTAAGGGGCAGTACTGGTGAGGGGATGGGACCACATGGGTGACGCACCACGACCACGCAGCTGGCGGGCGACGCTGGCGGCGGATCAGCGGATCGGCGCCGGCAACGTGCTGGCCCGCGTACTCGAGCTCGGCGCCGACCCAGCCGGGCCGGGCCTGACCTTCGACACCGAGGTGGACGGCAGGCCGGCCCGGCAGCCGCTCACCCTGGGCGAGCTCGACGAGCGGGTGAACGCCCGCGCGGCCTGGCTGGCCGAGCGCCGCATCGGCCGCCGTGATCCGGTCGCGGTGTGGGCCACCGCGGCCGCCGACATCGTGCTGAGCTTCCTGGCGCTGACCCGGCTGGGTGCGATCCCGGCGCTGATGAACGGCAAGATGCGCCCGGAGATCGCGGCGGAGTACATCAGACGGTTGCGGGCGACCGCCGTCCTGGCGGACGCAGCGCACCAGGACCTGCTCACGGGCCACGACCTGAACACCCCGATCCTCGGTCAGCCGGCCGAGGCCGGCAGCGGCGACCCCGCCGCCGCGCCGCCGCACTACCGGCACCACCCGGACGACCCGATCTCGATCACCCACACCTCGGGTACGACGGGCGTGCCGAAGGCGGTTCTGCACACCCACGGCACGTTGTTCGCGGCGCCCCGGCACCTGCTGTCGATGCCGCAGGCGCAGGGCACCGGCCGGATCCTGAACGCGCTGCCGATCCCGCACACCGCGACCATCCTGATGGTCAACCA
>WNGB01014604.1_pt1 | contig 14123 bp, 14 predicted proteins | sample 5400681 | NCBI WGS metagenome assembly WNGB01 (sample SAMN13153367, study PRJNA577476) | soil metagenome | isolation source: 115 cm soil or saprolite under grassland replicate 2 | place: USA:California | collected 2016-06-15 | reverse complement strand
TTGCGTCGGCCGCTCGTGCGCTGTGTGGACCATATTCGGCGAAGTATATTTTGGCGGAACAGGTTCATCTTGGGTCCGATCACTATGTGAAAACTGGACCCGAAGATCGCTCGCAGATCCTCGGGTCCAGAAAAAGTTTATCTTTCCGGAAGAAATTTATCTTTTACCCCATCACACAGCCCTCCGCCGGGGCGGGGCCTGACCTACTCCACCGTCACGCTCTTCGCCAGGTTGCGCGGCTGGTCGACGTCGGCGCCGCGCCGCAGGGCCACGTGGTAGGCCAGCAGCTGCATGGGGATGGTCGTCAGGATCGGCGCGAGCAGCGGCAGCGTCTCCGGCACCTCGATCACGTAGTCGGCCTTCTGGCGGATCAGCGCGTCGCCCTCGGCGGCGATCGCGATCACGTGGCCGCCGCGGGCCTTGACCTGCTCGATGTTCGAGAGCATCTTCGCGTAGATCGCGTCGCGCACCGCCACGCAGACCACCGGCAGATCCTCGTCGATCAGCGCGATCGGGCCGTGCTTCATCTCGCCGGCCGGGTAGCCCTCGGCGTGGATGTAGCTGATCTCCTTGAGCTTCAGCGCGCCCTCGAGCGCCACCGGGTAGTTGACCTGCCGCCCCAGGAACAGCGCGTCGCTGGCGCGGTGGTAGCGCTCGGCCAGCTCGCGGTAGATCGCCTGCTGCTCCAGGATGCGCGCGACCTTGCCCGGCAGCTCGATCAGCGCCTGGACGTGCGCGCGGATCTCATCGGGCCTGAGCGTGCCGCGTGCCTGCGCCAGCCGCAGCGCCAGCAGATACTCGGCCGCCAGCATCGAGGTGAACGCCTTGGTCGAGGCCACGCCGATCTCCGGGCCGGCGTGCAGGTAGATCGTCCCGGCGTCGGCCAGCCGCGCGGCCTGGCTGCCCACCGCGTTGACGATCGCGACGCTCTTGACGCCCTGCTCGCGCGCCTCCTCCATCGCCGCCAGCGTGTCGACCGTCTCGCCGCTCTGGGTGATCGTCAGCATCAGTGTGTCGTCGCCCAGCAGCGGCCGCCGGTAGCGAAACTCCGATCCGTAGTCCACGTCGACCCGCACGCGCGCCAGCGTCTCCAGCATGTACTTGCCGATCAGCGCGGCGTGCCAGGCCGTCCCGCACGCGACCGCGTAGATACGTCCGAGCCGCCACAGCTCGGAGTCGCTCAGGTGCACCTCGTCCAGCAGCACCGCGCCGCCCTCCAGGTCGACCCGCCCGCGCAGCACGTCGGTCAGCGCGCGCGGCTGCTCGTGGATCTCCTTCTGCATGAAGTGCTTGTAGTCGCCCTTCGCCGCCGCGACTGGGTCCCACGGCACCGTGGCGGGGATCTTCTCGACCGGCGCGCCGTCGAGGCGCGAGACGACCGCCCCCGCCGCGGTGATCACCGCCAGCTCGCGGTCCTCCAGGAAGATCATGCGCTGGGTGTAGTCGAGGATGGCCGGCACGTCGGAGGCGACGAATGTCTCGCCCTGGCCCAGCCCGATCACGATCCCGCCGGCGTTGCCCAGCCGGGCCGCGACCAGCCGGCCCGGCTCGCGCCGCGTCATGGCCACCACGGCGTTACCGCCGCGCAGCTCGGCCAGCGTGTGCCGCATAGCCTCCTCGAGCGAGCCGGTCTCGGCGTAGTGGTCGCCCATCAGCCGCGCGATCGCCTCGGTGTCGGTCTGCGACTCGAAGACGTGGCCGCGCGCGGCCAGCCGCTGCTTCAGCTCCAGGTAGTTCTCGACGATGCCGTTCTGGATCACCACGATCTCGCCGCTCGCGTCGCGGTGCGGGTGCGCATTCTCCTCGGTGACCCCGCCGTGGGTCGCCCAACGGGTGTGGCCGATCCCGCACGTGCCGCTGGTCGGCTGCTCGCGCAGCTGCGCGACCAGGTTGGCCAGCTTGCCGACACTGCGGCGCAGCTGGAGCCGCTGGCCGTTGTCGATCGCGATGCCGGCCGAGTCGTAGCCGCGGTACTCCAGGCGCCCCAGCCCGCCGACAACCACCTCGGTCGCCTCGCGCGGGCCGACATATCCGACGATGCCGCACATATGTGTTCTCTCCTTACCATGCTTTGCTACAGGCCGCAGGTCGCAGGTCGCAAGCAAGCCAGCGAAGAACGATGCTGATCCATTGCCTTTCTCGGAGATATCAAAGTGACAGCACAGCGCAGTCTGCGCTTCTCAGCGCACCTGCGACATGCATCTTGCGACATGCGACTTGGAATGCGGCCGGAGGCCAGGGGACGCAGGTTGGCCCCTCGTCGCCGCAGGAACAATTGTGGTCGCTCACCGCGCCCCGGTTGTCGCGCCCGTCGCCGGGCGGCCTTGGGGGAGCGCTTACAGGCGGTGACGCGCCTGGGAGGCATCCGCTGATCTGTCGATTTTCCGAGCCAGGAGTCAGGAGTCAGGAGTCAGGAGTCAGAATGTCTCGTTGTTTATTCGATGAACATCGCCGAAGCATTCTGAATTCTGAATTCTGAATTCTGAATTCTGTCCGTTGGCCCCACCTCGCGGCGGGGAACCTCCACCTCGTCAGCTGAGGCGTGCGCCTCAGCCCATGCGCTTTGCTGCTGTTATCGCCGGCCGTTCACCTGCCTTTCGCGTCCTGCCAAAAATAGTCCTTCAGATCAATATGTAAAGCGGGTGGGTTTTGGGGAAGGCCTGCGGCCCTCCCCACGCCTCTGCCTTTTCAGATTCTCCGCAACACGGAGTATATCATGCAAACGGTGTCATTCCAATGATAAAAGGTGGTCTTTCTGAAAGCGCAATCGCCCCATCCGTGCAATCCGTGCGAAATCCGAGTCATTCACTGCACCTCCACATCGTGAGCGCCGCTCTCGTAGCGCCCGGCCGACGTGATCCGCACGAACTCGGCATTCTCCCACAGCTCGGGGATCGTCGCGGCGCCGGCATAGCTGAGGCCCGAGCGCAGGCCGCCGACCAGCTGGTAGACCACGTCCTTCGCCGGGCCGCGGTCGGGCACCATCGCCTCGACCCCCTCGGGCACCACGCGCTCCCAGTCCTCCGGGTCGACCTCGCGGCGCTGCTCGACCTCCTGGCGATTGATGTTGGCCATCAGCGAGGCCATACCGCGCACCACCTTGTAGCGCCGCCCATTGCGGACCACACTGGCGCCGGGGCTCTCGTCGGTACCGGCCAGCAGGCTGCCGAGCATCACCGTGCTGGCGCCCGCCGCGATCGCCTTGGTGATGTCGCCGGCGGTGCGGATGCCGCCGTCCGCGATGATCGGCACCCCCAGCGCCTGCCCGGCCTCGGCGCACTCCGCCACCGCGGTCAGCTGCGGCACGCCGAAGCCGGTGACGATCCGCGTGATACAGATCGACCCGGCGCCGACGCCGACCTTGACCGCGTCGGCGCCGGCCTCGACCAGGTCGCGCACGCCGTCGGCCGTGGCGACATTGCCACCCACCACGTCGACCCGCGGGAAGCGCTGCTTGAGCGCGCGGACCATCTCGATCGCGCTGTCGGAGTGGCCGTGCGCGATGTCGACCACCAGGGCGTCGGCGCCGGCCCGCACGCAGGCCGCGGCGCGATCCAGGTCGGATGGGCGCACGCCGACCGCGGCGGCGACCCGCAGGCGCCCGCGCTCGTCCTTGGTCGCGTCGGGCCACTGCTCGATCTTCATGATATCCTGGGCGGTGATCAGACCGCGCAGCTGCCCATCCTGATCGAACACCGGCAGCTTCTCGAGCCGGTGGCTGTGCAGCGTGGCGCGGGCGGTCTCCATCGAGGCGCCCGGCGCAGTGGTGATCAGCCGATCGCGCGGCGTCATCACCTCGGCCACCCGCCGGTTCGGGTCGGGCTCGAACAGCAGGTCGCGCGTCGTCACCATGCCGATCACCGCGCCGTCGTCGCCGCACACCAGCAGCCCGCCGATGTTGTGCTCGGCGAGCTGGACGCGGGCCTCGTGAACCGACGCGCTGGCCGGGACGCTGTGCGGGTTCTCGACCAGGAAGCCTTCGGCGCGCTTGACCCGCTCGACCTCGGCGGCCTGCCGCTCGATCGTCATGAAGCGGTGGATCGCGCCGATCGCGCCGATGCGCGCCATCGCCAGGCCCATGGCCGCCTCGGTGACGGTGTCCATGTTCGACGATATGATCGGGATCGTCAGCGGGATGCGGCGGCTGAACCGGGTGCGCGTGTTGACGGCGTGGCGCGAGCGGATCGACGAGCGGCGCGGCACCAGCAGCACGTCGTCGAACGTCAGCGCTGGCTCAGATCGTAGTTTCATAGCAGTCATCCTCTTCCTTTTCTTTTCGCTCACAAAAAAAGAGCGGCACATATGGTACCACAAGCCAGGGGCCAGGGGCCAGGGGTCGGGGGTCAGGAGCCAGGGGCCGGAGTCAAGGATTACTCGTCGCCCCATCGCCCCATCGCCCCATCGCCCCATCGCCCCATCGCCCCAAGTCCCACGCCTCGCACCCTATCACCCTGTCACCCTGTCATCTTGTCGATCCAGTTGCCCACACCCCGCGATCGGTGGTACTATTGCTCAGCAGCATGATCCATCTCTTGCAGGAGCAGCGTATGACCGATCGACCCGCCCGTCGTGTCGCCGGCTTCGGCACGACAATCTTCACCGAGATGAGCGCGCTGGCCGCGCAGCACGGCGCGGTCAACCTCGGCCAGGGCTTCCCCGACTTTCCTAGCCCCGAGTTTATCAAGCAGGCCGCCGCAGAGGCGATCGCCGCCGATCTGAACCAGTACGCCCCGATGCCCGGCGTGCCGCGCCTGCGCCAGACAATCGCCACCCAGTGGGGGCGCGACTACCGCCGCGCGGTCGACTGGCAGGCCGAGGTCACGGTCACCAGCGGCGCGACCGAGGCGCTCTGCGCCGCGGCGCTGGCGCTGCTCGACCCCGGCGATACGGCGATCGTCTTCGAGCCGTCCTACGACTGCTACATTCCCGACATCACCCTCGCCGGCGCGACGCCGATCCCGGTCAAGCTGCACCCACCCACCCAGCAGTCAGCCGTCAGCCGTCAGCCGTCGGCAGTAACCGAATCCCAACAACTGCCGACTGGCGACTGGCGACTGCGCTCCTGGTGGTTCGACCCTGACGAGCTGCGTGCCGCCTTCGCCCGCCGCCCCAAGCTGATCTTTCTCAACACGCCCCACAACCCGACCGGCAAGGTCTACACCTACGCCGAGCTGGAGCTGATCGCCGCGCTCTGCCAGGAGTTCGACGTGCTGGCGATCGCCGACGAGGTGTACGATCGGCTGGTCTACGACGGCGCCGTCCACGTGCCGCTGGCGACGCTGCCGGGCATGTGGGAGCGCACGCTGACGCTCAACAGCGTCGGCAAGACCTTCAGCGTGACCGGCTGGAAGGTCGGATACGCGGTCGGGCCGGCGGCGCTGAACCGCGCGCTGCGCCAGGCGCACCAGTGGATGACGTTCGCGACCGCCACACCGTTTCAGGAGGCGGCCGCCGTGGCGCTGGAGCGCGCGGCCGCGAGCGGCTACTACGGCCGGCTGCGCGCCGAGTACGCCGAGCGCCGCGCCCTGCTGCGCAAGATACTCGAGACGGCCGGTCTGCCGACCTTGCCGTGCGAGGGGTCGTACTTCATCAGCGCCGACATCGGCGCGTACGGCTTTGCCGACGACCGCGCGTTCTGCCGCTTCCTGACAACCGATCTGGGCGTGGCGGCCATCCCGACCTCGGCATTCTACGCCGACCCGGCCGGGGCTCCGCCGCTGGCGCGCTTCTGCTTCGCCAAAAAGCGCGAGACGCTGGTGGCCGCCGGGCAGCGGCTTGAGCGGCTCAAGGAACGAGTCGGCAGCGGTATTTCGGAAACAGCATTGGAGAAGGGCAGGGCCACGGGTGGGCCGCCCACCCCTTAAAACACTGTTTTCGCAACCTGAATCAAGTCTACGGTTCGTCGCATGTCGCATGTCGCAAGATGAGGTAACATGCGACTTGTGACCTGCAACCTGCAGCGAGAATACGGTATAGTATTCGGGAACCTTGTTTCATATCTTGCCGCTCGCAGCGAAAAGGAGCGCCGACCGAGTATGGCCATTCGCATTCTGATCGCCGACGACCACAGTGTGGTGCGCCAGGGCCTGCGCATGTTCTTGGGGCTCGATCCCGAGCTGGAGGTGGTGGGCGAGGCGCCCAACGGCGCCGAGGCGCTGCGCCTGGCTCGTGAGCTGAAGCCCGACGTGGTGCTGATGGACCTGCTCATGCCGGTGATGGACGGCATCACGGCGATCGGCGCGATCCGCCGCGAGCTGCCCGACACCGAGGTGATCGCGCTGACCAGCGTGCTGGAGGACAGCTCGGTCGTCGGCGCGGTGCGGGCCGGCGCGATCGGCTATCTGCTGAAAGACACCGAGGCCGACGAGCTGCGCCGCGCGATCAAAGCCGCCGCCTCCGGGCAGGTGCAGCTCGCGCCCAAGGCCGCCGCGCGGCTGATGCGCGAGGTGCGCGCCCCCGACAGCCCCGAGTCGCTGACCGAGCGCGAGACCGACGTGCTGCGGCTGCTCGCGCAGGGCCAGTCGAATAAAGAGATCGCCCGCACCCTGGTGATCGGCGAGAAGACGGTCAAAACGCACGTCAGCAACATCCTGGCCAAGCTCGGCGTCCCCAGCCGCACCCAGGCCGCGCTCTACGCCGTGCGGATCGGCCTCGTCGCGCCCGACCAGCTGAGCGAGACGTAGGGGCTAGGGACTAGGGGTCAGGGGTCAGGGGCCAGGGGTCAGGAGTCAATGATTCCTCGTCGCCCTGTCGCCCTGTCGCCCTGTCACCTTGTCACCTTGTCACGTTCCCAAGCCCCAAACCCCAAACCCCTAGCCCCAAACTCAGCCACGCTCCTCAATCGGCGCAAACCCGCGCGGCGCGGGGCCGTGGTAGTCGGCCTTCGGGCGGATGAGCCGGTTGTCGGCCAGCTGCTCACGGATGTGGGCCATCCAGCCGGCGGCCCGGCTCAGCGCGAACGCGACGGTGAACAGGTCCAGCGGCAGGCCAAGCGTGTACAGCAGCGGCGCGCTGTAGAACTCGACGTTCGGGTTGATCTGCCGCCGGGTGAAGTGCGGGTGCTCGGCGACGACCCGCCCCACCTCGTCGGCGATCGCCTGCCAGCGCGCCTCAGCGCCGGCGGCCACGGCCTGCACCTGCCGGCGCAGGTGGCGCACCCGCGGGTCCTCGACCTTGTAGATCCGGTGGCCCACCCCCATCAGTCGCTCGCCGCGCGCGACAAGCCCCTCGACGTAGGCGCCCGCCCGCTCGGGCTCGCCGATATCCAGAAAAGTCTCCATCGCCTTCTGGTTCGCCCCGCCGTGCAGCAGCCCCTTCAGCGTGCCGATCGCGGCGACGATCGCGCAGTAGACGTCGGCCTGGGCGCCGATCGCGACGCGCGCCGCGAAGGTCGAGGCGTTCAGCCCATGCTCGACCACCAAAACCAGGTAGGTATCGAAGGCCTGCGCGGCCGTGGCGCTCGGACGCTGCCCGTGCAGCATGTACAGGAAGTTCGCCGCGTGCGATAGCCGCGGGTCCGGCGCGACCGGCGCTGCCCCGCGCCGGCGGCGATCCCACGCCGCGATCAGTGCGGGCATCTTCGCCAGGATACGAACGCCGATCCGATCGGCGTCGGCCGGATCGGTGGCGTCGGCCCGCGCGTCGAGCTGCGCCAGCCCCGAGACCAGCGTTCGCAGCGCATCCATGCCATGGCCGCTCGTGGGGATGCTGTTCGCCAGCGCCAGCTCGTCCGCGGTCAGCGCGCGCTCCGCCGCCAGGCGGGCGCTGAACTCCTGGAGTTGGCGCGCGCCTGGCAGCTCGCCGTACCAGAGCAGGTGGACAATCTCCTCGAAGCTGGCTCGCTCAGCCAGGTCGTGAATATCGTAGCCCACGTAGCTCAATCGCCCGGCCGTCCCGTCGATCGCGCTCAGGCGCGTGCTGGCCACGACCACGTTCTCAAGCCCGCGCGACGCCGTTTCAGTAGCCATCGCCATCCTCCCTTTCTTCGTGAAGGTGCGCACATATTTCGATGGCGGTGATTCTACCACATGTCTGTATATCTATCAATACTACTTTATATCTATTGATTGAGATTGACGAGCGACCGCCGCCCCGGTTATACTTAGGCAAGTTGTGGTAGGGGTGGGGGATTGGGGGCGGGGCGCAACCCCGCCCCCACACTCTATTTCCGTGTTGGCGGGAACCTTGTCGGAGGAAGTGATGCAGACCATCGACGGCGTGGACTATCTGGACGTCGACGAGGCCGCGACGCTGCTAGGCGTGAAAAAGGCCACCCTGTACGCCTACGTCAGCCGCCGGATGCTGCGCTCATTCCGCCAGGGGATCGGTCGGACACGGCTGTACCGGCGCGAGGAGATCGAAGCGCTCCGCGTCGTCCGGCCGAGCGACGAGTCGATACATGTTGACGACGATGTGCTGCGCGACGTCACGCTACCCGACGCGGCAAGCTGGGCCGGCGAGCACTAACAAGGGGCCAAGGGCTTGGGAACGTGACAAGATGACAAGGCTTGCCCTGAGCGAAGCCGAAGGGTGACAAGATGACAAGGTGACAAGATGACAAGGTGATGGGGCTTGGGAATCCTGACCCCTGACCCCTGACCCCTGACCCCTACCGCTGCTGCTCGTTAATCAGGGCCAGCGTCAGCCGGCGGAGCGTGTTGAGCCGCTGGTCCATACCCTCGGGGTAGAGGTAGAGGTCGTCGTGCATCTTGCCCACCTCCAGGCGCCGCTGCGCCACCGCGTCGCGGGCTGAGTCGCCGGCGCGCTCGTAGCGGGCATAGGCCAGGTCGAGCGAGTTGTCGATCGCGACGAGCGACTGATCTACGCTGGGCAGCTCGTTGGCCCGTAGCGCCGCCTGGGCGTCGTCGATCTGGACGATCGCGAGCAGCAGGTAGATCTGGGCCTGCTTGCGGTCGGCCTCGGCGCGAATGTCGGCCAGCTCTTGCTGCGAGATCCCGCGCGCGAGCGGCAGCGCCGTCGGCTGCGGCGAGGGTGGGCGCGGGGTAGGGGCAGCGGTCGCGGTGGGCGCGGCCGTCGGCGCGGCGTCGGGCGAAGCCGGCTGCAGCAGCGCCGCGGCGAGCGTAAAGCTTGCCGCGACGGCCACCGCCGCGGTGATCACATACGGGAGGATGGCGCGCAGCCAGCGGCCGCGCGCAGCGCTTTGTGTGAGGGGTGTGCCGGATTCTGGAGTGGTCACAACAGCACGCCACGCCCTCCAACATTCACCAAGGCGCCAAGAACCAGGGTGAACGTTACGGCCGTATTCCTGGTATCCTGGCGCCCTGGTGGTTACACCTTACGCGTGCCGTCACTTCTCGATCTGCGCAGTCAGCAAGATCGCCTGCGCGATCTCGCGCATCGACTTGCGGGTGTTCATCGAGAGCTGTTGGATCTTGCGGAAGGCTTCTTGCTCCTTCAGGCCCTGCGTGTCCATCAGCACGCCCTTGGCGCGCTCGACCAGCTTGCGCGTCTCCAGGGTCTCCTGCAGGTCGCCAATCTTCTTGTCCATCTCCTGGAACTCGGCGTACCGCGCGATTGCGATCTCGATCGCCGGGAGTAGCTCGGCGTCCCGGAAGGGCTTGACGATGTAGTTGACCACGCCGGCCTCACGGGCGCGCTCGACTAGCTCGCGGTCGGAGTAGGCGGTGAGCAGCAGCACCGGCGCGATCTTATCCTCCGTCAGCATCTTGGCCGCCTGGATGCCGTCGAGCTTCGGCATCTTGATGTCCATAATCACCAGGTCGGGCCGCAGCTCACGGGCCAGATTGACCACGCTGACGCCGTCGCCGGCCTCGCCGACGACCAGGTATCCCAGACCGACGAGAGTCTCCTTGAGATTCATGCGAATGAGCGACTCGTCGTCGGCGATGACTAGACGCAATTGCTGAGCCATGTTCCTCTCCTCATATGGTATGTTCGTGTGCGAGCCGATCGGCGTGGATCGTTCAAACTCGTACCGGTGGTAGATTCGTTTGTTCGACAGGAAAAGGAAATCCGCCTGCGATTGTTCATTGTAGCACAATCAACCTCTAGCGGTCAAGGTTGTACAAATCCTACATCGGCCAATTGCTCGCGCAGCCACTCGAAGCAGGCCTGGTTCAGCTCGTAGGAGGTTGCGGCGCCATCGCACTGGGCCTCGATCAGACCGGCAGCGCGCAGAATCTTCAGATGCTGAGACAGCGTCGACTGCGCGCGGGCTGCGGTGTCGGGGAGCTGGAGCTGGATCTGGTTGCCGATGCAGCGCGGGTGGGCCTGGACATAGCGCACAATCTGGAGACGCACTGGATTGCCCAGTGCCTTGAGGATCAGATAGAGACGCTGATCATCTCGCTCGCGGCGTACGCTCGCCATCGCTGCCCTCCTCGGCGTGTAATCAACTGTACTCGCATGGAGGGCCCTTTGTCAGAGCCCCTCCCACTCCCAAAGAGCTTTAGCTGAAAGCTGGTTCAGGCGCCGCTGAAGATGATCTCGCGCCGCCCGAAGACGTAGACCGCCAGCGACAGCAACCCGAGCGCCAGCGAGAGCTGCGCGAGCGGGATGGCGAACGCGATGCCGTCGTACTGGCGCGTGACGGCCAGCTCGAAGCCGGTGAACGCCGGCAGCAGCGGCGTGCTCAGGATCGTCCGCAGCACGCTGAGCGCGAGCGTCAGCGGCGCGGGCAGATCGGCCAGCGTCTGCCCGCCGATCAGGCTGCCCGAGAACGCAACCGCGACCAGGGCCAGCACGGCCAGCCGCCCCGTCGCCGGCAGGACCATCGGCGCCAGCAGCGTCAGCAAGGCGCACAGCAGCGCGGCGTTGAGCAGCAGCGGGATCGAACCGAGCACCCAGTTGCGCATGTCCAGCCCCTGGACCGGGTTGTAGAGCGCGGTTGCCAGGCAGATCAGGCCGTAGACGCCGCCGACGATCGCCTGTGTGGCGAGGTAGAGCCCGACGAGGTAGCCGGCGCGCCCGAGGCGCCCCGCCAGCATCAGGTAGCCCTGCGGCCGGTCGCCCAGCCCCATCACCGTGGAGGCCGTGAAGAAGCTCAGCGCCAGCGTGAACAGGCTGGTGGCGGAGAAAAAGTACTGCGGCGACGGCGCCGATGTCCACCGGCGCAAGAAGACGTAGAAGAAGATCATGCCGGCGATCAGCTCGACCAGGATGCGGCCGGAGCGGGCATACTCGACCAGCGTAAAGGCGGCGAAGCGAAGTGTTCGGATGAATGCGTTCATATACGTGCGTGTTAGCAAGTTAGCAGGTTAAAATGTTTGAAAGTTGTAACCTGCTAACCTTCCAACCTTCTAACGTTTTACGAGTCCGGCTCTTGGTTCTCGGTTCTCGGTTCTTCGCGGCTGAGCAGCTCGCGCAGCAGCGTGTCGCCGCTGCCCGGGCGGCCCGGCGGCGTCTCGCTCCGCTCGAGCGGGCGGGTTGTCGCGTCGGGGTGGCCGGGCGGCGCGAACAGGCCGGGCGGTGGCTCCTCCAGCGGCAGCTCGACCGGCTCGCCGCGCACGATGCGCATGTAGATCTCTTCGAGCGGGCGGCCCTGCGACTCCAGCGCGATGATCCGGATATCGGCGTCGAGCAGCAGGCGCAGCACCTGCGCCTGGAGCGACGGCGTGTTCGGGCGCAGGCTGATCTCGCGCCCGTTGCAGCGCACCGCCGGCGAGATGCCCTGCAGCCGCGCCGCCAGCTCGGGCGTTGTCTCCACGACCGTGATCAGCGCATTGCGGCCGGGCGCGCGCAGCGACTGCACGTCGATCTCGGCCGCCAGCTTCCCGCCGTGCAAGATGCCGACGGTATCGCACAGCTGCTCGATCTCGTCGAGCACATGCGTCGTCAGGAAGATCGTGTGGTCGCGGCCGCGCACGTCGGCCAGCAGATTGACCATCTCGCGCTGCCCGGCCGGGTCCAGCCCGGCCGTCGGCTCGTCGATCAGCAGCAGATCGGGGTCGGCCAGCAGCGCCTGGGCGATACCGAGGCGCTGGAGCATACCCTTGGAGTAGGTGGCGAGCCGGCGATCGGCGGCATCGAGCAGGCCGACAGCGCGCAGCTCCTCTTCCACGCGGCGCGAGAGCTGCGGCTCGCGCAGACCGCTGAACTGGCCAAGGTAGCGCAGATACTCGCGGCCGCCGTAGCGCAGGTGGTAGCGCAGCCGCTCCGGCAGATAGCCGATCCGCCCGCGCGCTAGATCCGAGTCGGGCTGGCCGAGCACGCGCAGCCGCCCACGCGTCGGCTTCAGGAAGCCGAGCAGCAGGTGGATGAGCGTCGACTTGCCGGAGCCGTTGGGGCCAAGCAGCCCATACACCTGTCCCACGGGAACGCGCAGATCCAGGCCTCGCAGCACGGGCAGGCTATCGTACGACTTGTGAAGATGTTCCGTCTCGATCGCGTACATACAGGTCGCAGGCTCCAGGTCGCAGGCTCCAGGTCGCAGGCTCCAGGTCGCAGGCTCCAGGTCGCAGGCTCCAGGTCGCAGGCTCAGGTTAGGGTGGAGACCTGCGACTTGCGACCTGCGACTTGCGCCTGTCAAATGACAATCAGGTAGACCAGCCCGACCAGCGCCAGCGGCAGCGCCCGCCACCAGCACCAGCGCAGCGCGTGCGGCAGCGGCAATCGCGGCAGCGCGCCGCCGATCTGGCGCAGCAGCAGGCTCACGACCAGGAACAGCGCGGCCGCTAGCAGCGCCGCACCCCACGGCTGAATGCGCGCCGCACCGGCCGACGGCGGCAGCGACGCGACGATCAGCGCCACCAGCAGCGCCGCGCCGCGCAGCGTGCGCGCAAAGCGTACCAGACCAGCGGTGGCCTCGTCAAGTCCTTCTTCTGCTCCGGCAGCCGAGAGGCTGCGCTCCGCCCCGAACGGCCCCGCGCCGATCGCGGTCGGAGAAACGCGCCCTCCAGCGCCGCCCAGATCGCCACCGGGCTGCCCAACCAGGACCAGCCGGCGGCGGGGTGGTACGGCCACGGCAGCAACGCCAACGCCAGCGCGGCCAGCAGCACGCTTGCAACCGACACCAGGACGTCCGGGCTGCGCCAGAAGGCGACGCCGCGAATCCAGTCGAGCCGCGCGCGCCCCTCGGCCAGCCGCGCGAACGCGAGCGCCAGCGCGAGGGTGAACGCCAGGCCGGGATAGAGTAATACCGCGAGAGCAATTCCTAACATGACGAACTCCGTCACCCCTGACAAGGTGACAAGGTGACAAGGTGACACGATGACAAGAAGAAAGTCTTGCGCTGTCTCCCTGTCTCCCTATCTCCTTGTCTCCTTGTCTCTCGTCGCGGCCTGCCGGATCGCCTCGGCGATCGCGCCCGGCGCGGGTGGGCAACCGTCGAGCTTGGGCGCCCCGATCTCGGGCAGCTCGCCGATGCCGCCGCGCCCGAACGGGTGGCCGTCGATCGCACAGCGGCCGATCGCCAGCAGCGGCACGCGTCCGGACAGCTCGCGCCAGAGCGCGAGAAATCCCGGCCGGCTGGCGACGGTCAGCGGCCCGGTCAGCAGCAGGACGTCGGCGACCCGCGGGCCGTCGGCCCACGCCAGATCGGCGCTGGCAGCCACCGCCGCCGCAATCTCGACGTCGCAGCCGCCGCAGGAGCCGGTGTTGATGCGGTAGACTTTAATCATAGAGCGAATCTTACTTCGTTAGAAAGTTAGCAGGTTTGAACGCTACAGCGCCTGAATAAACGTCAGCCCCCGGATAACCTCGTTGATCGTCGCTAGCAGCGGCTGTGGGTACAGGCCGATCCCCAGGCAGACCGCCAGCAGCAGCGCCGTGAGCAGCGCCATCCCGCGCGGCTCCGGCTCGAGCCGGCGATCCGCCGGGCGGTCCAGCTCGATAGCGCCCAGCAGGATCTCCGGCGCCTCCTCCGGCTGCTCCTCCGACGGGCCGAACAGCCGGTCGCGCGCAAGGCGGATCAGCGCCAGCAGCGCCAGAGCGGTGGCGATCAAGAGCAGCGCCAGGTAGCCGCCGCCGCGGCGGGCGGCCGCCTCGTAGAGCAGCAGCTTGCTGGTGAAACCGTTGAACGGCGGCAGCCCCAGCAGCGCCAGCCCGCCGCCGAGCAGGCCCGTGCCGGCGACCGGCCAGCGCCACAGCAGGTCGCGCCGGACCACGTTGGGCGGGCGCCCGTCGGGCCGCTCCAGCAGGCCGAT
>WNGB01008958.1_pt1 | contig 14123 bp, 13 predicted proteins | sample 5400681 | NCBI WGS metagenome assembly WNGB01 (sample SAMN13153367, study PRJNA577476) | soil metagenome | isolation source: 115 cm soil or saprolite under grassland replicate 2 | place: USA:California | collected 2016-06-15 | reverse complement strand
GCGGGCGGGCACGTCGTCGTGCAGTACAACAAGTTCGAGTTCAACCGGCTCTCGGACGCTCCGGCCGAGGGTTTCTCCGGCGGCGGCTCCGCGGAGGCGCTCAGCCCGTTCGCGCCCTATCCGGCCTCCGTCACCTACGAGCGCGTGACCCTGGAGGACGCGCCCATGAACGTGCTCGTGCCCGGCCACGCGTTCTTCAACGTGCCCAACCGCATCGGCAAGGCCGATTTCGACGGCTGGGTCCAGGAGCGCGGCCTCTATTTCCTGGGCGCCAAGGACCCGCACTACGTCGAGCTGCTCTCGTCCGCCGATCCCTTCCCCAAGAACGCGGGCGAGAAGAAGGGCATCCTGGTCGACGCCCCCGTCGGCAAGGGCACGTGGACCTACGTCGGCCTCGGCCTGTGGCGGCAGCTCCCCGCGGGCACGCCGGGCGCGTATCGGATCCTCGCCAACCTCCTCAGCCGCCCCTGATGCCGGCCTCCGCCTACGACTCGTTCTACTTCCGCGATCGCTACGGGTCCCCGGCCATGCGCGCGATCTGGGACGACCGCGCGATGGTGCAGCGCTGGCTGGACGTCGAGGCCGCGCTGGCCGCCGCCCAGGCCGAGCTGGGACTGGTCCCCGCGTCCGCCGCGCGAGAGATCGCGCGGCGCGCCCGCGTGGATCTCATCGACCTCGCGGCCATGAAGCGCGAGTTCGACACGACCTGGAACCCGGTCATGCCGCTGGTCAACGCGCTCCGCCAGGTCGTGCGGCCTTCGGCGGCGCGCTGGGTGCACTGGGGGGCGACGAGCAAGAACATCATCGACACCGCGCTGGCCCTCCAGATCAAGGACACCTACGGCGTGGTGACGGGGGAGCTCGACGCCGTCGCGGCGGTGCTGGCGCGGCTGGCTCGACGCCATCGCGACACGGTCATGGCCGGGCGCACCCACGGCCAGCACGCGCTGCCCGTGACCTTCGGCTACAAGGCGGCGGTCTGGCTCGACGAGGTGCGGCGCCAGCGCGAACGCCTGGACGCGAGCCGGCCGCGGGTGCTGGTGGGGGAGCTGGGGGGCGCGGTCGGGACCATGGCCGCCCTCGGGCGCAAAGGGCTGGCCGTGCAGGCCCGGATGATGGCGCGCCTCGGCCTCGGCGTGCCCCTGATCGCGGCCAAGACGGCGGGGGATCGCTTCGCCGAGTTCTTCATCCTCCTCGCCCTCCTCTCGGCCACCCTGGGCAAGATCGGGCAGAACATCTACAACCTCCAGGTCACCGACGTGGACGAGGCCGTCGAGTTCATGGAAGGCAAGGTCGGCAGCTCGGCCATGCCCCACAAGCTCAACCCCGTGGCCTCGGGATCCGTCGTCCTGCTGGGCCGCCTCATCCGCGCGCGGGCCACGACGATCCTCGACTACGTCCATTCGGAGTGGGAGGACGACCATCGCCAGGGCGAGACGGCCTGGGCCTTCCCGCAGGAGGTGTGCCTGCTCCTGGGGGCGCAGCTCGTCATCGGCCGGCGGCTGCTCGCCACCCTGGTGGTCAAGCCCGAGAACATGCGGCGCAACCTCGACCGCGCGGGCGGCGTCGTGCTCTCGGAGGCGGTGATGATGGCGCTCGCCCCCGAGATCGGGCGCGATCGCGCGCACGCGCTCGTCCTGGCCCTCTCGCGCGAGGCCCTGCAGAAGGGCGTGGCCTTCCGGCAAGAGGTGGCCGCCCATCCCGACGTGCGTCGCCACCTCACCACGCGGCAGATCGCGGCCGCGCTGGACTACAAGAACTCCCTGGGCCTGGCCGGCTACTTCGTGGACCGCGTGCTGGGGCGCTACGCGCGGAGAGGAGCGGCGAAGAAGTCCCACCCGTCAAGTCGAACGAAGCGACTTCGTTAGAAGATGCGAACGTCTGCTCGAATCGCCGAAGGATCAAGCTCCCGCGGTGCACGTCAAAGGGCACGCGAAGAGGGCCGAGAGCGGCCGTAGACCCGCGTGCTATCCTGCGTCGTGGATTGGCCGATCCTGTGAAGACGTACAAGCGCGACCCGATCGCGGAAGCGATTTGCGAGTTTCGGTTCGTTGAATCGGCCGATTGGGATCTCACTGTGCCCGGCCGGCTGTTCAACGAGGTCAGGGATCAATATCCCGGTAAGCCAATCAATCAAACGGTGGCGGAAATCGAGATCAATCAGACCGAACCGAGCAGCGCAGGTGCCGTTCGCGTCAAGCCGAGCGTATTCCGCGTCCAACTACGATCCGCCGATGGGTCGCGGATACTCAGCGTCGGGCCGCATCAGCTCTCAATTCACCTTCGTCGTCCGTATATGCCTGGCTGGGAGGCAGACTTTCGGCCAAGGATTGAGTCTGCTCTCCGGGCCTATCGCTCGATAACGGACCCGAAGGCTGTTTCCCGCGTCGGCCTTCGATATCTAAACCAGATCGTCATTCCAGAGGCACGCATCGCACTAGAGCAGTACTTCAATGTTGCGCCCCGCGATCTCGAGACGCTTCCCAGGCTCATGACGAGCTTTTTCTTGAGAACGGAACAGAAATACCCGGACCGCACAAAACTCCTGACGACGTTTGCCTCCGCTGATGAGCTGAGCGATGGTGCCGCTTTCTTGCTCGATCTAGACACGATCTGGGACATTTCTGAGGTGCCGCTCGATGACGCGGTCGGCAAGGCCGATGAGCTGCACGAGAAACAGAGAGCCGCCTTCGAGGCCATGATCACGGATCGCGTCCGGAAGGTGCTCAATGGCGACTAACACCATACGCGCTTTCCCGTCGGAGTCATTCAGTGCAACGATCACGAGTGCGACTGGCGGCGGGGCCACTCGCTCGATGCCCGATTCGGGGGTCGACTCAAAGGACAGTGACTCCTTGATGCGGGTCGAGGATGTCCTCCGTGAGTGGGGCGTCGATTTCGAGATTGATCCAGCGGTGATACAGATTCGGCGGGCGACTCGGCCCTCGGGCGCTGGAGCGGCGCCCATTCTCCTTGTGGACTTTTCGGCTCGGCAAGCATTCGGGCGGGACCTGGAGGCTTTGTTTTCTGACGTGGCGTTGGAAGACGGCTACGAGCATCCCGCAGAGGCGAGATTGAGAGACGTGCTCGCCGCGCCGGAGTCTCGGAGTTGGATCGAGCAGATCGTCAATGGGCGTTCAAGGTGTCGACGAGACCTCCTCATCATGCTTGGCCGATTGCCGTTGGCGGTCGTGGGTGAATGGGGCCCCCTCTTGGCGCGACAAACTCTGGAATCGACTGACGAACGGATGCGCTACGCCGCTGTGCGAGCGCTGGAAGGATGGGGCGGCCCGACGGCTATCGAAGTCCTTGGCGAACACATCCATCGCGAGGGCGTCGAATGGCTTGTTGATCTCGCCCGCAGAGTGCGGCGCGACCTGTCAGGCGGATAGCTGGCGGACGGTGAGCATTTGGCGTTTCTCGGACGAAAATTCTCGCGAGATAGGTGGTCTTCGTCGCATGGGGTTGGAGCCGAAGAGGTCCCCGCGGACGCGGTTACCAATGATCTGAAAACGACCGAGAATACGCTTTCCTTCTGGCGCAGTCCTGAGGCGCAAGGCGCTCTCGACTTGGCCGCCCTTGTAATGGCGGCGCGAGCGGATCGGGTCGATCCTCTCCACGTGGTAGCTGTTGACGAGACAGCCTTATCCGCAGACGTAACGGTCGAAGCGCGTCCTGACCGAGACAAGCGATTCGCGACTCACGTGCAGGATGCTCACATAGAGGCTCACTCTCTGGACGCCAGCCGACTCGTGCGCGTCGCAGTGCGGATCGCGGCAGGCGTTCGTTCCGGCGAGGTTCGCATTTTGACGAAGGCTGAAGTCGTACAACTGCTACAACTTGGTATTGCGCGCGGCGACATCAGAGAGAAGCACCTTCACGCTACCGTCAAGGCGGCGCTGGCGGCGGCGGCAGGGGGCTCGTGAACGGTGTGCACTCATTCGAGGCGGTAGCCTTTGCCGTAGCCGTTTTCTAACGAAACGGCTCGATGCTACTGGGTCGCAGCGTCTTCCGGTACATGCCTTCGCGGCACCTCGATGAGTTTTCTCGACGGTACCATTCGTTTGCGCACGCTCGAGGCGGAGCGGATTCGCGATCTCTTCCGGGTTCGCGCCGCGCTTAGGGGGGCGCATTCCTCCTCGCGAGGAGCACTCCCCCCGCATCACTAGAAACTCAGCTTCAGGCCGGCCTGGATGTTCCTATGCAGGTATCCGCTCGTGCCCGGGAAGGCGAGGGCCGCCGTGGGATTGCCCGCCGCGTCGACCGCGACCACGCGGTTCACGCCGGCCACGTTCTGCGTGTTGAAGATGTTCTTGGCCTCCACGAACAGCTCGCTGCGCAGGCGAGTGCCCAGCGGGATGAACCGCACGTAGCGCGCGTCCACGTTGAAGACGCGTCCGAGGCGGCCGGCATTGCGATCGATGCCAATGGGCCGGTCGTTCTGCACGCCGTCGAGGTTGAGGTCGCGGTTCGCGCGGATGTTGAACGGCAGCCCGCTGTTGGCCTGCACGACGAACCCGAGCTGGTTGTGGTTGATGAGGGCCGCCCCCACCCCGCTCCCCGACACCTTCGGCGAGAGGAGGGCGCTGAGCACGAAAGTGTGCGTCTGGTTGAACGGCACCAGCGCCTTGTCGCGGTCGACGTTCGTCGGATCCGAGAGCCGGTCGTCGCCGCTGCCGACCACGTAGGTACCCGTGAGAGGTGCGTTGTCCTCGCCCTTGGCCAGGGTGTACGAGGCCTGGGCCTGGATGCCGTGGCTCATCCGCTTGTTCACGGTGACGGTGAAGGCGTTGTACGTGCCCTTGCCGATCGACTGGAAGGTGTCGACGTGGTTGAAGTTCTGGTTCACGCGCGTCGCCGACGTCACCGCGGTCGAGAAGATCGGGCGCCCGTCCGCGAGGGTCAGCCCGGTCGGGATCAGGTTGGTGTCCACCAGCACCGGCATGTTGCGACCCGTGGAGTTCACGTAGCCGAGGGAGACCGAGAAGTCGCTGGTCAGCGCGCGCTCGAGCTGGACGTTGGACAGGATCGTGTACTGCGTCGAGAAGTCGCCGTCCATGGTCACGATGCTCTGGAGCGGACGGGTGAAGCCGGCGGGCAGGTCGCTGAGCGTGGCCGGGAAGGCGGGAGCGCCCAGGCTGGTCGGGTTCAGCGTCGCAGTCAGCGTGCGCGGGTCGCCGTTGCGCTGGATGGCGTCCTCGTAGAAGTTGATGAGGGGCGGCTCGTACATGATCCCGCTGGAGGCCCGCAGCACGGTGCGAGCGCTGGAGTCGAGCGTCCAGGAGAAGCCGGCCCGCGGCGCGAAGTTGTTCTTGTCGACCTTGAACTTCGACGACGCGGGGTTGGAGGCAAAGGCCCGCGCCTCCGGGATCTTGAAGAGGTCGTAGCGCACGCCGAAGAGCACCTTGAGCCGGTCGCTGACCCGCAGGTCGTCCTGCACGAACAGGGACAGGAACGTCGAGTTGTAGGCGACGGTCGGATCGCCGACGAGCTGGGCGAACGTGGAGTAGCTGCGCGTGTTCGCGCCGCTCTTCGCCGCCAGGTAGGCGTCCACGGTGGGGAAGGTATAGAGCTGGAAAAGATTGTTGCGCCGGAAGTCGTCGACGAACTGGACGTCGCCGCCCGCCTTGAAGCTGTGCCGGCCGCGCAGCACGGTGAAGTTGTCGATGACCTGCCAGATCTTCTGGCTGAAGTCGAAGCCGGCGTCGGAGACGCCGGCGATGGGGCCTCCGAAGTTCGCGACGCCGCTCACGGTGATGGCGGGACCGGTGCCCGCGCCGTCGCTGGCCGTCCGTGACTGGTGGCGGCGAGCGAACTGCACGCGCAGCTCGTTGAGCCGGGTGGCGCCGAACGAGGAGATGAGCTGGGCCGAGGCGGAGTCCATCCGGTCGTGGAAGTCGGTGGCCCAGTCCACCGTGTTGAGCCCGCCCCCGATGTTGAAGGGCGACTCGTTCCGGAAGAAGAAGTACCGCGCGGAGAGCTTGTGCTCGGGGGCGAGCTGGTAGTCCGTCTTCCCCAGGAAGAAGTTCACGCTCTGCGAGGCCGGGATGACGCCCGCGGCCGGGATGGTGGTCGTGGAGAGGCCGAGCCGGGAGGCGTTGGCCGGCGTCACCGAGATGACGCGGTCGGCGGAGAGGTCGCGGTCCACGAACTCGTAGCCGCCGTAGAAGAACCACTTGTCCTTGACGATCGGCCCGCCCAGGGTGGCGGTGTAGTTGTTCACGTGGGTGTCGGGCTTCTTCGCGGTCGGGTTCAGGAAGAACGGCCTCTCGGACATGGCCTTGCGGCGGAAGCGGTAGCTGGCGGAGCCGCGGAAATCGTTGCTTCCGGACGGGGTGACCGCGTTGTAGACCATCCCCGTGGTATGGCCGAACTCGGGGGCGAAGCCGCTGGTGATGAGCTTGACTTCGCGCACCATGATCTCGGAGGCGGGCAGCAGGCGCAGCCCCGCCCGGTCCTTCTCCGTGTTGGTGTTCCCGTCGATCATGTAGTTGGTGTGCATCTGGGTGCCGTTGGCGTTGATGCGCGGCACGCCGAACTCCTCGTTCTCGTAGCCTGTGACGTTGGCCTGCAGGAACGCGAAGTTGTAGGGGTTGCGGGAGACGAGAGGCAGGTTCCTCACCTCCGCCTCGCCGATGGTACGCCCGAGGTCGATCTTGCCCGGCTCGGACACGGGCGCCTCGCCGGTGACGGAGACGACCTCGGCCACGCCGCCGACCTCCATCGCGAAGTTGACGACCGCGGTCTGGCCGGCGCTGAGCGTCAGGCCCGTGCGCTCGATCGTCTTGAAGCCCTGCCGCTCGGCCTTGACCCGGTACGTGCCGAGCGAGAGGAGCACCGCGCGGTAACCGCCGTCGGCATTCGTGGTCAGCGTGCGTTGCTGGCCGGTGTCGAGGTTCGCCACGTTCACGCGGACGCCGGGCAGGACGGCGCCCGTGCCGTCCCGCACCACTCCTTCGATCGAGCCGTTGATGGCCTGCGATTGAGCGTGCAGCGGCGTGACGCTCGCGAGGATGGCGGCGAGCAGGAGAGCGGCGCGGCGGCGAGACGACTGCATGGGACTCCTCCGTCTTGATTCTTGAACGCGTCCGTCCGTGTGCCGGCAGTATCGCGCCCGGGTCCGGGGGGGTCAAGGCAACGAACGCCCCGAACAACATTTGACGCGGACGGGATTACGATTCCCCACGTGAGGTTCGCGGCGTGAGCTCGGGGACGTTTCCGGCGGCGGGTCCGGATCACGCGCACGCGCACGGCCTGCGCGAGACGCCGGAGGGCCGGATCCTGCTCGCCCTCGTGCTCACGCTCATCACGATGGTCGCGTCCATCGTGGGAGGAGTCGTCTCGCACAGCCTGGCCCTGCTCTCGGACGCGGGGCACATGATGGCGGACGCGGCCGCCCTGGCCCTGGCCCTCGTCGCCCAGCGCGTGGCCTCGCGCCCGCGCACGCACCGGCGCACCTACGGCTCGCGCCGGGCGGAGGTGCTGGCCGCCTTCGTGAACGCGCTCTTCCTGGGCCTCACGTCCGTCTGGGTCGTGGCGGAGGCCGTCGAGCGGTGGCGCACTCCGCCCGACGTGAATGCGCGCTGGATGCTCGCGGTGGCGGGAGGCGGCCTCGCCGTCAACCTCGTCGCGGCCTGGGTCCTCTCCTCCGGCCACGGACACAACGAGAACACGCGCTCCGCCCTCGCCCACGTGCTGTCGGACGCCGCGGGCTCGGTGGCGGCCATGATGGCCGCGGTGATCGTGCTCGGCTGGGGCTGGCAGCGCGCCGATCCGCTGATCTCGGTCGTGCTGGCGGTGATGATCTTCTGGAGCGCGTGGAAGCTCGTCGTGCGCACCGCGGGCGTGCTGATGGAAGGCACTCCCGCCGGACTCCATCCCCCCGACCTCGAGCGGACGATCCGGGGGACGCCCGGGGTGGGCGACCTGCACGACCTGCACGCCTGGCGCATCTCCGACGGCTTCGACGTCGTCACCGTGCACGTGATCCTGGACGGCACGCGCCACGGCCCGGAGGTCGCGCAGGAGGTCTGCGCGCGCGTGCGCGCGGAGCACGGCATCGAGCACGTCACCGTCCAGCCGGAGCCGCCGCCCGCGCGCGTTTCGTTCCAGCCGCTGTCCGGGATCGTACGCCCGCGGGACTGAGATCAGCGGCCGGCGAGGGCGCGGCTGGCCTCGTGATCAGCCGCACTCTCGAAAACTCACCAAGCGCCTGATCAGCGCGTTGTAGCGGGAGTGCGCGGAATCGGGCTCTTCGGCGCTGAGCGCGGCGTACAGCCGGTGCTCGGCTCCGGCGATCGTCGGACCGGGCACGACGAGGCCGAGATGGCGCAAACGCGGAGCGCCGATCGCGACCAAGAGCGCGGGAATCGACTCCACCCCGCGCGCGAGGTCGGCGAGGCCGGGCTCCACCAGCTCCCATCCCGGAAGACCCTCGAACGTCATGCAGGAATTGTAAGGGATGGTGCCGGAGGTGGGACTCGAACCCACATGGGTGTTCACCCACGCGCTTTTGAGGCGCGCGCGTAAGCCGTTCCGCCACTCCGGCGCTGGAACAATCTTACTTCAAAAATCGAGGTTCCCCGCCGAGGACTTCAGTCCTACGATCTCATCGAGCTTTGCTACGTCCGGGGCGCGGGCCACGGAAATGTGGATCGCGCTCGGCTGAGTCCAGCGGACGCCGAAGGCGTCACAGGCGTTGCAGAAGATGTGAAGGATGTCGGCGGACCTGCGCTCGAGGCGTCTCCAATCGCTAACGGTGCGCCTCGGGACGCTCGTCAAACGGGCGATCGCACCGTCGCTGAGCCCGGACGCCACGAGGTTCTTGACGTCCTCGTACTCCGCATGCGGGCGCACGACCGAATCTTCTCAGCCAGAGGCGGACCGGGAGGTCCGACGTCCAGGGCTGGGGCGGTTATCCTTAGAGGCGCATGTCTCTTCCCTGGGACGACGTCCGCCAGGACTTCCCGGCCCTCCAGCGGCGCGTCTACCTCAACTCCGCCGCCACCGGCCTGCCGCCGCCGACCGTCCGTCCCGCCGTCGATCGTTTCTATCGCGAGCTCGAGGAAGGCGGCGACGTGCATTGGGACGACTGGATGGAGCGCCGGGAGCAGGTCCGCGCCCGGGTGGCCTCCCTGATCGGCGCGGAGGCCGAGGAGATCGCGTTCGCGCCCAACACGTCGACGGGCATGAACCTGATCGCGGACCTCCTCGCCTCCGACGGCCCCGTCTTGAGCGACGAGCTGGAGTTCCCGGCCGTCACCCTGCCCTGGATCCATCGGGGTGTGGCCGTGCACTTCGTGCCCGCGGTGGAAGGCATCCTCCGCCTCGAGTCGTTCTTGAAGCCGGGCGCGCCCCCCGCCGCCACCATCGCGATCAGCCACGTCGAGTTCTCGAACGGCTGCCGGCAGGACCTCGAGGCCTTCGGCCGCATCAAGGAGGATCGCCACCTGGTGGTCTCGGCCAGCCAGTCCGCGGGCGTGCTCCCGATCGACGTCCGACGCAGCCGCCTGGACGGGCTGGCCAGCGCCGGGCACAAGTGGCTCGGCGCCGGTTATGGGGCGGGGTTCCTCTTCATTCGCGGCGGACTGCTCCGGGCGCGGCCCCCGCGCACGATCGGGTGGATGAGCGTCGAGCGGCCTTACGATTTCGACAACCGTGCCTACACGGTCCTTCCCGGGAACCGCCGCACGGAGGCGGGATGTCCGGCGTTCCCCGCCATCTTTGCCCTGGGCGCGGCCGTCGACTATGCGCTCTCTCTCGGGGTGGAGCAGATCGAGGCGCGCGTGCTCGCGCTCAACACCTATCTCACGGACCAGCTCGAGCGCGCGGGCATTCGCGTCCTCTCGCCGGATGGACCGTACCGCTCGGCGCAGACGCTGTGCGCGGTCGCCGACCCGCCCCGCGCGGCGGCCTTCCTCCGCGAGCGGGGCATCGAAGTCACGACGAAGCCGGAGGGCCTGCGCATTTCCACCCATTACTACAACGCGGAATCGGACGTGGACACCTGCGTGCGCGCCCTGGCCGACTACGTGCGGGGATCCGCGGAAAGGAAGTAGAACGGCCCCGGCACGTTCCTTGCTTTAGATGAACCGTTTGCCCGCCTCCTCGGTTCTCTGATACACTGTCGTCTCCGGAATTCCCCGTGCTCCCAGTTCATTTGATCCCCACCGCCGAGCCCAGAGGAAAGAAAAGAGAGGTCAGTGTGGACTTCCAGGTTGGAGAGAAGGTCATCTATCCGAATCACGGAATCGGCGTCGTCGAGAGTATCCAGACGCGCCCGGTCCCCGGTGGCAAGATCAGCCTTTATCAGCTGAAGATCCTGTCCAACGACTCGCGCGTGTGGGTCCCCCAGCAGAATGCGGACGGAGTCGGCCTTCGTCACGTCATCTCGGCGGGTGACGCCCGGAAGATCTTCAACCTCCTCGGCGATGGCACCATCGACCAGCAGGCCAACTGGAAGGGCCGCTTCAAGGAGAACTCGGACAAGATGAGGACGGGCAGCCTCCACGAGGTCGCCGTGGTCCTCAAGGGCCTCACCTTCCTGTCCCGCAAGAAGGCGCTTTCGTTCCGCGAAAAGCGCATGCTCGACCGAGCCAAGTTCCTCCTCGTCAGCGAGATCGCCGAGGTGGAGGGCAAGACGCAGGCGACGATCGAGGAGCGCGTCGACAAGGCGCTGAACAAGACGTTCGCGCCGCCGGAGGTCAAGCCGGTCAAGATCCCGGTGCAGAAGCCCGTGGGCGCTCGGCGGCGCGTTTTCGACGCCTAGGGCGGGGTTAAGGTCTTTAATCTCAGGGGGGGAACTCACGCCCCCAGCGGTGGGCGTGAGCTCCCCCCCTGAAACCCCCCAGCGTCGACCGCCGCTTTGCGGCGCTCGACTCCTGAATCGCTGCCCCAATCGCAGCCTTGTCCGCTGCCCCATTTGCCGTCCCCTTTCTGCCCGCATCTTCACGTCTGGCCTTGACTTCCACGAATCAACCGGGCTAGACTCCGGTCACTTGGAGCGACCCCGATGAGCGATTCGACCTCCGCGCGGAATGCGATGACGAAGGCGGACCTGATCAACATCGTGGCCAAGAAGCTCGACATCACCCAGGTGCAGTCCGGCATCATCGTCGAGGCCGCCCTGCGCAGCATCGTGAATGCCTTGCAGGGCGGCAGCGAGGTCGAGATCCGCGGTTTCGGGAGCTTCCGGTTCCGGAATCGGGCGCCGCGCAAGGGCCGCAACCCGAAGACGGGCGAGAAGGTGGACGTTCCGCCCAAGAAGATCCCGTACTTCAAGATGGGCAAGGAGCTGAAGGCCCTCCTCAACGGCGTGCCGCACTCGGAGGAGGCCGCATCCGCGCCCGGCCGTCCCGCCTCCGAGCCCACGGAGTCCTGAGACTCCGCCGCCCTCCGAGCCCCACCGCCGCGCAATGCTGCGGGCCTTCCTGATCGCCACCCTGGTGCTGCCCTACACGGCGGTCGCCGCCGCGATCGGCCTTTTCTATGCCGCCGTCACCGGCTCCGACGTCCTGCTGTTCCGACTGGGCCATGCCGGCGTGCGCCTCGCTCTCCTCCTGGCGGGTACGCGAATCGCCCTGGAGGGCCGCGAGAACCTGGGCGACGCGCGCAACACCGTCGTCATCTCGAATCACGCGAGCCATCTCGACGGGCCCGTGCTGTTCGAGGCCCTGGGGACCGACCTCAGGGCGGTGGTCAAGAAGGAGATCTTCTCCTGGCCATTTCTCGGACCCGTGCTGCGCCGGGCCGGGTTCGTCGCCGTCAACCGCCGGGACCGCCTCCAGTCGGGCCTGGCGCTCTCGCGTGCCGCCGAGTCGCTGCGTGCGGGCTCGTGCTTCCTGGTGTTCCCGGAAGGCACCCGCTCGCGCACGGGTGAGCTCGGGGCCTTCAAGAAGGGCGGTTTCGTGATCGGCATCGAGGCGGGAAGCCGGATCCTCCCCGTCGTCGTGCAGGGGGGCCGCGAGCTGATGCCGGCGGGTGGATTCCGCATTCGCAGCGGCACGGTGCGGGTGCGGGTCCTGGACCCGCTCGATGCCAAAGGTTACTCTTACGCGGACCGTGATCGTCTCGCCGCCGAGGTGCACGCGCGCATCGCGGCCGCTCTCGAGGATCTGCGGGCCGGAACGGGAGGAGAGCCGACCGCAGCATGAAGACCCAAGGGAGCCTGGTCGAGCAGGACTTCCCGCGTCTGGTCCAAGCTCTCCACGAGCGCCGCTGGACCGGAGTCCTCACCCTCACCCACGCCGGCGTCGGCAAGAGCGTCGTGGTCCAGGAGGGGCGGATGGTCTTCGCGTCGTCTTCGAGCCGCGACGAGCGGCTGGGCGAGCTGATGCTCCGGCGCGGGCGCATCACCCTGCGCCAGCTCGCCGATGCGGGCAAGGCGATGGTGCCGGGCAAGCGGCTCGGTACCGTGCTCGTCGAGCAGGGGGCGCTCGCGCCCAAGGATCTCGTCAAGAGCGTGATCGAGCACACCCAGGAGATCATCTACGGCGCGTTCCAGTGGACGGAGGGACACTACCGGCTCGATTTGGGCGGGGACACGAAGGAAGCGATCAAGCTCAACATCAGCACGCCCGACCTGATCCTGGAGGGCATCCGCCGCATCGAGTCCTGGACGCGCATCGACCGGGCGGTGGGCGGGCTGACCGCGCAGTTCGAGCGGATGGAGGACTGGGAGGCAAGGCTCCGTGGCGTGAGCCTTGCTCCCGAGAAGCTCGCGATGCTGACCCACCTCACCCGGCCGCGCTCGGTCGAGCAGATCTGTGAGAGCTCCACCCTCCCCGATTTCGAGGTCTGCCGCACCCTCTGGGCCTATCGCGTCGTCGGCGTCGTGCGCCGGATGGACCAGGCCGCGCTCGCGGGCGCGGCCGAAGACGAGGGCCTCGGCCTCATGACCAACGGAGAGGGATGATGGCCGGCGAGAAGCGCGAGACCCCGCGCATCCAGCCCTTCGTCGCCTCCTGTCATGTCGTGGACGGCGCGCGCCGCTACGGCGCCTACCTCACGGACCTGAGCCTGACCGGCGCCCGCATCTCGTGCGACGCGCAGCCGCCGCAACCCGAGGCCTGGATCACGCTCGAGGTCCGGCTGGGACGGCCGCCCTCGCGCGTGCGGCTGCAGGCACAGGTGCGCTGGATCGGCCTCGGCCGCAGCGCGCATCACTTCGGGGTGACTTTCCACCTCGATCAGGAGGGCCAGCGTACCCTGGCCGCGGTGGTGGACGAGTTCCAGCGCCGCGCGGCCGAGCTGGCCTGAGGCCGGGAGACCAGCGCGCAAATGGTGCCGCCCAACGAAGACCCGCCGTCGCGGCGGGTGCCCTGGACCTCTGGCCCCGAGCCCGCGGCGGCCAAGGGCTGGCTCGCCCTCGACGACGACGAGCTGCTCTTCCGGATCGAGCGGCTGCCCGCCGGGCACGGCGAGGACGACACCTTGATGGAGGTCGTGCGCAGCTCCCGCCACTTCTTCGTCCGCCAGGAAGCGGCCAAGAAGATCCGCGATCACCGCCGCCTGCGTGCCCACTCCGGCGACCGCCACATCGGGCAGATCCTCGTGCGCGCCATGACCCGGCGGGAGGACGCCGCCTACCTCGAGAGCCTGGTGCGCGACAGCCGCCACATCGAGGTGAAGAAGGCCGCGGAGGCCCAGCTCGCCCTCCTGGCCAACGGGGACCCGGAGCGCTAGGAGCGTGTCCGGGCCGGATGGGACACGCTCCTGATAGAGAAGATATCAGGAGTCCGTCCCATCGAGTCGGGACGGACTCCTCACTCGTCTTCCGCGAACCGGAACCGGATCCCGAACAGGCCGCGATCGCGTGCGCCCGGCACCAGGAGGAAGACGTCGTTGCGCCGCTCGTAGGCCGCGAACCCCTCGAAGACGCGGTGCTCGCGCCGGAAGCGGACGCCGCCCTCCACCGCCCAGTCCAGGAAATCGCCGCGGACGAGGGCGGGGTCGGGATCGATCGTCACCAGGCGCGCGCGCGCCGCGCCGTAGCCCGACGTCCGGTCGTGGCGGAGGAGGTCGACGTCGCCGTGGCCCGTGACTTCCCAGCGATATCCGACCAGCGACGCGAGCGTGGTGTGGCCGATGCTGCCGCCGACACGGGCGCGCCGGCCCTGGCCGAG
>WNGB01010397.1_pt1 | contig 14124 bp, 13 predicted proteins | sample 5400681 | NCBI WGS metagenome assembly WNGB01 (sample SAMN13153367, study PRJNA577476) | soil metagenome | isolation source: 115 cm soil or saprolite under grassland replicate 2 | place: USA:California | collected 2016-06-15 | reverse complement strand
GATGAAGCGCGGATGGAACAGGAAGGAATGGGATCGTTGCTGAGCGTGTCGCGTGGATCAGAAGAACCCGCAAAGCTGATCATACTGAAATACACACCGCCTACTGTGGCGGAAGGAAATGAAGACCTGTTGGCGTTTGTAGGCAAGGGAATTACTTTCGATTCCGGCGGCATCTCGCTGAAGCCGGGAGAGAACATGGAGTTGATGAAGTATGACATGACCGGCGGCGCAACAGTCATGGGAGCGATGCGCGCCATTGCCCAGTTGAAGCCTTCTATTCCCGTGCTCGGGGTAATCCCCTGCGCCGAGAATCTACCTTCAGGCAAAGCTACCAAACCCGGTGATGTAGTGCGAGCAATGACTGGTAAAACGATCGAGGTCATCAACACGGATGCAGAAGGCAGGTTGATTCTCGCCGATGCCATTGCCTATGCAAAGAAACTGGGAGCGACAAGGATTATCGACATGGCCACTCTTACCGGCGCAGTGTCGATTGCTCTGGGCGATGTCAATACCGCTGTGCTTGGAACCGATCAGGAACTCGTAGACGAAATAATCATCGCGGGAAAAGAGGCAGGCGAGAAGTTTTGGCAGCTGCCACTGGATAAAGAATATTCGAAGCAGATCAAATCGGATATTGCCGACATTAAGAACGTCGGCGGACGTAAGGCTGGGACTATTACTGCTGCGGCGTTTCTTAAGGAGTTTGCCGACGGTATTTCGTGGGCACACCTGGACATCGCCGGCACGGCTTGGGCCGACGAGGCAATGCCGTATAGATCAAAAGGGCCGACTGGCATTGCTGTGCGGACGCTCTTGCGGGTCGTGGCGCGCGCGGCGCAGAAGTGTGACGGTGCCGGATAACCATAGCTGTAATCAGATGTGGACAGGGAGTGTCATCATCCGTCAACATCCATTGTCCTAAACGCCTCAAAATAATCAATTTAATTGGACTTTTCTGCCTTCTAATCGCGGCACTGGAGTTGATAGGGATAGGCAAAAGCCAGAGAAGCGGCGATCCCTCATAAAAAAATGTCCTCGCCCCTCCCTCGAAGGCCGCTCGAGGAATTAAACAAAGAGCCGCTTCTCTGGCACCCTCACAATGACTCCTTCCCATTAGGTCAAAATTTTCTAACCCGGGTCTGCGATTACCGCTATGGCAAGCATAAAGTGCTATAATTTTGCTGAATTGCGCGAGTGGTAAAAGACCGGTAATCCCATCTATCGGTTTTCAAGGAGTTGCAAAACGCGCGGTGACTAACTACTACAAAGTTCTGGGAATAAGGCAATCTGCCTCGAAGTCGGAAATCAAATCGGCTTATCGCAAGCTCGCGAGGTTACGTCACCCTGATGTCAACGGCGGCTCAGAAAACGCCGCTCGCGAGTTTGCCCTGCTCTCGAAGGCCTACCGGATATTGATTGATCCCCAGGAACGAGCCTACTACGACGAGCAACTAACAACGCAGTCTAATAGCGGTTATTCCATCCTTCATTCGAACAATCCGCACGCGCGCCGGGCAAGAAATCTTGCGGTACAGGCTCGTTGGGACAGGATTGTCGATGAAGTTCTGGAAAGAGACCGGCAGGAAAGCCGGGAGCGGCAGCGGGTTGTCTTTACGACTGTCTCGCTGTTTCTCTCGACGTTTTTTGTTGCGATGATCAAGCCGCACTTTTGGGAGACATTTGACTACTTTGGAAGAGCAATCGTTCTCACTCTTTTTGTCATCGGTATCTGGCATCTCGCCACGAGGTTGCGTGAATACTTTGCGCATTACACCTACAGTCCGAAGTTGATTCAGGATTCCATAATGCGAGACGATGAAGTGCCGGAACAGCCTTTCACCCGATTCTCTGCTTACACTTTTCTAGTGGTTGGATATGCTCTTAGCATCGGTGTGGGCCTTATCATCGGCTGGCATGCGCAGCAGTTCTTCAGCGGCTTCGCAGCACTCTTCCGGCACATGGATGGGGGGCATTCGAACGTCCTTTTGTACTCATCAACGATGCTCCTGATTCCAGACCTGGTGATCTACCCTCCGATAGCCGTCCTCATTGTGGATTCCATGCAGGCTCTAACTGCGCGGATGGATTGAGCCACGACAGCAATCGTCTTGGCCTGGAAATTCAAAATGCAAGAATACAAAACATATTGGGGTGCGCTGCGAATCGCCGCGGTAGCTATGGGAGTAGTTCTGTACATTCCCACAGCTATGGTTTTTGCGTCGGGAGATGATAGACAGGAGCAAAAGACCAGCGAACGATTAACGCCCCTTCAGTTGGAGATTGAAAAGCTGCGGGCGCGGTTGAGCTCAGTCGAGGCGGAAGAGCGCCGGGAGGCTCTAACTCGGCTTGGTTCAATGCATCATCCAGCTGCTTCGCGAGTGGCCCTTTCCGCGTTAAGTGATCCATCTCCAATGGTCCGGGCCACGGCGGCGACGTCCGTTATCTCTTTGCCCGCTGAGGAAAGTGTTGCCAGTCTGCTGCCTTTGCTTGGTGACAAGGATGAGTTTGTCCGGCAGCAGGTTGCGTATGCTCTCGGTGAAACACGCAGCCGCGCGGCAGTTAGCGCGCTTGTTGAACGACTTGTCGATAAGAAAGATTCGGTTCGAGCTGCCGCCGCCCTGGCGCTTGGTCAAATTGGAGACCATGCGGCCGTTACTCCTTTGGCAGTGATATTAAATCCACAGTCAGGATTGACGCCAAAGAAAAAAAATCAGAAGAGCAAGAGAGAAAGAAATCCCTTTGTGTTGAGAGCTGCAGCCCACTCACTCGGTGAGATTGGAAACCGCGCAGCAGTGCCGGCGCTGCTCGTGATGCTGCAGGATGAGAAAGCTGAAGATGACGTCAGAAGGGAAGCTGCATTCGCCCTTGGTGAGCTTGGCGATACGTCAGCAATTCCCGCCTTGCGTGATGCTCTGACGGCCCGGGATCCCTACCTTTCTCAGGTAGCTCACGAAGCCATACGCAGGATTTCGAAATCATAGAACGGTGGGAAGATTTAAGAAGTTAACTAACGTAGAAATTGAAAAGCGCCGCCCACTCCCAAGTGGACGGCGCTTTCGCTACTCAAGTCAGGAAGTTCTAGCTTTCAGTCTTTTCTCCACGGCTTTGGGTTTTCTTGGCGGCTTTTGTCGCCTGCGGAATCGGCAAACCGACACCCCCTGAGAATGATTCCGTAGCTTCGGGCTCCTCGTCCTTGGGAGCTGGCAAATCATGGATCAGCGCCCCACCGGAACTCTTCGAGAAGATCAGCTTGTGCGTGTAGTCGTCGAGGTCTACGTGGACTAGATCCCCCAGGCCAATCTGTCCCGTCGCTACCAGATTCGAAAGCGGATAGACGAGGAATCGTTCGACCGAACGCTTCAGATGCCGCGCTCCGTATTTGAAATCCAAACCCTCCTTCAGCAGCGTGTCCTTGGCAGTACTGGAACATTGGAAAACAAACTTGATGCCGGCGGACTGCATGATTCGATCCTGCACGGCCTGGAGTTCCAGTTCCAGAATCTGCCGCAGGTGATGCTCCTTCAACGAACGAAAGACCACTACCTTGTCGATCCGGTTCATGAATTCAGGTGAGAACTTTCGTCGCGCGGCTTCGACCGCGGTGCGGTAGATCTTCTGATCCACTTCAGTGTCGTTGGGATTCTTGACGCCTTTGCCTGGCGCAAAACCGATGCCGCCAGAGATTAATTCAGACATCTCTCTGGCGCCGAGGTTCGAAGTCAGCACCACCATACAGCGTGAAAAGTCGACGCGCCGGTTGTCACCAAGCGTCAAGGTCGCTTTATCCAGGATGCCCAGCAACAACTGCCACAGGCTGTCCGAGGCTTTCTCGATCTCATCAAACAAGATCAGCGAGAGCTTCAACTCGTCTGTATGCATGCGGTCGAGATTTTCCTGCGTTAGCATCGGAGATGTCTCACGATGGCCGAGATATCCCGGAGGTGAGCCAATCAATTTCGCAATTTCGTGCGAATGCTGAAACTCCGCGCAGTCAATTTTCACGATCGCATTCGCGTCGCCGTATAAAACTTCCGCGGCTGCTTCGATGACGCGAGTTTTTCCCGAACCAGTGGGGCCGAGAAACAGCATCGTACCGATCGGCCGGTTAGGTGGATTCATGCCAGCCAGAAATATTTGATAAAGGCCGCTCATGCGCCGCACTGCGCGCTCCTGTCCGACGATGCGAGCTGAAAGCCGCTCCTCGAAGTCCTGAGCGCGCGGACTTTTCTGTTCAGGATCCAGGAAGACTGTGCCCATGGTTTTGTTTAGTTTGTCTAGCTCCATTTCAGATATCATGCTCGTCCTCCTTGCATGCGCGAGACCTTCTCAACTTGCCGAGGCCTCTCTTTTGGCTTGGCCGCTATTGCCCCGCCTTCGATAATGCAAGGAACGATCCGTTCAATCCCCTTATCATATTGATGCGTCGCTTGTGACCTTCGTTCGCTCTGCGGAAGGCGTTGAACAACCTTGGCCAAAAGCGACCGATGCTATATATACGACACGGGCAAAAATGTCATCACAAAATATTGGGGAACATGAAATTAAGGTTGGTTTCTTGCACGCTTGCCCGCACGGCGGCCCCTGACAATTCGTGTCAGAGCGCAACTGCCAATAAATGTTTCACGTGAAGAACCGGAAGTGTAAGACGTGATCACATTGCACCTTTTGGCGCGGACGTCCACCAAAAGGTCTTGCCGAATTCACAACTTGTAGATACGCCGTGAGGCCACCGGACCTCGCAATGCAAATCCTGGCTCAGTCGTAATACTCCAAACCGAGATGGGTGATCAAATCCTCACCGCGAAGATAGCGCAACGTGTTTTTTAGTTTCATCAACTGAATGAAAACATCGTGCTCGGGATAGAGACCGGGCGCGGTCTGAGGCGACTTGAAATAGAAGGAAAGCCACTCCTGAATACCTTTCATTCCCGCACGTTGGGCCAAGTCCAGAAACAAAGCCAGGTCGAGTACGATGGGCGCGGCAAGGATTGAGTCGCGACAGAGAAAATCAATCTTGATCTGCATCGGATATCCCAACCAGCCGAAGATGTCAATGTTATCCCAGCCTTCTTTGTTGTCGCCCCGCGGCGGATAGTAGTTGATGCGGACCACGTGGGAAAAGTCCTTGTAAAGATCAGGATAAACTTCTGGTTGCAGGATGTATTCGAGCACGGAGAGCTTGGACTCTTCCTTCGTCTTGAAGGATTCCGGATCGTCCAAGACCTCCCCGTCGCGATTGCCGAGAATGTTTGTTGAATACCAGCCGTGTAAACCGAGCATCCTGGCCTTTAGTCCTGGAGCGATGATCGTCTTCATTAAGGTTTGACCGGTCTTAAAATCCTTTCCACAAATTGCAAGGTTCTTTTCTTCTGCGAGGGTCCGGAGTGCCGGAATGTCAACCGTCAGGTTTGGCGCTCCGTTAGCAAAAGGAATCCCCGATTTCAGGGCAGCGTATGCATAGATCATGGAGGGCGCGATCGACTTATGGTTGTCGCGCATAGCCTGCTCAAAAGATTCGAGTGTTTTGTGAACAGGATGCTGCTTGAGAAATATTTCGGTTGAGGCGGCCCAGATCATCACGACTCGGGAGCAGCGGTTTTTGCGCTTCCACTCAGCGATCTCGTCGATTAACTGCTGGGCCAGCTTAAATTTATTGGCGCCAGTTTTGACGTTAGTACCACTAAGACGTTTTACGTAATTCTGATCAAAGACGGCCTTCATAGGTTTGATTTTCTGGAGCGAGGATTTCAATTGCTTCAGCAAATCTTTCTCGAGCACGCCAGCATGCAGGGCGGCTTCGTAAGCCGAGTCTTCAAAAATGTCCCACGCGCCAAACACCAAATCTTCAAGTTTTGCCAGCGGCACGAAGTCTTTAATAAGCGGAACACGATTATCAGTTCGCTTACCGAGACGGATCGTCCCCATCTGCGTCAAACTCCCAACCGGCTGCCCAATTCCTTTCTTTACAGCTTCGACTCCCGCAATGAATGTGGTGCTAACTGCGCCGAGACCAACCAGCAGCACTCCCAGTCTGCCTTCAGGTTCGATAACATCGGCGCCTTGTCTAACGGCCATTTATCTTTTCTCCTAATCCAACAAGTTGTGCTGCGAATGATACAGATGCGCGTCGTCGCTGTCATCTGGCGCCATTTCTGGCCAGGTGTTAATGGATCCAGGCCCTTGGGTTGCGGATTCGCGAGGCGGCTAAGTTTGAGCTATAAACTGGCCATGTCTCGGTGGCGCACCATCATGGCAGGGTCGTTTGTGATCAGCGCCTTGATACCGAGTGAGCGCGCTCGCGAGATCCACTCAGCATCATCAACTGTCCAGACGACGATTTCTAATCTCTCGCGCTTAGCTCTCTCAATTACGCGCGTGCCGGCGAGCGTGTGGTGAAGCGCAATCTCATCAGCTCCGACATCCAACGCGAGATTTATCATATTTAGTCTGCGAACAGTCGAGATCGGTCGCGATAATCTTGGTTCGAAAAGGGCAGCGGTACGAATCCCGGGATCAATTCTCTTGATTTCGCTGATAGCAGACAGATCAAAACTTTCAATTACTACCCGATTTGCTATTTGAGATTTGCGCGTCAGCCGAACGACTTCAGCTGCCAGCGCAGTCTCCGCTCCCGGATCGCTTTTCATCTCGACGTAAAGCACGCCGAGGTTTCCGCTGAAAAGCTCGAAGACTTGCGCAAGTGTCGGCAGCTTCTCCCCGGAAAACGCATTCACTCCTGTTTGTCCGCGCTCGCCAAACCAGTGACCGACGTCAATCTTTTGCAGCTCCAGGGCAGTCAGTTCGCAAACCAGACGATCAATTAATCCTGTTCGCTTAAGTGTGGCATCGTGGATCACCACGGGTATCTGGTCACGTGAAAGCCGAACGTCAAGTTCGATCCCGTCGCTGCCGTCCAGCATTGCGCGCGAGAATGCTGACAACGTGTTTTCGGGTGCGACAGCTGAAGCTCCGCGGTGACCGAGAATGAGAGGGCTTGATCTCATGATCTGGAGGGACAAACGGAAAACGCTCTGATTGTCCATTAATCATTTGGGATTTGCCACTTGCCGCTCCGAAGGCAGGGACGCATTTTCTACGGTGGAAGGGCTGAACGAGAGATGAAAGATGAATACCGAAAGCCGTCCGATTACTCAGTTACTGTTTTTGTGCTGGCCATAGAATCACGTGGAGTTGGATTCTGAATCACTTTCCGCAGTGTGATATCAAAGGCGCCGTGTTCAGTCTTGATGCGAGCGCTGACGGGAACATGCCTGTTGTCATTAGTGAACCAAATAGAAAACTGTCCGTCGCTGGCAATCATCCGGTTGGCGCCAAAAACTTCAGCGTCAACTCGCAAACATTCAATGCGACCGAGCACAGTCTTCTGTCGCGCCTTCTCAATTACGTGCACTGGAATCTGGTAAACAACTCCCGAGTCGCTGACAGTTATTTCCAACGTCTTCCCCAGCTGCAGTGGCTGCGTTCTCAAGAAGTAAATTGCAGACAAGACGTCCTGCACCTGACCAGAAAACGCGGCGCTTGAGCTGCGGGGTGGACGCGAAGGATCGTTTGGATCGCGCTCGAGCCAAACCACCTTGCCGTTGTCGTAGGTCGACTCGCTGATGCGCGCGCGCTTTCCCTGCTCGTCTACCCTCTTTGTCTTTTTGACTGTGAACGAGATTGGCTCAACGATTGATTCAATGCGTTCCCGGAACCGCAAATTAAAAAGTTTACTAAAAAAGCCTTTGCTTGAAACTTCACCAGTGAATTTCAAAGAATAGGCCGAGCCGCCTGCGCGCGTGAGTTCATTAGCCACGACCTTCCGCAATGATGGTTCTCTGGCGGCAGTGAAACGAAAGTCGGCTACGTCTATTTTTTTTAAGAGAGCGCGCGAAAACTCAGCTACGTACAAGAGCTCTTCGCTTGGCTCAAAGGGATGTACCGGAGCCCGGTCGACAGGGTTAGCCAGATCGGGACCAGAGGCAGACCCGGCACTCTTCTGCGCGAAAACCAATCCCGAACCGCTCACCAGCTGAAGGCTGGTAAATGCGGCGGCGACGATGAGAACTACAATTCCAGCGGAGATCTTTAGAGTTTGAAATTTCATTTCACGTAAAACGCCTTGAAAACCAGTAACCCCCACGCGATCAACAAACCAAGCGCGGCCCGATACTCGCGATACCTCAGGTAAAGGCCTCGGTCAAATCCCATCCTCGTCGGACCGTTGCGATAAGGCGTCAACCGCGGGAAAAACAGTGGCACTTCCTTGGCGTAGGCTTGAAAACTTTGGCCAAAGAGTTGTGCCAGTGTGGCGGATTCGACGCGCATAACTGCCAAATAGATGCCAAGAAAGAGCAATGCAAAGAGGATTCCGAGCCACCATCTACCGGCGCCTATCGTGAAACCAAGTCCCAGGATAAAGCTCCCAAGGTAGAGAGGGTTGCGTGTGTACGCGTATGGACCTGAGATCGCCAGGGCATCATTTTTCCGGATGTGGCCGGAGGCCCAGGCGCGTAGCAGAACTCCAATCAGAGAAACAGCGGCCCCGGCAACGAGTGTGACCGGACGTGGTCGCGCAAACAAAATAAAGACCGCCGCACACAAAAAGCCAAGCGGCACGCGCCAGCGTTGTATCCAGGTTCCACCTCTACGCAATGTCTCAACCCCAGAGGAAGTGCAGCGGCACCAGCCTACACGATCACAGACAGCGATGGCTGCCCCGTTCTTAGTCTCTGTCCCACCGCCTGAAGCACTGTTTCTACTTCAATGTCCATGCAGATCCACTTTGAGCAGGCGCGACGATGGCAGTCAGTACGACAATCAATGTCGACCCGTTCTACGCAGATGTCGGCCGAGCGCAAGCTGCCATTGCGCCACCATTCCGTGGGCCCGAAAAGGCCGACTAAGGGTGCCCCTGCCGCAATAGCCAAGTGCGTCGGCCCGGTGTCGCCGCCTACATAAACCTGAGCGCGTTTCGCGAGCTCGTAGAAACCTTTTAAGGAAACGTTCACCGCGCGAGCCTTTCCCGATTGACTTGCTTGCAAAACCGTCTCAGCCAAATGCGCTTCTCCCGGGCCATGTGTGACAAGCGAGTGCAGCCTGTAATGCGACCAGAGTTCATCGGCCAACCGGCCAAAGCGTTCAGCGCTCCAGAGTTTTGTTGGCCAACCACCTCCCGCGTTGAGGATTGCGAAGTCGCTCCCTTCAGCAGCGTTCAAGGCCTCAGCCTGATGGGAAGAATCTGTAGTGATTGGAAACTCAAGGTCGGCAGGATCATCAGAGATCGAAATTCCTAAAGCGCTGCCGGCAAGAGTTAAGTTTTTTCGGATAACGTGCGAATTTTTGGATATCGGAATTGTCCGCGAGAGTAATATTCGGCTGGTAGGCTCGCGCAACGAATCGCGAGAGAACCCAAAAACACTACGCGCGCCGGAAAGGCGCGCAATTGATGCGGACTTGATTAGTCCCTGAAAATCTAAAGCTAAATCGAAGGCTGAGGCGCGAAGCTGACGTAACTGCTGGCGCGGTGCCCGCAGCGTCTCCCCAGACATCAACCTGCGCCTCAGGGCCTTCGTGTCGACTTCGATGAGGCGATCCAGAAGTGGGTTGTCTCTTAAAATTTCTGAAGCGCGATGTTCGACTACCCAGGAGATTTCGGCTCGAGGCAACGCCTTCCGAATGGCCGCCAGAGCCGGCAAGGTGTGCACGATGTCGCCGATGCTGCCGAGTTTTACAATAAGGATTCGCATCATCCAAAACTGTGGGCGGTGGGCAGTGAGCAGTGGGCAGAGCGGTGAGCAACAAAATCAGCTTTCAGCGCAACTTACTTTTTACTTATGGTGCGCATCTGTCGAGCGGCCATAGCGGGGCAGCGTCTCACAGCGCGAGGCCAACAGCCCACTGCCCACCGCTCACCGCACACTGCTCACTGCTCACTTTCTTCAATTTTCCTGCTCAGTGCCACCCCTCACTTTCTTCAGCAGTTCCGAAGTTGAATGATCCTTCGGATCTCCGACAATTCGAACACTGCCACCATAAGATCGTACCACATCGCGCTCCGGGACAGTTTCCTCCGTGTAATCCGTGCCCTTCGCATGCACATCGGGTCGTATTGCTAGTAGTAACTCTGTTACGGTTGGTTCGTCGAATATCGTTACCAGGTCCACCGTGGACAATGACGCGACCAGCTCGGCGCGATCACGTTCCGGTAAGATCGGCCGCCCTGCCCCTTTCAGCCTGGTGACCTGCGCGTCGGAATTGATTCCAACCACCAGCAGGTCTCCGAGTGCGCGCGCGCCCTTGAGATAGCGAATATGGCCAGCATGCAACACGTCGAAGCAGCCGTTGGCGAGAACGACGCGCGAGCCTTTCGCCTTTTCCTCGCTTATCCGCGTGATTAGTGCATCGCGCTCAAGGATCAGCGAAGTTGCTTTGATCTGTTCTGATGGCAAATTAGTCATCCGCCCAGGTCATCAGGAGAGTGCAAGACCGAGTTCTCAAGTTCTTCGCGTGTGACTGACGCCGTACCACGCTTCATTACCACCAGCCCTCCTGCGTAGTTCGCCAAGCGCGCCGCGTCCGGGAAAGACGAGTCGCAGGCAAGCGCGAGGGTGTAAGCGGCCATAACCGTATCGCCCGCGCCGGTGACGTCCACCGGTTCGCGCGCGCCAACCGCATCGAGGTGAACCGCAGATACGCCGTCCTCAAGCAGCATCATTCCGTTGCTGCCGCGAGTGACGAGCAAAGCGCGATAACGCAAACGATCGCGCAACTCTTCACCCGCTCCTTCCAATTCATCCTGCTGCATGAGCTGCTTGCCAAGCAGTTGCTCAACTTCATCCTGGTTTGGCGTGGCGGAAGTAAACCCGGTGAAATCTGAGAGCTTAAAACGCGAGTCTGCCAACACCGGAACCTTGCGCGCCGCAGCGGCTTCGCGGGCGAGGGAAGCCATCTCAGCGTCGGCAACACCGTAATTGTAATCAGAGATGATCACGGCATCGGCGGTTTGTGCCTGCTCGAGAACACGTTCGCGCAGTCGCGCGCGCAGTTGCGGATCGCTTAGAGGTTCGCCTTCATAGTCGATTCTGATTACCTGCTGGCGTGTGGAGTGTAACTGCCCGGCGAGTATTCGAACCTTAGTCGTGGTGCGTAATGCCGGGGACGTCAACACGCCGCCACAGTCAACGTCCGCTGAATTCAGCTTCTCAACTAAAGCGCGTCCCGCCTCATCTTCGCCGGCGATACTTATCAGTGAAACTTTTGCGCCCAGCGACGCGAGATTCACGGCACAGTTTGCTGCGCCGCCAGGAACGGTTTCGGTGTGCTCATGACGGAGAATGATCACAGGCGCCTCGCGCGACACACGTTCGATGGCGCCGTAAACAAACTGGTCGGCGACGGAGTCTCCAATAACCAGAATGCTGCGTTGCGGAAAGCGTCTAACAATACTTATGAGACGTTTCTGCAACACTGTTCGTTCAACGGTCAAAATCTTCCTCCCAATTTTGGGGTGCGACACGTGTCGCAGTGACTAGGGCGCCGATGGCTCGGCGCAATCCAATGGGTCTGAAACGATCAGATGCACAGCTTCCAATAGATCCTCCGCTGTCCGATCGGGTTTTTCGATCCAGTTTGCCCGTTGGTGCTCCCACTCGCCGCGCCCATAACCGCTCAATACAAACAGAGATTTCAGTCCGGCGTTTCTGGCGAGCTCGATATCGCTGTAGCGGTCTCCCACCATCCAGCTGGCTTGAAGGTCGATATCAAAATCCTGCGCCGCGCGCTTTATCAACCCGGGTTTTGGCTTCCGGCAGTCGCAATCGAGACGGTAGGGCGGCTCGCCCACGGATGGGTGATGTGCGCAATAATAGATCGCATCTAGTTTGGCGCTATCGCTTTCAAGGTCTTTCGCCATCCGTTCATGGACAGTCTGAATCATGTCCTCGGAAAAGTATCCGCGCGCCACACCTGCCTGGTTCGTAATTACGATCGCCAGCCAGCCATTTTCGTTCAGATGTCTAATGGCGGAAGCCGCATAAGGGAACAAGCTAAAGCGAGAAGGGTGGTTGATGTAACCCACCTCTTCGGAAAGCGTGCCGTCCCGGTCAATGAAAACTGCTCGTTTCTTCATGCGCTCATGCCGACAACCGAAGTCTCTACGATCAGTGCGTCCGGCTACGCCGCACATCAAGCGGCAAAGCCGTAGCTGCACCGACACTGTCTTGACTGTTTGTTTCCAAAATAATGCGCGCGCGTTCGAAGACTTCACTGGGCGTGATTGCCGTCATGCAGCGATGATCGATGGGGCAATCGCGCAGCATGCACGGTGCGCATTCTGGGGGCTGGCGCAAGACCTCTCCGTGTGGCGAAAACGGTCGCGTCGTCAATGGATTCGTAGGGCCGAAGATCACCAGCGTGGGTCGACCAAGAGCTGACGCAATGTGGGCGGGACCAGTGTCATTCGTAATGAGAAGATCAACTTGACTCAGAATCGCTACCAGTTCGGCGAGGTCAGTTTGGCCTGTTAATACCACCGGCTGATTGCGCATCTGCCGGCTGACATCAAGCGACACGTCCGCCTCCGCAGCGGATCCAATGAGGACAACGTCTGCGTGCAATTCGTCAACGAGTCTGTCGCCAAGGTCCGCATAGCGTTCTGCTGGCCAACGCTTGGCTCGACTGTTGATGGACCCGGGACAAAGTGCCACCAGTGCGAGGCCATCGCTGATACTCCGAACTCCGCGAGTGTGAAGAAAATCTCGCGCGGCTGCCTGGCGACCAATCGAGATCTCCAGCGAGCCATCGGGTTGCGTGCTTAGAAAAGTTTGTTCGCGCTTGATGAGCCATTCGAGTTCCGCCACGATTTTCAAGTAATAAAAAACCTCATGTTTGGAGCACTTCCAGGGGATGGGTAAGCAGCGCGTGCCGACCATCGGTGGCATATCCAATCCTCAACGGCACACGCGCGAGTGAAGCAACCAGGGCCGTCTCAAGCGAATTTGGCAAGAGAACGGCGAGGTCAAAATTCTTTTTGCGCCACTGGCGTACCTGCTGAACTACTGAACGCAAGCCGCTGCCTTTATGAACTTGAAACTCGTCAATAAACTCGGCGCCGGCGAACAGGCCTTTGGCCCAGGAGCGAGTGGCGAGCGTGATCTGCGCCGCAGGAAAGAGGCGCCGGATTTCACGCAACGCAGGTATTGTCATGACTGCATCGCCGACCCAGTTGGTCCCGCGAACCACGATCCGCTCGATGTTTTTCGAGTTGAGTTCAGTCATTGGTTACAAACCGAAGAATTCTCCATATCACATTTGACATTTCTCATTGGTCATTTGGGAGATTGCTCAGGATGCAGGTCCGCAATGAAAAATGAAAAACGAGAAATGCTAAATGGAAAACCTGCCCTTACCGTCAGCGGCGGACAGGTCCGCGGTCTAAACGGCAGGCAAGATGGTTGTGCGCCCAGTCTTATCTTACAACAGTGACCGCAGTCCTTCCTCGATTCCTATCTCCGGTCGCCAGCCTAATTGTTCCAGAATGCGACTCAAATCAGAGACGTAATTAACCGGAACCGGATGCGGCAACGCGTCGTCGTTGACGATCCGCGGTTCAAGCTGAATCATCGTGGCAACAGTGTTCACCAATTTCAATAGACTGACTGCGTTCTCTTTGCCACCCCCAAGATTATACAAACCAGAAGCCACAGATGAATCAATAAACGCGCGACACGCGCGCGAGAAATCGTCTACGTGTAAGATGTCCCGAACCGGATGACCACCCAAAGGCAACCGGATGGGCCAGCCGTGCTTGACCGACTCCACGTAATGCGTTACGAAGCCATTTTCGTTTCCCTCCGACGGTCGAGCGTAGACCGTGGACATTCGGAATATGCAGGCGCGAACGTTTCGCTGGCGCGCATAGTATTCCACATAGCGCTCACCGATTAGCTTCGACCATTCCAGCGCCGTTTGTCCGGTGTAATCAGTTGGGCAAGTCTCGGGGACCTCAACGTAAGTCTCTGCACTCGAGCCGTAAACGTCCTTGGTGGACGCATAAATAAAGGTCGAGCCCGGCTTGAGATGTTTTATTACATTCGCCGCGCCTTCAGAGTTAGTGCGAAA
>WNGB01008957.1_pt1 | contig 14125 bp, 15 predicted proteins | sample 5400681 | NCBI WGS metagenome assembly WNGB01 (sample SAMN13153367, study PRJNA577476) | soil metagenome | isolation source: 115 cm soil or saprolite under grassland replicate 2 | place: USA:California | collected 2016-06-15 | reverse complement strand
CGGCGGCAGGTGGTGAGCAGCCAACTTGAAGAACGCAGTGGGCATACGGGCTGACGCCATGACAGGTGCCTCCTTTCAGGCAACGCTCTCCTGTCATAACCTCAACTCCCGTGCCAAGTGGTTTTGTCAGAGCCTCTAACGGAGTGTGGGCAGAAGGAGATGACGATGGTTATCACCCTCGACGCAGAACTGGAGGCTGCCTTGAACGAGGTGGCCCGCCGCCAAGGTGTTGCGCCCGAGGTGTTGGCGCTCAATGCCTTGCGGGAGTGCTTCCTCGGCGCGCCCCCTTTGCTGGAGCCCCAAGACGAGTGGGAACGGCGCTTGAGGAGTGTGGCGACAGACTGTGGCGTATCGCTCTCCAACGAGGCGGTTAGTAGCGAAGGGATCTACGACTAATGGCCTACCTGCCGAGCAGCGGCAGTTCCAGCCGGAAGCAGGCGCCGACGCGCTGCGCGTCGTTGCACAGCGTCAGCGTCCCGCCGAGCAGCCGCGCCCAGCGCTCCGCCAGCGCCAACCCCAAACCGACGCCGCCCGCCGTCACATCGGCGCTGTGGCCGCGGCAGAACGCCCGGAAGATCGAGCGCTGTTCGCGCTTCGGTACGCCGGGACCGCGATCCTCCACCTCGATCACCACGCTCTGACCAGCGAGCAAGGCGCGCACCCAGATGTGGCGGTCCTCCGCATCGTGGCTGTACTTGCAGGCATTGTCGATCAGGTTACCGAGGATCTGCTGCACCAGCTGCACGTCCGTTACCAGAGCCGCCCCATCTCCCGCGCCGCCATCGACCATCAGATCCTTCCCGGCGGAATGGCAGCGTTCTTGCCAGGTCGTGCCCAGCTCCTCCAAGAGCGTCCCCACGGTGGTCTCGGTCTGTACCAGCCGCGGGCGCTGGTTTTCGAGCCGGGAGAAATCGAGGACGTTGCCGACCAGCCGTGTGAGGCGATCCGTCTCGGTATTGAGAGTTTCCAGATATTCCGCCTTCCTTTGCTCGTCTTTGACGAGGCCGCCAGTGAGCATGTCCAGATAGAGCCGCAGCGTCGTCAACGGCGTCCGCAACTCGTGGGTGACGGCGGAAACGAAACGAATGCGTCGCTCAGATAGGTTCAGTAGCGACCAGCCGCCCAGGCCGACCGCCCCGAGCGCGACCAGCGCCGCCGCCCACGCCAGCCCCAGGCCCATGCGCAGCGGCGTCCAGCCGAGGCTCGCCTCCGCGACCGGGGCCAACTCGGGGGCGGGTCCGGGCGGTGGCAGCGGCGGCACCGGGGCCGGTCCCTCGCCGGGGTCGAGTTCCACAGGCAGGGCCGTCATGGTGCGTTCGGGATGGGGCGGCGGATCAGCGCGCAGCGGCAGCACACGGGCGCGGGGGAAGAGATCCGCAACCTCGTCGGCGAGCAGTTTCTGCAAGCGCGGCCAGTCGAGGACAATGCCCTGGCAAACCTCCCTCGGCTCAGGCAATTTGCTCTGGCTGCACTGGTTCAGGGTGACGACGGCCAGACCAACGGGCGCGGCGGCGCCGGGCCAGGCGCTCAGGACCGCCAGTTCCTCGACGAGGCGACTGGTGATGCGCACGCGCCGCGCCACGATGAGCCGATCCTTGCGGCCGTCGGTGAGCAGCCACACCGGCGTCATCGGGCCCAGGCGGACGAGCACCTGATCGCGTAGGCCGACTCGCGGCCGACCCGGTCCGGCCGGGTTCATCAGGTAGGTCACGCTCTGGACCGCGGTGGAGGCGTTGTCGCCGTAGACCCCAAACCTGTCCCTGCCTTCGTTGGCCATTTGCGAACGGACATTCACGCGGCTGGGATAGCCGCCCCCTGGATCTTTCCTTCCCCCGAGAGCGGCCTGTTGCTCCGTGGGCGGACCGAACTGGCTGGCTGGCGGTTGATCCTTGTTCTTGTTCCACGTCGTGCCGTTCGGCCCCCCGGACTGGGCGACGTTCTCCAGAATGGCCTCCTGGGCCGGTGTGGCGAGCTGGACTTCCTGACGGTAGACCTGGCCCAGCAGCGTTTGCGAAGTGGCGGAAAAGGAGAGTTCGTCGAGCAAGTGCCGCCGTGCGTCGGTAACGTTGCTGAAGTTCACACTGTTCTTGGTGAGCTGCCGCTGGTAGGGCTTCGACAGCACCTGCGGCGAGTCCCAGCCGTCCTCGGCGGACGCCTGGAAGTGGAGCAGCATCCAGTCCGGCAACTCGGCATTGAGCAGCGGCGACGGCTCCAGCACAGTCGCCGTGTCGAGGCGATTGCCCTTGGGATCAAGCACAATCGGCGGGGCGAAGACAGCGCTGTAATGGTTGTAGGGGCGCATGTCCTCGCGCGCCAGGATCGGGGCCATGCGGCTGTCGAGCTTCCACAGCGCCAGGCGTAGACGATGCAGGAACTCCTCCTGCGCCTGCGCCTCCTGCTCCGCACGTTGTTGTTGCTGTGCCTGTCGGGTTTGCTCCTGGGCGCGCTGCCAGAGGCGCAGTTTCTCGTCGCGGTCGGCTTGCAGGCGCGCCTCGTGTTGTTCGCGCTCCAGGCGCAGCGCGGCGGTGGTCACCCAGCCAAGCCCGCCGGCGACCAGGCCGCAGATGAGCAGAAAGCCAGCCAGCCCACGCCGTTTGCCGCGCAGCCAGTTTCTCATGAAGCGTTCCCTGAAGCAGCATCGTCGGATACGGGCAGCAGATCCGGGCTGGCCATGTATCCCTGAGCGCGGACGGTGAGGATGGCCTCCGGCGTCTGCTTGCCGGAGGGGTCACGGAGCTTGGTACGCAAGCGGGCGATGTGCATGTCGATAGTGCGCGTCTCGATGCGCTGCGGCGAGATGCCCCAGAGGCGGCTGAGCAGTTCCTCGCGCGAGACGGCACGCTGTTGATGGGCGACGAGGAAGCTCAGCAGGGCGCTCTCAGTCTCGGACAGTTCGCCGCGCACGTGTTCCGACCAGCGCACCTCGCGGCGCTCGAAGTCGATCAGGGCGTGGCCGAGACGGGCGGCGCGAACGTCCGGCGGCCGGCCCAGCGAGCGGCGCAGCACCGCCTCGACGCGGGCGAGCAGCTCGCGTGCGGAGAACGGTTTGACGACGTAATCATCAGCCCCCATCTTGAGACCGCGGACGCGGTCGTCCTCGGTGCCGCGGGCGGTGAGGATGATGATGGGCAGCGTCGGCCGGACCTTGCGCACCTCGGCGAGGACTTCGAGACCGTCGCGCCGCGGCAGCAGCAAATCGAGCAAGACGAGATCGACGCCAAGGCGGATGGCCTCGTCCTGCCCGCGTGCTCCATCGGCGGCCTCGACCACGTCATAGCCGGAGGCACGCAGCGCGTCGCCGATACCGCGACGGATGGCCGCCTCATCCTCGACAACCACAATGCGACCCGGAGGCATGGTCTGCTCCTTGTTCGGCCGCTTGCGGGTTAGCGGTGGCCCGAAACCACTGCTAACCCGCAAGCGGGTATGCGGTCAATCGGGAATTTTGATGCCGCGCGTCGCTGCCTGGAGGCGCAGCGTCTCGCGGAGGGCCGCATCGAACACCTGGGTGGTCTGACCTTGCTGGCGCTTCAGTTCCTTCTGAATGTGTGCGTTGCGCTGGACCGTCAGCTCGTCGATTTGCTTCTGCAGGGACTCGCGCTTCGCCGCCATCTCCTTGACGTGGGCGACGCGCTGCTCCGGCGTCAGCTTGCGCAGCGCCTCGGAGAGTTCCGCCTCGGGAACCTTGGTAACGTCAAACTTCGGATCGTGCTTGATGCGATCAACGAGATCCCAATCGTCGCAACGATACAGAGCACTGTTCTTGGTGACGATGCGCGACGCGGCGACGTAGGCGCCTCCCTTGGCGGCATTGGCGTCCTGGGCGAGCTGGTTTTGCGCCTTCGACTCGCCCTTCTTACCGTAGGTGACGTAGGTGCCGTTCATCTGGGCGCCCAACTCGACGAGTTTCTTGTCCATCGGCGTCGCGACAACCGGGACGGCGCCGCGGTTCTGGTCGATGCTGGCGAAGCGGCCGCCGGTCAGCTTGGTGAACTCGATCCAGTCCCTGGCGTCGCGGTGCTGCGCCGGGCCGCAGAAAATCGGGTTGATGATGATGTTTTTCGCCTTCGCCTTGTCGGCGGCTTCCTTGAGACTGACGACCTTGTCCTGCGAGGCGGGCTCGTTACCACAGACAAAAATGATCTTGAGAGCGTCCTTGTCCTGTGACCAGGGTTGTTGCTCGACCGCGTCGCGGCAGACGCGCGTCACGTATTCGAGGCCGCCGCCGATCTTGAGAGCGAACAGTTTCTGGTAGAGGGCGTCGAGGTCGGTCGTCAGGTCGAGTTCGCGGCGGACCCAGCCGAGGTCGGCGGAGTAGCCGTTCTTGGCGGTGCCGCCGTAACTGTAGAGGGCGACACGCAGGTTCGGCGCCGGCTGGATCCGAGCCAGTTCATTGACGATGTCCCAGAGCTTGGCGCGTGCGCTGTCAACCAGCCCGTTCATGCTGCCGGAGATATCGAGGCAGATGCACAGGTCGATGTTCTTGGCGGCCGGCTTGGGATCCTGGGCGGCGGCGCGCGGTTGGCCGGAGCCGACGGCACCGACCAGCAGCGCCGCAAGGGCGATTTTTGCGAGGTACTTCATGGCGAACTCCTGTCAACAGGGACAGAACAAACAGAGTGCCAGACAAAATCATGGAGCACAAAATCATGAAGACCAAGAAAGAGAAGAGGAAAGCACCTCCTTCCTCCTTCTCAATTGTCTTATGATTTTGTGCTTCATGATTTTGTCTCTCTTGGGGTCTTCCTACCGGCGCGGGGCGGGCGCCAGGATGACGTCAAAAGTGCCGGTGCGGTACGCCTGACCGCCGGCGGTCTTTTGCTCGCGCAGATCGATGATCAGCGACTCGCGAATCCAGGCATCGGTCTTGTTGTGCGGGTCGCCGCGGAAGTACAGCTGCGTGACGAGCTGCTGGTAGCCGGTGTGGCGCACCATGTAATGAATGTGCGCCGGCCGCCACGTCTTCGGGCCGATCTGGTAAGCGCCGGGGTGGATCGTCTCGTACTCGTAATAACCATTCTCGTCGGTGATCAGGCGGGCGCGATTGAGGAAAACATTGCGCGCCGGGGGTCTTTTCGGATCGTCATTGTCGTAACGACCGGTAGCGTTCGCCTGCCAGATGTCGAGGATGGTGTTGGGGAGCGGTTTGCGGGTATCGCTGCCCCAGACACGGCCGCTGACGAGCAGGACCGTGCCAGGTTCCAGCGGCGGCGTGATCTTGGCGCGGTAGGGGGCGCCTTCGCGGTAGAACGGGCCGAGGATGTTGTCTTCAGTTGGCCGGAAGTTGGCCGGCTGGTTGCCGCCCGCCGGCTTCTGCCGGCGTGTCTGCTCTCGCAGGTAAGCGCCGTAGGTGCCGAGGTCGCCGCTGGCCTCGGTCGGCAAGACATCGGCGGCGAGGACCAGCCCGGAGGCCCCGACCACGGTCAGGCCCTGCGTCAGAAACGAGCGCCGGGAAGTTGTCATGCTCTCCCTTTCTGTGCGGAAGAAAAGTTGGCCACCCATTGGAAGAGACGCCGCCGACCCTGGGAAAGATTGTCTGGCTGCACGGCGGGGGCGATCTTCGCCACTATTCTAACCGGAGATGAGATGGCGGTCTGTAACGGAATGGTAACGATGGACCGGGTCGAAGAGCGGCGTGCCGGAATGGCATTCGAGGCCGTCAGGATTGGTCCGGCTCGTACTCCGGAAACAGCGGCAGCACGCGCTGACGAGTGACGTTGTGGAGGCGAAAGGTGACCGGCGCGTAGACGAAATCATCCCACAGGGTGACGTAGAGGCGACGCAAGCGTTCGGCGCGGGCGTCGCCCCGTTCTTCGAGCAAGTCGCAGAGAATCGGGACGGCGTCCAGATCGCCCGCGGCGATCGCGGCCAGCAGGCCCTCAATGTCGGCGTCTTTCACGATTGGTCCTGACGGCAAGAAGGAGGGGCATCAGGGCGTCGGCGGCGACTCCAGTGGCGCCTTGAGAGGGCCCGGAACCTGGTCCCAGGCCGTCTGGTACGTCGCCTCCAGCGGACAGGGCACGTAGCGATCCGTCGTGAGAAAGATCGGCATGTCGGGCAACGGATCACCGACTGCAACCGGCTCGACGTAGGCAACGATCTCCGTGCCGGCGGCGTAGGCTGCCACGGTCAGCGGCTTGTCGGCCGGCAGCGTGAACGGCTCCTCGTGCAGCCGGTCCCAGATGACTTTGTGGATACCCTGCGGATCGCGGCGGCCAGGAGGAAACAGGTCCACGATGAGCAAGTGTACCCCGGCATGAAGGAACTCGACCGCCTTGCGCGCGAAAGCGCGGATCGCATGGCGGCTGTCCTTGTTGCCAGGCGAGACGATCTCGACAATCGCCACCACATCGCCGTCGGGGTGGCGGATGGTGACGCGGTTCGCCTTGCGCGCGTAGTTTGCAGCCTCGGTGCTGGTCACAAACCGGGCCTTTGGCGGCTGGGCCGCGACGGCCACCCCTCCCGACGGGGGGGAGGCGGGGGGCGTAGTCAGTTCGAGGGTGATGACGTCCGCCTCCGGACCACCTGCCTTTTGCTCGACCATGGCGAAGTAACCGGGGGGCAGCCGGTTGGCGTTGAGCGCGTTGGAAATCGCGATCGTCCAGCGCTGATGGAAATCGTGAAAGCGGTTGGAACGGACGCGGGTCCAGTCGTGAATTGGCATGGCAATTCCTCCGCAGTACTGAGTAGCCCTTCCGGGATTGTACCGTCAACCGATCACTTCTTCCGGGCGTCTTGGCGTCCCTGCGATTACCCCCGCACACGCGCCTACCGGCGACGGTTCCGGGTTTGCACTGGTTTCTTTCAGAGGCTATGCTTTCCTGAAGCGGGCAATGATGAGAACCGCTCGCCGGCAAGGAACCCTGTCCCGATAGCGAGGCGGCCACCTTCTCTTCCTGTGGAGACATCATGAGGACAACAAGTAGCTCCCAAGGGGCGCCCGATCACGTCAAGCCGAGAATGCTCTACCGCGAACTCACGGAAAGTGACTTCGCCATCATCCCCGCTGGCGAGTATCCTTTAGGCTTCATCTACCGGGCGGTCCAGGCCAGGTTCCCCGACCTCTGCGACGACTCCTACCTGTGCTCGGCGAATTGCGCGCCCGCTGGGCACACGACACAGCCCGAATGGATGCACGCGGTTCGCCGGGCGCTTGCCCATTACCAGGGGAGCCGCCGAATCTCCATCCCCCGCCGCGGTTGGCGGAACTTCGGCGAGGCCACCTCGTAAGAAGGACCGACCTCCGGCCAACTCATTTCCGCAGGCAAAGACGGCCCTTGACGCCGTCGAGATCCAGATCCCAAACGCTCGCGAGACGGACTTCCACCCCAGCCCCCAAACGATTGAGGAGTGCGGTAAATTCCTCTTCCTCTTCAACGAAATACCAGTCCGATGATGTCCCCATGCGAGGAAAGCGCACCTCGACCAGCACCGGCGCATTCTCGAACAGCCCGGACAAGGCGGCTCTGGCTTCCGTGGTTTCCGGGGACAATATCTTGCTCATCGTCTATGCCTCCGTCTCAAGGAGTTGTGCGAGTTCTGCGAGTTTCGCACTAAAATGCTCGTTGAAGTAGTTGTGAATCGAAACGCCCCGCAAGCACAGCCACAACCGCCGGAAGAAGCCGAGCCGTGCCTCGTAGTGGATGGCATTCACTTCGGGGCTCGAGGTTCCTCCTTCTGTCGGGGTCAGGACCAATCCCAGGGCACGGAGCGCGCTCGCAGGGAGCAACGCCGCCGCGAGTTCTCCCTGTTTTCCCGCTGCCCGAACGGCCTCAATGATCGCCGCTTGATCAGGCTTTGCCACAGACGCAAAAAGGGACAAACCCTTCTCTTTGGGCCGGCGCCTGAATTCGGCAGCCACCAATCGACTCTTCCGGAGCGCAACCACCCGGAGGAGAACCTTGGCATCCATGAGTCTCTCTGGACCTTCTGTCTCTCCCATCGCCTCCTTCCTATTTTGAACAGTGTTCCTTCTCCGCGTCAACCCACCTCTCGAATGTGACTGGCATTCCCCCTGAACCGACGAGCGCATGGGTTCGCAGGGTTGGCCTACATGGAGCCCGTGTCGTGGACAAGTTTATGATCCATCTCCGCCTGATGACGGTCGCCGATCTGCCGCTCGGGATGAGACTCAAAGCGCAGGCCGGTTGGAACCAGGTCGAAGCCGACTGGCTGCGCTTCCTCGATCTCGAACCCGAAGGCGCCTTCGTCGCGGAACTCGATGGGAGCCCCGTCGGAACGCTGGTCGTCTGCATCTTCGGCCCCGTTGCCTGGATCGCGATGGTACTGGTCGATACGGCGGTGCGGCGGCGCGGCCTCGGCCGTGCCCTGATGGAGCATGCCCTGGCGCTTCTCGATGCGCGCGGCGTGCCGACGGTGCGCCTCGATGCCACGCCGCTGGGCCAGCCGCTTTACGAACAACTCGGCTTCGTCCCCGAGTACGTCCTCACGCGCTTCGAGGGCGCCGCGCCACGGGTGGAGGCGACATTTCAGAAGGTGCAACCGGCGCGGGCCACACATCTCGACGAGATCCTCAGCCTTGATCGGAGCGTCACCGGGACGGATCGGAGCAAGATGCTGCGGTGTCTGTTCGCGGAGCAGCCGGACGCGGCCCGCGTGGTCGAACACAACGGCGCTGTCACGGGATACTTGATGGCCCGCCCCGGGGCGCGGGCACTCTTCGTCGGCCCCTGTATCGCCCAGGCGGAGGCCGGGCCGCTCCTGTTCGCCGACGCCTGGCAGCGCTACGCCGGACAGCCGATCTTCCTGGACATTCCGAACGGCAACACCGCCGCTTTCGCCCTGGCACAGTCGGCGGGGCTGACGCCGCAGCGGCCCTTGACGCGGATGGTTCGCGGCGTTCGCATCGAGGAGCGCGTCGCCGATCTCTGGGCCAGTTCCGGCCCCGAGAAGGGTTGACCGGACGCTACCCCACGAACCCCGACCATTGGACACGCCTTTGGTGGTGACCTATGGTTGAGCAGACGACGAGCCCTGTACCGCTCTCTTTCCGTCTCAAGCTGGCGGTATGGGTGCGCCTCGACGAACCGACACCGAACCCCTCGACGGGTGAAGGAAGGGGCAGCTTGTGAATTCCGATGCACCGACGCAACCACTCAACCACGGACGCACTCTCCTGAAAACGACCGATCGGCTCCGTCCTCCCGCGGTCCTCGTGCCGCGCGATGCTGGCCAGGACATGACCGCACAGGGCGACACGCCCTGCATCTTGACCGGCGGACGTGCCGGAGAGGGAGGAGCGACCACAAGTCTCGCTCCTGCCCCGGTCCTCACTGAGGGCCTGACCGATCACAAATTCCTCCTGTGCCTGGAGCGGAATGCCCTGGGCGAACTGTGGAAAGTGCGCACGCCAGCTGGCCGCATGCGCCTGGCTCACCTGCTGCAGCGCAGCGCCGCCACCGCGGACGACAACTGGGTGCGCCCGTTGACCATCCTGTCGCACCCGGCCCTGCCGCCTCTCGAATACTATCGCACCCCGTCCGGTCAGATGGTCTTCATGACCGACGCCCCTGACAAGACCTTCGCCGAATGGTTCGCCACTTGCCGGAGAGAAGGTCGGCATGGGATCCCGCGTGAGGATTTGCTGCTGCAGCTGCGCACGCTGGCTGAGGCGCTCGACCAGCTGTCGCGGGAGCATCGCCTGCAGCACCTTGGTCTGCACCCCGGTTGTCTCTCCCTCAAGGGCGGTCAGGCCCTACTCGGCGGCCTCGGCCTGGTTCAGCTGCTCGGGCCGGCCTCCGGCGAGCGGCTCGGGGCCCTCAATCCGCACTATTGCGCTCCGGAATTGTTTGCCGATCGGCCCAGTCCGCGCTCCGACCAATACAGCTTGGCGCTGATCTACGCCGAACTGGTCAGCGGCGTTCATCCGCTTGGCGGGGGGCCAGGCGCTCTCCGCCCCAACGGCGCGAAACGGCAGGGCAACCCGGAACTCAGCCTGCTTGCCACCGCCGACCGCAAGGTCATCGCCCGCGCTCTCGACCCCGATCCGCGGTTGCGCTTCTCGTCGTGCCGCGCCCTCGTCCGCGCCCTGGAGGTGATGTCGCCGCCGGAGGATGCGGCCCTGACGCAACCACCCGAGAAGTTATCGCCCCTGCTCGTCGCCACCGGCATCGTGCCGGTGAGTGAGGGCGTGGCGTCGCTGGATGGGTTCATCCGGCAGCTCCTGGCGCTGGCGACGGACTCGGTCGCCATGCAGGAGTATCACACGATCTGCTACCGCCTGGAGCCGGGCGAGAACCTCCGCCATCACTGCGCCGTGAGCCTGTTCCCAGGGGCGGCGGTCCTCAAACTGGAGAGCTTCCGGCAGGAGTGGAACGCGGAGACCGTCTTGCAAGATCGGGAAATGTTCATTTTCTCGGTCCAGACGGCGCCGGGTTTCTGGCAGCGGCTTGTCGGCAAACAGGTGGGGCTGGAGATTCAGGTCCGGCTGACGCCGCCAGCACGGGTGGGAACGAAGCTGTCGGACGTGGCGGTGGTGATTCGGCCGTTTGGCTGCGGCCGGGCGCAGGCGGTGCAGCTGCTGGCGGAAATGGGGCCGGTCCTGCTCGAAAGTCTGCGTGCTCACTTGCAGGCGTGTTCGGAACAGCGGGCCCAGGAGCGGCTGGTGTGGAACCAACCGCTGCGGGTCATTCCTGTCATCACCGGCCTGAAGACTGCGGAACCCATCGAGTGCATGGGCAAGGACATCTCGGCGCGGGGCATCGGCTTTTTCCTCCCGAAGCCGCTCGCGGCCACGCATGTTTACGTCAACCATCCGAGCTTGCCTGAGTTGGCCTCGCTGGCGGCGCTGGCCAAGGTGGTGCGCGGGCAGCGCGGCCGCGATGGTTGGTATGAGGTCGGCGCTCAGTTTGCCCCGGAACACCCGGAGCGCTGAGAGGCGTTTTCAAACCCCTCCCCCCAAACCCCCTCCCCGCAGCGGAGAGGGGGAGCAAAGCCAGACATCTTTGCTTCTCCCCCTCTCCGCTGCGGGGAGGGGGTTGGGGGGAGGGGTTCGCCGAAGTCAGAAGGCAACCCACTCGCGCGCCCGCAACCATTCCTCAGGAATCGCTTTCGGCCCGTTCGCCAGCGCCAGGATCCCCCCAACGATGGCGCAATTGGTGTCGATGTCGCCCGCGCCAGACACGGTCGCCCACAAGGCCGTCTCATAGTCGTTCAGGGAGCGGGCAGCGCACCAGAGGGCGAAGGGCACCGTGTCCGGCGCGGTCACGCGGCTGCCGTTGCCCAACACCTCGACCGCCGTTCGCACTTCCGTCGCAAACGGCACAGTCAGCGCCTTGAGCAGCCCTGACCGGGTGTCGCCGGGCGGAGTGAACCGTGCCGCGGTCGCCAACAACTCCTTCCCCGAGCGCCCGGGCGACTCGTGCGTCTGCCACGCCCACGCGGCGGCCACGGCGATCGCGATCGCGCCCGCCTGTCCTTCGCGATGGCCGTGCGTCACTTCCGCTGAGGCCCGAGCATCCGCGACGACGGCGGCCATGTCGTCCGCGAAGTAGGCGCCGACCGGCGCCACACGCATTGCGCCGCCGTTGCCCATCGACCCCTCGCCGTCGAACGCTTCCGCCGACGCCTGCCGCCAGGAGACCCCACGCGCAATGTCGCTCAGGATCAGGTGCGCCGTAGCGCCATACCCGCGGCGCGGGTTCCCCGCGTAGCGCCTCGCAAAACCCTGCGCCAGCGCTTCCTGATCGATCCGACCGAACTCATCCAGCACCCCAGCAATGGCGAGCGCCATGACGGTGTCGTCGGTGTATTTCCAGGGCGCCTGGGGCAGTGCCCGCTGCTCAACGGCGCGGATCAGCGGAGCGGAGCACGAGAAAAAGCGTTCACCGAAGGCGTCTCCGACCGACAGGCCGTCGAGCGCCAGGCGCACGCGCTCCATGCGGGCGGCGTGATCGGCGGGCAGGATCGTGGGGCTCATCAAAAATCCTCCGAGCAGTGGCAGACAGGCTCTGACCCAGTATCAGCGATGTTTCCAGTTATGGCGCGTGACGGTGCGCAGCCAGGCGGGATCGAGGTAGGCGAAGTCGCCGGAGCCGCCGTCCCATGTCAGCACGCCGACCGACCCCTCCTCAGCGCGGGAGTCTAGCTCCAGGTGACTGAGGTGGTAGACGCGCGTGCCGCCGAAATCCCCCTCGACCCGATTGCCGGTGCGGTGGTAGTGGCCGAAGAAGGCGAACGCCGGCCGGGCGCAGCGGATGACCGACCTGATCGCCTCGCTGCCGCTGTCGGCGAGGATGGCGTCGCGCGGCGACTCGTGCGCCAGCAGCACGTCATAGTTGGCGCCACTCAGCGCCGATGTCCCGCGGTGGCTGATGCGGGCGCGCGGCGGGATTCGCCTGCGGGCGCGTGGGGCGCGATCGTCGATGCCCCACAGCGCTCCGACGCGCAGCCCGCCCGGCAGTTCGGCGACGTGGCCGTCGCGGATGCAGCGCAGCTTGCCGTAGGCATCGACCACGAAGCTGTCCGCCACCCGGCCCGCGCGGCGCTCCGTCGCCTTCAACCACTCGTAATCTTCGTGATTGCCGGCGGTGAACCACAGCGCCTCGGGGCAAAGCTCGCCGGCGAAGATGGCAGTAGCCTCCGCGCTGGGCTGTGCGACGAGCCGCATGCCGCCTTCGAGTCCGTCCTTTCCGGTGTGGCGCTTCGCGGCCTTCTCGAAGCGGCTGTCGTCGAGATCGCCGACCTGCAACAGACCGGCGAGGGCGACACCGTGCTCGCGCGACCACGCCTGTGCCAGCCTGAACGCGGGCAGGACGCGGCCGTGCAGGTCGCCGAAGACGAGATAGGTTGCGGGGCACATCGCCGGACTCCCTGGTTGAATGACACTCTCAAGGAGTCGGGAGAAGACGGCAAGGTTCGGAGCGGCGGAACAAGCGGACGACTTTCCCTTGATTCGCGAGCCTTCCCCGTCTACCATAAATCGAACTGACTGGTCAGTCCGCTCCCCAACTGAGGCCGTTCCTTCGTGAAACCAACCCCCGCCAAGAAACCGCGCCGGCCCGTCGATGAAGCGCTCTGGGCCAGTCGCTGCGAGCAAATCCTGGACGCGGCGGCCGCGCTGTTCGCCCGTTACGGTTACGCCGACACCGATACGCAATTGCTCGCGGAAAAGCTCGGTGTCGGCAAGGGCACGCTCTACCGCTACTTCCCCAGCAAGCGCGCCCTCTTCCTGGCGGCAGCTGACCGCGTCATGCGCCGGCTGCACGACTGCATCGAGGAGAGCATCAAGGACGTCACGGACCCACTCGACCAGGTTGCGGAGGCCATTCGCACTTATCTGGCCTTTTTTGCGGAACATCCCGATTTTGTCGAATTGCTCATGCAGGAGCGGGCGCAGTTCAAGGATCGCAAGGAATCGACCTACTTCCAGCACCGGGCGGCCAACATCGAACGCTGGCGCGCCTTGTGGCGCACGCTCATTACCCAGGGTCGAGTCCGCGACATGCCGGTCGAGCGCATCACGGACGTGCTGGGCGGTCTGGTCTACGGTACGATGTTCACCAACTACTTTACCGGACCGCGGAAGTCCGTGAAGGACCAGGCCCAGGACATTCTCGACGTTGTCTTCCACGGCATCTTGACCGACGCGGGACGCCAAGGTGGCCGGAAAGCCCACGGGCCGCGGCCCCTGGACTAGTGAAGGAGAAACCTGTGCAGACATCTATCCGTCGTGCGTGGCTGCTCATATTCCTCCCAGCTTGCTCTCTCGCCGGTTGCGGCCAAGGTCACGGTCCAGGCGGACCGCCGCCGCAGCAAGCTCCGGAGGTCGCGGTGAGCGCGCCGGTGTGCAAGAAGGTCACCGATTACGAGGACTTCCCGGGCCGCATCGAGGCGACCAACGCCGTCGAGATCCGGGCGCGCGCCACCGGCTACCTCATGAAAGTGCATTTCCAGGAAGGGACCGAGGTCAAGCAAGGCGATCTGTTATTTGAGATCGACGATCGGCCTTATCAGGCGGAACTGCTCTACGCCGAGGGAAGCGTCTTGCAAAACGAGGGCCGTCTGCAGCGGTTGGAACTCGATCTGCGGCGCGCGGGCGACCTCCGCCGGCGCAATGCGATCAGCCAGGAAGACTTCGACAAGATCGTCGGCGATCACAAGGAGA
>WNGB01009387.1_pt1 | contig 14127 bp, 13 predicted proteins | sample 5400681 | NCBI WGS metagenome assembly WNGB01 (sample SAMN13153367, study PRJNA577476) | soil metagenome | isolation source: 115 cm soil or saprolite under grassland replicate 2 | place: USA:California | collected 2016-06-15 | reverse complement strand
CGGCATCTCCCAGATGTGGTGGATGCCGTCCTGGCAGGCCCGCTACGTGCGCGCGCACACCAGCGGGGCCCGCTGCGGTGCGCCCCGGGGGACAGGCTGCCGCGAGGTCCCCGACGTCTCGGCCCTCGCCGCGATCGGCACCCGGGGTGCCCGCGGGTACGTCATCTACGGCACCGCCGGGGCCTTCAGGCGCAAGGGCTGGCTGACCGTCGGGGGCACCAGCCTGGCCACGCCGCTGTGGGCAGCGCTGACCGCCCTGGCCGACGAGCAGATCACCACGCACCGCCTCGGCCTGCTGAGCCCGAGCCTGTACCGCATCGCGCGGCAGGATCCGCGGGCGTTCACCGATGTCAGGACGGGTAACAACGATTACCTGGCCGCCTACGGCCGCCATTCCCATCACGCATGCCGGTCCGGCGGCCGGCGCAGGCAGCCGTGCTACCCCGCCAGCCGCGGCTACGACATGGCCACCGGGCTCGGCTCGCCCCGGGCCGGTTACCTGGTCACCGCCCTGCTCCGGGAGCGGGCAGGCCGGCCTGGGTCCCGCAGGCCCTAGTCCCGGGAGGGCCGTTCTCAAACACGCCCGTTTGACCGTGCTGGCCCCCGCCGGGCACGATCATCGCCGTGGCCGCGGAGCGTCGGAGGGGAGCTGATCGGGCGTGAGCATTCTCGGTACCCGGGTCTTGCGGACGGAGGACCCCGGGTTCCTGACCACCGGCGGCGTCTACACCGACGACGTGGTGGACGAGCGCCTGGCCGGCGCGTGTCATGTGTTTTTCCTCAGGTCACCGATCGCGCACGCGAGGATCAGGTCGGTGGATGCCAGCGCGGCCCGGGAGGCACCCGGCGTGATCGCCGTGTTCACCGGGGCCGACCTGGCTGACCTGCCCCCGCTCGCCCCGCCCATCCCGGACCTGGTCGACGGCCGGATGACCCAGCCACTGCTGGCCCGGGACGTGGTGCGCTACGTCGGCGAGCCGGTCGCCATCGTCGTCACCGAGGACCGGTACCAGGGCGAGGATGCGGCCGAGCTGGTAAGCGCCGACTACGACCCGCTCCCCGCCGTGGTGGACCTGGCCGGGGCCGCCGACGACCCGCCCAGCCTCCTGTTCCCCGAGACCGGGACGAACGTGACCGCCACGTTCGGGGACGCGGCCGCACTCCGGGCCGACCTGTTCGACGGCTGTGAGGTGGTGGTCAGCCGGACCATCATCAACCAGCGGGTGGCGCCCGCGCCGATGGAGACCCGGGCCGCCGCGGCCGCATGGGGCGACGACGGGCGGCTCACCGCCTGGATCCCGAACCAGGGTGCGCAGGGCACCCGTGGCGCCCTGGCCACGATGCTCGCGATCGACCCGGCCAGCGTGCGGATCATCACCCCGGACGTCGGCGGCGCGTTCGGCGCCAAGTTCGGCGCAGACCCGGAACACGCGGTGGTCTGCTGGGCCGCCCGGCAGCTGGGACGGCCCGCGCGGTGGGCCGAGACCCGGAACGAGAACATGATCGCGATGACGCACGGCCGGGCGCAGCGCCAGACGATCACCATCGGCGGCAGCCGGGACGGTACGGTGACCGCGTACCGGCTGGAGATCCTGCAGGATTCCGGGGCCTACCCGAGGTTCGGCGCGTTACTGCCCGCCCTCACCATCCTGATGGCCCCCGGGCCGTACGCGATCAGCCGGGCTGAGGCCGTGGCGCGGTCGGTGGTCACCACCACCACCCCGGTCGGGGCGTATCGGGGGGCCGGCCGGCCCGAGGCCACCGCGGCGGTGGAGCGGGCCATCGACCTGTTCGCCGCCGAGATCGGCCTGGACCCGTCCGAGGTGCGCCGCAAGAACCTCCTGCCCAAATTCACCGAGCCGCACCGGACCGCGTTCGGGGCCCTCTACGACACCGGCGATTACGTGGCCGCGCTGGACGCGGCCCTGGACGCGGCCGGTTACGCCTCCCTGCGGGAGGAGCAGGCCAGGCGCCGCGCCGCCGGTGACGTCGTCCAGCTCGGCATCGGCCTGGCCAGCTACGTGGAGATCACCGGCGCAGGAGCCGAGTCGGGTGCCCCCCGGGAGAACGCCAGCGTCGAGGTCCACTCCGACGGCAGCGCGACGATACTCACCGGGACCTCCCCGCATGGGCAGGGCCACGCCACCGTGTGGGCGATGCTGGCCAGCGGGGAACTGGGTATCCCGGTCGACCGGATCACGGTGAAGTGGGGGGATACCGACCTCGTCCCGGAAGGGGGCGGGACCGGCGGCTCACGCAGCGCGCAGCAGGGCGGGGTGGCGGTGCAGCAGGCCTCGCGGGAACTGCTCGACGTGGCCCGGGAGCGGGCCGCCGCGATGCTCGAGGCCAACCCCGCTGACCTGATCTTCGAGCCGGAGCGCAGCGCGTTCGAGGTGGCGGGTGACCCGGAGGCGGCGGTACCGCTGGCCAAGCTGGCCGCCGAGGAGCGGCTGGTGGTGCGCACCGTGTTCATCGCCCCGGGCGCGACCTTCCCGTTCGGGGCTCACGTGGCTGTCGTGGACGTGGACACCGAGACCGGCAAGGTGGTGCTGCGCCGGGTGGTGACCGTGGACGACGCGGGCACGGTGATCAACCCGCTGCTTGCCGAGGGCCAGCGGCACGGCGGCATCGCACAGGGCGCCGCGCAGGCGTTCCTCGAGGAGGTCATCTACGACGCGGACGGCAATCCCCTGACCGCGAGCTTCGCCGACTACGCGTTCCTGTCCGCCACCGAGGTGCCGAGTTTCGAGCTCGCCGACATGGCCACGCCGACCAGCTACAACCCGCTGGGGGTCAAGGGGATCGGGGAGGCCGGCACGATCGGCGCCACGCCCGCCGTGCAGAACGCGATCGTCGACGCGGTGGCGCACCTCGGCGTCCGGCATATCGACCTGCCCGCCACCCCGCAACGGGTCTGGCAGGCCCTCGGAGAAGCCACGGCCGGGAAGGACGCGTAGATGCAGATCGAGCTCACGGTCAACGGGGCGGCGCGCTCCGACGGGCCTGTACCGGTCCGGGCGGCAGCGGCCGAGCAGGCCCTCGCCGGGGGAGCCAGCGTCGCGGACGCGGCCGCGCTGGCCGCCGAGGGTACCGACCCGGCGGTGGCCCCTGCGGGCCACGATGTGCCGCACGCCATGGCGGTGGCGGGAACATCCCGAAACGCCCCGGTGTCGTACTAGATGTGAGTGCGCACACCGAAACCCGCGGCGATGCCCGCCCGGCCCACCTGGTCCTCGTCGAGCAGTCCGGCGCGAAGCACGAGATTCCTCAGCCCTCTCCCGGTGAGGGGATGGCGGAGGCTGAGCACGTGATGCACGACCCCGGCCTGCACCTGCGGGAAGTGAAGGTCGTCACCGAGCACAAGGCCATCGCCCGCTGGAAGGCCTCGGAGCTCGGCTGGCGCCGGGTGGCCTGAGCCCCCGGCTGCAGCGGGCCCATCGGGAGCGGGGCCAGCCCGCCCCCGGGGGTGTGTGATGATGAAACCAGGGCCGTGGGCATTCCGAACGCCGGCACTCACGCCGGCGCCGTCCGCGGGCCCGCTAAACCCGGCACACCGGTGCCAGGGATGGGACGGCCGATATGTTCGGCTTCAAGATCATCCGCCAGTACGAGCAAGGGGTCGTGTTCCGCTGGGGCCGGGCGCTGCCCGGCGTGCGCCAGCCCGGCCTGATCTGGATCAACCCGTTTACCTCCCGGCTCACCAAGGTCAACATGCAGATCGCCGTGGCCGCGGTGCCTGCCCAGGAGACCATCACCCGGGACAACGTCACGCTGAAGGTGGACGCGGTCGTCTACTACCGGGTCGTCGACCCGTTCAAGGCCATCATCAACGTGCAGAACTACCACTACGCGGTCTCCCAGGTCGCCCAGACCTCGCTGCGGTCGGTCACCGGGCGCAGCAACATGGACCAGTTGCTGTCCGAGCGGGAGGCCGTCAACGCCGAGCTCAAGGACGTCATCGACGCCCCCACCGAAGGCCCGTGGGGCATCCGCGTGGAGCGCGTCGAGGTCAAGGACATCTCCCTGCCCGAGTCCATGAAGCGCTCGATGTCGCGGCAGGCTGAAGCCGAGCGTGAGCGCCGGGCGCGGATCATCGCCGCCGACGGCGAGTACCAGGCCTCCAAGAAGCTCGCCCAGGCCGCTACGGTCATGGCGGCCGACCCGGCCGCCTTGCAGCTACGGCTGCTGCAGACCGTGGTCGAGGTCGCGGCGGAGAAGAACAGCACCCTCGTCATGCCGTTCCCGGTGGAACTGCTCCGCTTCTTCGACCGGGCCTCCGTGGGGATCAGCCTGGGGGAGGCGTCCGGTGACGGCGACGATGCCGCCGGGGCCCCGGTCCCGCCCGCGCTGCCCGCTGCCGGGCCGGGAACCCAGGCCGCCGGCGCGGCCGAGGTCACCGCCACAACCCGGGCCGCACCCCTGAACGGCTCCCCGAAGGGTGCCCCTGCGGGCTGATACGGCCCGCTCAGGCGCGCGGCCCCAGGCGGTAGACGAGCGCGCCGCCGGCCCGGTAGCCGAACTGGAAGCCGGCCGCCCGGAGATAGTTGAGGATCTCGGGAGTGGCGGACCAGACGATCGCCCAGCCGACGTGCATACGGCGCGCGTCGAGCCGGGCCGCCGCGAGCCACGCCGGGTGCGCCCGGCTGGCCCGCAGCTCGTGGTAGACGACGCCGGGCTCTCGCTGGGCGTCGAGCAGATCACCGTAGAACGGGTGCCGCTTGACCGCGGCCAGGATGGACTCCGGCAGGCGGGAAATGTAGGCCACGGCGCGGGGATGACCGTCGGCCGTGGCCTGTACCTCGGCCTCGGGGTCGAAAGCCGCTCCCTCGTCCGGGAGCGGCACGGCGCCGCGCACGCCGAGCGGGACATCGACGACGATCGAGCCGGAGTGATCAGCGGCGATCGGGCGGTCCAGGGCCGGGAGGGCCGCCGGGATGGTGGCGGTGACCTGCGGGCTGGCGGCCGCGCCGGCACTGCCGGCCTCCAGGACGCCGAGGGCGAGCGCGACTGCGAGGACCGGCCGCGCGTGATACCGCAGCCAGTTCACCGCCGCGGCGGCCAGCAGCGCGGCGGCCACCAGCCCCAGTTCGGTGATCCGGTCCGCCTCGCGGAACGAGGACAGCAGGGAGATCCGCACCATCCAGGTGTACGGCATGATCATCGACAGGCGCTCGCCGTGCCATACCTGGGCCAGCGGCACGTAGCGGTGGTTGCCGATGAGGATCCCGGTGCCCAGGGCCAGCCAGGTGGCGCCCAGCCAGAACAGCCCCAGCAGCCGCGCGCTGCGCCGCCGCCAGCAGACGACCAGGCCGAACAGGGCCAGGGTGGTCAGTACCACGCCGTAGGCCGTGAACGTGGCGCTGTGCGGGCCTGAGCGGTAGTAGTACGCGGCCAGGCTCTTCAGCCCGAACGCGCCGACCCGGGGTGAGGGGGCGAATATCTGCTGCAGCGCCGCCCCGGAGCTGCGGTAGTCCGCCGCGAGAGCGCCCTGCGGCACTGACGCGTCGCCGGCCAGGGCCTGCTGGGCCGTGGCGGTGAGCTGCGGGCTGGCGATCACGGCCGTGACCGCGGCGGCCAGGCCGGCCAGGCGCAGCTTGGTCCAGGCCCGCTCCCCGCCGGGGGCCGCGGTGCGGGCCAGCCAGGGCAGCAGCGCCGCGATCACCACGATCCCGGTCATGATCGACGATTCCAGGTCCGTCAGCAGCGCGGTCCCGAGCACCACGCCCAGGATGACCGCCTGCCGCCAGCCCGGCCGCCGCCCCAGCCGCACCGCTGCCTCCAGCGCCAGGGGCAGGTAGATCGCGCCCAGCGCCAGCTGGATCTCGAACCAGGCGTTCCACGTCATCATCGTGGACAGGCCGTAGAACGCGCCGCCCGCGATCGCGCCGGTCTGCGAAGGCACCCAGAGCCGCGCCGCCCGGTACATCGTGTAGCACATCAGGCCGGGCGCCAGCGCGGTCAGCAGGTTGTAGGTGACGCTGGGCCCGTAAGCCAGCGTCACCGGGGTCATCAGCACGCCAGGCAGCGGCATCAGCACGTGAAATCCCAGCGGGACCCCGGCCGGCGCGGCCAGGTAATGGCTGAACCAGGGATTGCTGAGATGGACTACCGAGCGCGCTATCCACCAGTAGTCCCACACGAACAAGCCGGCGTCGCGGCCGGTGGGCAGGACATGGCCGGTCAGGTAGGCGGCACGGGTCCAGTTCACCGCGATCCCGGCCGCCAGGTAGGCGAGCAGGACCGTCGCGTGCACGCTCACCGGGCGGGCGGCGGACCCAGGCCGCCAGGGCCACGGCGCCGTCCGGGCCGCAGGAACCTCCTGGTCAGCGGGCGCAATGCCTCCAGCCCTCAACGCGCCAGCCCATCCTTTCCTCCGGGACCGGCGCCTGCCCGGGTCGTGTCCGCTGGCTGGGGCAGCCGTCCGGGAAATCGCATACTTAAGAGATGCACGGAACGCTTCAAAAGTTGCCCAAGAGGATTCAAAAGTAGCGTCTGCTTTACGCCTGGCCGGCCTGGTATCTATTTTTCGGGCATGCGGCGAGAAGCGCTGACCTGGTCTTTCCGTTCTTGTGACGGTTAAGCCTGTGGTGCGGATTTGACGTTAGCGGACGTGTGCCGGATCTTCATCCACCCGCGGGACCGTACCGTCTCGGGCACCTGCGGCGCGACCGCATTTCAGGGGCCGCCGCGGCCCCGCCTCAGCTGCCCGCGTGCTCACCCGGGGGGATAGGGCCTGCCGGTTCGCCGCGGACCGGGCCTGCGGAGGATTGGCCGTCATGCGCCGGGCGGAGTGCGGTTCAGGGGCTGGCGAGATGGAACTCCACCCGGTAAAGCAGCGTGTCGTCGGCGATCGGGCCAGCGTGCGCGGCCCGCCGGCGCAGCGATTCCCGGTCCTGTTCGCCTGAGCGGCGGATGTCGGCCGCGGTGATGGACGCGAACGGCACCAGTTCCACGCAGTCGACCTCGATCTGCGCGGGCCCGACGGCATACCGGCCGCCCTCTTTCACCTGGGGGCGGCGCCACAACCGGAACGACACCGTGATGTCACCCGCTATCACCGCGTCGCGCAGCTCACGGCTGAACTCCATCACCCGATGGTACGGGGACCACCGGGGCCGCCCCGGGCCGCCTTACGCCCGCTGCGAAAACTCTTCTGGGCCCGGGGCAGGGCCGGGTACGGTGAGCTGGCCCGGACCCCGCCGCGGGTCAGGAACGCAGCCACGGAGGCGACGGCTATGGGTGGTCCGGTCATCACCAGCCGGGAAGAACGCGAGCGGGGCCCCCGGCCCCTGCTGCGGACGATGATCGGCGTGCGGCTGCGCCGGACCCGGAGAGACCAGGGCCGGACCCTGTCCGACGTGTGCCGCGCGGCCCGGGTCTCGGTGCCCTACCTGTCCGAGGTCGAGCGCGGCCGCAAGGAAGCGTCCTCCGAGGTCCTGGCCGCTATCTGTGAGGCGCTGCGGGTCGACCTGGCGGACCTGCTGGCCGGGATCGCGCAGGATCTCGCGGCGGAACGTGCCCGCGGCGGCGTGGTCGTCCGGCTGGGCACGGCGGGAGGCGTCCGCGCCCCGTCACCGATGCGGGCCCCAGGCGACGCCCAGTGCCTGCTGGCCGCCTGACGGCCCTCGTGGCCGGCCGGCTGCCCGGGCGCCGGCCAGGTGATCACCCGGCCAGCGCCCGGCACGACGGCTAGGCCGCCTGACCCGCCCGGTCCGCCTCGCGGCTGGTGATGACCTCGTCGGCCAGGCCGTACCCGACGGCCTCATAAGCGCTGAAGGTCTTGTTCCGGTCGGTGTCGCTCCTGATCTTCTCCACCGGGTGGCCGGTATGCCGGCTGAGGATCTCCTCCACGTCACGCCGGGTCCTGGCCACCTCCTTGGCCTGCACGGCGAGGTCGGGGAGGGCGCCCTGGGCCTGGCTCGACGGCTGGTGCAGCAGCACCTTCGCGTGCCGCAGCACGGCCCGCCGTCCCGGCGCGCCCGCGGCGAGGAGCACAGCCGCCGCCGAGGACGCCTGGCCCATGCAGATGGTCGCCACGTCAGGGCGGATGTACTGCATCGTGTCGTAGATCGCGGTCAGCGCGCTGTACGAGCCGCCCGGGGAGTTGATGTAGAGGCTGATCTCGAGGTCCGGGCTGGCCGCCTCGAGATGGAGCAGCTGGGCCATGATCACGTTGGCCACGCCGTCGTCGATCTCGGTGCCGAGGAAGACGATGCGCTCCGACAGCAGCCGCGAGTAGATGTCGAACGCCCGCTCCCCGGCCGGCGTCCGCTCCACCACCGTGGGGATCGTGTACTGGCCCATGTCACAGACCTGCCTTCCGGCCGGCGACGCCGGGGCGCACGTCGTCGAGGCACTCCACGATGTGATCGACGATCCCGTAGTCGCGGGCTTCCGCGGCGCTGAACCAGCGGTCACGCAGGCTGTCCTGCTGCACCCGCTCCAGCGGCTGCCCGGTGTGCTCCGCGATCAGCCTGATCATCGTGGCCCCGGTGCGCCCCAGTTGCTCGGCGTAGATCTCGATGTCGGCCGCGGTGCCACCGAACCCGGCCGAGCCCTGATGCATCAGCACCTGGGCGTGCGGCAGGCTGAACCGCTTGCCCGCGGCCCCGGCGCACAGCAGGAACTGGGCCATGCTCCCGGCCAGCCCCATCGCCAGCGTGCTGACATCGTTGGGGATCAGCCGCATGGTGTCGTAGATGGCCAGGCCCGCGCTGACCGAGCCGCCCGGCGAGTTGATGTAGAGGCTGATGTCGCTGCGCGGGTCCTCCGCGGACAGCAGCAGCAGCTGCGCGCACAGCCGGTTGGCCACGCGGTCATCGACCTCGGTGCCCAGCAGGATGATGCGCTGGAACATCAGCCGGCTGACCAGCTGCTCATCCAGGGCCGCGGTGGCCGCGGGCGCTTCGGTAACGGCAAGCTTCATGATCTCCCTGCTCTCGGTCTGGCCCGCGATCCCGGGCTCACTGTCACCATGGGCCGCCGGGTCCGGGCCAGCCAAGCGAATCTGCTGGCAGCAGAGGTGCTCTGCTGGCAGCAGAGGTGGTTGCTGAGGCTGACGGACTCGGTCATCAGCAGGCCGAGTGAGGCCACGAACAGCGCGGCGATCCCCGCCTCGTCGATCCCGGGATCGGGGACGTCCACCCGGAAACCATGGACAGCCAGGCCGCCGCCATTGGCGAACGTGACAGTGGCGTCGAAGGATGCCCGGTACTCAGTCATGGGAAAGCCCGAGCCGGGGGTCCACACCCAGCTGGCCCGTGTTGTAGATGATCCCGAACTTCACGTCATCCTCGCCTGATCTCGATGAGGGCCGCCCAGGTGCCCGGGACGGCCCGGCTGTGTGGGCACCCTAGCGTCCGTACCCCGGTACCTGGTCGGCCAGCCTGCGTCGTCATGGCGTCCGCCGTGCGCTCCAGGCCCCCACCCGGCGAGTTTGCGGGCCAGGCGCAGGGCGGTGGGCTTGGGCTGTACAGCCAGGGCGATAGTGACCGAGCATGCATCTCATGGTGATGCCGGGCAGCGCGCGCAGCGAGGAGACGCCCGTACTGGTGGCCGGGGGCGGTCCGGCGGGGCTGGCCGCCGCCGCGGAACTGGCCAGCCGCGGCGTTCCCTGCGTGGTCGTCGAGCCGCGGGCCCAGGTCTCGCACCGCCGGCCCCGGGCCAAGACCACCAGCGTGCGGACCATGGAGCATCTGCGCCGCTGGGGGATCGCGGATGCACTGCGCGCCGCCGCGCCGCTGCCGGTCGCCTGGTCGCAGCGGGTGACGTTCTGCGAGTCGCTGTCCGGGCGTCGCGTCACCGACTTCGAGGGTGCGTTCGGGCTGGTCACCGGCCGGGATGAGCGGTTCGCCGAGGCGGGCCAGCAGGTCCCCCAGCCGGTCGTGGAGGAGGTGCTGCGGGCGCACGTCCGCGCCCAGCCCGGCGTGGACCTGCGCCTGGGGCACACCGTGACCGGCCTGGCCCAGCGCCACGGCGGGGTGACGGTCGCGGTGCGCGACGCCGCCGGTTCCGGCTACGAGATCACCGCCCGCTACCTGATCGGCTGCGATGGGGCCACGGGGGTGGCCCGGGACCAGATCGGGGCGCGCTACGTGGGCTACTCCGACCCCCGGCCCAACTTCAACGTGGTGTTTCGGGCCCCGTCACTGGACACGGACCTGGGCCCGGCCGTGCAGTACTGGGTGCTCGGCGCGCCGGTCCCCGGGCTCCTCGGCCGGCTGGACCTGCACGGGACGTGGTGGGGGATACTGCCCGGAATCGAGGCCGGCTACGGCGCGGCGCACGCGGCGGACCTGATCAACGGGCTGGTGGGTCGGCCCGTGGAGCACGAGGTGCTGGCGTCCGACCCGTGGACGGCCCGGATGCTGGTCGCCGACCGGTTCGCGGACCGCCGGGTGTTCCTGGCCGGGGAGAGCGCGCACGTGAACCCGCCGTGGGGTGGCCACGGGTTCAACACCTCGGTGGGTGACGCGGTCAACGTGGCCTGGAAGATCGCGGCCGTGGAGCAGGGCTGGGCGCCGCCGGGGCTGCTGGCCAGTTATGAGCCGGAGCGCCGCGGCGTCATCGAGCAGACCGTGGCGAGCGCCGCGGCCAACATGCGCAGCCTGGCCCGCGACCTGCCGCCGGACGGGCAGGCGATCCAGGCGGCGAAGCGGTCGGAGTTCCACAGCCTCGGGCTGGTCCTGGGCTATTCCTACGCGGGCTCGCCGGTCATCCAGCCCGCGGCAGCGCGCGGGCCCGGGGACGGTGATGGGGACGTCCTGGCGGGCGACGTCAGCAGCTACACGCCGTCCGCCGCGCCGGGCGCGCGGCTGCCGCATGCCTGGCTGCCGGACGGGGCGTCGTTGTACGACCGGCTGGGAGCCGGTTTCACCCTGGCCGGGCCGGCCGGGCAGGAGGATCCCGGGGTCGCGGCGCTGCAGGACCGGGCACGCCGCCGGGGGATCCCGCTGGCGGTGCTCCGGTGGCCGCCAGGCTATCCGTGGGGCCAGGAGTTCCTGCTCGTCCGGCCGGACCAGCACATCGCGTGGCGGGCGGGCGACGCCTCGGACATCGACCTGGATCTGGTCACCGGCCACCTCAGCCGCCCGGGACGCACGCGAACGGAGGAGACCCCATGACCGCAAGACAGCCCGGCCCGTCCGCCGTGTCTGGTGCGGCGGGGCGGAGCATGCTGCACTGACTCAAGGATGAGGAGGTCCAATGAGCCTGCATGGACTGATGTCGGTCACCATCGGCGTGCCCCTGCAGCCCGAGGACCTCGCGGCCATGATGACTGGCGCCCACGCCCCCCGCTGAGCCCGCGACTACTTCCATCGGAGCAATGTCTGGGCGATGTCACGCGAGTCCGCGGTCCTTCCCTGGAATTGTCAGTCGGCCGGGGTACCGTGAGCCGTATGACTGCACAGCCAGGCGGCCCCGCAGGCACTGGTGGGCCTGATGTGACCCGCATCGGCGGCGAAGCTGCCGTTGTGGTCCCACTGTCTGAATACCGGCGCTTGCGGGCGCTGGAACAGCTGGCATCTGCCGACGAGTTGGAGGGGGCCGAGGTCGCGGCTTCCCTTGAGGAATACATGGAATGGTCGGCGGCTGGACGGCCGGGAGCCATCACCCACGAGCAAGCCCGCAGGCTGCTGCTCGGTGAGCCCGGGTGAGAGTCGAATGGTCGCCTAGCGGGGTCACGACCGCTTCGCGGTTCTTAGCGGACACCGCAGGCATGAATGCGGTTGTGGCGGCGTTAGACGCCCTCGCAGACGATGAGGAGCACCGATCCGAGGTGCATGACGTCTCCCTCAGCATCATCTGCCCCCTTATCAAAACCAAGAGGCAGCCGACCGCAATTGCGGAGCCATTTATCGTGGCCCCGGAACGAAGCCTACCCAGGCGCAGTCATGGCGAGTCCCGCAGGCGCAGGGATCGGGGCATTTTCCAGAAATCTGGAAGCTGCGGTGGCCTTTCGGGACCTGCACGAACGACTCCGCCGCGCCGCCCGGCCGGGCCAGCGTAGCCTGACGCGGCGACCGTCAACGGCCTGGTCGAGGTAGACGTCAGCCCCAAGGCGCTCACGGCACTGGCCTATGAGTAGTTGGCCGCAGTGCGGCGCGCGGCGCCGTCGACGGTGATCGCGCCGCCGTGCGGGACGATCCATTGCGGACGTGTGTGGCCAAACGGGACGCCGACACAAACGACGGCTTCAGGGTTGTACCGGTCGATGAGCCCGGCGATGACTTCTCGCTGCTCGGCACGCAGCCGGGCGCGCTCGTCAGCCGGCGGGCGGCGAGTGAAGTCAGACACTGGCGGGCGGGCCACCAGGACCGCATGCACTGCCGCGAGGATGCCACGCTCGCCCAGCGCGCGGACGATCCATCCGACGTTACGGGCGGGCAGGAGTTCCTCCGATGTCTCGATGATGAGAACACCGCCGTCGAGCACTTCCGGTTCGAAGGGGAACCGCCCCGCGGTCAGGATCTCCTCGATGACCTCCAGGCATCCGCCCCAGGTGCGCCCGGTGACCGAGCGTGCCGGGCCGTGCCAGCTCCACGGTTCGGTCGGCTCACGTTCGCCGAAGGAGGTCAAAGCGCGCAGGTCGCCCCAGTCCACCCCGACGTCTTCCGACTCGCCGGGGTCGGTGATCTCAAGCGTCTCTCCGGTGATGAGAGCGGCTCGCAGCGAGCGCGCGTGGACATCATCGACGCCGGGCCCGGGGCCGAGATGCACCTGGGAGGACCCGCCGTAGAAACTCGCGACGCCGTTCGCCCACAGCCAGTGGTGAAGATTGGTGTTGTCGCTGGTCCCGAGGAAAGGCTTGGGGTCGCGCCGGGCGAGACCGGCATCCAGGTGCGGGATGACAGTGATCTGGTCCTCCCCGCCGATCACCGCGAGGACGGCGCGGATCGCCGGATCGGCGAACGCGGCGTTGATGTCAGCGGCACGCTCCTGCGGGGTCGCCCCCACCGTGCGCGTCGTCGGGTATTCGACCGGGATGAGGCCGGTCACCTCGGTAAGCCGGCGCATGGCCTGTTCGTGCACTGCGGGGAAGGCGCCGGCTGCTGCGAACGACGGTGACAGAACGGCAATGCGCTCCCCGGGACGAGCCTTGGGAGGGTGGACCAGGTCATGTGCCATGCGCGTCATCGAAGCACACCGCCAGCACGCTGCGCACGGGGGAGGCGGACCCGCAGCACCGTGTTCCCCGGCTGGGAATCCCGTAACCGGCCCGATCCCGCCGGGCCCCGGGACGGCCGTGCCCGTCCGCGTCAGCGGGCCGGCCGGCCCGGGGGCCGGCCGGGGACGGGTCTTGAGCAGCGTGAGCGCGGCGATGAGGGTGAACGTGACGACGTTCGCGGCGAACACGGCCGGCTGGGCGGCGAGCAGCCGGTAGGCCAGCCATCCGAGGACGCCGGTGGCGAAGACCGCCAGGTAGCTGTAGGAGATATCGTCGGCGCGGCCGCGGCGCCAGGTCCGCAGCAGCTGGGGGAGCCATGCGCAGGTCGTGAGCATGCCGGACAGGAGCCCGGTTCTGTGACAGGGCCATGACGCTAACCGGACATGCTAACGACACCGGCGCCGCACAGTCGCGGGTATGCATAATCCCGGCAGCCAGCCCGCGCGCTGGCTGGAACACGCCCCAGCCAGCGACCCAGGCCGCGTAACGCCGCAGCCAGCGGCTGGGCGCGGTGGCCTGGCCGGCGTACGGGGAGTCGGCCGCGGACATCAGCGGCGTCGGCCTGGTGCCAGGCCCGGGCGCCACCCGGCCGGTGCCGATCGCCAGCGTCGCCAAATTGATGACCGCCTACGTAATCCTCCGCGACCATCCACTGGCTGCCGGCGCATCCGGCCCGCTCATCACGGTCCGGCCGCAGGAGGCAGCGGCCTACGCCTCCCAGGTCCGCAACGGTGACTCGCTGGTACCGGTTGCTGCCGGAGAAACCATCACCGAGCGCGAAGCCCTGGAGGCGCTGTTGCTGCCGTCCGCGGACAACATGGCCTGGATTCTCGCGCGGTGGGACGCCGGCAGCCAGGCGGTGTTCGTCGCGCGGATGAACACCACCGCCCGCCAGCTTGGCATGACCGCAACCACCTACACCGATCCATCCGGGCTGGACGCCTCCACTACCAGCACTG
>WNGB01008951.1_pt1 | contig 14127 bp, 13 predicted proteins | sample 5400681 | NCBI WGS metagenome assembly WNGB01 (sample SAMN13153367, study PRJNA577476) | soil metagenome | isolation source: 115 cm soil or saprolite under grassland replicate 2 | place: USA:California | collected 2016-06-15 | reverse complement strand
TTCTTCTATCAGTACGGAAACGCAGCTGGCATTCAGTCGATTGACCACATTGGCAAGATGTTGGGAATTGGCGAAGAATCGGGCCTGCACCTGTCAGGCGAACAAAGCGGCAATATGCCAGGGCCGGAGTGGATGCAGATCCACCATCCGCAGGAGAGGTGGTCGCAGGCGCAAACCGCCAATGTTTCGATCGGCCAGGGCTACACACTTGTTTCGCCTCTGCAATTGGCGATGGGCTACGCGACGATCGCAAACGGCGGCGTGTGCTATTACCCACGGCTGGTCGATAAGGTTTTGAAGCAAGACGGCTCTCCGGTGTTAGATGAGCAAGGCAATCCAGCAGCGCCACCGCCGCGCGTGCGATCGGATTTACGACAGGAAATCTCCCCTGACAAAATTGACCTTGTGCGCAAAGGCCTTTGGAAAGTTGTTAACGAAGACGGCGGCACCGGCGGCAGAGCGCGTTTGAAAGATTGGGTGGTAGCGGGGAAGACCGGCACCGCGCAGGCCACCGACCGTGGCCACGAGGAAAACGTGGCGTGGTTTACGTGTTTCGCGCCATTTGACCATCCGAAGTACGTCGTCGCAGTGATGGTGCAGGGTGCCTCTGGGCACGGCGGCGAGGTCGCGGGCCCGATCGCTACACGCATTCTCGAACGCACACTCGCGCAGGATGAAGGCAAGTTCGATATGCAGGTCGCCTGGCTCGCGCCCGCACATAAGGCCAATCCGCTCCAATTGATCAAAGCAGTGACTTATCACGACACGGGAGGCAATCTCGGAGGTGAGGACGAAGAAACTGCGGACCAATCGCAGACTGCCACTGCGCAGATGGCAAGCTCAGACGCATCGCCCGATGTGGAACCGGAAGCAGATTCGCAAGGCCAGGTAAGACGGCGAGGCGCCGCTCCTGTCGCCCGCGCCGTTCCGGTAGCGGCGCCGCCGCGTCCGCGCAACTTTTTTGAACGAATCTTTGGCGCACGGCGCCAACCGACGCCTCCACCACAGCCGCCGCCCACCCGCCGGCGTGGTACACGATGAACTTTCGATCGGAAACTCTGCAGCTGAACGTCTCGGCGATTCCGCTTCCGACCGATCAACCTCTCCAGTTTTATGATAGACAAGGTAAAAAAAATTTTAGGGCTTTCTTCACGCAAGACGGGGAACAAACTCATACTCAGCGTAGAAAAACTCGAGTCACGCGTGGCGCTGTTAGAGAATGGTCGGCTCGAGGAATACAGCGTCGAGCGTAAAGACTCGCGCAATATCGTCGGCAGCGTTTACAAAGGGAAAGTCAAGAACATCGAAATGGGGTTGAAGGCGATGTTCGTCGACATCGGCTTCGAGAAAAACGCCTTCCTTCATTTTTGGGATGCCATTCCCGCCGCGCTCGACACCGGAATCGAAGAAATCGATCGGCCTGCGAACAAACGGCCGCGAAAACGGATCACTGCAAAAGATATCCCGAACATTTACCCGGTCGGCTCGGACGTAATTGTCCAGGTAACCAAAGGACCGATCGGGACGAAAGGGCCGCGGGTTACGACGAACCTCAGTTTCGCCGGGCGTTATCTCGTGTTGATGCCGTTCAGCGATCACAGCGGCATCTCGCGAAAAATCGAGAATCCGAAGGAGCGCGAGCGGCTTCGCAAGATCTTGCGCGAACTGGACATTCCCGAAGGGATCGGCGTTATCATCCGCACGGTAGGCGAAGGACAGCGTGCCCGATATTTCGTGCGCGATCTCCGGTTCCTCCTCGATCAGTGGGCCAAGGTCGAGCAGACCATTCGCGAGCAGCCGACGCCGTGCCGCGTATTCGAGGAGCCCGACTTGGTTGAGCGCACCGTGCGCGATTTTCTCACGGAAGAAATCGACGAAGTCCTTTGCGATAATCGGGCATCGACCGACCGGATGATCGAGATCGTCGGCCAGATCTCGCGGCGCGCACGGAATCGAATTCATTTTTATGACGCAGCGACGCCGATTTTCGAAACTTACGGCGTGCAAAAGCAGATCGATGACGCTTTCCATCGGCAAGTCTGGTTGAAATGCGGCGGCTACATTGTGATCGACGAGACGGAAGCGCTGGTCGCAATCGATGTGAATACCGGCCGTAATAAAGGCGGGCGCGATGTCGAAAAGACGATTTTGCAGACGAATCTCGAGGCGGCAGATGAAATCGCGCGTCAGCTTCGTTTACGTAATATCGGCGGCTTGATCATCGGCGATTTCATCGACATGAAGAGCCGTAGAGACCAACAGATGGTCTATAATCTGATGAAGGAACGCCTCAAGCGCGACAAGGCTAAGACACATGTGCTTCCGATTTCTCCGCTCGGTCTGATGGAAATGACGCGGCAACGGGCGCAGGAAAGTCTCAGCGACACAATTTACGAGAATTGTCCCTACTGCGGCGGGCGCGGCGTCGTGAAAACTTCCATGACCACGAGCGTGGAATTGCACCGCACACTCAATACGGTTATGCGCAAATATCAGCCCAGCGTGCACGACTTTCGCGTCATCCTGAATCCGGATGTGCTTAAACGACTGAAGGAAGAAGACGAGGAATTGCTCATCGAGTTGGAGCGCCGCTATGCCGGGCGGCTTATGTTTCGCGGCGATCCGACGTTTCACCACGAAAAATTCATCATTACCGACGCAAACACGGGCGCCGAACTCAAAGGCTGAGCCGCTTTAGCCCCCCAAAAAAAGTTCTTGCAATTTTGGGCGATGCATCCGAAAACATGACCAGTTGCGTTATTGACTGTGCGCTCCAACGTGTTTGGAGTTGAAACGAGAGACTTAACCAAAAGGAGAAATAAAATGAAAAAGTTACTGTTAGCCCTGATGGGCGCCACCGCGATCGCGTCCGGTGCTTTTGCCGGTGAAACTTACTCCGGCAAGGAAATGAAGCAGGTGGCTCCACTACCTTGCCCGGCGTGGTATGCAGACCAAGAGTTCAACGTCGGACTTTGGGGGACGTACGTTTTCACGGGAAACAATTGGAAAGACGATCGCTACATCGAGGCCGATCACGCGTGGGGCGGCGGCATCGATGCCAAATACTTTTTCCATCGTTACTTCGGTGTCGGATTCGAAGGTTGGGTAGTGGATGCCAGACGTACGTTTGACGATGTCTTTATCGATTTTAATAACAACACTTTTCGCTTCGACACTCGGCACGACAGCCGCGCGGTGGCTGCTGCGTTAGCTACGCTGACGTTCCGTTACCCGATTCCCTGCAGCCGTTTTGCGCCCTACGTTTTCGCTGGTGGTGGCGGCATTTTTGGCGGCGGCGAGAGGACACGCCTTGTGGTGAATGACGGAGTTATCAGGACTGAGCAAACCGATACTCAGTCAGAGCTGGTCGGCCAATTCGGTGGTGGCGTTGAAGTCCGCATCACTCCGCATATCGGCTGGATCAACGATTTTACCTGGAATGTGGTCAATGGTCCGGAGAACAACTTCGGCATGGTGCGTAGCGGTCTCAATTTCGCCTTCTAAGGTCGAAGATCGACCATCTGTATTTGCTACGGCGGCGTTCGGAATTCCGAACGCCGCCGTTTTGTTTTGTCAAAAGGTGCCATGCCCCGACGCGCGAGTTTTTCTACGAATTTTAGGGTTGACAGGCCGACCGGCACTCGGTTAAAAGCCGGTCGTTATGAAGAAATCGACTTTGGTCCTTCTTGCGATGTGTTTCCTCTCGCCGCTGACCTATGCCGGGACCGAGACCTATTCCGGCAAGGAGATGAAGCAGGTAGCTCCGTTGCCCTGTCCAGAGTGGTACGCGGACAGAGAGTTTAACGTCGGAATTTGGGGCACCTACGTTTTTACAGGAAACAACTGGCAAGATGACCGCTATATTGAGGCCGATCATGCCTGGGGCGGTGGTCTCGATGCCAAATACTTTTTCTGTCGCTACTTCGGTATTGGGATCGAAGGCTGGGCGGTAGACGCCAGACAGGCGCATGAAGATGTCTTTATCGATTTCAGCGAGGGCATTTTTGAGCGAAGTGTTAAACACGAAAGAAAAGCGATCGGTTCTGTGTTAGCGACGCTGACGTTCCGTTACCCGATTCCCTGTACCCGTTTTGCACCGTACGTCTTTGCTGGCGGTGGCGGCATCTTTGGCGGCGGTCAGAGGACACACTTTGTGCTAACGACTGACGTTGAGGAAGGCGAGGAAAACGACGTTATCGTCACACGTCGTACCGATGCCGAGGCAGAGTGGATCGGCCAATTCGGCGGTGGCGTCGAAGTCCGCCTTACGCCGCATATCGGCTGGATCAATGATTTCAGCTGGAATGTGGTAAACGGCCCGGAAAACAACTTCGGGATGGTGCGAAGCGGTCTTAATTTCGCCTTCTAAAAGCTTGCCTTGGGCGACCTCGGCTAAAGCGATAATCCCATTTAGACGGCGGTATCTGGATTTACCGGACGCCGCCGTTTGTTTTTACGGCGTAGCCTCATTTTTCCTCGGAAGCAACCTCCGAACCATCGTTTGACCCAATGCGATTGGATTTGCGAAGGCTCTCATGCGCACGAAATTATCGTATGTCGTTCGTCGAAACCCTCGACAATTTGGCGCTGAGTAAATCGGAGCTCGTTGAGCGGTTCGAGCATCTGATCGCTCCTAAATCGGATCAGGAACTCGAAGCGATGGCGCAAGCATCGCGCTCGCTCACACTCCAGAATTTTGGCCGGACGATGCGGCTCTTCGCGCCGCTTTACCTGTCCAATGAATGCATTAACAATTGTCGCTACTGCGGTTTCTCGCGCGACAATCCGATTCTTCGCGTCACACTCGGTGTCGATGGAGTGGTCGCGGAAGCGCGGCATCTCGCTCGTCAGGGATTTCGGCAGATCCTTCTCGTCGCCGGCGAGCATCCCAAATTCGTAAGCGGCGACTATCTCGCGGAATGCGTGCGCGCGCTCGCACCGGATTTTTCGTCGATTTCCATCGAGGTCGGCCCGATGGAAACAAAGGAGTATTTGCCAGTTGTCGAAGCTGGCGCGGAGGGACTGGTCGTTTATCAGGAGACCTACAATCGCGGTGTCTATGCAGAAATGCATACGGCCGGCCCGAAGCGAGACTTTAATTTTCGACTCGTTTGCGCCGAGCGCGGTTACGCAGCCGGTTTCCGCCGTCTCGGCATCGGCGCGCTCATTGGTTTATCGCCCTGGCAGGATGAAGTAGTCGCGCTCACAGCGCACCTGGAATATCTATTTAGACATTGCTGGCAGGCGCAAATCACTGTGAGTCTGCCTCGCTTGCGTCCGGCCGCCGGCGGATTTCGTCCGCTCTTCTCGATGACCGACCGCGAGCTGGCGCAACTAGTTTGCGCGTTGCGTATCACTTTTCCCCAGGTGGGAATTGTCCTGAGCACCCGCGAAAGGGCACCATTGCGCGATTCGCTGTTGTTGTTGGGAGTGACGATGATGAGCGCCGGAAGCCATACCGAACCCGGCGGCTATACCCGGCAAGGCAGCCAACACCTGCACCGCACCGTCCGCGGCCGCATCGTCGCACCGGAGTTTCAAGAGGGAGAAGATCAACTCGCCACGGGACAATTCGAGATCAGCGACGAACGTTCCCCCGCCGAAATCGCCGCGGTTCTTTGCCGTCGCGGTCTTGAGCCGGTGTGGAAGGATTGGGACAAGACTCTCTGCGGTGCATGACTATTTCGCTCAATGGCGAAACCGTAGATGCGCGCGAAGCTAAGACGATCGCGGAGCTAATCGACCGCTATCAATTGCCGCCGCAATCTGTCCTGGTGGAACACAATGGCTTCGCCGTCCATCGGCACGAATGGCCTGAGCGATCATTAGCCGAAGGCGACCGGGTGGAATTTGTTCGAGTCGTAGCTGGCGGCTAGATGCTGTTCAGCCTTGCGCTGCGCGCTTGACCACTACTCGCATTCCGTCGGTTTGGATGACGGTGACGGCTGTTTGTGGCGTAATAAATTCGCCTTCGGTGACAACATCGACAATGTGATCGGCGAAACGCGCTTTGCCGCTGGGTCGCAAAACGGTGACTGCGGTACCCTGCATTCCTGGCGTGAGTGAAAGCGCAGTCGCAAATTGGCGTGGCGCCCCGGCAAGCGATGGCCCGGGCGGATTGGAATCCATCAAGGCGAATCGCCGATAAATACTCCTGCGGGGCAGATAACGCGCCAGCAGGGCGATGACGATGAGCGAGCCTATGATCGCGATAAACATGTCAAGCAGCGGAAGAGCGAGCATTTTGCCACTTGGGAAAAAATTCTGGCCCGGATAGCGGTCGATCATCGTCCAAAGAAGCGAAGCGAGTATGAGAAAAACGCCCACGACGCCGAAAACGATCGTGCTATGCGCGAAAAAGAAGATTTCGATCAGGATGAGAACTATTCCGAGAACAAAGAGCGCAACGACTTCCCAGCCAGCCAGGCCGGCTAGGTAATGGCCAAGAAAAAAGAGCGCGAAACAGATTGCTGAGATGATTCCGGGCAAGGTCGCACCCGGGATTTTGAACTCGAGATAGGCGCCGATGATTCCGCCCAAGAGCAGCAAGGGAGCGAGCGCGGTAATCCAAAAGGCGATCTGCTCGAATCCGGTCGGTTCGATTTTGACGAGGTTGCCTTTGAGGCCGGCTTTTTTAGTTAGATCGACAATCGAATCGACCACGCCTTCCGCGAGCAATGGTTTGCCATTGATCCGTTCCGTCGCTTCCTGAGCATTGAGAGTGAGGACAGCTCCCTTAGGATGAACGACCCGGTCGCCGATTTTTAATTCCTTTTCCTTGTTCATGAAGGCCTCAGCGACGTCGGGATTGTGCCCGTTCTTGGTCGCGGAACCACGGATGAGCGCGGACCAATACGAAATCGTTTTGTCCATTGCAGTAGCCGGAAGGTCTTCGCCGGTCGGGAGAATCGGGGCGGCGGCGCCAATCGCGCTAACAGGCGCCATAAAAATGTGTTGTGTGGCGATGGCGATAATCGCACCAGCTGATCCGGCGTTTGTGTTTATGAATGTGTAGGTAGGGATGTTTGTTTGATTGAGCGCGCTCACGATATCGGCTGCCGCATCGAGTCGTCCGCCATACGTGTTCATCTCGAAGATGATCGCTGAGGCTTGGTTGCCCTCGGCCGCCTTCACCGCGCGCCGCAAGAATGCCAGGAGAGAAGGCGCAACTTCGCCTCCTAATGGCACGACAACTACGTCGCCTTTGTGAACGACGTCGCGCGCTTGAGCGATCCCGGGCGAGATGAAAAATGCCACAGCGAAAATTGCGATCACCGAAATGGCAACTCGGACGGACCCCTTCCCGCGCGCCAAAGCCCCGAAAGCTTTCGGGGCGGAGCGAACGCGTCCCATCAGGATCGACAGTAACATCTTCATGTTTTCAATTCCTCCGGCGCGGATAAGTTTGCCATCTGCCTGTGGCAATTCCATCACAAACCATCGAGCAGATCGCCGCCGCGAACGACATCGTCGAAGTGATCGGCTCCTACTTTCCGCTCAAACGCGCAGGGGCAAATTTCAAGGCGCTTTGCCCATTTCACCAGGAGAAAACCGCGTCGTTCCATGTCAGCCCGCAGCGACAAACCTTTCACTGCTTTGGATGCGGGGTAGGCGGAAGCGTTTTTCGCTTTGTGATGGATTACGAGCACACCGATTTTCCTTCCGCTGTGCGCAAGCTTGCGGCGCGTGTTGGGATTCCCGTGATCGAAGAGCGGGGCCCGAGCGATGCCGAAGATCGCCAACATGAAGCCCGGCGTCTTTTGCTGCAACTCCACGGGGAGACCGCCGGATGGTTTCACGAGAATCTGATTAAGAAGGAATTTGCCGAGCCTGCACGCAAATATTTGAAAGAACGTGGAATCACGGCCGAAATCGCGAAACGATGGCGGCTCGGTTACGCCCCCGATGAGTGGGATGCGTTTGGCAGCTGGGCACGCGGTCACGGCTATGACCAGCAAATTCTCGTCACGAGCGGTCTGGTTAAGACCAAAGAGGATGCCGATGGGTCGCCGGGGCAACGATCGTATGATCGCTTTCGCGGACGGATCATGTTTCCAATCTGCAACGATATCGGCGAAGTAATCGCGTTTAGCGGCCGTGTTCTCAAAGACAAGGAAGGAACAGCCAAATATTTGAATTCTCCGGAAACACCGCTTTTTCGAAAAGGCAGCGTTCTTTTTGGTTTGGACAAGACCAAGCGCGCTTTAATCGAAGTGAACTGCGCGATCGTGTGCGAAGGCCAGCTCGATTTGATCAGTTTGTTTGAGGCGGGAATCACAAACGTCGTCGCGCCCCAGGGGACGGCGTTTACGGAAACTCAGGCACGGATGTTAAAGCGACTGGTGAATGAAGTGGTTCTGTGCTTCGATTCGGATTCGGCAGGGACACAAGCAGCTGAACGCTCTCTCGACGCACTTCTTCAAAACGACTTGATCGTGCGTGTAGCGGAGATTCCCGCAGGCGACGATCCCGATTCCCTGGTGCGCCGGGAAGGAAAAGAAGAATTTGAGAAGCGCCTCGCTGCCGCGCGCGATTTTTTCGATTACTGGATCGAGCATGAGGTGGCTGAGGTCGATCTTGCTTCGTTAGGGGCAAAGATGCAGTTGGCGCGAAGCCTGGCCGAAACCGTAGCGCGCGTGCACGATCCGCTCATGCGCGGAGAAGTGGCAAGCAAAGTGAGCGCGCGACTTGGCGTGCCCGTTCAGGATTTTCAGGCGCTCTTTCCAAAAGAATCCCGCAGTAGCGGGATTCGTGTGGACGAATCCCGTCCCGCATATTCCGAGACTCCGCCCCGGCATGATGTGGCGATGCTTTGCCTCCTGGCGTTGCGAGACGAAGCAGCCCGAGATTTTCTCCGCGAGCAAAATTGGCGGGAGGTTCTTGCGCAAGTGCCTGACGCGGAAATTCTCGTCCGCATTCTCGAAAGCGACTTGCGTCCGAGTGATGCGGCCTCACTCAACGCTTTCATGGCCACGCTCTCCCCGGCAGACGAGGGATTGGTTTCGTCCTGGCTCCTACAAAAAGTGCCGCCCAACGCCGAAAAGATGGTGGAAAAATGGTGGCTCGGCATCCGCCAAGGGGTGTTGCGCCGCCAACTCGATGTGGCGAATAACCGAATCAGGCTTCCGCAGCTCAGTACGGGCGAGCTAGTGAATTTGCAGAAAGAAATTCTTGACCTCTTGAAAGAGCTCCGCGAGCTTCCGAAGCTTTCGTCTGCCACCAGGATCGACAGCTAACGGGTCGATCCGAGGCAGTGATTGCGCGTCTCAGCTAAATCCTTAACCGCAACCTTGGCCAGGCATTCGAAACGAAAGGGAACGAGCCGGAAGTCGTCGCCGCGGCTGAAAAGAAGCCGGCTTCGCCGTAGTTTGCCAGGGAATTCATCGGCTCTTCGGCGAAATCTGAAGAGACCAGGAATCGCCACGCTCAAACCCAAGCGCATTGCGCACGCTCGAGGGCAGTGGCGCAATGGCGCAGCCTCGCCAAAAAAGCCGCGGCGCGAAGGCATGGCGCGTCTGCAGTCCACAATTGAAATCGAGAGCCGCATTCGCGAACTGATCAAACTGGCAAAAGAACAAGGGTATCTCACCTTTGACGACTTAAACGAGACGTTGCCCGAAGGGATCACCGACGCCGATGAGCTTGATCTCATTCTCACGCGACTGCGTCGGATGGAGATCGACATAATTGAAGCGTCGGAGGTGGACCGTTACAAGGACGGAAAAAAAGACGCCGAAGAAGAGGAAGAAGAGGAAGAGAAACCCGAACCCAAGCTCGATATTCTGGACGACCCGGTGCGGATGTATCTCAAGCAGATGGGCCAGGTTCCGCTCCTGAGCCGGGAGCAGGAAGTCGAAATCTCCAAACGGATTGAGGAGGCTGAAAGCATGGTGCAGAAGCACATCAACCGCTTCGGCTTTGTTGCCCGTGCCCATCTCGATTTGGCCAGGAAACTTGCCGAGGGAAAAGAGCGCTTTGACCGCGTGATTCTCGACAAAAAAATCGAGAGCCGGGAACGGTATATGAAAAAGCTTCCACACCTGTGCAAGCAGGTGGAGCGATTGAGCGCCTCGATCAGCGAGCAGTACTGCCAGCTTTCGCGCAATTCTTCACCAAAACGATCGAAGAAACTCAAATCTCTACAAAGAACCATCGCTTCGTTGCAAAGGGTTTATCCCTCTTTTTATTTCAAGCAGAAAGTCACGGAGGAATTTGCTCACCTGGCAGACGACGCCTGCCATACTGCGCTTTATCTGCAGACCGAGTTGGCAAAACGTCCTCGCGACCGAAAAAAACGTTTGCAACTCCGGGATAAAATCCGCGAGTTGGAAGGCAGCCTGTGGCTTTCGCTTTCAGAATATGCCGGACAGTACCAGGCGCTGAAAGGTTGGATGCGCCAGGCATTACGGGCCAAGACCGAAATGGTGGAAGCGAACCTGCGCCTGGTCATCTCGATCGCAAAGAAGTATACCAATCGCGGTCTCTCGTTTCTCGATCTGATTCAGGAAGGCAACATGGGGCTAATGAAAGCAGTCGAGAAGTTCGAATACCGGCGCGGCTACAAGTTTTCGACTTATGCAACGTGGTGGATCCGACAAGCGATCACCCGCTCGATCGCCGACCAGGCGCGCACTATTCGAATTCCCGTGCACATGATCGAGACGATCAACAAGCTCATGCGTGTGCAAAAGCAGCTCGTGCAGGAATACGGGCGCGAACCTTCGCCGGAAGAAGTGGCGGAAGAGGTGCTGTTGCCCGTCGATCGCGTTCGCGCGGTCTTGAAGATGGCGCAGCAGCCGATCTCGCTTCAATCGCCCGTTGGCGAAAGCGAAGAAACGAATTTTGGCGACTTCATCGAGGACAGAGGCGCCGAAAACCCCAGCGATATGACTGCCATTGTCCTATTGAAGGAGAAAATCAAAGACGTCCTCGAAACCCTGACAGATCGCGAGCGGCAAGTGCTCGAGCAGCGTTTCGGGCTGGTCGACGGCTACAGCCGAACGCTTGAAGAAGTAGGCCGGCAGTTTCAAGTCACACGGGAGCGCATTCGTCAGATCGAAGCAAAGGCTTTACGCAAAATGCGCCACCCGACCCGTATTCGTCAGCTCGAAGGATTCCTTGAGGCTTCCGGAGTGTAAAAAATATCGATTTTTGGTGCACGGTCAGAGCGCAACTTCCAACGGTGCAAGTAGTTCAATTTAGCGGAGACTATGCAACCTGAAGATGATCAACAATTATGGGACTTGCTCGGCCGGACCGCCGAACCCAAGCTTTCGCCGTTCTTCGCGCGGAATGTGGTGAGGGAGATCCGCCGGGAGACGAGTCGCTTTGGGCGAGCGCAAGACTGGTTCAGCTTGCGGAGATTCGTCACAGCATCTGCCGTGGCAGTTGTCGTGATAGGAATGGCAATCGCCACGCACGCCCCTCGGTGGTCGCAAAAATCCCCCGAGCGGGAACCCGATGTGGTGACAAAGATCGATCCGCAAGACTTCGATGTCGTGGCTGATCTGGATGAATTGCTCGTCTCGGACGAAGATAGCCTGTGGACCGAAAAGCCAACTTTGTAAAGTTAATCGCCACCTTCTCGATTTTCGCTTCGTTCTGCGCGTTGGCGCAGGCGCAGCCACAACGGTCAGGTAGACGGCAGCAGGCGGCTCCGCATTCCAGCCGTCCGCCGCCGGGGCAGAGCACGCAGCAGCGCTGGCTTTCTCTGCCCCCAGCCGCCCGCCAGGATTTCCGCCGCAACGCCGAGCGTTGGATGCGGATGGGCCCGGAAGAGCGCAACCTCTTGCGCCAGCGGGAAAGCTTGCGTCGCGCGCAAATTCAGCGCGAAACCGACGCGGCACTGCGTGACTCTGGGCTGTCATTGGATCAGCAGAAGCGCACTCAGTTTGAATCGCGCTACATGCAGGAGCGCCGCAGAATGGAACAGACATTGCGGCAGCAAATTGAAGCTGAACGACAGCAACAGCTGCCCGCGCTGATTCAACAATTGAAAAGAGAATTCCAATTGGAGCCAAACGGCAGCGCCACAGCAAGACCGGCAGCGTCGCCGAAATGAGGAGGCTGGCGCATTCTCGTCCACCCCGACGGCATACCTACTTGATGTAAAATGAAAAGCTGGCTCGACTACTATTTCGAGCCAGCTCCCATGGATTCACTACATCCTACGTCACCCCATTACCGATAACGGTAATGATGACGGTGGTGGCGGTAATAGCGATGTCCGCCGGACCAGTAGAATGAAGGCCCAGCATAATAGCCATAGTACGGATACGGCCGATAGTAGCGATAGGGCCGGTAGTAACCGTAATAGGGATACCCATAGCCATAATAGCCAACCGGAACCCCAAACCCTATTCCTACCGAAACGCCAGCGTCAGAACGTGGCACCGGAACGAAAGCGATTCCCCCTGCCACCAGTGCAATTAAGAGAAGTCTTTTCCAGTTCATTGTTATTTTACCTCCCGGTGATTAAACAAGCGGGGCAACGGAAAGTTTCCCGTTATTCAGAAGTGGTTCTGTTCGAATGAGCTGTGACACAGACATTTTCGCCAATCCGCCGGTACGATACCTCACTCAGATGTATCGCATTGCTGGTGCTTTGCGCTCCGTGACCCGGAAATGCAATCACCGGTCCTCCGGTTAAAATTGGACCTAAATAAATTTGCACCTTGTCGACCAGCCGCGCATCGAGCGCTTGGCCAAGCACTTCGCCACCCCCCTCAATCAGAACACTCGTCACGCCTCGTTTACCCAGATCTTTCAGCACACTCATCAGAGATTTACCTTTATAAATCAGCGTTCGCCTAGCCAACTGATCAGAAAATAATCGGGCCCCTCGCGACAGATTGCCCGAACGGGTCAGCACAACGCGCCAGGGCTGTCGCGCCCCGCGCACGCTACGCACGGTTAAACGCGGGTTGTCCACCCGAACTGTTTCCGCTCCGACCAAAATCGCATCTACGCGGCCGCGAAGCCGGCGTGCATGTTGCCGGGCAGAAGGTCCTGTAATCCAGCGAGGTTCATCAGGAGGGCGCGTCAACCGACCGTCAAGAGACATGCCGCACTTTGCGATGACAAAAGGCTGCCTGCTCACTATCCATTTGTTGAAAGCCTCGTTAAGGCATGCGCAGTCCTGAGCCAGGATGCCCTCTCGCACTTTGATGCCTGCATCGCGCAGCCGCCTGATGCCTCTACCGTGATGGCGAGGATTCACGTCCACCGCGCCAACAACTACTTTCCTGATTCCAGCCCTTAGAATCGCGTCCGTGCAGGGGGCAGTGAGCCCAATTGTGGAACAAGGCTCGAGTGTAACGTAGAGCGTTGCGCGAGCAGGGACGTCGGCGCCGAAGTTGCGCAGACACTCGATCTCGGCATGTTCACGACCCGCTCCTCGGTGATGTCCTCTTGCCACTATCCGATTGTCAACGACCAGCACCGCACCGACAGCGGGATTGGGGCTCGTCTGGCCCTGCGCCTTTTTGGCTTCCTTCAGTGCCTCGCGCATGAAGCATTCATCTCGTCGTGCCATCGTCGCCACGGCCAGATGGATAATTGTGATCGTTCGCTGCGGCAACTGTCTTCACACATCGCAATTGGACAAGCCCGTCACAGGCTTTTTCTTTTGCCGGTGGGAGCCGGCTGCGCGCATCTTCTCAGCTGAAGCACGAAAGAGGCGTTTGCTTTTTCCTTGGCGAAGTGACGCGACCGACGTACTTAGAGGTATCCCGATATGGCGACCAAAACCGAAGAAAAAGCAAGCGCAGACAAACTCACCGCCGCACGAAATAAGAATCTCGACCTTGCGATTCAACAGATCGCGAAAGATTACGGCGAAGGCGCGATCATGCGTCTCGGTGACGAAAAGATCGTCGATATCGACGTTATTCCCACGGGTAACATTTTGATCGATCGCGCGCTCGGAGTGGGCGGATTCCCGCGCGGTAGAGTTGTTGAGGTGTTTGGTCCGGAATCTTCCGGGAAGACAACGCTCACTCTTACCGTGATCGCCCAGGCACAAAAACGCGGTGGCCTTGCGGCGTTTGTCGATGTCGAGCATGCGCTCGATCCTGCCTACGCAAAGAGACTCGGTGTCGATCTTGATGATCTGCTCGTCTCGCAGCC
>WNGB01032909.1_pt1 | contig 14128 bp, 9 predicted proteins | sample 5400681 | NCBI WGS metagenome assembly WNGB01 (sample SAMN13153367, study PRJNA577476) | soil metagenome | isolation source: 115 cm soil or saprolite under grassland replicate 2 | place: USA:California | collected 2016-06-15 | reverse complement strand
CAGTGCGCCTCAACGCATATTCGAGAAAACTGACGCCGCGGTTACCGGTTGTGATGACTGCGTTTTCAGGAAGAGCGCTCGCCGCAATCGCGACGGCGAAGCCCGGCAAGTCCGGAACGTACGTGGCCCGGCCCTCGTCGAGGCCATTCCAGTTCTCGATGACGGCGCCCGCGGGCCGCGGTTCACGGTTGACGATCGTCTTGAGGACCGGCCCGGGAGTGATCTTCTTGTCTGGACCAACCTTTGCCGTGCCGGCCTGGATGTGCACTCGTGCCGGCGACGGAAGCTGGTAGGAAAGGATCGCGCTCCGGCGGTCGTAATACTGCGTCGTAACCGGGAAGTCCTTCGCAACTGTGTTGGCCGGGAAGTACGTAGAGGCGCCTTCGGCGCCGGCGAGATCGATCTTGAAGGAATAGGCCTCGTCCGGGACCACGGCCCGCCGGTCGTCGCGACCGTCCCACGAAAGACTCATCGCGCCGGCGGAGACAGGGCTGTCGTCACGGAGGCGGCGAACCGGGAAGCCGTCTCGATCGACGACCAGCAGTGTCAACCGACCAGCGTGGGCGAGATCGAACGAGATCCGAACCTCCTGGCCGAGACCTGGGTTGAAGAAAGGTCGCGAGATGCTGACCGATCGGATTGCGATCGGCGCTTCAGAGTAGCCAGGAATCGCACAGAGCAGGCCGAAGAAGACGAGAAACGCCGCCGCTCGAATGCGCATGCGAGCCTCCTTGGTGGCTTCGCTTGGCAGACGTTCCGGGGATGGCCAGGCAGGCGAGTGAGGTTCCGGGAACGAGTGTCGGGATCGAACCTACAAGGATGCCGCAGACAGTGTCAACCGTTTTCTCCTGAGGATCAGACCGGACGCTCCGATGTCTTGCTGAGACCGCCGATCCTGAGGGATCCGATCCTCAAGGCGCTGAAGTCCGGACTACGACAGCGCGGGCTCGAGCTCCGGCTCGACTTCATTCCCCCGCGACAGGATCGAGATCCCCGCGGTGTAGGCGAAGCCGTTGAAGAAGACGAGGAGGAAGGGAATCCCGATCCAGTACCGCTCGGCGACGGCGAAGACGAGCGCCGCCAGAAAATAGCAGGCGAGAACGATCTCGCCGACGAGCGAGAAGTTTCCGGCGGCCCGGTACTTCTTGCTCTTCCAATCCCCGCCCTGCCCTTCGATCCGGTACTTGGGCGTCCGGGTGAATTCCGTCGGGCTTCCGACCACGGCTTCGAGCACGCCGCGGACGTTGGAGAGTGAAAGCCCGATCCCGATCGACATGAGAAACGGCATGTACTTCAGGGCCGGCTTCCAGCTCCGCCCGATCTCTCTCTGCGAGGAAACGTAAAACGCGATGAACGAGAAGCTCGCGCCGAAGAAGAGCGGGAAATCGAAGACGGCGAGCTTCTGCCAGCCGATCTGCTCGCGGATGACGATCGCGGGGAAGATGAGAAGCGCGAGCAGCACGACCAGGAGGTGCGAGAAGTTGTTCGTGAGGTGGAAGAACGCCTCGGCTTTGACTTTCCAGGGGTAGTCGCTTCGGAAGATCGCCGGCAGAAGTTTCCGGCCGGTCTGAATGGAGCCTTTCGTCCAGCGGTGCTGCTGGCTCTTGAAGCCGTTCATGTCCACCGGAAGCTCGGCGGGGACGGCGAGGTCTTTCAGGTAGACGAAGCGCCAGCCGGCCAGCTGCGCGCGATAGGAGGCATCGAGGTCCTCGGTCAGCGTGTCGCTGTTCCAGCCCCCCGCGTCCTCGAGGCAGCGCCGGCGCCAGATCCCCGCGGTCCCGTTGAAGTTGAAGAAGCGGCCGGAACGGTTGCGGGCGGTGTGCTCGATGACGAAGTGGCCGTCGAGAAAGATCGACTGGATCCGGGTCAGGAGCGAAAAATCGCGGTTCAGATGCTCCCACCGCGCCTGCACCATCCCGACTCCGGGATCCGAGAAGTGGGGGAGGCACTCGCGCAACAACTCGGGGCACGGGACGAAGTCGGCGTCCAAGATGAGCAGGAACTCGCCGCGCGCCGACTCGAGGCCGGCCTGGAGCGCGCCCGCCTTGAAACCTCTCCGGTGGTCGCGCGAAAGGTAGCGGACGTCGTAGCCCCGCTCGCGATAACGCTCGGCCACCGCTCGCGCCACGTCGCGCGTCTCGTCGGTCGAGTCGTCCAGGATCTGGACCTCGAGCAGCTCTTTCGGGTAGTCGAGGGCAACGACGGCTTCGACGAGCCGTTCGACGACGTAGACTTCGTTGTAGAGGGGAAGCTGGACCGTGACGACGGGAAGCCGCTCCAGGCTTCCGGCGGGCCGGGGATCGTTCCCGCGGTGCCGGTAATAGAGGTGCACCAGGAAAGCCCGGTGCGCGCCGTACACCGCCAGAAGCGAGAGGACGAAGTAGTAGGCGATAAGGGTCGCGATCTGGGCGGTGCCGTCCATCTCCGTACCGGCGAAAGAGTTCTGGCGCGGGCGGTCTCTCTCTTCGCCGCGGGGGAGGCGATCTTCCTCGCGATGGTATTCCTCCCCGACGCGCGGCGCAGCCTGGCCGCCTACCTCCTCCTCTTTCTTGCCGGAGCCCTCCTCTCGCTGTTCGCGGCGCGCAGTCTATCCGCTTCGCGACCTCGCACCCTCCTTCTCTTTGCGGCCGCGTTTCGCTTCACTCTCCTCTTCCGTCCGCCGGATCTTTCCGAGGACGTCTTCCGTTACGTCTGGGACGGCAGGGTGGCGGCGGCCGGTCGCTCACCATACGGGGTCGCGCCGGACGACCCCGATGTGGCGAGGCTCTTTCCGCAGCTTCGCCCGCATCTCACCCATCGCGAATTTCGAACCGTGTACCCGCCGGTCGCACAGGCCGCGTTCCGGAGCGCCGCGCTCGCTCCGGGAACGGGCGTTCTTGCGATGAAGACGATCTTCGCGGCAGCGGACGTGGCCGTCGTGGCGCTCCTCTGCGCAAGCGGGGGAGAAGCCGCCGGCTTTGCCGCGGCGCTCTACGCGTTTCACCCGCTCGCGGTCACGGAGAGCGCCGGGCAAGGTCACCTCGATTCGCTCGGCGTCGCGCTGCTGCTGGCGACCGTCGTCTATCTCGGTCGGCGGCGACCCTTTGCGGCCGGCCTCGCGTTCGCCGCATCGGTGCTCACCAAGTACGTCCCGCTCGCCGGCACGCTGCCTCTCGCCAAGCGCGGCGGATTCCGGTTTGCGGCGGCGGCCCTGGCGTTCGGCACCGCGCTCTGGGGACTCGCGGCGAGAGGGGGCGCTCCTCCGACCGGAGCCCTCGGCGCCTATGCGACGCGGTGGGAGTTCAACTCCTTTCTCTATCCCGCCGTGGCGGGCGTGATCGAGTCGGGAGAGCTTCCGGAGAAGGCGAAGGCAGCCTACATCCGCTGGAAAGACGCACGACCGCAGCGCCCCTGGATGCAGCGCGTCTTTCCCTGGTTCTACACGGCGTTCTTCGCGCGGGTCGTGCTCGGCCTCTCTCTGGCCGTGGCGCTCGTCGTGATCGCGGCCCGCGTGCGCGAGATGGACTCCGCGCTCCTGGCGTCGTTCGGCGCGTTCTTCATCGCTTCGACGACCCTCCAGCCCTGGTACGTACTCTGGATCCTGCCCTTCGCGGCGAAGAAGCGTGAGCCCGCGTTCCTCTATCTCTCCTTCGCCTTGCCCCTTTCCTACGGGCTCCTGTATCCGCTCGGCGGCTGGACGCCGGCGGCGATCCACGTCGTCGAGTACGCGCCGTTCGCGGTGCTGCTGGGCATTACGCTGTGGAGGAGTTCGCACCATGCCTGACCGCTTCCGCTATCGCGCGGTCCTCGCCTACGTCGGGACCGGCTTCCGCGGGTGGCAGATTCAGTCGAACGCGGCCCGCACGGTGCAGTCGGTGGTGGAGGACGCACTCGTGGCCTTTGCCGGCGAGCCGGTGCGTCCACTCGCCGCCGGCCGGACGGACGCCGGCGTGCACGCCGATGGTCAGGTCGTGCACTTCGACCTGCCGCATCCCCGGGAGCCGCGCGAGGTTCGGGACGCGCTCAACACGCTCCTGCCATGGGACGTCCGGATCTTGCAGGTCGAACGTGCGAACGCCACGTTTCACGCTCGCCGGAATGCGCTCTGGAAGGATTACCTCTACCGGTGGAGCCGCGCCGACGTCATCGCTCCGCGCGATTCGCTCTTCGTCGCTCCGATCTCGCGCAACGCCGAGGCCGGACGGATGGCGACTGCCGCCGAGCCCCTGGCCGGCCGACGCGACTTCGGCGTCTTCGCGGTCCGCCGAAGCCGGGACGACTCCGTGAGGACTCTTCATTCCGTCGCGATCCAGGAGCGGGGCGCCGAATTGCGGGCGCTCTTCCGCGGAGACAGCTTCCTGCGCGGGATGGTCCGCTCGATCTGCGGCCTCCTCGCCGACGTCGCGCGCGGCCGCCTTCCTCCCGATCGGATGCGCGAGATCCTCGAGTCGGGAGATCGGAGCCTGCTCGCGCAAAAGGCTCCGGCGAAGGGCCTGACCCTCGTGAAAGTCGAGTATCCCCGCGTTACACTCGTTCCGTGATCGACGTCGACAACCTGGCCCCGCCCGGCTCCGGCGAGCGGCCGCTTCTCGACGAGATCGATCTCGCCCGGCTGCCACGGCATGTCGCGGTCATCATGGACGGCAACGGCCGTTGGGCGCGCCTGCGCGGCTCTCCGCGTGTCGAAGGGCATCGGGCGGGCATCGCGTCGGTGCGCGAGATCGTCGAGACCTGCGCCCGGCTCGAGCTCGACGCGCTGACGCTCTACGCCTTCTCGGTCGAGAACTGGAAGCGGCCGCGTTTCGAGATCGTGACGCTGATGTCCCTCCTGAAGGAGTACCTGAACAAGGAGCTCGCCAATCTTCTCAAGAACGACATCCGCTTTCGGGTCGTCGGGCGCATGAACGAGCTCGACGGTTCGGTGCAGAAGGAGCTCTCCCGCGGGCTCGCCGCGACCTCCTCCTGCCGGGGGATGACGTTCAACATCGCGTTGAACTACGGCGGCCGCACCGAGATCGTGGATGCCTGCCGGTCTCTCGCGCACGACGTCGCCGCCGGGCGGCTCACTCCGGAGCAGATCGACGAGGAGACGCTCGGCTCGCGCCTGGGCACCGCGGGCCTGCCAGATCCCGACCTCCTGATCCGCACGTCCGGAGAGATGCGCGTCTCGAACTTCCTCCTCTGGCAGATCGCGTACAGCGAGATCTGGGTGACCCCGACGCTCTGGCCCGACTTCCGGAAGCGCGACCTCTTCGAGGCGATCCTCGACTTCCAGAAGCGCGAGCGGCGCTACGGCGGCGTGATCGACGGGGGACGCGTGCCGGAATCGGGTGAGGCCGCCGGGTGAGACACTCCTTGTCATTCCGAGGTCCGAAGATTTCTTCGGTGTCATTCCGAGGTCCGGAGGACCGAGGAATCTCTGGTTAGACAAGACAGAGATCCCTCGCTGCGCTCGGGATGACATTTGGGCGTCGGGAGCTCGCCGCGGCGGTCGCGATCCCGATCGTCCTCGCGATCCTATTCTTTCTGCCACCGCTCGCGTTCAACCTGCTCGTTGCCGCAGTGACGCTCGCCGCCCTGTGGGAGTTCTACCGGCTCGCGGAGAAGTCGGGTCTTCCCGTCGCGAAAACCGTGGGGATGGTCTTCGGAGCAGCGTTCCTGCTCGGGTGGGCGGCGCTCTGGGGATTCGACGTGCTCGATCGTCCCGGAAGGACCGTCGTGCTCGGCGCCCTCCTCCTCCTGGTCATCCTGGCGTGCCTCGCGCAGCTCTTCGCGAGGGTCGAGCTCCACGTCGCGCTCGGCGGCGCGGGCGGCACCGTCTTGGGAGTGCTCGTGGTCGCCCTGCCGGCGACGGCGATGTGCTACCTGCGCATCGTGTCCCCGCGCGCGGTCCTGCTCCTCTTCCTGTTGGTCTGGGGCTGCGATTCCTTCAGACCTGGGAAGGGTCGATCGGAGGATTGATCGGCGCGACGTTGCTCGGAGCTGCGGCGGGAACCTGGTGGGTCTTTCCGGAGCTCGGGCCCGGCCGCGGAGCGCTCGCGGGCGCGCTCGCGACGTCGGCGGGGCAGCTCGGGGATCTCGTGAAGTCCGTCTGGAAGCGGGGCGCGGGCGTGAAGGATTCCGGGTCTTTCCTGCCCGGCCACGGCGGCTTCTACGACCGGATCGATTCGCTGCTCTTCGCGGGGCCGGTTCTGGCTCTCTTCGTGAGTTTGTAACGTCTTTAGGGCGCTCGACGCCGCCGGAAGAGAGTAAGCGGCTGCGCGGCAACATCCCGTGACGGTCCGGCGACGACCGCGGCTCCTCGGTACATCCGGGAGGACCGTCCTTCGTATAATCAAAAATCCGTGAAAAACGTCACAGTGCTCGGCTCGACCGGGTCGATCGGCCGGGCGTGCCTCGACGTCGTCGCCGCGTTCCCCGACCGCTTCCGCGTCGCGGCGCTCGCCGCCGGCCGGTCCATCGAGCGGCTCGCGCATCAGATCGGGCAACACGCTCCCGACCTCGTTTCGATCGAGCGCGACGAGGACCTTCCGCGCCTGCGCGCCCTGCTGCCGTCGGGATTTCGCGGCCGGGTCGTCGTCGGGCCGGCCGGCCTCGAGGAGGCGGCCTCCCTGCCGGCGGCAGAGGTCGTCGTCGCGGGACTCGTGGGCGCCGTCGGGCTCAAGTCTGCGCACGCCGCGGTCGCCGCGGGAAAGCGGCTGGCACTGGCGAACAAGGAAGCTCTCGTCGTCGCGGGAGAGCTGATCGTCGCGACGGCGCGCCGGACGGGCGCGGAGATCCTGCCGGTCGACTCCGAGCACAGCGCCATCCACCAGGCCCTGCGCTGCGGAAAGTCAGAGGAGGTCCATCGACTCGTGCTGACCGGGTCCGGCGGACCGCTCTTGACGCGGGACCTCTCGACGTTCGGCGGAATCACCGTCGATGAGGCGCTCGCGCACCCGACCTGGAAGATGGGACCGAAGATCTCGGTCGACTCGGCGACGATGATGAACAAGGGGCTCGAGGTGATCGAGGCGCACTTTCTCTTCGGGGTTTCGCCGTCGAAGATCGACGTCCTCATCCATCCTCAGTCGGTCATCCACTCTTTCGTGGAATTCGTGGACGGTTCGCTGGTCGCACAGATGGCGCGGAACGACATGCGGTTCCCGATCCTCTATGCCCTTTCCCATCCCGACCGGCTTCCGAACCCCTTCGGCCGGCTCGACCTGGTCGGCGTCGGCCACCTCGAGTTCCAGGAGGTCGACTCCCGGCGCTATCCGGCGCTCGGGCTCGCGCGGGCCGCGCTGGAGGCGGGCGGCGCAATGCCGGCGGTCGTCAACGCGGCGAACGAAGTCGCCGTCGAGGCGTTCCTCGAGGGGAAGATTTCCTTCCCGGACATCGTTGCGGTGGTGTCCGAGACCGCCGCTGCCGGCGGCCGGCCCGGACCGACAAGCATCGACGAAGCCGAGGAGATCGACCGGCAGGCGCGGCAGTCGGCGTCACGGATCGCCCGAACGCTCGCCCGGGCAAGTTGAAAGGCTCTGGGGAGGGCCGCTTTTTCGATGACCATCATCAGCAACACCATCGCGCTTCTCTTCGTGCTCTCCGTGCTCGTGGTTCTCCACGAGTTCGGACACTTCGCAGTCGCCAAGGTCTTCGGGTTTCCGGTCGAGGTCTTCTCGGTCGGATTCGGCAAGCGGCTCTTCGGCCGGAAGTGGAGGGGCACCGACTATCGCGTCTCTGCGATTCCCCTGGGCGGTTACGTGCGGGTCATCGGCCTCGGCCCCGACGAGTCCACGCTGGCGGAGGGGACCTCGAAGGAGACGGCCGCGGTCGGCAAACGCTGGCAGCGGGGTCTCATCCTCTTCGCGGGCCCGGCGATGAACATCCTCCTGGCGATCGCGCTGCACACGGCCGTTTTCGCGATCGGAGTTTCGGTCCCCGCGTACGAGCTCGGACCGCCCATCGTCAAGATCGTCGAGGACAAGTCGCCCGGTGCCGAAGCGGGATTCCTGCCGGGCGATCGGATCGTCGCGGTCAACGGCAAGCGGACTCCGCGCTGGCGCGACGTGCAGTTCGTTTTCGGGATGAACGCCCGCGAAAAGCTGCGGGTGGAGGTCGAGCGCAGCGGAGCGCGGACGGCTCTCGAAGTGGTTCCGAAGCCGAGCACGAAATACGACCTGGGCTACGTGGGCCTCCTGCCCGACTTCGGCCGTTCGGTCCGTCCGCGCATCGCGATGGTTCTCTCCGGCTCGCCCGCCCAGGCCGCGGGGCTGAAGAGCGGGGACGTGATCCTGTCCGTCGCCGGAAAGGAGACCCGCGGCGCCCCCGAGGAAGTCTTCTCGAGCTTCGTATCGGCGGTCGGCGGGGCCGCGCCCGGACCGTTCCCGATCGTGTACTCGCGCGCCGGAAAGACGATGACCGCGAGCGTTGCCCCGCGCCACGATCCGGACGGCTCCTGGAAGGTCGGCGTGCAGGTCGTGCCGGACCTCCCGGAGATCGTCGAGCGCTTCCCGATCGGGCAGGCGTTCGTGGAAGGGTGGCGCCGAGTCGAGTCGGACTTCCGGATGACTCTCTCGGTCATTGGACGGCTCTTCCGCGGCAAAGCGAGCATGCGGTCGATGTCGGGGCCGCTCGACATCGCGAAGTTCTCGGGAGAGGCGGCGCGCACGGGTGCCGTTCCGCTCGTCGCGCTGATGGCCGCGATCTCGCTCCAGCTCGGAATCTTCAATCTCGTGCCGATCCCGGTCTTGGACGGCGGGCACCTCTTCCTGCTCGGGCTGGAGGGGATCGTGCGGCGCGACTTTTCGCTCAAGGTCAAGGAGAGGATTCTCCAGATCGGGTTTCTGATGATCCTCGCTCTCATCACGGTCGTCCTCTACAACCGCACGCTCGCACCGCGGCGAATCACCCGTCAGATCCGGCTCGGCAACGTGGCGATCGGCGGAGGCGCTCCGGTGACCGTGCAGTCCATGACCAAGACGGAGACGGCGGACGTGGAAGCGACTCTCTGGCAGATCCGCGACATGATCATGGCGGGCTGCGAGATCGTTCGCGTCACCGCGAACACGATCGAGGCCGCCGACGTCTTCGGGGAGCTCGTTGCCGGCTCCTCCGTTCCGGTGATCGCGGACGTGCACTTCGACTACCGCTGCGCGATCCGCGTGATGGAGAAGGGCGTGACCGGCCTCCGCATCAACCCCGGAAACATCGGCGCGCGCTGGAAGGTGGAAGAGGTCACGAGGATGGCGGCGGACAAAGGCATCCCGATCCGCATCGGCGTCAACGCGGGCTCCCTCGAGAAGGACCTCTTGAAGAGATTCGGGGAACCGACGCCGGAGGCAATCATCGAATCCGCGTTCCGGCATCTGGAGATCTTAGAATCGCTCGGCTTCTTCGAAACGAAGGTTTCGCTGAAAGCGTCGAACGTGCCGATGATGGTCGAGGCGTATCGCCTGTTCTCCAAACGGAGCGACTATCCGCTGCACCTCGGGGTGACCGAGGCCGGCTCGCGGTTCACCGGGACGGTCAAGTCGGCGATGGGCATCGGCATTCTTCTGGCCGAGGGGATCGGCGACACGATCCGGGTGTCGCTCGCCGCGGACCCGGTCGAGGAAGTGCGCGTCGGGCGCGAGATCCTGAAGGGCCTCCATCTCCGGGAGGACGGCGTCAACGTGATCGCGTGCCCGACGTGCGGGCGGCTCGAGGTGGACATGCTCCCGATGGTCGAGCGCGTCGAGAAGCACCTCGCCGGCCTGAAGCTTCCGCTCCAGGTCGCGATCATGGGCTGCTCGGTGAACGGCCCCGGCGAAGCACGGGAGGCCGACATCGGCTTCGCCGCCGGGAAAGACATGGGAATGATCTACAAGAACGGCGAGCCGTACCGCCGCATCGGCGGTCCCAACATGCTCGACGAGTTCATCAAGGAGATCGATCTTCTGGTCGACGAGCGGACGCGCGCCTCGGCGGGCAACCCGATCAGCGAGTGATCGGAGCGGCCGGCGAGTCGGCGGCGCCCCGGTTTTCCTCCTCTCTCCCAACCGATTCTCGACCGGGGCGCCTCGCGCGCCTGCGCGCGGCTCTGGCGCATCCGCCCCTGTGGGTGACGCTGGCGATCTGCGCCCTGATTCTCGCGGCGCGCCGGCCCGCCCAGATCCGCAACCCGCAGTTCTGGGCGGAGGACGGGGTGTACTACAGGCAGGCGTACACGCTCGGCGCGCGGGCTTTGTTCGAGCCCTTCAGCGGTTACCTCCATACGGTGCAGCGCATCGTCGCCGCCGTGTCTCAATGGGTGGATCCGGCGTTGGCTCCGGCCATCTTCACGGGGGCGGCGTTCCTGCTGACGCTCTACGTCGCGGCGCGGACGCAATCGACGCGCTTTCCCCTGCGCCCCCACGTCGGGTACGCGCTCGCAGTGGTCCTCGTGCCCGACACGTTCGAGGTCCTCCTCTTCCTGACCAACATCCTCCGAGTCACTGCGGCGGGTCTCCTTCTCGTGCTCATTTCACGGGAGCCTCTCCGCTGGTGGCAAAAGGCGCACGACGCCGCAGCGTTGCTGCTCTTCGGCCTGACCGGACCCTACAGCGTTCTCTTCGCGCCTCTCTTCGTGTGGCGGGCGTGGCGGCGTCGGACGCGGGCCAGCCTGGTTCTCGCCGTCCTCGCGATCGGATGCGCCCTGACTCAGGGGATCCTGATCGGCCTGCAACAGATGGGGAAACTCACAGACGAGGGGCCCGTGGCAATGGGCTACGGCGAGTTCGAGCCCCGGAAACTGCTCGCGGTGCCCGGAATGCGGATCGCCGGCTCGCTGCTCGCGGGCTCCCGCGTGCCGCTCGACTATCCGCTGCCGGTCGAGATCGCGCTCGGGATCGGCGTGCTCGTGGCCGTCGCGCTCCTCGCCCTGCGCAGGGGTCCCGCGCGAACCGAGCGCGTGTGGCTGGCGACGGCGTTCCTGCTCGTTCTCGGGAGCGCCCTCTATCGCTGCCGGCTCGTTCTCCCCGACCTGTGCCATGTCGTGTTCGGTGCGAGGTATTTCTACTTTCCCCAACTAATTGTGCTCTGGCTGCTGATCGACCTCGCTCTCGAGCGCAGACGCTGGCTTTCGCGCGGCGCGGCGGTCCTCCTTTTGTGGATGTTGGCCATCAATATCCCGCGACTGAGAGAGCCCGGCCTGCCGGACATGCGCTGGGCGGACTACGCCGCCAGGATCCGAGCCGGCGAAGCGGTGGAGATCCCGACGAATCCGGGTGGGGTGGAACCGTGGATCGTCCGGCTGCCCGCGCGGAAACCGTAATCGGGGACGCTACAATCGCGCGGCGGAGACGGTCCCACTGAAAACGCCGGTCATCGCGCTGTGGCTGACCTACGCCGCGGCCGCATCGTTGACGCTCTTCATCGTCGACCGATTCGTTGCTTCGATCCCACGGCGCACGGGTCTCCTGCTCGCTCTTCTTCCGCTCCTCTTCACGGGGAAGGCTTTTTTTTCGGGAAGCGTGTACGGCCCGGCGGATCTCTATTACGAGCAGGAACCTTGGAAGCGTACGGCTTTGGCCCGGGAGATGATCCCCGTCCGCAATCCGATCCTGTCCGACATCGCATTCGCCAACATTCCCTGGAGAAGCGCCGTTCGCGAGGCGCTTTCGAACGGGAGATTTCCCTTCTGGAATCGCTTCGTCCTGGGAGGAAGCCCCCTCTTTCCCGCGGCCGGCGACGGGTTTCTCCATCCGGGCGTCTGGATGGGGATTTTCCTGCCCGTTGCGCTGTCGTTCCTCTTCTCCTGCACCTTTTTTCTCTTTCTGGCGCTGCTCTCGGCTTATCTGTTCTTCCGGGACCACGGCTTGAGATCGTCTCCGGCGCTGCTCGGCGCGGTCGCCTGGGGTTTCTCGACCTGCCTCCTCTTCTGGCTCGGCTTCGCGATCGGTCCGACGATCGGCTCCTTTCCGCTCCTTCTTCTCGCGCTGCGGCGCCTGGCACGCAATCCGGAATGGCAGTCGATCCCACTGGTCGTTGTCGCCGCACTTCTCGTGCTCGCAGGCGGACATCCCGAGAGCTTCTTCCACTGCGCGGCCGCCGGAGCCGCCTACTTTCTCTGGGAAATCTCGGGGAAGCCGCGGCGCGCAGCAACGGCTCGCTCTCTCAAAGCACTGCTCTCGGCGGCCGCGCTGGCTGGTCTGCTCGCCGCTCCTCTTCTCGTGCCTCTGCTCGACGCGTTCTCCCGGACCGCGGTGCACCAGGCACGCCGCACGGCCGCGTCGCGCGGCGGGAGTCAGTCGGTTTCCGCGACCGAGGCCGTTCACCGGCTCCGACCCGCTTTTCTTCCGTTTGCGCACGGAATCTACGGAAAGAGTCCGGTCCAGTCCTGGCGGCACGACGCATCCGGGATGCCTCTGGCTTATTCAGGTGCGCTTCTCTTTCCCCTGGCGCTCGTTGCTCTCCGTCCCCGACCGGCGCGGCGGCGCGGCCGGCTTCTCTTCCTCGCCTTCTACGTTGCCGGACTGGGGTACGGAACGAGCGCGCCGCTCCTGCTGGATGCCACCTCCGCGATCCCGGGGTTCGACGTCTCTCTGAACTACCGCATGGTGTTCCTCGCTCCGCTCGGTCTCGCGGGCCTGGCGGCGTTCGGAGCCGATGAGATCGATCGCAACTCCTGGCGGCCGATCCTTCGGGCGGCCCTCGCGATGCTCGTCCTCCTGTTCGGACTCTTCCTGGTATCCCGCGAAGTCTTCCGGGAGAGAGGGCTGGCGAATTCCTTCGTGTGGTCTTCGTTTGCCGCGGAAACCCTCCCTCTCGCCGCCCTTGCTGCCGCGGCGCTTCTCACCCGCGGTGAGAAGCTCGCACTGGGTGCGGTCCTCCTCCTCGTTGTCGAAAGGCGCGCCGAGATGGGCGGCACCTACCCGACGCTTCCGGCCGGAGCACTTGCCCCGGCGCTGACTGTGTTGAGAGACCTCCCGGGCTCCGGCCCGCCCTTTCGAATCGTCGCGAAGGATGACGTCTTCCGGCCCAACGCGGCCGCCCTCTATGGGCTCGAGGACGTGCGCGGGTACGAGCCGTTCGTGCTCTCCGAGCTCGCGGACATCGGCCCGCTCTGGAGCCGTGCACATCACGCGAGTCACAACCAGGTTGAGGATCTCTCGAGGCCGTTCCTCTCGTTTCTGAACGCCCGGTTCGCGTTCGCGCCTCCCGACGATCCCGTTCCGCCGGGCTGGCGAGTCTTCACGCGGGGCCGCGAGATGGCGATCTTCGAGAATCCGCGCGCTCTCGACAGGGTCTTCGTTCCACGCCGCCTGAGGGTCGAGCCGGACGCAAGGGCCCGCCTCGCGCAGATGGCGCAGGCCGACGACTTCGCGGAGGTGGCCTGGCTTTCCGGCCCGTCACCTGCGCGCGAGCTCCCGAATGGTCCGGCGAAGCTCTCAATTCGATCGATCGGGCCCGACCTGCTCGTCACGGCCGAGACGAATGCACGCACGCTCCTGGCGACCTCGATCCCGGCCTGGCCGGGTTGGACCGCCGAGGCAGAGGGGGAACGGATTCCGGTCGTTCGCATCGACCACGCGTTCGTCGGCGTCTGGGTCGGACCCGGCCGGCACCTGGTGCGGCTTCGTTACCGCCCGCCGACCTTGCGCGTTTCGCTCCTCGCCTGCCTCGTCGGCATCGCGCTTTGCGTCGCGCTCGAATGGCGCCATCGACGACGCCGGCAGGGAGCGGTCTCTCCCGGCGACTAGTTCGACTTGTCCGGGCTGCGGGACACGGCGAGCCAGGAGGTCCCGATGCCCCTCTCCGAAGCTCCGAAGAGCCGGTGCTCGACGGACAGGATCCGGCGAAGGAGCTCGTTCCACGGACGCGCCACGCGGTATTCCCGGGCGGGGTCCGACACACGGCCGTTTCTCTGGAGAATCGCGCCGATCCGCGCGAGCGGCCAGAGAGTCCGGAAGAGCGGAAGGATCCGCAGGACTTCCAGTCCTGCCTCCTGCACCAAGTCGGTCAAGGCGCTCCGCGTGTAGCGCCGATAATGCCCGGCGTATCGATCGAACTTCCCCCAGAGCCGGGGGTCGGCCGGCACCGTGAGGAGGACGAAACCCCCGGAAACCGCGAGGGCCGCCGCCGCGCGAAGGAAGCCGGCGTCGTCCTCGACGTGCTCGACCACGTCGAAGAGACCGACGAGGTCGAAGCG
>WNGB01018897.1_pt1 | contig 14134 bp, 9 predicted proteins | sample 5400681 | NCBI WGS metagenome assembly WNGB01 (sample SAMN13153367, study PRJNA577476) | soil metagenome | isolation source: 115 cm soil or saprolite under grassland replicate 2 | place: USA:California | collected 2016-06-15 | reverse complement strand
GGTACCGGCGGACCCGGCATACGTGAAGCAGCTGGCATCGCGATACACCAGCAAAGAACTCGGCACGATCGATGTGCTCAACAAAAACGGCGCGACCACCTTCGATTTCGGCGAGTGGAAGAGCGCGGTCGCTTCGCGCAAGAACGACGACGGCACCATATCGTTCATCACCATCGATCCTACCAACGATGGGTACGAATTCGTGGTGGGCGAGCGCTCCGGCAAGCGCGTGCTGATCATCCGCGACGGCCAGCATGAGTACCTCTTCACGGAAGCGGCTTAGTTGAAATCCCGAGCAGAGCGAGGGATCCCTATTGCAACGAGAAACAGCAGGTCCGAACTGCTTTGGCCTTTAGCCGGAGACATTCGCCCGACACCTTTTTGTCACAATAGGCGTTACATTGCCAAACAAGAAATTCTTTACTCTAAACGTTACAAAAATGTCGGCTAAGCGTATTGCCTAACAAAGGTCGTTATAGATGGCGCGGAGAGACGAATGACTACGCAGCAGCTCCACTTATTTAACGCTCTGTACTTGGTCATCTTGGTCGTGGTCGCCTTGCTCACGCGCGCGACGGCACGGCGCATCGCGGGTGCTTTGACCGGCGGGGTAGCCGTCGGCGTGATGGCACTGGGGATCATCGCCCTCGGTGAGCAGGTGGGGTGGTGGCACATGGCGATCACCTGGGAGCCGCACTTCCTGACAGTGATGCTGCTCGGCTCCCCCCTGATCGGGTTCATTTTCCTCATCACCTGGCGGATCGCCCGCCGGTTCGGCTGGCGCGGGCTGGCGGTGTGCCTCATCGTCGTGGCAATCATCGGCCCGCCGCGGGACTACTGGTACATGAGGCGGTTTCCGGAATGGGGCAGCTACGGGCCGGGGTTCGCCCCTATCCTCGCAATCTCCGCAGCTTACGTTTTAATGATTGTAGTAGGGCATGGGGTGATGCGGCTGGTTGCCGGCCCCGCCCGCGCGGACAGGTTGGCGCAACGACCTTGGGTAGCCGCCTAACGCTAGGCTTCAGTGGCCTGCGTTCGTCTTCATCTTTAGAGCACAAGCTGATTGCAGATCCGCTACGAGTCTTTGTTAGGTTTGCTTCGCCGTTAAGTTACGTCAAATCGGCTTCTCGAAAGCCTATGAATAAAGGCGTTTCGCACGGCATACACGGCATACAAAATTGTTTGGCTTAGAGTAAACCATTTCGCAAAAGGTAACGGAACCCCTATGAGCAAAAAGCATGTCCATGCTCCTGACTGGAAAGAGATGCGTCGGTTTCGAGCCCTTGAACTCAAGTGCGAAGGCTTATTGATAAGGACAAAAAGCGGCGGCAGAAATTTATGATCCCCGGCAGGAGCGGATGTTCTCCGGCTGTAGATCTTCAGATAATTCAGTGAAGTTCTTCACGATTTTTTATGAAGTCCTGCCTGACTCCAAGATCAGAAATTAGAATTTTGGCGGATTTTGGGCGAATCGTCCTCATGGTCCGATATATCGCGCCTTCGCGCATACCCCGACGCAGGCACAAGGCTATCCACGGCAAAACTTTCACCTGACCTGCGCTCCCATCGCCTTCTTCCGACAGCGCCTCGAAGAATTTCTCAGCAGGACTCTTCCGCAGAGATTTATATTGAACCGGCCCAAAACTATTGACGCCATGAGGTGGGAGAGGCGAACTTCTGCCTTGCCCAGAGAGTTTTATTTAGCTGATCCAAAACAATTTGCGCCTCTGCCGGCTATCGGTCCCCTCGGCTAGAGGCTTTTATTAACTTTTCCGCTTTACAGCATTTTCCACTTTCTGTGAAATACTTTTCCAATTTTTACATCAGTCATTGGAGGGGGATTTGAGCAGAGGCAGAAACCTCGTTCTGTCCACTCTTTCCAAGAAAGTCTCAAAATCATAGCTGTCGGACGTGATTACGACGGCAAACAAGGGGACATAGAATTGTTATGGTGGTGATGAAACACCATCAAACCGACCTGTGGGTCCAGGTCAAGGCCTTGTTTATTGGAAGGGGTCGAAGCGCAGTAAACTGGAACGAAGTCAATCCTCATTATTACTGATTTCAGAAGCTCGCAATTTTTGTTGCCGGAACTTTGAGACCTTCACGGCGTCCAACTTTATCTACGCGTGGGTTATTCTGGTGAAGAGCGAAGCGCCATAACCAAATATTTTTGCAACTCATACCTGTCCTCATCGTTCTGAGAATTGACAAGGCAAATTTGATGGGGTAAAGAGCTACGACGGGTATGGCGCATAGCCAGCGGCGCAAAGTCTTGTTATTTTTTACTCGATCATAGAGATTTAGTCGTAGAGCGATTCGCCCAGTAAAGTAGTTACTGTTATTTTCCCCCAACAGTAACACAATCTTCAATCACTATTTCACAATCTGCGGTCAATTGACAGCGACACCGCTGTTGTGGGTGTAGGTGTATTATTCGCTTGCGAGAAGAAAGGCTCCCTGGGTCTCGGTCTTTAATTCGGCCTTTTTATTGAAGCCAATCTGCATTAACACTCTCAGGTTTAAAAACAACAGGCCCTGGCGCCACTGGCAGATGGCGGCAGAGCCTTCTAAATACATCTTGGCTGCACTGGGTAGCTTCGGATATATAGTGTAGTAATTCATATCCTAGCCCTCAGTCACGCCAGGGTCAATCAGAAAGGAGTCAGGTGATATGCTCAGCGCCACACCACCCTTGCCGTTTCGCCAACCGAGACATTTTCAAAAAAATTCCTTGAGCGCGAAATTTCATCGACATGTTTTCACCGATTTCCGGAGATATATGTGGAAAAGCTTTTCGACATATGTTCGGACTCGACTCCTGTAGAGGAAGGACTTACAAGCATCACAGTATAGGGGGCCTTTCTCGTCCTGAAAATGGACAAAGTCGAGCTTAGAGTTTGAGCGCGCCACTACCGGACGCCGCGTCTAGGCGGTAAAGGCCGTAGTGTATCGACCACGCGCCACATAGAACTGGAGGGACCCGTGTCTTTGCCAAATCTCAATCAAACTGCGCCCGTAGACTTGGAGCAGCTTTTAGCAGACGTCTATGAAGCCGTGCGATGGGCTTGTCTACGATAGCCGCCGCCTTTGGGACCGAAGTCAGGATTGTCTACAAACGCAAGCAAACGCTTGTTCTCAAACTCACAAGGCTCGTACAAAGTTTTCAGAGTTGTTGAAGAAAATTTTTTCGCCGTCCAAGGTAAATTTGCCTGCGAGAAGCCTATATATACATGAGAGGTCAAGAATCGATCTGAGAATCAGATTGTTCTTCTTTCGCCGCACTGATAGTTGCGGCTGTTGACCATCCAGCATCGGAAGATTTCGGCAGCGGGTGTACCTGGCACTGTCTTTGACAGTGGTTTGAGGTCTGTTCGTCAATCTGTCTGCAAGCGCATCGTCGGCGATAACGGTGACTGCAAGATGTGCCAATCATGAAGAAGTGTGCGCATGGTTAGTGTGGAAAACGAAAGCTTGGTCAAGTCCAGCGCTGGCAAAATAGTTGGTTTACACTGGCCGGTCCGATTTACGCCTGATCCGGATCAAGTACAACCAGGGCGGAGTGGATTACGGTCAGCTAAGCAATGAAAAAATCGTTGTTGGGCGCGGATTGAGCAGTTTGATAACCATAGCGCTCGCCTGCGCAAAGATTTGTCGCAGCAGTTTTAAAGACCCTGAGCTCATCAACAGCTATTAGTCGCATCGCTTGAGCGATTAAGAGTAGCACACAGGATAGTGTGACTGATGGGAGCATGTGTCTTGAGACGTCGGTCTTGAATTGATGACAGCTTTGATCAATCAATCAAAGCGTGTCATGCGGAGGAAGGCTCTATGCTACTCAATCTTTTCATCAAAAATAGGATAACCGCGGTGTTGATTTTGACCGCCGCCTGTGGCCTGGCTGCTTGGGGATACAACTACAAGTCTAAAGGAGCCTTGTTCAGGAAGGCTGTCGCAGTCAACTCTCGCTCGCTTGCCGCGCCGATTGGCGTCGATCAGCCGTCGCCAACAATAACCGTGTTCACGGCTCCGGGGATGAGTGTGGCGGTCACCTCCGCGCAGGTCGGCAAAACCGGCCTCGCTCCCGAAGTCAATTGCGCTGTTATGAATAACGGCGGCGAAGATACCGATGAGATCGAACTTCTACTGCTCGATTTCACAGCGGAGGGAAAGATTGACGGCATTGTAGGGCGTAAGTTCAGCGCTTCATTGAAGCCGCGAGGCACGCGGAAAACCAAGTAACATTGGTACGGTACCGGGAGCGGTAGCGACCGGGCGCCGGCGGAGAGAGCGCTTCGACGGGCGCCCGGTCGCTACCGCTCCCGGTACCGTACCGCCGCGTGTGCCAATGTTGTCTGGCCCGATTTAGAGCTCTTGCAGGGTTTGATTGCGCTCAGGTCGGGAGTAACACCGACTGGTTTAATTGTCAGGGATTCGGCGAGGCAGCATGCGGGCACTGACCCGAACTTCTGCCATACGGTTTTCAGAATCGCGCACAACCTGACAAAAGGCGACGGAATTCCAGTCGCCGGCTACACCTGTTCTCAGGGCCAGGAATCATTCTTCATCGCTTACCGCAATCAACGGCCATAAGCCGATTTGCGTATCTGTGCCGGGCGACATTTCGCCAATCACTCAACCATCATTCATCAAGCGTCCGCCAGGAGTAACCATATGTTCAACCCGTTCGCCTACGCCGTCAGGAGTCGTCACCTAACAACTTTCGCTCTGACAATCATCACGCTGGCTGCCGCGCTAACCACAAGTTCGGCGCAAACCCCGAACGGTAAGCAGTACACCACGACGATGAACGATCTGAATGAGCGCGCCAACGTCGAAATAGACCCATCATCTTTGGGGTTGAACATCAGCATTTCGTTGGCCGACTTCCCGGGACGCGGGGTTAGCCTGCCAGTCAAGCTGCGTTACTCGTCGAAGATATGGCGGATCAAATTCAATGGGACGAACATCAATCCCGGCGACGGCTCGATATCGGAGCACACTCTCTGGGCTGAATGGTACTCAAACTCGGTCGCCGGCTGGACTTCAACCCTCAATGTCCCTTATGTCGAGGATACCGGGTGGAGCGAACCATTCATTGCCCGGTTTGGAAGTATTGGTCGTGCATGGACCCAGCCTGACGACGGAGCGCCCTGGGACTACACGTTTCCACCTCATACGTACGTTTCGGAAAATTGCAACCCAGGAAATGATAACTGGCAATGTGAGGTCAGGCCTCTTCAATACTACGCCAACCGCGTGATGTTGCACATGCCTGACGGATCATCACATGAGATGCGCCAGGACGATCTAGTTTATTTTGGCAACACAGGACCTTCGAACAGAATGTACTACTCGGTGGACGGCTCACGCATAAAGTATGATCATGTCAACCAAGTAGTCTTCCTGCCTGACGGCTCTCGCTACATGCTGAACACGGCCAATGGGGCGCAATACATTGATCGTAACGGAAACACTCTGAATTACAATTCCAGCTCAGGCCAGTGGACTGATACGCTCGGGCGGGCAATCTCGAATCCGCTGGGCGGCCCCGGCGGTAGCGATTATTACTGGACAGTGCCCACGGCGCAGGGTGGGGCTGCAACCTACGTTTTCCGCTGGCGTTCTCTCGGTCAAACACTAACGGACACCACCCAAGCCCTGAACTATATAGGCCCGTACATGTTGAACTACCCGATTCAATACCCACATCTCGTGCCAGTCGGCGGGCCGTCCTTGTTCGGTGATGGTTCCACCGGGGGAATCAGCCCATTCGCCTGGGTCCTCTCGCCACGCTTCAACGGCGATCCGCCTGAACTGTTCAACCCAGGTGTACTCTCGGAGATTGAACTGCCGAACGGCCAGAAATACAGGTTTACCTATAACGTCTACGCCGAGATTGATAAGGTCTATCTGCCGACTGGCGGCTACCGGCGCTACCGTTATGATACCGTGCCTGCTTCGGATTATGATGCTTTCAATTCGAAGGCTTACAGCCAAGCCAATCGTGGCGTGGTCGAAGCGTGGGAGAGCGTCACTGGCGATCCGCAAGAAGAAACTCCTGTCTCTTGGACGTTTCAGCCTCCCGCTAGCAGTGGCGTAAATTACATCACTACGACGAATCCCGATGGAACCTATGTGCGTCGTTACGTCCACATCCGCGACCCGCTGAACTCGAAGTTCAACGCCAGCCCCGGCGAGGCGAAGGCCGGCAGAATTTACGACGAGCAGTATTTCTCATCGAACGGACAAATGCTCCGGCGCGTATTGTCAGATTGGGCCTATACCGGCCCGCTACAACTTCCCTTTAACCCACAAGCCTATGATCCCTCCGGGATGGAGATGACGTCACGCGACGCCCGCGTGACACGCCAAGTCGAAATCCTGTTGGACACGGGCGGCGATGCGCTGGCGAAGACGACTGATTATTTATATGACAACGACCTAAACGTCATCAGTACAAAGCAGTATGAGTACGTTTCCGTCGTCCAGTCAACTGCCCAGACCGGCAATACCAGTCAAATCCCGATTGGCGCGCTTTTGCGCGCGGAAGAGACGACTTTCCTGGTTAATGACCCTGACATTTCCCAAGCCACAAAGGACGCTTACCGAGAGCGCCACCTGATCGCGCTCCCGTCAAAGACGCTTGTCAAAAATGGTTCAGGCTCTGTTGTCGCGGCAACCCAATACAAATACGATGAGAGCGCTTACCCGCTGACCACATATTCTACGGTTTCCAGTTGGACCGATCCGCAGAATACCAATCGAGGCAATTTGACGACTGTGCGACACTGGCAAAATTTCAACTACAGCACGGGCGTGCAACAGTCCTGGACAGATTGGACGAGCGGAACCTGGATTGAGACACATACCTGGTACGATCAGTGTGGCAATGTGGTCAAAGTCCGAGACGGCAATAACAACGACACTGTCAGCAGTTATGCGGATAACTTTTACGGCTCATCGCCACAAAACACTTACGCCTATCCGACCAGCGTGACGACTCCCGGGCCCGCCTTAACAACTATAACCAAATACGATTTCAATACAGGGCTGGTGAGAGAAGTCACTGATCCGAACAACGTCAAAACTAGGACCGATTACAACGACTCCTTCAATCGCCCGACAAAAACGGTTCGCGCCGAGGGGACGAATGTAGAAAGCCAAACGGTGATTCAGTATGAGGACGTCATTCGGCGTGTCACAATAACCAGCGATAAGGATGTCTTGGGCGAAAGCGCCGCGGGCAATGGATTGAAGTCGGCGGTCATTAATGACGGATTCGGCCGAACGACGCGCAATGCGATTTATGAAGGCAACACGGGCGCGGGAAACACATGGGCGATCACGGATACGCAATATGACGTGTTCGGCAGAGTCTCGCAGGTCTCCAACCCGTACCGCGCCGCCGATCCAGGCTCCGCTTCGCCCCCGGCTGGCCTGTGGACGACTACCGAATATGATTCGCTCGGCAGGCCCATTAAGGTGACCACTCCTGACCTCGCGCAAGTTAACACGGCCTACAACGGCAATCAGGTGACGGTCACCGATCAGGCGGGCAAGAAGCGCAGCAGCGAGACCGATGCTCTTGGCAGATTGACTAAAGTGATCGAAGACCCTGGCGGCTTGAGCTACGAGACGACTTATCTTTATGACGCGCTGGGTAACCTGCGCCAAGTGACGCAGGGCGCACAGTATCGATGGTTCGCCTATGATTCACTCTCGCGCCTTATCCGCGCGAAAAATCCTGAGCAGGACGTTAATGCTAATCCCAACATATCCTATACCGACCCGGTGACTGGACACAGCGGATGGTCGATGGCCTATTCCTACGACGCCAATGGGAATCTTGTCTCGAAGACCGATGCCCGCGACTTCACAACAACTTACGGCTACGACGCGCTCAATCGCAATACTTCAGTCGATTACTCGAACACAGGCTACAATCCGGACATCACGCGATTTTACGATAATCCAGATCCCCTCTCTTATGGCAAGGGAAGATACTGGCATGATTATGCTGGAGGTAATTGGAGTGCCGACCCGAACATCGACCATACAGCCATCGACAGCTATGACCCGCTCGGCCGCCCCAAAACCAAGCGACAACTATTTAAACGTAATGGGATCGTAGGTCCCACTTACTCAACCATTCAAACTTATGATCTGGCCGGCAACGTCAAGACTGTGAGATATCCCTCAGATCGGGAAGTAAATTACAGTTATGACAGCGCCGGCCGACTCTATAGCTTCAGCGGCAACCTGGGCGGTACGCCGCTCACCTACGCCGATATGATCGACTACAACGCCGCCGGCCAGATGATCAAAGAGCGGTTCGGCACGAACACGCGGCTCTACCACAGATCGCATTACAACAACCGTCTGCAATTGGTCTCCACCCGGCTAGGTGATAGCGAAACCGACGAATTGAGCTGGAACCGTGGCGCGTTCGATTTTTTATACGGCACGACGGCAGTCGCCAGTGGGAACATATTTGCCAACGACACGGACAACAATGGGAACCTGCGTCGGCAGACCAACTACGTGCCGCTCGCGGGCAGCGGCGACGTCATCCCGCAGCGGGATGATTACACCTATGACGCGCTGAATCGAATCAACTCCTTCACCGAAGCGCAGAGGAACAGTAGCGGGCAGTGGACGCCCAACGTGGCGTGGCAGAACTTCAGTTACGATCCCTACGGGAATCGGCAGATCACCGGCGCGAGCGGCGGGGTCAGCAACTACAATCCGCCTTACGATCAAGCAACCAATCGGACCCACTGGCTGGGGTATGACACGGCGGGCAACGTCACGAACGATCCAACCACTGGCGGGGAGATGATGTATGACGCGGAGAACCGGTTGCTGACAGCGGCTAGTGTAGGCGGCGGGATCTACGTCTATAACGCTGATGGCAAGCGGGTGAGTCGGCCCACTGCCGGCGGGCAGGAGACTTGGTATGTCTACGGATGTGGGGGAGAATTGCTGGCGGAGTATACTGCTGGCGCTCAGCCTACCGCGCCGCTGAAAGAGTACGGCTATCGCGGCGGACAGTTGCTCATTGTTGCGGAAAGCGGATCGGGCGGAGGTGTGTCGTTCGTCAAGCCGACTTTGAAGTCTAGCGCTGATCTAATCGGGAAGGCAGGCGTGGAAGCGGACAGCGACGCGAATGGGCTGTTGGTAGTTAATGAGCCTGTCGCCGCCCTGGGCATTAACGAAGGCCACGGCTCAATCACTGCGGACTTCTCAGACAGCGACAACACCGGGACGCTCATGAGAGGTGGCCCCCGGACGACCGTGGAAGAATATGGCAATGCTCCGTCTGCCAATGGCGTCGGCGGAGAATTGCTCGCGGAGCATCCTGCCGGCGTTGCGCCGAGCCCGCCGCAAAAGGAGTATGGCTACCGAAGCGGGCGGTCGTGGACGCCCGTAGCTGCGCAGAGCATTGTACATGTAACTCCAGGCGCCTACCAGACGCCCGATCCGGCCGGCTCCGGCTATTTAGCGGTTAATTCGCCGTTGAACACGGAACATGGGTCAACAACGGCTTCTGCCGCTCAAGACATAGGACAGATTAAGTCCTGCCGGTGGTTTGCTTTTCAACCTGTAGGTGGACAGATCACAAGGATCACTCTTAAATTCAATTGGTCTATCAGCGGAAATCTTTTTACGAACGCCCCGAATTCCGGAGACTTCGCGTACGCGAATGCCACTTTTTATATCGAGTACTCCACTAATAACGGTTCGAACTGGCCCACTGCAATCTTTAGGAGGGAATTGAGTAACATTTCTGGGCCGGGCGGAGAGAATAGGCCGTTCAGCGATTCCGGTTCATTTAGTGTCGATTTGCCGGCCAACACGCCGATAAATCAGATCATGATTTATGACAATATAAGTGCGCAGGCATCTTCCAATTGGTTCGAAGGCCACGCCTCTTCGAGCGCGACTTTGACTGCGAGAGTCTGGAACATCGACCTCGAAGTCGAGACGAATCCCGCAGGACCGCCGACAGTCGCTCCGCTCTCTCCGGCTGCGGGGGCGACCAATGTGAACGCTGATGCCAACGTAACTATGACTTTCAGCAAGGCGATGGATGCGGCGACTGTGAACGGATCGACGGTAGAGCTTCGGGATCCGGGGAATGCCCTTGTACCAGCGACAGTAAGCTATAATGCGGCTTCATTCACCGCCACGTTGGATCCAACCGCGTCCCTGGCGAGGGGAGTCACATATACCGCGCGAGTCAGGGGTGGCGGTGCAGACCCACGGGTAAAGGATGTGGCGGGCAACGCTCTGGCCGCCGATGTGACGTGGACCTTCACAACTACGCAAAGTGGGATAAAATGGTTGGTGACAGACCATCTGGGATCGACGAGGATGGTGATAGACGAGACAGGGAGCCTGGCAGGGATAAAACGGAATGATTTCGCTCCGTTCGGCGAAGTGCTGACCGCCGGCCCGGGGATCAGAAGTGAGAACAACGGTTATAGCGGCGATTCGGTGCGCCAAAAATTTGGGTCAAAAGAGCGGGACAATGAGACGGGGCTGGATTTCTTTGAGGCGAGATATTTCTCAAGCGTTCAAGGCAGATTCACTAGCCCGGATGAATTTCAGGGTGGGCCGATTGAGTTGTTCTCAATAGCTGCGTCAACCAACCCTACCTTTTACGCTGATCTGACCAATCCTCAATCGCTCAACAAATATCAATATTGTTATAACAACCCTTTAAGGTATACAGATCCAAACGGACATGCTCCAGACGGTGATGGGATAATTGAAAGTATCAAGAATTACCTCTGGTCTCTTCTTAAAGACAAAGTGAACTGGAAAACTGAAGAGGAACCCAAACGAAGTGACCCGAGTATAGCTGGAGCACCTAGTGGAGATAAGATAGTTGAAAAGCACTTTGAATCTCTGGTGACTATCAGCGAAATCAACGCTGATATTATCATGGCCCTTGACCCCATAGGCACAACTTCAGTTCTCATGAATTACATCAAGGGAGATAACAGAGGTGTTGCCATCGCCGCAATAGGGTCGGCTGTGGGAGTGTTCGGACAGTTCGGCAAAGCAGGCACACTCAGAGCAAGTGAGGCGTTAGCTCAAATAGCAACAGGTGCGGCGGAGGAAGGAATAACAGTAACAAGGGCAGCTACCTTGAGAGCTACAGAAGTAGTAATCCCTACTCGACAGGAAGCTGAAAAGCTGATAGGGGCTGCAGGTGGCGTCGTTCAGCGTGTGGATAAGGGTGCGAATGCAACTGTCTCGACACACAACTTCCCGCATATTAACTACACGGTTGGGAATCAGAGATACACCGTTAGAGTTCAGAGCGTTGGGAAAGAGTTCGACAGGACGGGCCGATACAAATTCAGAGGTGGAATAAGACAGCCTGAACAATGAGACTCGCCGCACAACGCTTTAGAGGATGAGATATGAAATTAAATAAGGAGTTCGTAAAAGCTTGGCGCGCCTGGAGCCGCATTTCTGAAGTCCCAATAAGCGGGCGGGACTATCGGAATGCGCCCTCACTCAAGAGCATAATTGATGAACTCGCTCACTTGGATACCTACATATATTCTCTTGGTTCAAATGTGATATCTGGTGTCAGCGGTCAAGTAACGGAAATCGCTATTAGCGACATCTCGACGCTAGGGCGCCTGGAGGCGGAACTTGAAAAATTGAGCGTTTCTGAAGAAACAAAGTCGGCTCTTAAAGCATATATTAAGGCCACTCATGCTCTACTCAATGAAATAGCCAATTTACCTCAAGCATAAGCCATCACTGCATGAGTAAAGCGGCTATCCATGCTATTCAGTCTGCGGTGATATCAGATAGTGGATTGGGCTGTCACTTACTCGCCGCTTTGATGAAGGTGTCAATCGTCTTGAGCCGCAACGCCTGTTGCGACTGTAAATCATCACATCGTTTACTGAACGTCGTCACATCTTTCACCAAATCTGCGCTTAAAACCTTGCAGCTCTGTGTATCTCGACAGATCGTCTACTGAATTTTTTTCAGATTGTTCACTGAATACCTCTGCGACGCCTCTTTACTGACCTACGTGACACATTTTGCTGTTGGTATCCTGATATGTCGTCGCTTTCCGACGATGCAGAACTGATGGAGGCGGCAGAGCCCCCAGTTTTTTCCGGTCTCCAATAAGAAGCAACTCGGCTCACCTGCGCGATCTTGATCTTTGGTACGAACTGGATGATCTACAAGCGGCGTTGTTCTGACGGCGTTGTTCTGATGGCCGGTCATCGAACCGTGAAAGGATACCTCACAGTCATCACTTCGCCCGATTTTAATTGTATCCATTCTTCGCCTCTCACGGTCCTCGAATGAAATATCGCGCGACCGCCGACGTTCACCTCAAACCAAAACGGGGTATCGGGCGGGATGAAGTATCGTCTGAATCCGAAGGGATCCAGAGGTATTCCGAATTTTGCCGACTGCTCGTTTTCTTTTATCATTAGGATCAATGTGCCTGTTTCCGGCTTACCGTTCTCATCAGTAACATAGACTTCGAGTGTGCCAAACTTCGGATCGCTCTGAACCATTATGACTTCTAAATCAAACCAGGTAACATTGGTACAGTACCGGGAGCGGTAGCGACCGGGCGCCGGCGGAGAGAGCGCTTTGACGGGTACCCGGTCGCTACCGCTCCCGGTACCGTACCGCCGCGTGTGCCAATGTTTTCTGGCCCGATTTAGTTCGAGGGGCTCATCCGGCTTCAACTCAATATCGAACTTCTGCGCTTGGTGACCGCGCGCTTCGACCGTTAGCCAAAACGGTATATTCGGCGGTAACCATCTCTCGCTCTTTCCGTCAACGCTGCCCCCTGTCCTAAAAGAATGCTGTGAGATCTTATTGGTGAAAGTGAATCCAGAGCCGAATCCGTCTCCCTTTTCAACACCATCGACTGTCTGCCCTGCTTCGATGGTAATCGTCCGCTGCGCTCTTTTTGCGTAGGTCTCAGAGATGCCGAAGAAGGAACTGTCCGGATATTGGGGATCTTTAAAAGCGACTACAGTGTAAGTTCCCGGCGCAACTCCGGAAAAAACAAAATGACCGCCCTGATCCGCAATGATGTCGGTGCGGTCGTTTCGTGACGCAGGCTGGTTTGTGTGACGATGAGCAGAGACAGATGCGTTCGCAATCGGCCTGTCTTGCGCGTCAATGACAACTCCATTGATGGTTCCTGTGGTCTGTGGGAAATACACGAGGTCGAGCAACCTGTCTCCTTGTCCTTCGGAAATATCTTGGGGAATCAGAAATAGAAAGACCAAAATCGCTAGAATCATAGAAGTTCTCCATTGTAGATCGTCACATAATTCATCGGGGCGCTCCGCAACCTTTTCCGAAGTCCGACTTCAGATCATCAGGCGGCTGGCGGCTGTCTTGACCAGGTGTACATCTTCAGAAAAGTTGCTGAATGTTTGCACATAAGTTGATGAACAGCATTCAGATCTCGGCGACGCGCTCAGCATCACGCACCGGTGCCTTCCTCGTCTGTCTCGGTATTTCGATATAACTATTTCCAAACACCTTCTAGCGAAGTTCCCGAGCAAGGTCACCTCAACCCGCAATGCCCGGCACCGAGCCGATCGATTGAGAATGTCGGCAGGACGGTCTATCAGCGGCCCATCGCCTAAGGCCGGGCCGATGATCCAAGTCGGCAGGTCGAGGCGCGTATATTCGGGATACATCTTGCGGGCGTAATCTTCGAAGCCGCCCGGATCAGTCGCCTGGGGAGCGAAGATCAACATTGCCACCATGCGGCCGCAGCGCTCACAATGTCGGCGATCTTGTAAAAACGTATAAATTTGAACACCAGCCGACCGAAACGGCCATGCAAGGAAGGAATCTGCGATACGTCTCAGCAAGAGCGTCATTTCGGGCCGGGAAAAGAAAAAACGGAAATTACAGGCTGCGACAGAACCACCGCTGAAGGCAGGACAATCTCAGAGAAAATCTCATTATGGGGGCTGAAGTCGCCCTGAGCCGGAGCGTCACCGCTCCGGCTCGGCTTCAGAACCGTGCGTGAGAGTTTCCAACTCACACGGCTCCTCAATTACCTGGCGCTTGTCATACGCGCCTCTTCTTGACGGTCAATTTCTCTGGCCGTCTT
>WNGB01008946.1_pt1 | contig 14136 bp, 12 predicted proteins | sample 5400681 | NCBI WGS metagenome assembly WNGB01 (sample SAMN13153367, study PRJNA577476) | soil metagenome | isolation source: 115 cm soil or saprolite under grassland replicate 2 | place: USA:California | collected 2016-06-15 | reverse complement strand
ACACCATGTCCGGGTCCAGCCGCGACCCCCGCGGTGGGCTCAGCTCGTACACCGCACAGGACGGGGCGACCGAGGAGCGGCAGCATGATCTTGGTGACAGGTGCCACGGGCAATGTCGGCGGAGAGCTGGTCGGTGCCTTGGTCGATGGCGGTCATGAGGTGCGCGCGCTGACTCGCGACGCGGCTCGAGCCGCGCTGCCGGCAGGCGCGGAGGGCGTCACCGGCGATCTCGACCGGCCCGAGACCCTGCCCGCCGCCCTGGCCGGTGTGCGTGGGGTGTTCCTGCTGAGCGGGTACCAGGACATGCCCGCGGTCCTGGCCGAGATCCGTCGAGCTGGGGTGGAGCGTGTCGTGCAGCTGTCGGGATCCTCCGCGGCGGGCGGCGACATGGGCAACGCCATCTCGCGGTACATGATCCTGTCGGAGACCGCGGTTCGGGACTCCGAGGTGTCATGGACCATCCTGCGGCCCAGCGGGTTCATGTCCAACGCACTGCAGTGGGTGCCGCAGCTTCAGGCTGGTGACGTGGTGCGCGCCCCGTTCGCTGGCGTCCGGATCGCAACTATCGATCCCTACGACGTCGCCGCGGTCGCCGCGGAGGCGCTGCTCTCGGAGGAGCACGAGAACCGCGTCCACACGTTGAGCGGTCCGGAGTCGCTGCTGCCCGCTGACCGGGTCCGGGTGCTGGCCGGTGTCCTGGGGAGGGACCTGCGGTTCGAGGGGCAGCCGGACGATGAGGCCAGGGCCGAGATGCTTGCCGCCATGCCGGCCAAGTACGTTGACGCCTTCTTCAGCTTCTACGCCGACGGGACGCTCGACGAGTCGAAGGTCCTTCCGACCGTGCGAGAGGTCACCGGACGCCAACCGCGCACATTCGAGCAGTGGGCGGTTGCGCATGCCGAAGCCTTCCGGTGAGGGCGATGGCGAGGCCAGCCCGCGTAGGCTCTTGTCACACCGAGCACATCCCTGCGATGAGCCCAGACGAGGTGGTGCGACCTTGAGCGACCGGGTGAAGATCACCCATCCGGACAAGGTGCTGTTCCCCGACGATGGCATCACCAAGGCCGACCTGATCGATTACTACCGGACTGTCGCCGCGGTGATGCTCCCGCTGATCAGCGGGCGGCCGGTGACCATGCAGCGGTTCCCGAACGGGATCGGCCGCGGCGGTTTTCTTCAGAAGCAGGTCGGCGAGTACTTCCCGGACTGGATCGAGCGCGTCACAGCGCCCAACCGCCGCACCCGCAACGCCACCACCCGCGACGAGGTTACCTACGTGGTCTGCCGCACCGCGGACGACCTCGCCTACCTGGCCAATCAGTCCTGCATCACCCCGCACGTCTGGCTCAGCCGCGCGCCAGACATCTACCACCCCGACCAGCTGGTCTTCGACCTCGACCCAGCCTCGGCCGACCTGCGGGTGATGCGGTCGGCGGCGGCGGCGTTGCACGAGCTCCTCGACGAGCTCGAGCTGCCCTCGTTCCTCAAGTCGAGCGGGTCGCGCGGTCTGCACGTCGTGGTGCCCCTGGTCCCCACGGCCGAGACCGACGCGGTGAAGGGGTTCAGCATCGCCGTGGCCGAGGCCCTCGCCGCCCGCCACCCCGACGACCTCACCACCGAGGCGCGCATCGCCGACCGGCACGGCCGGCTCTACCTGGACATCGGCCGCAACGGCTACGCGCAGACCATGGCCGCGCCATACGCCGTCCGACCACTGCCAGGCGCGCCCGTCTCGGTCCCGATCGACTGGTCTGAGCTGGACGAGTTCGAGCCCAGGCGGCACACGCTGCGCACGATCGCCGACCGGCTCGCCGGGCCCGACCCATGGGCCGGGCTCAGCCAGGCCGCCAGCTCGCTCGCCAAGGCCAGCGCCCGCCTGACTGAGCTCGGCAACGCCCGCTGACGTGCAGATCCGGGGGTCGGCGCACGTCAGGATGACGCCGGCGGCGCGGTGATGGCGCAGGGACCCGCCCCCGGCCGCTCGCTGCGCGGCCGCCGGCAGTCCCGCCGTGCCTGGACGCCACGGGTCTGCCAGTTCCAGATCGGGGCGAGCGCGGTGTCCTCGTCGAGGACGCGGACCAGTGTCCGGATCTGGTCCTCGTCCAGACCACCTGGCCTGAGGTGGCGAAAGCCCAGGCGGGCTCTGCCGTTCTCGTCGGCGCGCCGGTCGATCTCCTCCGGCGGGAACGCCTTGAGCAGGTCGGTCGCGGTACGGATGCCGAGCTGCCGCAGTGCGACCCGTGTCTTGGTTCCGGCACGGTTGTGCGGGCTCAGCGACCCGTGGACGAGTGGATCGTAGGCGTGGGCGTCGCCCTCGGCGGGCGCCGCCTGGTCGTCGGAGGGCTTTCCGTTGCCGTTGACGGCCGGCTTCGGGGCCGCCCGGACCAGCCGCCGCTCCCTGTAGCCGCGCTCGGCCCGGTCGAGGTGCAGGTAGAGCTGGGCCTGGTCGACCCAGTCGAGGAGCCTGCCGACCGGCACGCGCGTGTGGAGCATGACGTCCACGAGGTTGGCGGTGGCGAGGTTCTGCATGTCCTCGATGCCCTCCTCGACCAGGCGGGCCTCGTACCACACGTTGAGCCCGTCGAGCTGGTTGAGGGGGTAGTCGGGGGTCAGCTGGGGCACGAAGACCCGCAGGGTCGCCGCCGCGGCCCGCTGCAGCGCCTGGAACGCGATCACCGGGAAGAAGCCGACCACGAACGCGACCGCCGCCTGGGTGGCGGGCGCCACGGGGCGCAGCAACTGGTAGAGGGCCACCATCGTCACCAGGACCACGATGATGCGCAGGACCGCGCTGGCGTACGCGCTCGGACGCAGGTCGCTCTGGAAGAACCGCCGGATCAGGCTCTGCACGATGAACGCGTAGGCGCCCAGGAAGGCGAACTTCAGGATGTCCCAGACCGTGGTCGGCTCGGTCGCGGAGGCGGTGTCCCACAGGACCGCGACCCAGCATGCGGCGAGGACGGCGGTCGCCAGGAACACCGGGAACATCGTCTCGGTGCGAACGGAGAAGTTGCCGATGGCGCTGCTGGTCTCGGAGACCGAGCGGCCGTAGTAGGCGCTGAACTTCTGCCGGTACAGGTTGGACGACTGGGCGTGCCGGTCGCCCCCGGCGTCGCGCCACTCCTGGTAGAACTCCGAGTTGCGCGGCGGCTCCGGCAGGTTCTCCGGGCGGTCCCATCCCAGTCGGTGCAGGTACAGGACGTACTCGTTCCACAGGGCGCCGGCGCGCTGGCCGAGGAAGCGGACGTACAGCCAGCCGGGAAGGAACGACAGGCACCACACCGCGAAGAGCTTGAGGGCGGCCTCGCTGAGATCGTCGGGCCGGGTCGCCTTGGCAAGGCCTCCCCAGACCGTCAGGAACGCGACCACGACGGGCAGGGCGATGAGCAGCGTCATCCAGACCGCCGCGGTGCTGCGGGCCACCCCTTCGTTCCCGGCCATCCCCTGCAGCCGACCCAGGAATCGGGCGCCGTCAGCAGAACGCGGTCCGCTGCCTGGCGTCCCGGCGGCCGCCGGCTCCCTGGACGCGTCACCGTTCCCCGCGTGCGCGGGGCGCTGGACGTCGTCGGCGGTCTTCATGATGCCTCCCATTGATCGCGTGACAGCGCCCGCGTCGTCGCGGGTACGGCCCGGCATCTCTACAGGAGCGCCCAGGCGGCGCTGAGATACCCCGCGCGCCATGGAGGCCTGCGGTTGGAGGATCGGAACGGAATCGATCGACCTTGACGGCCCCAGGTCGGACGAAGGGGGCCACTGTCGCAGCCGGGCATGGTCGATCGCGGTGATCGGCGCGGACCCGACCGGCCAGCGGTCAGGTCATGCGGGCGCGCACCTCTGGGCGGCGCAGGGGTGGGACGTTCTTGGGGGGCTGGCGTCGTGGCGGCAGGTCGCGCAGCACCTCGGCGGTCACGCGGGTGATCGCGGCGACCGCCTGTTCGAACGCCTCGTCGGTCGCGGCGGTCGGGCGGGTGATGCCGCTGACCTTGCGGACGTACTGGCGGGCGGCGGCCTCGATCTCCTCGGTCGTGGCGGGCGGCTCGAGGCCCCGGAGGGTGGTGATGTTGCGGCACATGCCTGCGATCTTCGACCACGTCGTGGGCGGGGGCAAGCGCACCGAACCCCAGGTCGCGAACCCGCGCCGCCTGACCCGCACCGGTGACCCTCACGGGGGCCGCGTGCCTGACCGGCGGTCGGGTCAGTTGGCCAGGTGGGGGCCGAGCAGGGACAGGTCGGCCGGACCCAGGCGGTCCGAGGCGGTCTTGGCCTGGTGCCAGTACGGATAGAGCAGCGGCGGCTGGCTGACCGCGTCGAGCCGGGCCCGCTCCTCCTGGGTCAGCGACAGGTCGGCGGCGCTCAGGTTGTCGGCGAGCTGCTCGCTGGTGCGGGCCCCGATGACCACCGACGTCACCGCTGGCCGGTCCAGCAGCCAGGCCAGCGCGACCTGCGCGGGCGAGGCCCCGCTGTCCTTGGCCACCTCCACGATGACCTCGATGACGTCGTACAGCTTGTCCTGGTCACGGACAGGGGGCTCGTCCCAGCCGGACAGGAGCCTGGACCCCGCCGGGCCCGGCTCGCCGCGGCGGTACTTGCCACTCAGCAGGCCGCCGGCCAGAGGACTCCAGACCAGGATGCCGAGGCCCTGGTCGATGGAGATGGGCACCAGCTCGTACTCGGCCTCGCGGGCCTGCAGCGTGTAATGGATCTGCTGGCTGGCGAACCGGGTCAGGCCGCCCCGCTCGGCGACGCCGAGCGCCTTCATCAACTGCCAGCCGGCGTAGTTCGAGCAGCCGACGTAGCGGACCTTGCCGGCCCGGACCAGGTCGTCGAGGGCCTGGAGCGTCTCCTCGAGCGGCGTCTGCCCGTCCCACTCGTGGACCTGGTACAGGTCGATGTGGTCGGTGCGCAGCCGCCGCAGGCTGGCCTCGCACTGGGCGACCAGGTGGTGGCGCGACAGCCCGGCATCGTTGGGGCCGTCGCCCATCGGCATGCGTGCCTTGGTGGCCAGCAGGACGTTGTCGCGGCGCCCCTCGAGCACCTGTCCGACGATCTCCTCGGACAGCCCCGCGGAGTAGACGTTGGCGGTGTCGATCAGGTTGATCCCAGCCTCCAGGCACCGGTCGACCTGGTGTCTCGCCTCGTCGACGTCGGTCGACCCGACGCTCGCGAACCCCCCCTTGCCCCCGAAGGTCATCGTGCCCATGGTCAGGACAGAGATCCGCAGACCGGATGCACCCAGTTGTCGATACCGCATGAACCTCGCTCCCGCCTCGCCGGAATGCCTGCCACGGCCACTTTAGAGCTGGTCTGCCGCGGTCTGCTCGGCGGGGGTGAGCGGCGCCGGCGCGAGCTGCGCCACCCAGGACGGGGCGAACAGCTTGAGGTAGTCGGGCGAGGGCTTGTCGAGGTCGAGGTCGGTGGGGCGAACGGCGCGGTCGCCAGAGGTCCCGATCCAGCGCAGCGTGCCGTAGGGCAGGTCGATGCGCGGCAGCTGGCCGCGGCCCGAGGGAAGCTGGAAGGAGGGGTTGGCGACGTCCCTGGGATAGCTGCGGGTGGCGAGCTGGTCGAGGGCTGCCTGCCAGGAGGCCGCGGCCCCGGACGTCCCGGCGGCGGCCAGCCCGATCACGTCCACGCCCGCGGGAACGACGTGGGGCGCGAGGCGTTGCGCGCCTGGCCCGAGCGCGAGCAGGGTCCTGACGCTGGGGTTCTGGGAGCGGATGCGGGCGAGCGCCTCGCGGTGCAGTGCCTGCACAGGCGGCTGGTCGACGAGGTCGTTGCGCTCGGCCTGCGTCAGGTCCAGGGTGTCGACGGGCAGGGTGCGCAGGATCAGGTAGCGGCGCGTGAGCCCGGCCGCGCGCAGCAGCTGGGCGAGGCGCTGGCCGGCGTCACCGGACAGCGCGCGGCCGGTGAACAGGTCGTCGTCGGAGGCCTGGTCGGCCAGGACGATCAGGCTGAGGTCGTGGAAGCGGCCGCGGTAGATCGCGCCCACCCCGAACGAGCTGTGCGAGGTGACGCCCAGCGAGGCGAAGTCGGCCCAGGCAAAGCCGGGCTCCAGGCCCAGCAGCAGGCGCGCGAGGTTGTCCGGCGGGCCAGGGTCGAAGGCGGTGGCCGCCGTCCGTGGTGGCTCGTAGGGGAGGTCCCCCGCGTCGTCCTCGTAGCCGTCGTGGCTGCCCCCGGCGGTGGAGGTGTCGTGCAGGTGGGCGCCCGCGGCGTTGTAGCTGCCGTCGGCGGAGAACAGGCGGATGCCGCGCTGGGCGTCGCTGCGGTTGCTGGAGGTGCCGCCGCGGCCGAGCCGCGGGCAGGTGCCGAACGGGAAGTCACGGAAGGGGATCGCCGCTGACCTGTACTGGTACGGGGCAGCGAGGTCGCGCTGCACGCCCGGGTCCGCGGCCAGCCATCCCGCGTCGGCGGCGACCCAGCCCTCGACCAGGTTGCAGGCGCGCTGGAAGTCGGCCGTGATCGCGCTGGTGGAGCCGCCGGCCGCTGAGCCGGGGTGAACCACGCCGACCAGGCGCACCCTGCCCGGGAGCGAGCCGAGGGTGGCGTTGTCGAGATGGTCGGGGTTGGCGCTGCCGCCGTGCGCCTGCACCCAGGTCGCGATCGACTCCTTGGCTGCCCTGCCGACGGCGACCACCAGCCGTGCGTCGCCGTCCAGGATCGCCTTGTCGAGGATGCGGTGCCGGTGCTCGACGATCGGGGAGCGGGGATCCTGGGCGAGCGGGCGCAGCTGATCCGTGTACTGGCCGAAGATCGGGTAGACGAACGAGTTGAGGAACAGGTATGAGCGGTCCAGGCCGATGTGGCGCAGGAAATGCTGCATGCGCGCGCCGGTACCGCCGGTGAACGAGCGGTGTGACAGTGACTCGTCCTGCGCGCCCTCCTGGCCGACCAGCACCACCTTGGCGGAGCCGTCCAGCCGGCCGCGGAAGAACATCGGTCCGTGGTGCCAGCGAAACGCCTCGCGACCAAGCACCGCCCGCCCCAGGCCACGATAGTTGGGTGCGGCGGCGAACAGGGCTGGCCAGCCGCTCGCGGCCGTCGGTCCAGGGTCGTGCTCCCAGGCGTCCCCGCGTTCGTTGCCCATGCCGCCTCCCCCGCGCTCGGGCCCCGGCGCCAGCACCGGACCGCGCCGACTGTACCATCTGCCCATCCGGATCAACGAGGACGGGAGGGCGCTGATGCTGGTGTTGGAGGGAGTCGTCGCGTCCATGCGGGACGGGGTGCCCGCGAGCGTCCCCGGCGCCGTCTACATCGGCGACGACGGCCTGATCGCCGCGGTCACGCCGCTGGACGCCACACCGGCGGGCTTTGCCGCCGCACCGCGCGTGGTGACCGGCGGGGTGATCTACCCGGGCCTGATCGACCTGCACAACCACCTGCTGTACAACACCCTCCCGCTGTGGACCGAGCCGGCCCGCACGACACCCTGGACGTCGCACACGGAGTGGCCACGCAAGGCGGCGACCTACCAGGCGCAGGTCAGCGACCCGGCGGAGCTGCTCGGCAAGGCGGCGGGTCGGGCGCTGCTCCGCTACGTGGAGACCCGCGCGATCATCGGCGGCACCACCTCGATCCAGGGCAACCCCAAGGGGTCGACGCCTCCAGACGACGAGCTTGTCCGTAACATTGATTCGGAGCGGTTCGGTACCCACGAGGACTTCATTCGTGTCCGTACGATCGTCGCCAGCGACGCCGCCGACCTCGACCCCTACGTGACCGCCATCGGCCAGCACCGCGCCTTCATCTACCACCTGTGCGAGGGCACCGACCCCGCGCTGCGGGGCGAGTACGCCCTGGTCTTCGGCGCCGGCCTGGTGCACAGGCTGCTCGTCGCCATCCACGGCACCGCGCTCGAGCAGGCACAACTGGCCGCGCTCGCCGCCGTCGAGGCGACACTTGTGTGGTCGCCGTTCTCCAACCTGTGGCTGTACGGCACGACCGCCGCGATCGACCAGGCCAAGGCCGCCGGCCTGCGCGTCTGCCTGGGGTCGGACTGGGCGCCGTCAGGCACCAAGAACGTGCTGTGGGAGCTGAAGGTCGCCGACATCTGGAACCGCGCCCAGGCCCAGCCGGTCTTCACCGCCGAGCAGCTCTGCCGGCTGGTGACCTCCAACCCCGGCGAGGCGCTCGGCCAGGCCTGGCCGCACCCCCTGGGCCGGCTGGAGCCCGGCGCAGCCGCCGACGTCGTCGTGGCCGCCAAGCGGGACGACGACGTCCACGAGAACCTGATCCACGCGACCGAGCGCGACATCCAGCTCGTCCTGGTCGGCGGCAGGGCCCGCTACGGCACGACCACGCTGATGCACCGCGCCGGCGCCGCGCAGGCGACCCCGATCAGCGTCGCGGGCCGCGCCCGCCGGATCGACTACGGCGATCCCGGCGTCACCTGGCCGTCGATCAGGGCCGCCCTCGAGGCGGTGCGGAGCGACCCGCAGGCGGCGGCGGACAGCGTGCGGAACGCGCTGGCCGCCTGGGGCGGGACCGACTTCAGCCTGCCCGACGCCCCGTTCATGCTCGCGCCCGACATGCCGCGCGGCGGCGGTGCGTTGACCACCGCTGGCCCCGCCGCGCCACCCAAGGCCGTCAAGGTCCCGGCGATCCAGCCGCTGACCCCGACCAGATCCTGGTTCGACGCCGTCGACGCCAACCCGTTCCACCAGGGGCTGCTCTCGGACCTGCGAAGCTACGCCCCATGACCCCGACGCGGCGTCCGCCCGGCGTGTCGCTCGACCGGTTCCTCACGCGCCTGCCCGAGACGCCGCTTCCCGAGCGCGCCGCGCTGGTGGAGCTGGCGCAGGCGCTGCTTGGCGGTGTCTACGTCCACCTGCGCCAGAAGCGCGCCCGCTACGGCATCGACCCGGTCCAGCAATTGCGCGTGCTGCGCCAGCGCCTCGGCGACCTGTCGAGCCGGCAGTTCCACGACGAGCTGCACCTGATCCTCGCGGCGCTGCGCGACCGCCACACCGGCTACCTCGCCGGCCCGCCCCTGGCCGGCAAGGCGGCGGTGCTGCCGTTCCTGGTCGAGCGCTTCACCGACCCCGGCGGCACGAGCCACTACCTGGTGACACGGGTCGCCGACTGGGCCCCGGCCGACACGGGCCTGGTGGTCGGCGCCGAGCTCACCCACTTGAACGGCATCCCGATGCAGCGCGTCGTCGAGCGGAACGCGGCGACCCAGCGCGGCGCGCACGACGACGCCCGCCTGGCCCGCGGCCTGGTCGCGCTCACCACCCGCTCGCTGCAATACGCGCCCCCGCCAGAGGAGCACTGGGTCAGCGTGGCGCTCCGCGCCGACCGGCGCGCCGAGACCCGCGTGCACTGGCGCGTGATCGAGACCCAGGAGCCCGCCACGACCGCGGGCGGCAGCGGCGAGCGCGAGGTGTCGGCGTTGCAGCGCGGCGACGACCCGGCAGGCCAGGCGATCCAGGCAGCGCGGCGCAGGCTCTACGCCCCGTCCCGCCCACGCGCTCCGTGGCTCCAGACCCGCCTGCCCGCGATCTTCGCCGCCCGACCGCTCGAGACCCGACGGGGGACCCTCGGCTACCTCCGCATCTGGTCGTTCGCCCACGCCGACGACACCGCCGTCCGCGACGAAGCCCAACGCCTGGTCACCCAACTCCCAGCCACCGGCCTGATCGTCGACATCCGCGGCAATCCCGGCGGCAGCATCCCAACCGCCGAGCTGCTGCTGCAGGTCCTGACCGTCAGGCCCGTCACGCCGGCGCACTTCTCGCTGACCAACACCGACCAGACCCTTGCCATGTGCCGCGACGACCCCGACGAGCTCGGCCGCTGGACCGCCTCGATCGTTGAGGCGGTCGGCACCGGCGAGCTCTACGCCCAGGGTCTGCCCCTGACCGACGCGGAACGCGCCAACGACCTCGCCGCCGGTCGGCGCTACCCCGGCCCTGTCGTGCTGATCATCGACGCCCTCACCTACAGCGCCGCCGACATCTTCGCCGCGGGCTTCCAGGACAACCAGCTCGGCCCGATCCTCGGCACCGACCGCGCAAGCGGCGCCGGCGGCGCAAACGTCTGGACCGCGGCCCAGATCGCGCAGCGCCTCACCAGCGTCCCTGAGTGGCCAGCGCAGCCCGCCGGCGGCGCGTCGTTCACGATCGCGCTTCGCCGCGCCACCCGCGTCAACGCCCGCCAGGGCAACCCGCTCGAAGACATCGGCGTCAAGCCCGACCTCGTCCACCGCCTCACCCGAAATGACCTGCTCGCCTCCAACCAGGACCTGCTCGAAGCGGCCGCCGCCCTCGTCATGTCACCCGGAGCGTCAGCGGCGACGCCCGAGGTAGCGCCCTGACGAGGCGCCACCGGGACGAGCCGGCCAGGCGACGGCATCGACCCATGGGATATCCACCGGCCATGGCTTGGGCCTCGCTGAGCGATGACACGCCCGTGGGCCGACGGGGTTGGTTATTGCACTCAGGGCCTCACGCAGTGGATAGTGCAGTTTCCTTGCAGGTAATCAACCGCGGAAGCAGGCATTCCCGGCGGGAACACGCCCTGCGCACGCCGTTCTGCCGCGAGCGTTTCCAATGGTTCCCAATATGTGACCTGCTCATCGGGCGAGCGAAGGAGCGGACGTGACGGCGACGCCGGGCGACCCTGGGCGCACCAAGCTGGTCCTGGGCGTGTACGTGGTCACCGCGGCCGGGCTGGTGCCGGGTCGGGGTCACGCCGAGGTGGCGGTCGGCGCCATCGAGGGCGGCGCCAACGCTGTCCAGCTCCGCGCGCCCGAGCACCGCGACCAGGAGCTCCTGCTCCTCGCGCGGGAGCTGGCCGACCGGTGTAGGGAGCGGGGCGTGCTGTTCATCGTCGACGACCGCGTGGAGCTGGCGCTGGCCTGCGGCGCGGCCGGCGTCCACCTCGGGCAGGGCGATACCTGGCCCGGGGCGCGGGCGCGCCTTGGGCCCGACCTGGTCCTCGGGGTGAGCGTCGAGGACACCGAGCAGGCGGCCGCGGCCGAGGCGGCCGGCGCCGACTACCTGGGCGTCACCGTGTTCGCCACCGCGACCAAACCGGAGGCGGTCCCACACGGGCTGGCGGGGCTGCGGGAGATCAGCGCGGCGACACGGCTGCCAGTGGTGGGCATCGGCGGGATCAACGCGGCCAATGCGTGCAAGGTGCTGGAGGCGGGCGCCGCCGGCGTCGCCGTGATCTCGGCGGTCGCCGCCGCCCCCGACCCGGCTGCCGCCACCCGCGAGCTGGTCGCCGCCGTACGGGGCACCACCGGCGCCCCGCCCTACCGTCCCTGAGCGCAAGCGCGGTCTGCGACGGCGAGTACGCGGGCTGACGTGCGGCTCCGAGGTCCTCGGACGCCGACAGCCCTCGTCAGTGGCCCCCGTACACCGTGTAGCCACGATTGCGCAGGCGCCTGGCGAGCTCCCGCTCCATCGCGACGGCCTGGTCGCGCGTGGCCATCGGGTTGAAGTGACGGTACAGCCAAGGGCGAAGGTGCTTCCCGTACCGTCGCACGTAGCGAGAGGATCGGTAGCCGTCCTTGTGCTGGCGAAAGCGCTCCTTGGGTGGGACCGCGCTCTGGCCGACGTAGACCGAGGGATACCTGGGGTTCCGACGGGGGCCCACCGCGTCGTCCAGCTCGACGACGTACACGTAGTACTGACGTGCGAACACGCTCAGAAAAGCCACGATGTCATCGAGGTCAGCTCCTGGAACCTGGAACAACGTCCTGATGACGCAAACCCGCCGGGCGCCCACCTGTGCTCGGCGGCGTCTCGGGATGAGTGAGGATATCCGTGATCTCGGGTTGGTTGCGATCCGGACAACGGTGAAATCGTTGTGTCCCCTTTCGCGTTAGCATCACATGAATTCAGGAGAGGTGGGGGCGCTGGCGCGGCGGGCTCGATGGAGGTCGAGGGTGCGGGTGAGCTTGGGCGCGAGGCAACATCTGGACCTGGCCGCAAGGATCGTTGCGCTCGTCGGGGCGGCGCTGCTGCTCACGTCGTCGGCCACGGTGATCGGGTCGCCGGCTTCGCACGAGGCCTCGGCGGACCCCGGCGCGGCAGGCGCCGCCGGGATCGCGGCGTCGATCCGCAACGATGTGGGCGCCGCGCGGTTGACGATCACCCCGCGGGACGGCGCCGCGAAGGTACGGCCCGACCTCGGTGTGGTCGTGAAGGTGGCCAACGGCACGCTCGACGCCGTTGTGCTGTCGTCGAAGACGGGGATCACCGTTCCCGGTGTGCTGTCACCCGACCGCAGGAGCTGGCGGACGAGGTGGACGCTGGTGCCCGACACCTCGTATGCGGTCCGCGCCACCGCCACCGGCCGCAACGGGAGGACCACGACGGCCTCCAGCACGTTCACCACCCTGCAGGCGCCGCAGACCATCGCCGTCAGCGACGTCACGCCGAGCGCCGACGAGGCGGTCGGGATCGGCATGCCCATCATCGTGAGCTTCGACGAGGAGGTCCGTAACCAGGATCAGGTCGAGCGTTCCCTGGAGGTGCGGTCGGCACGACCGGTCCAGGGCGCCTGGCACTGGATCAGTGACCAGCAGGTCGTCTTCCGCACCAGGAGGTACTGGCAGCCGCACCAGCAGGTCACCCTCGTCGCGCATCTGGCGGGTGTGCGGGCCGCCAAGGACGTGTACGGCACACAGGACTACACGATGGGCTTCCGGATCGGCGACGCCAACGTCAGCCGGGTCGACACAAAGAGCCACCGCATGCTCGTGACCCGCAACGGCAAGCGGGTGCGGAATGTCGGCATCAGCGCTGGCCGGGGTGGCGAGTGGATGTTCACCACGACCAACGGCGTGCACGCGGTGATGCGCAAGGCGAGCCCGGTGGTCATGACCTCCGCATGGATGGGCGTGACCGACCCGGCCGACCCCCGCTACTACAAGCTGACGGTGTACGAGGCGGTGCAGATCTCCTCCAGCGGCGAGTACGTCCACTCGGCGCCGTGGTCGGTGTGGGCGCAGGGCAGCACGAACGTGAGCCATGGCTGCGTCAACGCATCGCCCGAGTTTGCGGCGTGGTTCTACGGCATCTCGCAGCGCGGTGACATCGTCACCGTGACCGGCACCGATCGCGAGCTGGAGTGGAACAACGGCTACGGCTACTGGCAGGCGCCGTGGAAGCAGTGGCTGGAGGGCAGCGCGCTCGGGCAGCCGCTGACGACCACGCCGACCGAGCTTCGCAAGGCGGCTCCACGCTCGACAAACCATCCTGCCGGTCCAAGCTGACACTGGTCGGGGCGAGCACTCTGGGAAAGGAGCATGCCCATGGCCAGCACGTGGCGGGACCCGGAGGCATGCGCCGCTACACCACGCTGGTCTTCGACGCCGGCGCCGAGGCCCGCGAGGCCGTCGCCGAGCTGAACGACGGCGGCGCCGCCGCCAGCGTGGAGCCGGTGGCGTTCGCGCCGCTCCCGGGCGACGGACGGCTGCTGGCCTCCAGCAACACCAGCGGCGCCGTGCGGCCGGTGATCTGGGACGCCCGCGGCGGAGAGCGCCTGGACCTGGACCTGAGGATGATCGGGAGCGCCCAGACGGCTCTCTAGCCCACGGCCTGGAGGGCGGCGCCGATGGTCGCGGCCACGCCGCGGTCGGCGAGGTACTCCTCGATGCTGTGCGCCCGCTCCTTGGGGTTGTTGGTGATCACCTCGACCAGGCGGTCGCCCCAGTCGTCCCGCAAGGGACAGCCGATCGCCACCGCGTCCGCGGGGCACCAGGCGTTCAGCCACGCGCCGACCCGCTCGGGCCGGTGCGGCCCGCGCGACAGCAGCCGGTTGAACACCGTGTCCATGCCGAGCGGGCTGCCGGCGGTGACCAGTTGCACGACCTCGACGCTGGCGGGGAGCTGGGTGAGCAGGTCCATCGCCACGATGGTGCCGAGGCTGTGGCTGATCAGCACGGTCCTGCCGGAGGCCGGGACGGTCTCCAGGACGGTGTCGAGCACGACCTTGCGGAGCTCGTCACGGCCGAGGTAGGCGGCGACGTCGTGGAAGACGGCGGCGATCAGCACCTCGTCCAGGCCGCTGCGGTTGGCGAGCCAGCTGAGCTGCGGCTGCACCCGGCTGACCAGACCGGACAGGCCGGACAGCAGGCTCTCCCGCTCGCTCGCCGCCCGAGCGACGTCCGCGGGCATACCCGCCCTGGCG
>WNGB01013191.1_pt1 | contig 14137 bp, 13 predicted proteins | sample 5400681 | NCBI WGS metagenome assembly WNGB01 (sample SAMN13153367, study PRJNA577476) | soil metagenome | isolation source: 115 cm soil or saprolite under grassland replicate 2 | place: USA:California | collected 2016-06-15 | reverse complement strand
GCATTCGGTTTGCTCCAGGAGCCGCCCGGGGACGTGGCTGTGTCGGCCACGCCCGCAGGAGCCGCATCCCGTCCCACACGCATGACACCTCATGATGGTGCCCCTCGCTGGACAGGACAGTCGGACGGTAGTACAAGTCTGAGAACAAAGCAAGAACATCCGCGGGAATGTGGATAACTTTCCTAGGGCCCACCCCGAGGTGGGATTGAGCAAGCCGAATGGGTGCCGACTGATGGATCGCTACAAACTTGAATTCACAAGCACAACGCTCGATGAAAAGAAGATCCGAGACATCTCGGACGACGAGTTTCGGGCGTCCGAGGTTTCGGTGCATCCGCTGACGACTGCTGGTCGTAAGCCACATCAGCCAAGAACCCAGGTGGAGGCCCGAATTCTGGCGTGTCTGTCCGACGGCAAGCCGTGGCGACGAAAGGCGCTGTTGGAAAACGTGGGCCCAATATCAGGCGGGCCCCTTCACCTGGCATTGGTGCATCTGGCACAGAGCGGAGCGATCCGCAAAGTGCGACATGGCGTGTTCATATCAGCCGGCTCGCCCGAACCTGACGAGCGCGACATCCCTGTCTTGCAAAGAAGTCATGCATCCTCGATCGAAAAAGTCTTGGGCCTGCTGGCTGAACCCAGATTGGCTCCCGGATTGCATGAGATCCTCGGAGTAACGCGTCAGCGTGTCGAACAAATCTTGAAACGGCTGATGGCTCTCGGCCTTGCCCGCCGATGTAAGGTGACAGGGGAGCGTGGCTTGTTCGTCTACATGCGCGCCGATTCATTCGCGGGCGATATCCTGCTCAGACGCACCCCCGAATTGACCGAGGCTCGGGCGCGAGTTTTGTCCGCTCTCCCGCCCGAAACGTGGTGCCGTGCTTCCGATCTGGGAGTGACGACGCACCTGCATCCATTCTGGTTTGAGTATCTGAACCAGCTCGGAGCCATGGGTCTTGTGGCCAATTTCAAGTTGGGTCCGCGCCGGTACGTGGGGATCACCTCCAAGGGACTTCAACACCCACAATATGATGCAGGCGCCCCAAAAGCCGCGGCCGCGGACATCATCAAGGACTTCGGGGAGGCGCGCGTACGATTCATCCAGATGCTTTGCGTTCTAGGTTCGGCGCGGACAATCGACCTGACATTCGCTCTGCCTAGAGGGTACTTCGAGGGCAAGTCATGGACATCCGCCCACGTCATCCAGCGCTTGGAGAGATTAAATCTCATCGAGGTGTCAACGACGGATCAGGGGAGCAAACGCCCGTCTTATCGATTGACGGAAAGGGGGTGCCATGTCGCCGGTATTCTGTCACGCGTCAGCCTACCGATCCCGGCCGACGATTTGCGCGAGATCATTGCGGCTCGTCGCAGAGACCATACGGAGCGCCTTCGATCGAGACGGGAGCAATTTCGCAGTGGCGCCGCGTCGGCGCCATGACGGCGGAGAAGCACGCTGCCGCACTCAGCGACGCGCAGCCGATCACCGAGGAACAATGGAAGCGGATCATTTCAGCGCGAGCAGAGCCCCATGAGCGGCGCAGGTACCATGAAGAGAACCGGTAAGAAGGCCACAGCGACCAAGCACGACTGGAGCCGCCTCGACCCAATGAGCGAGGCGGAGAAGCATGCCGCGGCCATGAGCGATCCCGATGCGAGACCGCTCACCGAAGAAGATATGAACCGGATGAAGCGCACGCCGCGCTCGAAGATCATTCGCCGGGCCCTGGGCTTGAGCCAGGAGGAGTTCGCAGCGCGTTTCCACATCCCGATCGGCACGCTGCGCGATTGGGAGCAGGGCCGCGCCGAGCCGGATCAGGCCGCGCGCGCCTATCTCAAAGTCATCGCGGCTGCACCCGACGTGGTGAGCAAGGCGCTCAAGCAAGGTCTGAGAACGACGCGTGAGCAGGTAGCCCGGATGAGCGGAGGCAAGTCTGGGCCGACCTCTCCGCAAGGAGTCCCGCTCTTCCTAGTTGCCGCGGCCCGACGCGAGACCGCTCGCGGAAGAAGATATGAACCGGATGAAGGGCACCCTGCGGTCGAAGATCATTCGCCGCGCTCTGGGCCTCAGCGAGGAGGAGTTCGCGGCGCGCTTCCACATCCCGATCGGCACGTTGCGCGACTGGGAGCAGGGCCGCGCCGAGCCGGATCAGGCCGCGCGCGCCTAGGTCATCGCGGCTGTACCATAAAACCGGGCGGAGTGATGGAAACGGGTAGATATCTCCGTAATTCCAAGCGAATTGCGTGCCATTGTATTTCTCTTGGACCATCGTCCTAATATTCTCGGAATGGTACGGAACCGTACGGAGTTCCGACCGTTGGCTCTCAAATGCTTTTAAATCAAACGCCGCGCGCGTGGGTCACGCGGCGGCGCGGTAGCGTTGCTTTGCCTTATGAGCACCATCCTGCGGCCCGGCCCCCACCCGGCTCGACGTTAGCACCCTCTAAACACCACGGAGAGCGCATATGGACCTCGTGGAAGTATTTCTGAAGCACGCAGAGGACTGCCACTCAATGGCCCGTCGCGCCGGAGACACTGCCGCCAAGGCGTCTTGGCAAAATTTGGCGCAGCGGTGGGAGCGCTGTGCGACGGCACAAAGTGCAATGTCGCAGGGAGTCCTTAATTCTGGCGTAGCCAAGCGAAGACCCAAAGCGAAGGTCTGGTCGTAGGGACCGAGCACGGCTGGAGCCGCCTCGACGCAATGAGCGAGGCGGAGAAGCATGCCGCGGCCATGAGCGATCCCGATGCGAGACCGCTCACCGAAGAAGACATGAACCGGATGAAGCGCACGCCGCGGTCGAAGATCATTCGCCGCGCCCTGGGCTTGCGCCAGGAGGAGTTCGCCGCGCGTCAAACCGCGCAAAGGGCGATGGGTTTCGCGCAAAGGGCGATGGGTTTCGCTCCGCTCAACCCATCTACAAACTACTACAAACTACAAACTGAGTGTGGAGCGGTTTACCGATTGAAATAGCGCAGGTCGGGCGGCGGCTGGTCCTTCTTGGTCGGCATCAGGTAGCCGTCGCTGCTGAGAAAATAGTTCTCTTTGCCGATGCCGACATGATTGTTGCCTTCGCCGCAAATCTCGTGGGGAAACCAGATCGGTTGATCGCTCAGCACGCGCTTGTAGGTCTGCTTGACCAGCCACGGCCGGGTCAGCGCATGGTCGATGGTGATGATGTCGTCGTGCATCAGGTTCGGATCGGTTTTGTTGAGATAGATGCGCTCCCGGATGATGGTCTCATTATCCGCGTGCAACGGGATGCCGCTCGCGTCATAGACGCGGGGACCCTTCATGCCGCGGGTCTCGACTTCGAGCGTGTCGTAGCGGCCGTTGCCGTCGGTATCGAGCCATTTGCCGATGGAATAACCCAGATACCGCGGCTCCAGCGCCATGTTGGCAGGGAAGCCGCGTCCATCGGTGTAGATCTGACGATGGAAGTCCCAGTCACGCTGAAACAGAACATAGGTGACGCTCGGTGTGACGACGAACTTCATGCCCTGATAGGGAATCATGACGCGCGGCATGCCCGGAGAAAGGCACGTGTAGGTCGGGTTGACACCCTGGCCGCCTTTCTCCATGTCGGCAAGGTTCGCCTCGTAGATGGCTTGGTATTCCGGCGTCAGCGGCGGTCTCTGTTCGCGCCCAAACGGCTTGCTGGGATCGAAGGCAACGCCGCGAAGGCCGCCCGGTACGCTGGCGGCGCGTCGCCACTGGCCGTTGAAGTCGGGATACTGGCTTTCGTCATAGGCTGCGGCGCCGCCCATCGTCATCAACAGCCCCGCCAGGAACGACGTTGCACCGATCAGGTTGCGAGCATGCATGCTGTCCTCCCTGTGATCACGGGCGTTGACCCGTTCTGTGCGGCGCTACCCGCTCTGTTGAATCGCGGACTGGGTTTGCTTCGACGGCTCGAAGAGCAGCCTACTTGAACAACAGCGACTTGATAATGATCGGCACCAATCCGGCCGATCGGTTGCGCTGTGGCTCGTCCTCACACCAGCAAATCAGGATGTGCTCCGGCGGGCCCGAACGTGCTGGCGTCGTCAGCGCCGCCGCGAACTTCCAGCGGCCCAGGACTGACTCCCAACAGCTCATGAACTTCGGCATGGATCAGCCCGCCGGGCGGCTCATTGGGCGGCCCAGGATTCGCCTCTGGCGGCCCCGGATTGACCTCGAGGACAAATCCGCTGATCAGCCGCCCCACTGGTTCGTTCGGCGGCCCTGGACTCACGTCCGGCGGCCCTGGATTTACGTTCGGTGGTCCTGGATTGATTCCGAGCAGGTCATGAATTTCGGCGCTGAGCTGGACACCCGGTGGCTCAGTGGGTGGCCCCGGGTTTGTCCCTCTGATGTCGTGAACGAGATCACTGATCGCGCCCGCGATCGTCGGTAGTCCTGGACTCACATCGGGCGGTCCTGGACTCGCATGCGGCGGCCCTGGATTGATTCCGAGCAGCTCATGAATTTCGACGCTGAGCTGGACGCCCGGTGGCTCAGTGGGCGGCCCCGGGTTTATCCCTCTGATGTCGTGCACGAGATCACTGATCACGCCGGGCGCGATCGGGTTCGGGGGCGTGTCAGGATCGATGGGGCTTGGCGGCAGCTGCGCGTGCACATGTGCGCTCACGAGCGGACCGATGGATTCGGTCGCAGGAGTGAGATCACGCACGAAGTCGCTGACTTGCGGACCATGGACGGGCATCGCCGTGCTCCCTCTCAAGGTTGCAACCGCGATGACGATGTTAGAAAACGCGCTTGGCGAGTCAATGACAATGGCCGCGCGCCAACGCTACGCTGGTCTGGCTTGACGGTGTTCCAATGCCGCTGACATGAAGCCTAGCGGCGGAGCGCTTGGGGACGCAGGGGCTACTTGAACAACAGCGACTTGATGATAATCGGCACCACGTTGGTGACCTCGATGACGCGGCCGATGTCGACATAGTCGAACTGCTTGAGCTGCACGCCGTCGACCGCGATCACGTTGGCGCCCGGCGCGGTCTCGGTGCGGATGATGCGGCCGAGGCTCATGCCGATGTCGCCGTCGATCATGAGTGCGAGCGGCAGGCCGGCGGCGAGCGTCTTCGGCAGCGCGGCGCAGACGCCGCTGGCCAGCGCGTGGAGGCGTGCGTGGGAGGGATCGCCGCGCCAGGGGAAGGCGAGGGCGACCGGGCCCGCGCCGTCTTCGATGTCGGCGAGGCTCACGGCCTGGCGCACGGTGGCCGCGACCGCCTCCGGATCGATCGCGTCGCCGAGCGCGAAGTCGCAGGCCATGACCGGCAGGTTGTGCAGCGGCAGGTCGTCGGGCTTGCTTATTGCGATCGTATTTCCGCTCGTCTGCACCGAGAACTGCGCCGCGCCGATCACGGTGGCGCGGATGCCCTGGCCCGGGTCCCAGACCGGCGGCAGGTCGCGGCGGCGGGCGAGCGCGTGCGCGATCTCATGGGCGAGGTCGAAGCCGAGATCGCCGAAGCGCCGGGTCTCCCGCTTGTAGAGATATTCGGCGACGCCGCCGGAGAAGGTCAGCGCGTCGATGCCCTTGTTGGCGAGGTGCGCGGGCCAGGGGTCGGTGACCAGGAGGCGGCGGGCGAGGTCGCTGGGGGCACGCAGGTCGATCATGCCCATGATCGTGCGGGCCATGCGAGTGACGATCCTGGCGCGGTCCTCCGGCTTGAGCGGCGCCCCGAGCGCGAGCGCGATCCCGAGACTCTGCGCGACCTCCTGGACGGGGCCTTCGATGCGGGTGAGCCCAAGCTTGGGGTCCTCGACGATCAGCCGTCCGCCGACCGCGATCGCGGCGGTCGCCACGATGCGGCCCTTCTCGATCAGCGCGAACTTGGTGGTGCCGCCGCCGATGTCGACGTTGAGCAGCGTCGCGTTGTGGCCGCGCGAGAGCGCCACCGCGCCCGAGCCGTGCGCCGCCAGCTGGCATTCCATGTGGTGGCCGGCGGAGGCGCAGACGAAGCGGCCGGCTTCCTCGGAAAACAGGTCGGCGATGGCGCGGGCGTTGTGGCGCTTGATCGCCTCGCCGGTCAGCACCACGGCGCCGCTGTCGATGTCGGCCGGCTCAACGCCGGCATAGGGGTAGCAGCCGCCGATGAAGCCCGCGAGCTCGTCGGTGTCGATGGTGTAGTCGGGCAGGTAGGGCGTGAGCAGAATCGGCGACTGCCAGATGATCTTGCGGTTGACCACCACGAAGCGGCTCGACAGCGCGGTGCCGAGCCGCTGGAGGTGCACGCGCGCGAACATCAAATGCGAGGTCGAGGAGCCGATGTCGATGCCCACGGTCGTGAGCTCGACGTTGTCGGCCGCCCAGGCGACCTCGTTGACCTCGTCCAGGTCCATGTGCATGTGGTCGAATTCGAGGTCGTGCATGCGGTTACTGTATCCGGAAATTGGGTGCGCGCTGTTGCGCCCTCTCCCCTTGCGGGAGAGGGCAGCACGGTGTTTCAACGGAGCGGATTGGCTGAGGGGTCGTCTTCATGTGACTCTTGCGCGACCGACCCCTCACCCAACCGTGCTTGTCGAGCTTCTGGTGCAGCCCTCTCCCGCAAGGGGAGAGGGCGTTACTACGGCAGCCGTCGCTCGCGGCTACATCGACGCGGATGGTGCGTTTCATGTCTGACACAGTCGCAATGCGGCCGCCGCTCACGCCGGTGTCTTGGTGTAGGCGGCTTCGTCGATGAACTTGGCCATGCCGGACTTGACGCCGTACTTGGCGAGCTCATCGAGATAGATGCGGTGGATACGCTTGTCCTGGTCCTCGTATTCGATCTGGCAGCCGCCGTCCTTCACCGTCACGTCCATGCCCATGAAGACGTGGCGCTTGGAGGCGGTGAACGGATAGCGCAGGCCGCCGAAGGCGACGGCGAGATAGCGCGCCGGCTCGGGCGAGGTGTTGAAGTGCTGGTGGAACATCTGGTCCGGCGGCGCGAACACCACGCCGTGCTTCCAGTCGACGCGCACCAGGTCCTTGGCGATGTCGTACCAGAGCAGCGAATAGCCGTGGCCGGTGACGGCGAACACGTGGAAATCCGGCCCGTGGCGGTGGCCCTTCTTGTAGGTGCCGACCGGCATCTGCGAGGTGTGCGCGTGCATGGTGCCGTCGGCGAGCACGAACATCATGTTGGAGCCGCCGGCGCCGCGCTCGGCCCAGGTCTTGAGCTCGAAGGCGGAGAGGTCCGGGATGAAGTTCGTCTCCCACATGTTGCGGCCCGGCCGCACCGGCACGAACTCGCCTTCGCCGGCGAAGTGGGTGGCGGCGCCCTGGCGTTCGGGGAATTCGTAGGCGTTGTCGAAGATGAATTGCTCGTTGTGGAACAGATTGAGCTGCAGGCAGAGATTGTTCACCGAGGCGAGCCGCGCGCGCTCGCGGCCTGAGGTGTTGAAGTGCTGGTAGCGGGCGTTGAGGGGGAGCGCAAACAGGCTCTTGGGACCCCATTCGAAACTGTGCTTGCGGCCGTCGCTGGTCTCGACCGTGGTGCTGCCGTAGCCGGAGAGGACGTACACGACCTCCTCGTAGAGGTGCTTCTGCGGCGCGGTCTGCGCGCCGGGCGCGAGGTCGAGCAGGAAGATCGAGACGAAGTCGCCGCGGCCTTTGAGGTGGGCGATGGCGCCCTCGACGCCGAAGCGCGGCCATGGCGCGGTCTGAATCGCGAGCAGGTCGATGCCGAAGTCCTCGGTGACCGGCACGCTCTCGTTCTCGCACCAGGCGAGATAGGGATCGAGCAGGAGCTTGGGATGTTCCGACAGCGGCTTGTTCATGGCGCTTTCCTTTGGGCTCACCTCGTGCCAAACTTAGGTCTCTAAGTGTGAATCATAACGCGTCCGACCGGGCCTGTCGAGATGACCCTGATAGACAACGTCCTACCGCACGACCGGTTCGCCCATCTGGTGAAGCTCGCGGCGCGCGGGCTCGCGCGTGCCCTGCAGATGCGGCTGACCGAGCATGCGGTGTCCTACGGCCACTGGACCTTCCTGCGCATCCTGTGGGAAGCCGAGGGGCTCACCCAGCGCGAGCTTGGCGACCGCGCCGGCGTGACCGAGCCGACGACGTTTGCGGCCCTGCAGGCCATGGCCAAGCGCGGCTATGTGGTGCGGAGGCGCAATCCGCGCAGCCGCAAGGAGGTCCACGTTTATCTCACGCCCGCGGGGCGGGCGCTGAAGGCCAAGCTCGTTCCGCTCGCCGTCGACGTCAACGCGGTCGCGCTGCGCGGCGTCGCCGCCGCCGACGTCGCCGCCACGCGGCGCACGCTGCTCGTGCTGATCGAGAATCTTGCGGCTGATGAGACGTCGTCGATTACCCCGCTGCGGCGCATGCCGTCGACGCGGGAGCTGTCACGGCTCGGCCGCGGTCTCAAAGCCGTCCGTAGGGCGCAATAGCGCAGCGTATTGCGCCATCTGACTGCGGTACGATTCGGCGGATTACGCTTCGCCAAAAAAATGATTGCTTGGCTTTCAAAGTGGACTGCTCCATCCCCGTCACCCTGAGGCGCCCGAGCGAAGCGAGGGCCTCGAAGGGCGACGGCCCCTATCTTGCAGCAAGTCCGGGCCGCATCCTTCGAGGCTCGCTTCGCTCGCGCCTCAGGATGACGGATCGAGAGTTTCGCTGATTCAATGTCAGGCGATCTCGCTCTATTCCGCCCTACAAGCGCGTCAGGCCTTCGACGCCTTGGCCAGCGCGTCGGTCAGCTGCGCACAGGACGGGCTCGCGTCGAACGCCATCGCGGCATCGACGATGCGCTGGCGCGAGGCCGGGCCGAGCTGGTGCGCGGTGATGGAGTTGAACTTCCGCAGCACGGCCGCCGGGTCGATGCCCTTGCGCGAGAAGCCGGGCGGATCGAGCACCTCGGCCACGTAGGCGCGGCCGTCGGTGCCGGTGGCGCGGATGACGCACGGGAAGGCGCCGGGCGAGCGGGCGTTGAGGCTGGCGTCGCAGACGATGTTGAGCCGCGCCATCACGGCGCGCACCTTGGGGTCGTTCCAACGCTCGTTGTCGTAGGTGTCGAGGCCGAAGTCGCCGTCGATGAGCGCCACGGCGGCGAGGAAATCGAAACTGTGGTCGGCGGCCTCGCGCGATTGCGGATCGATGCGGCCGGGATCGTCCTTCTGGCGCTGCAGCGAGGGCGTGTCGGCGATCGCGACCGTGATGGTCTTGAGCTTGTCGACGTCGCCGCCGACCTGCTTGTGCAGCTCGAGCCCGGCCGCCACGATGCCCTGACCCGTTGCCAGGCACGGAAACGCCTTGACGTGGCAGCCCATGATGTAGCTGTCGGCCGGCAGCGGCGCCGTAATGGTCTCCATCCAGTTGAGACCGGGAAACACCGACTTGAGGCCGTGCTTGTTCTCGAACAGGTCGAGCGGCCCGGTCATGCCGTGCTTGGCCAGGATCGTCGCCTGCATGCCGTTCTGCGCGACCAGCGCGTTGGCGACGTTCTTGGCGCCGGAAATGTCGCCGTGGCGCACCGCGAGCGGCGTGATCGCGCGCGCGCCGGAGAGCGCCAGCGCCTGCCCGAGCTGGCGGACGTCGAGGCCCATCAGCCGGCCGGCCATCGCCGGGGCGACGAAGCCCGACACCGTCACGCCGTCCCAGTCGCCGTCGCGGTCCATCAGCTCCTTGAGCCGGCCGTAGATCTCGTAGCCGATGACGATCGCGGCGATGACCTCGCGCCCCGCCGCGTTGCTGACCTCGCCGGCGGCGAGCGCGACCGGGATGTTGTCGCTGGGGTGGCCGCCGATCTGGCCGCTCTTGGTGTTGACGTAGTCGTTGAGGTCGAGGAAGCGGATCAGCGAGCCGTTGACCAGGACCGCGTTGGGCGCACTCGTTTTGGTCGTGCTGCCGAACACCGTGCAATGCGGCGTGCCGCCGATGTCCTTGAGCGTGTCGAGCACCGCAAGAGCGCCGTCCTCCCCAAAGGCGGCGAACCCGCAGCCGATGGTGTCGAGCAGCAGGAGCTTGGTCTGGTTGACGGTGGCGGCCGGGATGTCCTGCGCGCGCGGCGCCATCACCCATTCGGCGAGCTTCTCGATCGCGCGCGGTCCGTGCGGGGCGGGGGCCTTGGCCATGGCAATCTCCTCGCTAGAGTTCAACGTGTTGAGACCGCATCATGCGCGGCCCGCTCTCTTTACATTTGAGCATGATCTTATCGGAAAACCGGTATCCACTTTTCCGGATCATGCTTTAGTTTTTGGCCAGCATCGCGCCGGCGCCGCGGCCGGCGAGATAGCTGAACACCGCGTTGCGGGTCTGCCCGGTGCAGGACGGGTAGTTGTGAAAGAACAGCCCGATCACGTCGCCCGACGCATAGAGCCCGCGGATCGGCTCGTTGCAGGTGTTGATCACGCGCGCCTGGGTGTCGACCTGAATGCCGCCGAAGCTGAAGGTGACGCCGCCGGTGATCGGATAGGCGCGGAAGGGCCCTTTGACGATCGGCATCGCCCAGTTCGATTTCTTCGGCGTGATGTCGACGGTGCCCTTGCCGTCGAGCTCGCCCGGCATGAATGCCACGTCGGTGCGGCAGGCGGCGTTGAATTCCTTGATCGTTTGCAGGAACGGCTCGGGCTCGATCCCGATCTTGACCGCGATCTCCTCGAGCGTGGGCGCCTCGACCATCGTGGCCGGATAATCGCGGCCGTGGCGAAAAAGGTCGATGCCGATCTGGTCGTAGATCTGGTAGGCGACGCCGCCCGGCTGCTGCAGCACCGCGCGGCCGGTCTTGGCGTAGGTATAGGCGTGCTTGGCCTCGCCCTCGTCGTAGAAGCGCTGGCCGAGCGCGTTGACGGTGATGCCGAACTGGTAGTCGTAGCGGTTCATGGAATTGCCGTGGCCGTCCTTCATCACCGGCGTTTCCACCGCCGGTGCCTTGCCGTCGATCGGCGACATGTGGGCGCCCTGCCAGTGCCCGGCGGACTTGACGCCGAGCGCGAGCAGCAGGTTGAGCACCTCGCCGGTGTTGTGCCGGCTGCCGCGCACCTTCATCAGGTCGGCGTTGGGGCCGAGATAGCGCGCGCGCATCTCGGCGTTGGCCTGGAAACCGCCGCTGCACACGATCACGGCGCGGCCTTCGGATACGCGCACGCCCTCGACCCGGCGGTCGTTGCCGTGGATGGCTCGAACGCGGGAGTCGTAGCGGATTTCGACGCCGTTCTGGTTGAAGGCGATGTCGCGCAGCTGGCCGAGCATGCCCGGGCCGCCGCCGATCGGGTGGATGTGGTGGCCGCCGGGCAGGTAGAGCTTGCCGTCGACCTCGGTCACCTTCTCGGGTTCCCAGGTGACGCCGATGTCCTGCATCCAGTGCACGGCGATGTTGGACTGGTCGACCAGGCATTCGGCCAGCACCGGATCGATGCGCCCTTGGGTCACGCGGCTGAGATCGTCGAGGAAGTTCTGCCGCGTGTAGCTCGGGATCTGCATGCGGCGGAACCGCTCCTCCGGCACCTGCGGGAAGAAGCCGCGCAGCTCCTGCGCGCCCGAATGCACGAAGCGGAAGCCGACGTGGGAGAACTGGGCGTTGCCGCCGGACTCCTGTTTTGGGGCCTTCTCGATCATGACGACGCTCTCGGCGCCGGACTGCTTGGCGGAGATCGCGGCTTCGAGCGCGGCGCTGCCGCCGCCGACGACGATGACATCGCATGTATTCTTGGAACTCATTGTTTTCTTGCTCTGTGTGTAAGGGGAAGCGGTCAGCGGTTGGTGAAGTCCTCGTAGGAGAGCTTCGCCTTCGGATAGGTCAGCGCGCTCTGGGTCATGCCGAAGCGCACGCACATCTCGGCGAAGCGGATGCCGATCGCCTTGGTATTGAGCACCTGCGCGCCGGTCGCTTTCGCAAGGTCGTCGGGATTGACCACGTAGGGGATGAGCGCGCCGCCAAGCGGCAGAATGATCTCGGCGCGGGTCTCCGCGATCAGGCCGCGGATCAGCTTGGCGGTGATGTCGAAGATCTCGTTCTTGCGCTGCGCGATGTCCTTGCCGTAGACGCCGATCGGCCGGATGTCGCTGACGAAGCCGTCGAGGCCGTAGCTGCGCAGGATGCGCCAGGTGTAGGGCACGTGGCCGGGCAGCGGCACGGTGATGCCCACGCGATCCGCAAGCGTGAGCGCCGCGTGCATCGAGGTGCGCAGCAGCCCGATCACCGGGATGTTGACCGCGAGCCGGCCGCCGTCGACGCCTGGATCGAACGTGTTCGACTGGATCACCGCGTCGTAGCCGTTCTGCGCTGCCCAGAAGATTTTGCGCACGATCGCCGGCGTCTCCATCATGTGGTGGAGGCCGTTGAGGATGCTCTGGGCGCCGATGGTGTCGTAGAGCTGCGACCCTTCGTAGTTGTCGGGGAAGACGATCTCGACCTTGGTACCGGGCGAGGCATAGCCGTTGAGCTGCGCTTCGATCTTGGCGGTCTCGTAGGCCTTCGACTGTTCGGGGGCCTGGTTGAGGAAACAGATTCGCATGGACCAGAGTTTCTCCTTGTTATCGAGCGACAAACGAAAATCTCAATCCGTCATCCTGAGGTGCGAGCCTCGAAGGATGCGGCCCCGGTTTGCGGCGGGGTACGGGCCGTCGCCCTTCGAGGCGCCTTCGGCGCACCTCAGGGTGACGGGTTGAGACTGGTGATTTTGGATGGAGAGCGTCATCGGAAAATGTCCTGATAGATCTTCTGGTAGCGCGGGGCGTTGGTGTCGACCTCTTCCGGGCTGAGCACGATCTGCTTGTAGCCGCCCGGTTCGGCCTTGAGCATCGGGTCCTTGGCGGGCACGTCGGGATGCATCGGGATGTAGTTTGCCTCGCGGAAGATCTCCTGCCCCGCCCGCGACGTGATGAAATCGAGAAACAGCCGGCCGGCATTGGGATGCGGCGCGCCCGCGGTCACGCCACCGACCTGCAGCGTGGTGGTCACCGCATCGAGCGGGACCCAGGCGGCGGGCGCGCCCATGGCGCGGCTGATCGCGACATGGGCGTTGACCATTTCGAGTCCCATTGCATATTCGCCGGCGATGACGCGGTCGAGCACCGCGCGGGTCGCGATCGGCAGCGGCGTGATGTCCTGCCGCGCGAGCTTGTGCAGGTAGGCAAGCCCCTCGTCCTCGCCCATGTGGCGCAGCACGGTGGCGATGAAGCCCCAGGCGCCGGTCATGGCGTTCGGGTTCCAGACGAAGGCGCCCTTCCAGCGCGGATCGAGCAGGTCCTGGTAGCTCTTCGGCGCCTTCTCGGGCGGGACGAGCCTGGTGTTGTGGCCGAGCGAGCGGGTGGCGAGGTTGGTCGCGATCCAGCGCCGGCCGGGATCGACCAGACTCGCCGGCAGGCCGCGCGCGCTCGCGATGTCGAATTCGGCCGCGACATTGTTGTGGGTGAGCGGAGCGACGCCGTCGATCACCGACCACAGGTCGGCCTGCACGCGGTTGACCCGTGCCTCGTTCATCAGCCGCACCACCTGCTGGCCGCTGTCGATGCGGACGAACTTGACCTCGACGCCGGGGACCTGGGCGTGGAACGAACGGATCAGCGGGCGCACGATCTGGTCGACGATCAATGTCGTGTACCAGAGCACCTGGCCTTCTTTGCGCGCGGCCTCGACCAAAGCTGAATCGGGCCGGTAGGGCTCGGCGGCGGGAGCGGGGAGGGCGGAGCCAACGAAGGCTGCAATGAGGAGGAGCGCGCAAAACGAGCGTGCGAGCATGCGTCCTCCCCGGCTTGTTGGTTTCGTTGGGTATACGGCCAACTATGCGACTTTTTTGCCGGGGCGTAAATGTTGTGAGCGCCGCCGCCGCGGGCGTCAGCGGAACAGGTCCTCGTAAATCTTCTGCCAGCGCGTGGTCTCGGTCTCGAGGTTGTCGGGCGTGTAGACGATCGACTGGTAGCCGCCCTGCTGGGGCTTGAGCTCGGGAATCCGCGCCGGGATGTCGGGATGCATCGGCAGGTAGTCGTTGTCGCGGAACACAGCCTGCCCGGCGCGCGACACCATGAAGTCGATGAACAGCCTGGCGGCGTTCGGGTGGGGCGCGCCCTTGGTGACGCCGGCGACCTGCAGCGTCTCGCTCACCGGATTGAGCGGCACCCAGGCGACCGGGGCACCCTGCGCGGCGCTGATCGCCGCGTGGGTATTGTTCATCTCGAGGCCGATCGCGTATTCGCCGGCGATCAC
>WNGB01008945.1_pt1 | contig 14137 bp, 11 predicted proteins | sample 5400681 | NCBI WGS metagenome assembly WNGB01 (sample SAMN13153367, study PRJNA577476) | soil metagenome | isolation source: 115 cm soil or saprolite under grassland replicate 2 | place: USA:California | collected 2016-06-15 | reverse complement strand
AAGCGTTCGGGGCTGTCTCTTCAGGACCTAACTAACGGAGAAATCTAGAATCTCTTCTTTATGCCGACGTACCAGAACCGGCCTTTGATCGTGGCCAGCGACTCGTCGTAGCCGTTCTCGAAGCTGCCAGCCACAAACGGCGGATCTTCATCGGTCACGTTCTGTAGCCCGGCGCTGAGTGTCGTGCCGTTCAACCAGGCGCGCCATCCACAGGGATTGTACTCAGCCGTGGAGACGGGCATGACGTTTTTCTCTTTGCCATCCATCTTCACGTTCTTACCGCCATCCTTGGCAAAGCCAGGCACCTCGGCTGGTGCGGGCGGCGGCAGATTGAACGTGTACGACGCGAGCAGATCAAGCGTAGTCAACGCAGACACTTTCCGCGCGCGCTCGGGGAATGGACCATTCCTTGGCTCAGCCAGGTCCGTCGCTCCTGTCAGACTGGCATTGTCATCCTCATATTGGCAGGTCCAGTGGACTATCGCGCCAATATCAAGGCCCTGCATCCATGTGTCAGCCGGACCATCATAGAAGATGCTAAAATTAGCCCGATGCCATGGCAACGAACTGGTTAGAGCTAATCCCGGCGGCAGGAACGAGCCATTGATACCAAACCGGTGTATGTCGGGGGTAGGTTGAAACTCAGCCCGGGATAGCCAGGTACCATTCACTGTGGTCGTCAGTCTTCCAAAATCCCCGGCACCAAAGATCGACGAATCCAGAATATAGATCGCTTCGTAGTCGAGACCTTCGAAAATTGCGCCGGACAGGTTGTTGCTGGGATCAATTACCAGCGAGACTGGGCCAGGCTCAGCCGGGTTGCTACCAGCAGCACGGACTACCGTCTCCCCCAATCCACCTACAACAGTTGACGCGCCATTCGTTGGCGGGGGATTAGTCTCGATGATCAACTGCGCACCGAGGGCCGACACGATGTCGCGCATATCGATATGCCACCAATCCGCGCTCAGTGTCAGCCCCTTAATCCATTTCGGGCTGTAGACAATTCCGTAGGTCCATTCATAGGCCACTTCCGGGTGCAGGTTGGGGTTTCCTATAACCCGTTCCTCAACCTGGGGCTCAGTCTGAGAGGAAAACGGATCGGCCACGATTGGGAAGTTTTGCGAAGACGCAGGCGTAAGTTCTGCCAGCGTCGGCGCATGGAACCCCTCGGAATAGCTGCCACGCAGGGTCACCGCGCCTATCCACTTGGGATCAAGCGGTTGCCAGCGCACAGACACCTTCGGCTTCTGCGCGTTATACCTGCTGTGCGTCGCTGGCGTAGCTGGGAACAGTCCAGAAGGTAGAACTGCTGAGGTGTTGTTGCTGTACCATTCCTCGCGCTCGGCAAAGTCCACCTCAAAGCTGTAGAAAGCAGGGAAGTTCCACGTAGGACTGGTGAATGGCACACGCACTTCCTCGTAGATTCCCCACACATCCCGGTTCACCCGGAAGCTTTGCCCATCCACCGAGCCAATCGACTGAAACGTGTTATTGAGCGCGTCACGATCGCGGGTGAATCTCGGCGCGTCGTACTCGCCGCCAATCGCAAATGACACCGGCCCGGCGGGAAGATTGAACAGGTCGCCATTAAACGTGCCATAGTAAATCGGCAACTCATACTCGCCTGAGTTATGCAGAGTGACGTAAACGGCTTGCCTGGCCGCCGGGGTGTTCTGACCGAAAAACCCAAGGAACGGATTAAACGCCGTGCGCGGGTCCGTATCCAGGAGCGCGTCGCGCAATCCAGGCTGGCTGACTTCGCCTACGGACAAGTCCTGCCCCTCGTTTCGGGAATAACGGAAACCGGCTTCCCAGTTCCACGTCTTGAAATAGTTGCCAAACTCGCCCATCTCCCCGCGCAGTCCGACGTCGAAGAGTTGGTCCCAGTAAGTGAATTTTTCGCTCCTTGGACCGGTGTCGTTGATACCGCGGAACCGAACGTTCGTAGTCATCGGCGTTGGTACGCCATTAATAACCAGAGTCGTATCTCCAACTGTGAAGGGATTGAACGCATTCCGGATTGGCACACTGATGCCGGCGGGACTAAAGAACGTGTTCGTGCCCGGATCCTTAAATGGATCAGGCACAAACGGAACCGCCGCCAGGGATGCATCGAAATACGAGCGCGTATACTTAAAGTCGGCAAACACCACCAGGTATTTGTCGCACAGGTCGCGCGTGAAAGAACCGTAATAAGACTGGCGATCAGCCGGAGGCAGCGCCGGCGTGAATGCCGCGAAGTTAAAGAAGAAGTAGTCCCCATCGGGATAGGTAGCGATCGCGAACGGATTCACATAAAATGGAGAAGTCGAGGCGTTCGGCGCCGAATGTGGCGGCGGCGTGTCCGCGCTAAAAAACAATCTCGGGATCAAACGGCGGCTCTGCACGCGGCCAGGAAAATTTCCGCTGCGCGCATCAAATCCTCCGAACGGTTTGAAATTCCCGTTGGCGGAAATGTCGCGGTCGCGGCTGAAGACGCCGTTAAGACGCTGCCAGAAATCGGCAACTACGACGATATCGGTTTTGTCGTCACCAGTGCCAGCTTTCAACCACGCGTTCCATTCACCCATTTCATTGGATGCCCCGAGGTTTGTGTTCCCGTAGGTGCCTCCGATCTCCAGACCGCGGAATTTGTGGAGTAAAAAGAAGTTCACCACACCAGAGATCGCGTCGGAGCCATATACAGCCGAGGCGCCATCCTTGAGAATGTCCACGTGATCGATCATCGAAAACGGAAGCAGGTTAATGTCCACGCCTCCGCTGAACCCGGCGACGCCCAGCGAACCGTAGGCGACGCGTTTGCCATCGACCAGAACCAAAGTCTCCTTGGGCAACAGGCCGCGCAGGTTGAACTGGATTGTACCGTCACCACCGTTGCCGATGTTCAGGTTGACGGTTCCGCCCGCTTCCTGCGGAATGAATTCCTGCAGGTCGGTTGCGCTGCGGATGCCCAGTTTCTCGATGTCTTGGGGACGATAGGTATCGACTGGGTTTGGCCCGGTCTCTTCCGCCGTTGGAATGTTCGAACCGGTGACGACTACCCGTTCCACTTCCGCACTCGGCGGCGGTGCGCCCGGCGCAGGCGGCGGGGCGCCTGGAGCCGGTAACTGAGCGAATGCATTCGATGCAAAAATTAAAGGAAATCCGACGCTCGCTGCAAGAACAAGGCCAAGGTTTCCCAGTTTATTTAGCACATTTTTAGTCATTAGTTTCTCCATTGGTTTGGTTAGGTTTTCGCAGGATTATTGAATTTTGTTGAGCCTGACAAGCTTTTTTTTCACTTTTTTCAAAATATTTTTGAACGGAAAATCGGCTGGTTTGTCTCCCACTTTTCCTCGTTTATTGGACTTTCCAAAACCTGGCAAGCTTTTTTTTCACTTTTTTGGAAGTTTTTTGAACGGCTGCATCCGGCTGTTTTCGCAGCGGCGTGCGTTGGCGCGAAACGCGCCAGTCGCAGGTCTCATTGTTTTGCCCGCGATCCGTCTCAGGTGGAGTGGGAATCAAGCGAATGAATTTTCTTCGTACCGTGGCGGCTTGTCACGTCGCAGAGTTATTCGCGAAGGTGAAAGCGCAGCGGCACGTATTGGGGCCGGCGGCATCTTTTCCTGTAATTTTCCCCAAAGCCAATCAACGAACCAGTCTTTCTGGATTGAGCCGACAGCGCCGGCGACGAGAGATACTGACGCAGTGCGATTATGTTGCGAACGGGGAAAGTCGAATCGAACACCGCGTCAAACTGCTATCTGAAAAAGCTATTCTGTGAATCGCCCGTGATCACGGTCAGTTTCCCATATTCGCGAATCAATGGCGGAGCGCCGATGGCCTGCGCGTAACGCGTCTCTAGGAGAGGACGAAAGACGGCATCGGTTTCAATGACGAACGCTGCGTCCCGACCATGGCTGGGCTCCTGCCACGGAATTTTCTGTGGGTAGACGCGATGGGGGTACTCAAAGATCGCATTAGAGACGGCCAGCGTCTCACCGCTTTCGAACAGCAATGGATAAACAAAAGAGATAGTGGTCCAGACGGACGTCACGTTGTGTTGACGCAGATAGTGTTCAACGCCTTCGATGTCCGCGCCCGGAATTCGTGTCATGCAATAACTCTTCCCCTCGTCGCACGAGGAGAGTGTTTCAATTTGATTTTCCTGTCCGACCCCGACAATGACGACAATCCCGGTCAGCAAAATCGCGCTAAGCACAGCGGCACTAGCGAGGCGAGGCAGTGCCTTCGAATAAGAAAAGGAACGTTCCAGCATTCGGCCTGTCAGCACCGACAGAAAAAAACATCCGCCCAAGAAATAGCTGGGCACGCCGGGGGACACAGTCAAATATGGAACAAGAGAAGCCGCTGTTAGTACCAGCATGTCAAAATCCTTTTCTTGCCGATGATCCGCTAAATTGCCACGGAGCGCCTGCACGATTTTTGAGGGTGATTTTACGAAGGGCCACATCGCCATAACCACCGCCAAAACAGCGATCGCGTAAAATACGTAGCCGGATGCCGGCTTTTCGGAATAATACCAGAGAACAGTGTCCGGCCCGAAGAACTTCGGCATTTCATCTAGGAGAATTCGCCCGTAGGTGGAAAGGTGAAAGAGCGACCGGAATCCGCCTCCCGGCCTTTCAATGATGAGATATCGCCAATTGTTGAAGTGATGCACGAGATTACACGCAATAACAGGCAGATAACCCACCACGAACCCGGCTAAGCCGGCGGCCGCATTATTGAGCGAGAGCCTGCCACGCAAAATCAGCAGGATACATAATGAGGCAACGAGCGGGATCGCCAGTTCCAAGCACCAGATGCTCACGCCCGACGCTAGCCCAAAGAAAAATAACATCCTTTGTTTCGGAACCGGAGCTGATTCGATCGACGCAAAAAGCATCGTCAGTACTGGGATCGATACGAAATACCAAGAGTAACCTCTCACTTGAAAATGCCACTTGAGAAGGGATGGAGCGAGCGCAAACGCGACCGTTGCAAGTACCGCTGTGCGCTCATCGTAGAGAGCGCAACCCATCCGGTAAAATAGAAACAGACAAAGCAGCGACAACGCTACGATGCAACCCTTCAATGGAATGACGCCGACGCCAAAAAGTGTAAATGCAATCGCGGCCAGATAAGCTTCCCAAGCAGCGCCTGCGTTATAAGGCTGGCCATACATGTAAAAGGGGAAATAGCGCCCTTCCAGGATATGTTTGCCCATCAAGCCGACGATCGCTTCGTCGCTATGCACATGAGTTTGCGACGTCAGCAGAATCGTAAAGCGCGCTGCAGCGATAACGATAAGCAGCCCAATAAACAATGCGTGTCGGCGCATCAGAGATTGGTTCTCCTGCGGTCGACCATCTGGGAAACCTTCTCTTCCAGCACAGCCCGCGTCCCGTCTTGCGAGCAATCGTCAACTATAATGATCTTCCTGCTGCTGATTGCCGCTGAGCGAACTGCCTCGACAATTTTTTCGATCGTAGCTTTCTCGTTGTAACAGGGAATAACGATTGAGACTTTCATCTCTTTCAGCGTGAGTTCAGTTCCGTCAGCGCGATGCTCGCTGAGTTGCAACTTCCGCGCAAGAGCGGCGTGCTTCACGGAATCACCGGGGCGGATGAAACCCGAAATCGTTCTCCAATTTTCCCCAAAGCCAATCAACAAACGAATCTTTCCTGATTGAGCCTGCGTTGGTGGCAGCGAGCGCTTCCGCTTTCTCCACGCTGCCGTTTAAGCAGTAAAGGTAGGTAAGCAGGAACGTGTCGTTGAGACTAAACACGCCGCGATCTTTCTCGCTCTCCAGCAGGCGAATTGCTCCCTCGATATCCCGACGCGCCAGCGCTCCCGCAATTAAGTCCGGCATGGTTTCGAGCGGAGGCGTTTGCGACTCCTTGGCCACTCGCTCGGTAATGGCGAGCCGAAATCCATCGCTTCCCAGCACCTCCAAGACCGGCATTCGCAAATGGGAGTGGCGCAGGTAAAGATCCAGTTCAGCCAGTTTGTTGCTTCCAATCATCTCAGAGAGATATCGCGACTGGCGGAGGATAAAGAATGACTCCAGCGACCTGTTCAGCGTCTCGGGCCAAATTGCGTTAACTAAGGAAGAGCGAAGAAACCGTTCAAACGTGGAGGGCGCCTCCAGATACCTTAGAGCGAAGCGGTGATTCGCTTCGTCATCCCAGCGTTCATCTGTCAGCCGCTTTGGGTAAATGTCTGTCAAGGGCGCTACGTCACGCGTAATGCGATCAATTTCTTCGCCGTCCATCAAAAACAGCGCGCCCAATTGTTCGGGCACCTCGATGCCGATCCTTCTCAAATCTGCGCCGGTATCCGGGGCGCTCCATAATTGTCGAATTTCTTCTTCCTTAACTTTGCGCCCCGGACCTTTGATGCCCATCATGATCCATTCTTGATCGGCGCTCGCCCAGAGGGACGCGTTCGGGAATGCATTGTGAAACGCGCGGAGGATTGCTTTCGATTCATCGATTTTCAGCTGATTGATCGGGAGCCAAAACGTGGCAATCCCGCCTTCCTTCAGGCGGCTATTCATCAGCGAAAAAAATTCCTCCGTGTAGAGATTGACGGCACCCGCTACCTTCGGTGGGGGCGGTTCTCCAGAAACGATGTCGTACTGCCGCGGACTTGCTTGAAGGAAGAAGCGGCCATCCTGAATGAAGGTAGTCACTCGAGGATCGTGCAGCGGATTAGAATAATTGACACCCGAATAGAAATCGGCAAGAGCGAACACCTCTCTTGAAATATCCACGACATCCATCCGTTTAACGTGCAGCCCGTGGAGAAACGCGTCGGCAGTTACGCCACACCCATAGCAGATCAGCAGCACGTCTTCTGATTCGGGACGGAAAGCCAGCGGGAGATAGGCAAACAATCTCATGTAGCGCTGATTGCGCGGATTTGTGGCCGACATGGAAAATGCGTTCGTCAAAAGCCGGTAGTAGTACGGTTCGCCAAAAAGATCGCGCCGCAGCAGTTGCAATGTATCGGAGACGCCCTCCACCCTTTTCACGACATGTGCGAGCACGCGGCCCTGGTCGTCCGTTTCATAAGGACGGCTCGCATGTGCGAAATGCATCTCAGCGCGATGGTGCGGAAAAATTGCGAAAAAGAGAATCAGCGCAGCACAGAGTCCAATGGTGACCAGGCCGATTGGCCGCCGAAGCGACCAGCTTGAACGATCACACACCAGGATGCCAAGCAGAGCGTAGCCCGCCGCACATAATATGAGGCTCCATTGGTAACCGATAGTCGGCAACAACACGAAACTGGCGAGAAGCGGACCTGCTGCCGCACCGGTCGTATTAAACAAAGTTGTAACCCCTGTGCTGTTCATACGGTCTTCGACGCTGGCTTGAACACGTGCAACGATCGATGGAAACAGAATCCCTGACAGAAACGCGACTGGGAACATTAAGGCGATGGAGAGCAATCCAATCTCCTGCCAGGAGACGTCGAACACTCCTGCGCGCATTTGAGCCAGTTCCCCTGGAAAGAACAAATATGAGAGCAGCGTTGCTATCGCGGAGAGCAGCAACAAGACGGGAAGCAATTGATTTAGTCGCGCCGAGCGGCGGTGAATCGCGCCAGCCACAATCCCGCCCAGCCCAATCCCCGCCAGCACAACCGCAAGCATAACCGCGAAAGCGGTTGAAGACGAAGGAACATACAGGCGCAAAAATCGAAACCAGACCACCTCCAGGCAAAGAACGATGGCGCCTGTCCCGAAGCTCACGAAAAGCAGGCGCCAAGGCGGGCGATAGCTTACATCCAGGCGCAGCGGCAATACTCGCTCGGGAATCAGCGCAGCGGTATCGCCCTCACGTTTAGACACGAACAACGCGATGGCCGCGGCGATGCAACTCGCCAAACCTGCGGCCAAGCCCGTGCCGCGAAGTCCAAACGCTTCAATTAAATAAGCTTCGCCAACCACCGCCCCAGCTACCGCGCCTAATGTGTTCGAGCCATAGAGAAAACCGATCGCCCGCCCGAAATTTGCGCGGCGCAGAATCGGATCTTCCACCAATACGGGCAGTGTCAGGCCCATCGCCGTTGTCGGTATCAGCAGGATCAGGAATGATAGGACAAAACGCAATCCAATGAGCGCCGGCTGATAATCCCACAGCATTTGCCAAACGGGCTTTAGCCATCCGCCGAGCAGCGGCAGACCAAAGACAATCGTGCAACCAAATAATGCCACCGCCAGTTCCAGTACGGCGTAAAGATGCAACGGCCGCCACCGCCGAACTCTCGACGATGCTGCGATGGCGTTGCCCAACGCCAGACCCGCCATAAAGCTGGAAAGAATCAGGGCAGCGGACCACACCGAGTTTCCAAATGCCAGGCCGCTCAACCGCAGCCAGAGCGTTTCGAAAATGAGCGCGCCAATTCCAGACAGGAAAAGAATGCCCGAGAGAATCGCAACACGCGTGCCCGGATGGAGATCTTGCGATGATGTCTCGTATGAAATATGCGGCGCATGCGACGTATTTGAGCTGGTTGTCATCACGGAAAAGCGGTGCACCTCTCTCAGCGCGGGGCCATCCTGAGGATAATGGCGCCAATAATCCCAGCAAGCAGCGAGCCGGCAAGAATGCCCTGCTTGGCTGTGTCAACCAATGTCGCGCCATCGAATGCCAACATGGCTATAAAGAGTGACATGGTGAAACCGATTCCTGCGAGCCATGCGTAACCAAGCAAAGACGTCCAGCTCACAGCCTCAGGAAGTTTCGCGATCCCGGACTTAACCGCAAGAAACGCAGCCACTGTAATTCCGAGTGGCTTGCCGATGATCAGCCCGGCCACCACTCCCAACGCAATCTCTACATGCTGGATCGATCCACCGATCTTGACTCCCGCATTCGCCAAGGCGAACAGGGGCATCACAACGAACGCCGAGAAGTTGTGCAGTAAGTGTTCGAGTTTAAGAACCGGAGCGGTTACGCCTTCACTAGCGCGCTCGAGCGCGAACAAAGTTTCTTGTTGCCCCTTGCTCGTAAGGACGAGTAAATCGCCAGTCTCGGTGCGGTCGAATCGATCTAGCAGAGCGCGCGCCTTGCGAGAGAATTCCTCTGCGTTTGTCCGCGTGTTCGTTGGGACCGCAAAGGCGACTAATAGTCCGGCCACCGTGGAGTGAATACCGGACTGGTGCATGAAATACCACAGCACCAGTCCCGCTAATAAATATGGCCACAAGGATCGGACTCCCGTGGAGTTGAGGCCGATCAATACGAGAAGCATTGCTCCTGCGGCGCCGAGCGCACCCCATGCAATCGTTTGCGAATAGAAAATTGCGATGATAAGAACCGCACCCATATCGTCGACGATCGCAAGGGCAGTCAGAAATACTTTTGCGCCGATCGGCGCGCGCGGGGCAATCAGCGCGAGCGCACCTAACGCGAAAGCGATGTCCGTTGCCATTGGGATGCCCCACCCGTGACTGCCCAGCCCGGCTCTGTTGAACGCCGCGTAAGTGGCTGCCGGTACAATCATGCCCCCGAGCGCACACAAGATCGGAAGCGCGGCCCTTTTCATAGAGGCAAGCTCGCCTACGAGCAACTCGCGTTTGATTTCCAGGCCAACGAGTAGAAAGAAGACGGCCATCAGGCCGTCGTTGATCCACTGATGGAGCGTCAGCGAGAGTGAGTGACCAGCAGTTCCGATCGTGAACGACTTTTGCCAAAGTTGCGCGTACGCTTCGCCCAAAGGAGAATTAGCCAGCACAAGGGCAGCAATCCCGGATAACAGCAGGATCGATCCGCCAACCGTCTCGGTGCGGAAAAAGCGCTGAAAGATCGTCGACTGGATTTTCTTAACCACGAATGGACACGAATGAACACGAATTCATAAGGAGGCTGCCCGCTAATCCCACGAATTCACGCAAAAAAACTGCTTCATCATTCTTATTCTTCTATTCGCATCCATTCGCGTCATTCGCGGGCAGGCTTCCGGTTTGTGTGCATTAGTGTTCATTAGTGTCAAAACCAAAGGATAATCCTACGCTACCGTCATGTTCACCGGCATGATCGAAGAAGTCGGCAGCGTTATAGCGGTTCGCGCCGGTGATCGCGGCACGCAATTGCAAATTGCTGCGCCGCATATCGCAAAAGAAATACGCAGCGGCGACAGCATCGCCGTGAACGGCTGTTGTCTCACATTGAGCTCGCAGCACAACGATCTACTTACCTTCGATCTTCTCGAGGAAACAATTGCTCGCACGAATCTCAGAACGTTGCGCCGCGACGCTCAGGTAAATCTCGAGCGCGCTCTCTCGGCAGGGGGGCGTTTTGGCGGACATTTTGTGCAGGGCCACATCGACTGCACTTCGCGCATTTTCGCCTTCCAGGAAAACCGCGGCGATCATCGGCTGGAAGTTGAGCTACCAACTGAGTTCGCGCATTACGTTGTCAGCAAAGGTTCGATCGCAATCAACGGTATTAGCCTTACAATCGCGGAAGTCCTTCCGAAAAGCTTCGTGGTGTGGATCATCCCATACACGAAACGCCACACGAATCTCGATCGTGCCCAGGTCGGCGATTTACTGAATCTGGAGTTCGATATCCTTGCCAAGTACGTCGAGAAAATCCTTTCACGCCGCTCCCTAAAGCCTAACCACGAATGAACACAAAGGCATTGAAATGACGAAATCCGAATGACGAAACCCAAATAACAAAACTGAATCCGTCGCGATTTGCCGGGTGCACAGGGTTCATGTCGGCGCAGCCACCGGATTCGTCATTTGCCATTTGTCATTCCTTCGGCATTCGTCATTCGTGCTTCGTCATTCGCTCATGTTTCATTCGTGCCATCCGTGTAATCCGTGGTTAAAACTCCCGTGACCGTGTGCAGTTTGGCCAGAGATCGTCCCAGTTCTCGCGTGGTGGGCGTAATCATGTCGCGCGCGGACCTGGATTTCGCCATCCGAATGCGTAAGCCACCCGATTTATTTGAACTGCGATTGGATCATCTCATGCGCATCGTCGACGAGTTGGAAAATAAATTGTCGAGATTACAAACGCCGCTCATCATCACTGCGCGGCATCCGCAAGAGGGTGGCGCAAATAACCTGTCCCTCGCACAGCGGCGCGATCTCCTTTCTCGTTTCTTGTCCCACGCCCGGTATATCGATGTCGAATTGCGTTCGGCGTCTGCTCTCCGTCCGCTTCTCAAATTGGCGCGAGAAAAAAATGTGCGGCGCATCATTTCATTTCATAGCCTCAAATCGACGCCAGGTTCGCGTGCGTTGCGCGTTAAAGCACGCGCAACGAAGGCGCATGGGCCGGATATTTTCAAAATTGCCACGCGCACGGATACTCCTGCGCAACTCGCACGACTGATCGATTTCATCATGGAGAAAGACGCCGATCTTTCCGTAAGCGCGATGGGGATCGGTAAGCTTGGCGTAATTTCGCGCATTCTGCTTGCGTGTTGCGGATCGGCTCTTGTTTACGGTTCGGTCGCCGCGGCGACCGGCATCGAGGGCCAAATGTCGCTCGAACAGCTTCGCGCGTTCGGAATTGGAACGAAACAAAAATGACGAAGCACGAATTAGAAGGACCCATGCTTCGAGCCTCGTATTGGTCATCGGGTTTTGCCTGCCGCGCGAAGCTGCGCGAAGGCGAGTCATTCGGGTTTCGCCATTGTGTTAGTGGGCAGGTCCTTGCCCTTGCCACGATTCGTATATCTTACAACAACAAGACTGACCCCATGTCCTCATCTGTAATTTTGCCCAAGCGGGTGCCCGTGATGCCTTTGCCCGGTGCTTTGCTCTTTCCGCACGCGCTGCTTCCGCTTTACATCTTCGAGCCGCGTTATCGGCAAATGTTAAAGCACGCCCTCACTCATCACCGCATGTTTTGCGTCGCGCTGATCAAACCACATTGTGCAGAATGGCAATCGGCTGCGGATTTTTTTCACACCGCCGGCGTCGGTCTGATTCGCGCCTGCGTCGAACGCGACGACGGCACCTCAAACCTGATCCTGCAGGGACTGGAGCGAGTACGATTCAAAGAGTTCGAGCAGGAAGCGCCATTTCCGATTGCAACAATTGAGCCGCTTGAATCCGACTCGGTCTCCTCGGTTGAAACCGAAGCGCTCGCCACGAAAGTCCTGGAGCTTTATTCGAACCTCAAAGGGAACGGGCAACGGCAACTTCCGCCCAAAATAGATCGGTATCTCTCCGATTTGAGCGACCCGGAAATGCTTGCCGATCTCGTCGCCTCAACATTCGTGAGCGATCCTCTACGCCGCCAGCGCGTTCTCGAAGAACTTTCCGTTAACGACCGGCTCCGTCTCGTCATTCGGTATTTGCGTGAGGAAACCGGCAGCGCGGGAGCGTAATTGCAGCCGCCGACCTCTCTGGCTCGCCGAAGTCTGGCGAAGGTGACTGGGCGGCGCGACGCGAGCGCCCTAGCCGCATCAGCGTCGCGCTCCGCACCCGCCTTCGCCGAGGCTACGGCGTGGCAGGCAGCGAAGCATCTACAGAGGCCGAATTCGCGCGTATTCTTCCATCAAATAGCGATCCGTCATTCCGGCAATGTAATCACACACCGTGCGATGCAGTCCTTCTGCCTCAATTCGTTTTGTTGCCGTCTCGCCGAGCCGATCTGGGTTAACAACGTACTCTTCAAAAACGCGCCGCAACATCTCGCACGCGCGCTGGTTCACGTCTGCGACGCGTGGGTGGTAGTAAACGTTCTGGTATAAAAATTTCCGCAGCGCGCGATTCGCTTCGAATAATTCGTCGCTGTAGCGAATGAGCGGAGTCGGCTGGCGGCGCACTTCGTCCGCACTTTGCACACCAGCATCAGCAATTGATTGCGCGCTTGCCGTTATCACGTCGCGCACTTCCACGTCGATGATGTCGCGAATGATCAACTTGTGCATCTCAGGTTCGCGCGTGTCGGAATAACGTGCGAGCACAGCGCGATGGCTTTGGCGCCAGACTTCGTTTTCTTCCAATTGCGTCGCGCTCAAGATTTCAAAATCGACCGCATCATCCAGATCATGACTGTAATAAGTGATCTCGTCCGCGAGATCCGCGACCTGCGCCTCCAGCGATGGACAACGATACTTCTGCAGAATAGCGCGAGCGTCTCGCTTGCGATTCCCATCTCGCAACCGGGACGGTCGCGCTCCTTCATCCATTTCATAAAAAGCCTGGTGTTTCTGCAGGCCTTCCCGCACTTCGAACGTCAAGTTCAGGCCGGGAAAATTCGGATAAGGGTTTTCGAGCAGGTTGACCACGCGTAAGCTCTGCTTGTTGTGATCGAAACCGCCGTGGTCCATCATGCAGTCCGCGAGCATCTCCTCGCCGGAATGTCCGAAAGGCGAATGCCCGAGATCGTGCGCGAGGGCGATTGCTTCCGCGAGATCCTCGTTCAGCCCCAACGCTCGCGCGATTGTGCGGCTGATGGAGGCAACCTCAATCGAATGGGTTAACCGCGTGCGCAGATGATCGCCGGTCCCGTTCAGAAACACTTGCGTTTTGTATTCCAATCGGCGGAATGCTCGCGAATGAATGATGCGCGCGCGATCGCGTTGAAATTCCGTCCGATACGCATGGCTGGGCTCCGGATATTGTCGACCGCGCGAATCGCCAGATTTCTGCGCAAACGGAGCGAGCGCAGCTTGCTCTGTTGCTTCCATTTCCTCGCGGGACCGGTAGCCGCTTCGGCCTCCTGGCGAAACCTTTCGGAGGTGCGCGGAGTCCGGGGCAGACGATCGTTGTTCGGTTGTCTCCATTTTCACGCGATCATTCGTTGATTGTGGGTCCTGGTGAGTTCGTCTTCAGATTCTGCCGCGGCACTCGTTGCGCCCTGCGCGATTCGAGTTTCACGATCAGTAAATCGAAAATAGCCAGCAATAGTGCGGTCAGGGTCAACCATCCGCAAACGATCCAAAATAAAACGAACAACATCGGGTGCTCGCGTGGATTGAGCGTTGTTTGTAAAAACGTTGTTCCAGAAAACAGGAGGGTCAGCGCAACAAGAAGCAGAATAAACATAGCGTTGCGCCGTGTCTGTTGATCTCGAATCACGCCGCGCGTTGCACGAGCGATGAACGAGGTAATGCGCAGCGCCTTTTCGCCAGGAGAATTATTCGACACGATTGACTGGATCTGCGAGCG
>WNGB01008943.1_pt1 | contig 14138 bp, 11 predicted proteins | sample 5400681 | NCBI WGS metagenome assembly WNGB01 (sample SAMN13153367, study PRJNA577476) | soil metagenome | isolation source: 115 cm soil or saprolite under grassland replicate 2 | place: USA:California | collected 2016-06-15 | reverse complement strand
CTGGTATGGGTCGGGTGCTCCCGCGTTGATGACCAGCGGTTTGCGGGCCGCCTCGGCGGCCGTAATCTGATCAACGCTTGTGATCGGGACGAAGGCCGGATCGTAGGTGTAGGCCAACGTGTATTGCATCCGCACGATCTGCAGGGGCGCCCCGTAATCGCCTGCCGTGCCGGAGGTTCCCAGCCCGGGCGCACCTCTCAGTACGTGATCGTGGTAGGGGACTGGCGAGGGAAGCCCGTTGTTCTGAGGCTGGTAGCCCGAAGGTAGGGTGATTGGCCCCGTCGTGCCCGGCAGGACGGTGAAACCGATTAGGTACATCGGGGAGGAGTGTTCGAGCAGGCCCGGACTTGCGTCGAAGACCACCGCCGCACCTGTATTGATCGCGTAGGTCTGTCCGTCGACGTAGACGTTTTCCGTCTGCGTGTCTGCAGCCGCCCCGGCGACGAACGCGAGCGCGACAACGACCGAGACCAGGGCAAACCGAGATAGCGCGCTGATGCGCATGAGAGACAGCTCCTTCAGGTTCTCGAGGGGCCCGCGGAACGGCCCCTCGATTTGTGGAGTTCTACGGCTGATCTGGGTTGGGGTTGATGGCCAGCCGCTCGCCGACCTCCGTTGCGTGCAGCTGCCCGCCCACGGGATTGCCGTCGACATCGAATTGCTGGACGACGGCGACTGCCGTGAACGAATCCCCGTCCGCGGAGAGCCGCACCGTCCGGTCGACCTCTTGGGTGCCGAGGTTGGCACCTGTTGCAGGATCGGAGCGGAAGAACCACATGCTCGTCGCGAACAGGTCATTGCCGATCCGTTCCCACTGTCCGAGCGCGGGGCTGCGGCGGTTCGCACCGGCGGTACTGCTTGTCTCGATCATGACGCCGCCGCGCGTGTAGCTCAGCAACGACTTGAACGTCGGAGCGAGGCCGGGCGGAGGGTCGATGCGCGTCACCGTCACCATCCAGGTTCCGTCGAGCTGAAGGCCCTCGGCCGAGCTCGTGGCCGAGGCGCTCGTGAGCCCCGTGGCGGCTACGACGGCCGCCAGGGCGAGCAGTCCCGCGATAGCGATCGCAATTCGCTTCCTCATTGTTGTCACCTCCCTTCGCCGATCTCGGAAATCCACTGTCTCGGGTCACGCGTTTCGTTCTCGCTCCGGGGAGCGCTCAGCGTCTTCATCAATCGTGACCACATCGATCCTCCTTCGTTTGTTTCCTGGGTCGACTTGCGCGAGTTGGGCGCGCCGCCTCGTCCTGCGCAGACGGAACGCAGTCAGCGCGATCAAGCCCACTCCAAGCCCGGCTGCCAGACCGACCGCCAGGACGTCCCAGTCGAAGCTCTCATCGGCGCTCCTCGCATTGGCCGCTCGCATTGCCCAGCGAGCATCTGCGCAGGCGGTTGGCGGAAGGCCGAAATCCGCTAGGCGGGTGGTTGCAGCGGTGCTAGGTTCGAGGCGAAGAGAGGGGTAGCCGCGTGGATTTCCGCATTCTCGGAGTGCTCGAAGTCGAGGACCGGGGTCAGAGCCTCCCGCTCGGGGGGCATCAGCAACGCGCCCTGCTCGCGCTTCTCCTGCTGCGTGGGAACAACGTCGTACCGGTCGACGAGATCATCGAGCACCTCTGGGGCCCCGAATCGCCGCCGAGCGCGACGAAGAACGTTCACGCGCTCATCTCGAAACTCCGCCGGAGGCTCGAGAACGATCCCGCAGGCGTAGATCCAGGTCAGAACGGGGTTCTTTTGACCCGTCCCCATGGCTACATCCTGACGGTCGCCGACGGCGAGCTCGACCTGCATCGATTCCAGTCCCTGCTCGACGAGGGACGACGCGCACTTACGGCCGGAGACGCGGATGCGGCCGCCGCCACGCTCCGCCAAGCTCTGGCCCTCTGGCGCGGCCCGCCGCTTCCGGAATTCGCATTCGACTCATTCGCACACGTCGAGATCGCCCGGCTGGAGGAGCTTCGCCTGTCGGCACTCGAGGAGCGGATCGAAGCCGATCTTGCGCTCGGCCGTCACGACGACGTCATCGCCGAGCTCGAAGCGTTGGTCGCTCACAACCCCTTGCGCGAGCGGCTTCGCGGACAGTTGATGCTCGCGCTTTACCGGTCCGGCCGACAGGCGCAAGCCCTGGACGCGTACCAGGGGGCAAGGCGCATGCTCGTGGACGAGCTGGGGATCGAGCCGGGGCAGGCGCTGCAGCGACTCGAGAAGGCGATCCTCGTCCAAGACGCAACGCTCGAATTACAGCCACGGCGTGCCGCGGGAGCCGCGACCACTACGCTTCCGCGGCCGGAGCCGGATTCCGGGCTCCCCGAGGATCGTCCGGAGCGTCCGCGCCCCCTGCCGCGCGCCGTCGAATCGTCACCGAGTTCGCGGTTGCGTCGCATCGCGCTGATCGGAGCGCTTGTCGCTCTCGCCGCCGCTGGCGCGCTCTATTTCCTCACTCGGGGTGGGTCGACGACCGCAACGGTGCACGCGAATGCGCTCGGGATCATCGACCCGGGCTCGAACAGGATCGTCGGCGAGGTGCCCGTGGGCGCGCGGCCGGCCGCGCTCGTCAGCGGCTCCGGCGCGCTGTGGGTCGCCGATCTCGACGATCGGACGGTCAGTCGAGTGGACCCGAAGACGAGGCGCCTCGTGCGGACGATCCCGGTCCATGACGCTCCGAGTGGACTCACCGCGAGCAGTGTCGGAGTCTGGGCTGTCGGCGCTGGTCTCGAAGATCCATTCGCCACCGTGATCACACGAATCGACCCGCGCGTCGACGAGATCTCGCAGACATTCACGATCGCAGGCTCGACGGTTCGTGGAGAGCCGGGGACGAGCGTGGCTGCGGACGGCCGGACCCTCTGGGTCGTCACCTGCTGTCTCGGCTCTGTGTCACGTGTCGACGGAATGACAGGTAAGGCCATTGCACGAATTGACACGGAAGGGATCAGCCCAGGCAGCATCGCGTTCGGAGCCGGGAGCGCTTGGGTCGCCGACACGCTCTACAACGAGGTCGCTCGGATCGCTCCGACGAACGTCGTCGTCAAGACCATTCCGATCGGGCGCGGACCCAGCGCGATCGCCGTCGGCGCGGGAGCGGTCTGGGTCGCGCTGAGCGGAGAGAACGCCGTTAGGCGGATCGACCCGGCCACGAATGTTGTCACCAAAACGACCCGCGTCGGCCGCTTCCCCACGGCGCTGGCGGTCGGCGCGGGCGGCGTCTGGGTGGCGAACTTCCGCGATGAGACCGTCTCGCGGCTCAACGCGAAGACTGGTGAGGTCGTCCGAACGATCGACGTCGGCGGCCCTCCGGCTGGAATCGCGGTGGCGGGTGGAAGGGTCTGGGTCAGCGTCCAGGAAGCGCCGCCGGAGGCCAGCGCGAATGCCGCGCGCCCATGGGTCCAATCGAAGACGAGCGCGCTCGCGCGGACGGTTTCCGCGCGCGCTCTCGCGTTCGTTGGGCGAACGGCATCGATGAGCATTCGGGCGGCGGCACGTGACTCGAGCCTGAACGTCGGCGGCACGGCCCGCATCATGGTCAAATCGGACCCAGGGCCATTGGACCCGGCGCTGGCGCTCGGTCCGGAGGCCTATCAGCTCGAGTACGCGACCTGCGCGAAGCTCGTGAACTACGCGGACCACGGTGCGCCTGCGGGCTCGCGAATCGTGCCGGAGTTGGCGCGCTCGCTGCCGATCCGTTCGCCGGACGGGAAGAGCTATACGTTCAGGATCCGGGCTGGGTTTCGCTTCTCGCCACCCTCCAACGAGCTCGTCACCGCGCAGACGTTCAAACTCGCGATCGAGCGGGGTCTGAAGCTGCCGGCGGCGCTCTGGGGCCGGGCGGACGACATCGTCGGCGCGAGAGCGTCGCGGCCGGCACGGCGACTCACGTCGCCGGCGTCGTCGCGAGCGGTGACCGGCTGACCTTCCGGCTGACCGCGCCGGACCCCGTCTTCGTCTCGCTGCTTGCGGAGCCGCTCTTCTGTGCCGTCCCCACCGATACTCCGCTCGCGCCGGAAGGCGTCGGCACGCTGTCGTCGGCGGGGCCCTACTACGTGGCCTCGTACACGCCTGAACAGGAGATCGTGCTGAAGCGCAACCCGAACTACCACGGGCGCCGGCCCCACCACCTGAGGGAGATAGACGTCAGGATCGGCGTCCCCACTGCTCAGAGCATCCGCGAGATCGAGGCAGGCAGAGCCGACTACACCCTCGACTACGGCCTCGTACCCGGCGTCTACGCGCGCCTCGCCCGGCGCTACGGCCCCGCGACCCGCGCCGCGAGCATTGGGAGGCAGCGCTACTTCCTGAACCCGGCGCTCGCCCTTGACTATCTGCGTCTGAATACGAAGCGGCCGCTATTCGCCCGCCGGAGGATGCGGCGCGCGGTCAACTACGCCATCGACCGCCGAGCGCTCGCCCGGCTCGGCTTCGAAAGCACCCCGTCGCCGGCGAGGCCGACGGACCAGTATCTCCCGCCGACCGTCGCCGGCTTCAGGGATGCGAACATCTATCCCTTCCGGCCCGACGTGGCGATGGCGAGGCGCCTCGCCCGTGGCACGCACGCAACCGCGGTCTTCTACAGCTGCACCACACCGAATTGCCGCCAACACGCGGCGATCATTCGGAAGAACCTCGAGGCCATCGGCCTTCGGGTCGACGTGGAAGAGTTCCCGCTGGGCGAGCTATTGACGAAGCTGCGCACGAAGGGTGAGCCCTTCGACCTCGCGATCGACCGCTCCATCTACGCTGCGCCCGACCCGTTCTTCTTCCTGAACCTTCCCATCGACGGGACGCTCGGAGTCAACGCGGGCCTCTTCGACAAACCGTTCTACAACCGGAAGTTGGCGGCCGCAGCGAAGCTGGACGGCCGAGAGCGCGAAGTCACGTACGGGAAGCTGGACGTCGAGCTCGCACGGGAGGCAGCGCCGCTCGTTGCTTTTTCGTATCAGACGCACCAGGACTTCTTCTCCGCACGAATGGGCTGTCACGTCTACCAGCCCGCGTACGGGATGGACCTGGCCGCTCTCTGCCTTCGGCGCGGCCGTTCCTGAGCCTCGAGCGCGACCCTACGGTGACATTGGCAATGTCCACAAAGGCAACTTGCACTTGCGGTCGCGATAGTTCGGGAAGAGTGTGACCATGCGCTGGTGTGCGGCGAGCGCATAGGGGAGCAGGTCGTTCGCGAGCGGGGATGACGCACCGAGGCGCTCGGCGCCGATTGTGAAGTGGCGAATCGCCTGGCACTCGACCTTGGCTTCGCTCTGGCGCCCTGACCAGCGGCGAAGGTGGTAGGCCTCGTGCACGAGCACAAGTACTCCCGTCGCTCTCTGCCACATTGGAAGTGCTGGGTCGCTGACTGCGAGCGCCCCCGCACACAACGCAGGGTGCAACACGATGTAGTCGTCCGTCATGGACGTATAGCCCCAGGCTCGGGCAGGATTTGGTCCGGTCCCCCAGATGGGGTCGCCGATCCACTCGTCGGTCGAGGGGCAGCGAACCTCGGCGTCCCGAAGCGCGAAGATTGAGGCGACGCGTTCGAGCTCGCCTGGCCGTTCGTACGCAGAAGCGGGAGACGCCGCGGCAAGGACACCGCTGATGAGGAGGAGTATGAGGGCGGGCTGCCTCATGCGTCGACGATCGCTGCCGTCGGTTGGCGGTAGGTAGTAGGGGGCTTGCCGGACGCTTGCAAAGAGCGCCAGGCCTTCGTCGATCGGAGCGGAGCCACAAGTTCCCCACGACTCCGCGCGGGTCCGTGCGTACGCCGGTACTTCGGATTACCTCACGACCCCTGAAGCGTTGTCCAATCAGAAGACCAAAGGGCTGCTTCGCCGACGCACAAAAAACACACAAACGAATCGAACCTGCTCGCATAACCAAGCCGAGCACAAAGAGTAGAAAGAGAGTCTGAGCAGCGAAAATAGGGAAAGCGGGTGGTACGTCGCCGCCTGCGAAGAGGCTCGACAAGCTGGGGGTCACTGGTTCGAGCCCAGTACCGCCCACCTTAGAAGGTATTGCGCGAACCGCCGCCGGAACCCGATAGGTCGGGATGATCCGGCGGCGGTTGTGGACGCGGATCTCTTTGATGAGCAGGCGGAGGAGTTCTTTCGCTTGTTCGGGGCTTTCGTTGGTGAGGATCTCGTCGAGTTGGTCGGCGAGGCCTGTCAGGGCGGCCGTGTCCGGCGGCGTGTGCGCCTGTGTGGCGAACGTTCGGGCGAGGTCGGCTTCCTGGCCGCGCAACGCTTCGAGGCGCTCACGGTGGCCACGTACCCGTTCCTGGCAAAGCACGGCCGACAGGTCACCGGCCTCGAACGCCTCGAAGTACCGCTCGAGCTTTCTTTCGACTCTTGCGATCTCGGCGCGCGTCGATGCGAGCTGCTCCTCGACCCGCGGCCGCTCCTTCGCGGTAAGGGTTGCCGCCTTGGCGAGCGCCCGCTCGATCAGCCGCCCGTCGCGGTACAGATCGGCGAGCTGCGCGAGAACGGCTGCCTCGAGCCGGTCCTTCGGCAGCCGCTCGCCGCTGCACTTGTTGGGGCCGTACTTGTACCGGGTGGAGCAGGCGTAGTACGTGTAGCGGCCGCTGCGGCCGTGGGCGGAAGTGCCGACGTAGGCGCGGCCGCAGTGGTGGCAGCGCACGAGCCCGGAGAGCAGGAACTCACTCGGATTGCCGCGCCGCAGCGACGCGTTCTCCCCGCGGCGGCGCAGGAGCTGATGCGCCTTGTCGAACAGCTCTTGGTCGACGAGCGGCTCGTGTAGGCCTTCAAAGAGATTGCCCTTCCAACGGATCAGGCCGCGGTACGCAGGGTTGGCGAGGATGAGCTGGAGCGCGTTCGGCGACCAGCCGTGTCTGCGCGGCGCCGGCGCACCCTCAGCCTCGAGCTGGCGCGCGATCGCGGTCGTGCCGAGCTTGCCCTCGGCGTAGAGCTGGAAGATCCGGCGGACGACGGGCGCTTTGACCGGGTCGGGGACGAGCAGCCCGTCAGCGCGCGTGTACCCGTACGGAGTGCGGCCGCTCATCCAACGCCCTTCGCGGACGCGGCGTTCCAGGCCGGCGGTGACGCGGTCGACGATCGTGGCGTGCTCGAACTCGGCGAACACGCCGAGCATCTGCAGCATCATCCGTCCCGCGGGCGAGCCGGTGTCGAACGGCTCGGTCGCCGACTTGAGCACGATGCCGAGCCGGTCGAGTTCCTCCGCAAGGCCGGCGAGCTGGCGCACCTTGCGGGAGAGACGGTCAACGCGGTAGACGAGCAGCAGGTCGAAGCGTCGCTCGCGGGCGAGTCCGAGAGCCTGCATGAGGCCGGGCCGGTCGAGCGTGACGCCGCTCGTCTGGTCTTCGAAGGCGTGGACGACGTGCCAGTCCTCCATCGCCTGGCAATACCGCTCCAGCCGCTCTCGCTGCGTCCCAAGCGACGTCGGCTGGTGGTCCTCGTCGGTCGAGATCCGCATGTAGAGGCAGACCCGGGTCATCGCCACACCTCCTCGCCGGCGTCGGCTCGGTTTGCGGGTCGTGCATGAGACCATCGATCCGCGGCTCGCGCAAATCGACGCCCGCTTGGCGTTACCGGCAGCCGCACGGTGGCTCTCGCTGAACATCTGCGTAAAACCACAACCTTGTCGCGTGCTGCTACGGGCATCGGAACGCCGCACGGTGCACGGCGTTTCCACCACGGACGGGGATCCGGTCCGGATCGGACGCCAGAACGGATCCCAGAACGGATCCCAGAACGGATCGGGGCAACCAGGCCGCCTCCTTCAGCGAGCCGTGTTCGTTCGACCTGCCACCCACATTCGGACGGCCTCTCGCCGCTCGTTTGCTGTAGACCGCTACCTTGTCGGCCGCTGAACGGGACCGTCGAAACGGGCGCTGTGCACGGGTCTTCCGCACGGGAGGAGGTGGCGGTCCGGATCGCAACCCAGAACACCACCGGGACCGCCACCCGGACCGCCACCCAGAACGAACGCGCCATCTAGGCCGCCTCCTCGTGTGTGCGCACACCGACTCGGCGCCGAGCAGCAGTCGCGAACAGCGCCCCGAGCAGCTCCACGGCCTCCCCCTCCTGGGCGGCCGTCAGCGGCTCGAGCCTGGGCGGCTCAAGTTGTACCTCGTCATCGATCATGCGGCGCAGCAGCACCAACTCGCCGCCGCTGCGCGGCAGGTCAGGATCGGGCACTCGGTTGTCGGAGCCGGCGGAGGACCTCCGAGCCTGATCTGATCCTCGCTGTCGACGCTGACAGTCGGCTGACAGTTCGCTGACGGTGGGCGCGAGGACAGCGCGAGGACGGCGATGTCTCCTACGGGGGTCAGAGCGCCGGTTACAGCTCGTCGAGTTGAGCCGATCGCGGGCCGCGGAGTTCGTAAGCTCGTGAGAGTGGAACAGCGTGTCGCCGACTACCTCCTTCGTCAGGTCGTGCACCTGCGTCGGCTGCAGTCCGGCTCGATCGCTCGGTTCGGCGCAGGCGACGGGGACGACTGGCCGGACCTCGACCAAGCCGAAGGCGCTATCGCCGGCCTCTCTGCCCTGGGACTCTTGGACGATGCTGAGGCGCGGGTCTGGCGCGAGCGCTTCGCGGCGGAAGCGAGCGGCACACGCGCTCGTGATTGGCGACCCGCGCAGGAGGTTCACGATCGCGTCGTTCGCTATCTAATCGAGCGCATCGAGCGACTGCCATCTCGAAGCGCGGGCGGGTTCGACGCGTCCTGGCCGCTCCAGAGCTTGCTGAACGACTTCCGGCACATGGGCGTCCTTGCCGAGCGGGAGATGGATCGCCTGTTCGATCGTCTCGGCGACCGCCTCGATGCGGGAGAGCCGCGACGGCAGGACGAGCCCGAGGTCGACTGCCTCTGCGCGGAGCTCCGGCGAGTTCTCGTCGGACCGCCGGAGCGGCACGCGGGAGTTCGCATCACGTGCTTCGAGATCTACGACGACGCCGTTGCGCTCCGATGGCACATGGTCCGGCTCGCTCCTGACGAAAGCGGGACGATCCCTTCGCTTCCGGACGAGGTTGAGGGCGCCGCGGGTGCTTTGCGTGCTCGAGAGCCGCACTTCGCGCTTCACGACGACCTCGGCACCGACTACCGCTTCCAGAGTGGAGGAGGCGGCGGGGGAGACGGGCGCTTCTCGCATCGCGTGCGCACCGGCACTGAGATGTTCGCCCCGTCCGTCCCTCCCGGTGCCTCGCGCCTGTGGGCAGTCCACCGTGAGCATCGCTTCGAGGTTCCGCTGTGACCGATCGGACGATCGAGCGCTTCCTCGAAGAGCAGTTCGCATCGCTTGCCGAGGCGGCACCGAGCGCCTACGCCGAGAGCGCCCACGAGAGCGCGCTCACCTTGATCTCCGGCCTCGTCGACCTCGACCTTCTCTCGCCACAAGAGAGCGAGCAATGGATCGCCCGGCTGGCGCGGGCGAGCGAAGACCCGCTCGACCGACCGCTCGCCGCGCCGGACCTCCGCCGGGAAGCGAACGAGTACATCGAACGGTGCTTCTCCGAGATCGAGTCAGAAGGCGACAGTTCGAATGGCCGCTGGCGCGTCTACGGCGCCCTTCAGGCCTTCGTCGAGATCGGACTCCTCAGCGGCCACGACTTCGAGCGATGGCAGGGGCGGCTTTGGCAGCGAGAGGCAGCCGTGTCCGACGGTGAAGACGTATTCGATGTCACATCTCGCTTCGAGATGACCCAGCTGATGCGCGTCGTTCCCGGCCCTGACGAGCGCGTTGGCGGATTTCGGGTGACGGTCGTGGAGTTATACGGCGACGGGGTTTCCCTCCAGTGGCATCGCGCGCCCGGTGAGCATGCGGCGCGGCGCTGGCGCCGCCGACGCGATCAGAAGCTGAGTCTGCCGGGCGACCCACCCGTCCGGCTGTCTGACGAACGTGGCACGGCATATCGCTGGGTGGGCGGCGGCTCAGGCGGCGGCTCCAAGCGAGGCGAAGGAGAGCTGGGGCGCACCGACTTTGTTCCGGCCGTGACCGAGCACGTGCGACGGCTGCTGATCGAGATCGACGGACAGACGCTCGCCGTCCCGCTCGATTAGGTACCGATCTCTGCCGACAGGGTGCTCCCAGTTCTGAGCTTGCTCGAGCTATGCCTCGACTACGGACACGCCTAGTTCGTGCAAAGCGGCTCGTAGTTCGTTGAGCAGGTTTTGGCTGAAGATCCAATTGACGAGCGCATCGAGGTTCATCAGCACGTACGCCCGCCCGTGGTCGCGGCGCTGCTCCTCGAGCCAGCCTTCGACGACAGGCTCGGTATGAGGGTTCACATGGCCGTTGAAGACGAGCACGCCTTGCCGGACAGTTGGCTCGACCGGGAATTGCAACCCCGACAAGTCGACCTGGAAGATCTCCTCGAGTTCGGGCTGTGCGTTGCGCCACGTCGCCCGCGTGATGTCCCCGATCTTCGCCTGGTACATGCGAAGGACGACGTTACTGCCTTCCTGCGTGAGAACCACGAGATCCTTGCCGTATTCGATCGGCCCGTGACGGAGCTGCGCGTAAGCTGGCAACGTCGCCTGGTAAAGCCGAAGCAGCAGCCGGCGCAGGACATCCTCGTCGGTGATCGACTCAAGCGTGCGGTGAACCCATGTCCGGATCGGCCCCTCCCATTCCGCGCGCGCCTTCTCGGCCACCAACGGCTCCAGCGCGGGCGCTACGTCCTTGCCCACGATCGAGATCTTCCCGAGGAGCTCGAGTGCCTTCGGAAATGAGCCGCTCATGACGGCCGCAGTCGGGTCCCGTCGAAGCTCTCCGAACGCAGCCGTCGCTGTGGCGAGGAACTGATCCGCCGCCGACAAGTCGTCACCTCCGGCCGCCCACCGCATCTCGCGCGCAAGCTCAGCGCGAGCAGCGGACGCGGCTTCCTGCGGATCGCCCGCCAGCATGTTCACGAGGGCGTTCGTCACGATCCTCAAGCACGAGACCTGCGCGTTCGTCCACCCAGACTCCGTGCCCACTAATGCGGCCGCCGCGTCGTGAAGAAGCTCAGACGCGCTCGTTGGATCCCGGACAAGCCGCGCAAGTGACGCACGCGCGTGGAAGTACTTCGCCCACAAGTCCACATTTCGCGAACTCCAGTGCCCACCGACCGCCTCAAGGTCGTCAGGCTGCGTATCCGTGGCGAAGATCGCCGCTGCCTCATCAAAGGCCTCGGCGGCAGATCCGCTATCCAAGAGCCCGCGTACGGCGGCGCGCCACCCTCGGAGACCCGGGCTCGAGAACGCCGTCGGCTCAGCACGAGCTACCTCGTCGGCAGCGGCCCAGTCGCTGAGGCGAACGAACAGGTGGAATGCGGACGGGATCGTCAAGCTGAACCCGCCCGCTGGGATCTGGTGGCCGGAGTCACCCACCTCGTGCTTCGGATACGTTGCAACCCACCCGTGGTCGATGTCCCAGCTGATGACGAGGCCGAGGACGAGGTAGCTTGCGCGGTGAGGCGAATCGCGACCGGCTGCGAGGAGCCGCTGCGCGAGTTCATCCTCGACAGCGCGATACGCGCCCATCTGGGTCGCACGGTCGGGGAACCGGTCACCGTAGTCCGACCCGATCTCGATCGCGAGCGCCTTGAGCGCTGCGAGCGCCACGAGGCTTAACGGATCGGCGTTCTCCAACACCCGACCCAAGTCGGCGAGAGCCGCTTCCGTACATGCGCGGATCGCTTCGATGTCGCCCCATGCGACGTGAACCGCTTGATGCATCGTCCATCCCGCCTGCAGATCGAGGCCGGCGGCGCGCATGGTCGCGGCTGCTTGATGCAGTTCCTCCAAATACACCGCATCGCCCATGCGCCCGTGATGGAACTGCAGCCCTAGCGCCACCGCGTCCCGAAGGTCGGATTTTGCGTTCATACGACTTTCACCAAGATCCGCTGCGAGTTACTCCAAGCGAAGGCTGCGGATCTGGCTCACTGACCCACGGCCCGGCGTCACTACCTAGCTTCGCGTCCTTAGATCACGGTCCGGCTCGTCGCCTTCCTCGCCGGAGATCGTTTCGTCCCCAAGCTCGACGAACTGGCCAACGTTCGGTCCCTGCGGCCCGCGGATTTCGAGTCGGTGCAGCCGGGCAGCGTCAGCGTTGCGTAGCGTCAGCTTCCCGCGATAGCTCACGTTCAGATAGTCCGGGTCGTCCGGGTTGACTCGGTACGGCTCGAGTTCGCTGACCATGTACGGCAGCCTGCCCCCGAACGTCTCGTCCTGCTCGACGATGGTTGCTCGGATCAGGATGTAGGCGTCAAAGGCCGTCACCGAACCCGTCGGTAGGCGCTTTTCGAGGTCTCCGACTCCGAGGACCACGCCCCACCCACGATGAAGCAAGCTCTCGGCGAACTCGATCTGTTCGCGCGCCCGCTCTTTGAGCTCCTGGACGTTCATGCGTAGCGAATGGAACAGGGCTCGGCGCACTCCGAGCGCTGCTGACACGCGCTTAGAACCCTCGCCCGGCTCGTTGGGCTGCTGAGCATCCGCAAGCGCACGGAGTCCGCCGAAGCCCTGCGAATCGCAGCCGAAGTGATCTGCGAGAAGAGGTTCTAGCGCTTCGACAGCAAGCCACAGATGCATGAATCGCGTGAGCCCGTCCGTCTCACCAAGAGCAAGTCGATACCAGCTAAGGGAGAGAAGCGCCCGTTCAAGGAGCCGGCGATCTGTGGTTCCGGGGCTACCTTGTTCGAGCAGCGCGCCGTGGAAGGCCCCGAACGCCTCTGGCGTCACGACGGTCTTTCCGATGACTATCGCGCCGCCGTAGATCCATTGAAGGAACGAGCGCTCCTCAATTCCGGAGGTCACGTCGACTGCCAACACGGGCCGCGCCGGACCAATCGGGGCCCTTGCCGCAGCCGCTATCAGGATTCCAGTCGCCTCCGCCTCTCCCCGAGCGGCCTCAACGGCGTCATCGATCGTCGGAGCCTCGCACGTCACCTCGAACGTGATTCCTCGGTGCCACGGAATCTCGTTCTCCTCGAGCACGTCATCACGTACTCGCACCTCGGTCGTGTCAGGGCGCTCCCTGTTGAGGAGCCATGAACCAGGCCGCCCGATCGTCTTCGCCATGAGCCGGAGCTGGGACGCCGACTTGAGAACGACCTTGTAGCGACTCACCGCGTCGACGCTAGTTGAGCCTGGCCGGCTCGGGTACGAGCACGAGCTCCCCGCCGAAGACGGGAGCTACATGCCCGCCGCGGCGCGCTACCGCGAGCCACTCGCGCAGGACGGGCCGGTCGAACGTGTCCGGGACGTCGAAGTAGAGCGTCTCGACTGACGCGCCGTGACTGGAAACTCCCACCAGTTCGCCGTCGACCGGTGCGTTTGGCTGTTCTCGGAACCAGTGGACGATCGCATCGATGCTTCGCAGCGTGTCGGCGGTTTCACCGGGATCGGCCGCGACCGCGCGTTCTCTAGCAAGCTGGACGAGTTGGTCGCGCGTGTCCCAGGCGCCGAAGACCGGCGCCTCGCGGAGCCACGCATCGAACAGATCACGCCGCTCCGTCGGCGGAAACTTCCCGAACGACGGCAACTCCGCGAAGCGGTCACGCCAGCCTTCCCACTCTTCGGCCGGTATGGCGATCGCTCCGTACTTCCTCACCGGCTCGCTGGCACGGTACTGGTACGACTCGAAGGAGTCGTTCGGGTCGATGTGCGGCTGCGTCCACAGCACGTGCTTCCCTAGCCGCGACACGTGGACGTAGCCGCCGCTCTCACAGCCCGCGTATCCGCAGGCCTCGCACAGCTCGACTTGAACGGCCGGCTCGTCGAACCAATCGACCCAACTGAGCGCGTTCGACAGCTGCACGCCTTCGCAGACCAGTCTCGTCCAGTTCGGATCCGCCTGCTCCGACGACGAGAAGTCAGGCCGCCAAGCAATGAACTCCGGTGTCCTACACAAGAGCACTCACCCCAGCTTAGGTGTGGCCCGTCGCGGCTTGCCGCTCGCCGCTCGTCCTCCTTCGAGCCGACGCGGACCGCCCCTTAGATCGCGAGCGCGGGCGCAGTTACCTCACCTAACTCGCGGTTCGCGTAATGCTCTGTACGGCCCACTGAACTTGGCAGTGCGCAATCCGCAGGCTTGACGACGCGGTAGGTCGGCGCCCAAGCGTGGCAGTCTCAGTCGCCGAGCCGGCGCCGGACGGCGCGCATCGGCGTGAATGTGAGGCGGCGCGCACCGGCGATG
>WNGB01018297.1_pt1 | contig 14139 bp, 14 predicted proteins | sample 5400681 | NCBI WGS metagenome assembly WNGB01 (sample SAMN13153367, study PRJNA577476) | soil metagenome | isolation source: 115 cm soil or saprolite under grassland replicate 2 | place: USA:California | collected 2016-06-15 | reverse complement strand
AGAGACCATTAACCGGCTAAACGCCCGCCGGGCCAGGCCTGTTACCAGCCCACCGCATGGCCCGCGCCAAGGCCGGTGGCCAGGTGGCTGGACGCAAGGCCCCGGCCCCGCCGGGCTTCTCGCAGACGGGCTTCAGATAACCGCCGATCCGTGCCGCGGGTGGTGCCTGGGTGATCACCTGCCGAGGCGCGCAGATTCGGCGTTATCTCGAGCCCTCCCGTCTACGCCGCGCCTGAACTGGGCGTCTGTGCCGTAGACATGTCGCCGCCGAGCTTCCCGCAGTAGAACCCAAACCCTAAAAGCGGCACCGACAAGGGGATCGGGTGAGGCTGCGCCGGATACGCCACTCTGGATCACGTGTCTACGCCGTAGCCCGATGGACCCGAAAGCTACAGAGGAGACACCCCAAGAGGGACTCTAGATAGTTGGTGATCTGCGCAGAGCCGTCGCATCCCGGCCGGCCTGGAACCATTCCAAGCCCTCGGGCCGGAGCAGCGCCGGACAGGTACGTGCTTGGCCGGTCGGCAGTTAGCCCTGGTATCTCCTGCGGAGCCGCCGCGAGGGGGTAACAATAGGGAAGCGGTTGCCCACCGACGCCGGCTTACCCGGGGCGTGACGCGAAAAGCGTCGCCAGGCAGTGGCCGGTGACGCCCAGCACCGCCTGAGCTGCCGCCCGCTTATCCTCGGGGTGGCCGTCAACTTGCTCCCGACGGCAAGGCAACCGAACGGGGCGCCGAGTGCTTCAAAGCAGTATTATGGCCACCTTCTGCCGACTCCGGTCATGACTGCGGCGCACGGCGATGAGTTCGCCGAATACGCGGCTGCCAGCATCCCGTCTTTGCGGCGGCTGGCCCTGCTGCTGTGCCGGAACTGGCACGACGCCGACGACCTCGTCCAGGCAGCGCTGTCCAAGCTGTGCCAGCACTGGTACCGGGCCGCCGCGGCGGACAGCACCGATGCTTATGTTCGCGCCATCCTCGTCCGGGAGTTTGTCCGGGGACGGCGAACGGGCTGGGCAAGGCGGGTGAGCGTTACCGGCCAGCCGCCTGAGATCCGGGCTCCGGCGGCCGACCTGGACACCCTGCTGGACCTGCAAGCCGCCATGACGGCCCTCGCACCGCGCCAGCGCGCCGTGCTGGTGCTCCGGTATTACTGCGACCTGGACGTAACCCAGACGGCTCAGGCGCTCGGCTGTGCTCCTGGCACGGTCAAGAGTCAGACGGCCAAGGGTCTTGCCACCCTCCGGCGCACTCTGGCGCACGGCTCAGAGTCCGCTACTACCCGCCCGCCCGCCCGCCACAACTCAGCCAGCGGGCCGGACCGACTGCTCGGACGAGGTACCCGGCCATGCTTGAGGACAGCCTGAGAGCGCTCTTCACTGTTGAGGCCGGGGCGGACCAGCCGCCGTCGCATATCAGCGTGCCTGCGGCTGGTCGCAGCGCCCGCGTGCGGCAGCGCCTGCAGCGCGCACTCACTATCGGCAGCCCCCTGCTTGCGGCCGCCGCGGTCACCGCGGTGATCGCCACCTCGGTCGGCCTCGGCGGCGGTGGCGAGAGGATTGCGCGCCCGACGAGGCCGGCGATGCCGCTGGCCGTGCCGGGCGCTGCCGGCTGGGCGCGCCTGCCGAGAGCTCCCATCGCTCCCCGCAGCGAATATGCGGTCGTCTGGACCGGGAAGAAGATGATCGTCTGGGGCGGCTACTCGGGGAACACTCAGTACGGCGACGGCGCCGCCTACGACCCCGCGACCCGGACCTGGACGAAGCTCGCCGCCGGCCCCCTTGCCGGCCAGGACCTCCCCGTGACCGTATGGACGGGCAAGGACATGCTCATCTTCGGTGGCTCGGGGACCTCCGGCGCCTCCTCCGACGGCGCCGCCTATGATCCTGCGACCAACACCTGGCGCAAGCTGGCGCCGATCCCAGGCTCTCTCGGCGGCAATCTCACCGGCAGCGGCAGTTATGCGGTGTGGACTGGGAAAGTCATGGTGGCGTGGGGGTTCTTCGGGAACGGCGGCGGGGCGCATGGTAACGGCTCGCTGGCCGCTGCGACCTACGATCCGGCGGCGAACTCGTGGACAACCGGGACGGGGGCGCCAGCACAGGCTCCTTTGTTCGGTGACGCCTTCTGGACCGGCAAGCAGATGATCGTCTGGGGATCCTCAGCGGATTCCCCTGAGGGCTTCGCCTACGACCCGGCCACGGAGAAATGGTCGATGCTGCCAACCTCACCCCTCGGCCGGGCCGGGCGCGACTCGATGCTGGCCGTATGGACCGGCAGGTACCTGGTCGTTGGCGGGGGAGACAGCTCGGCAGGCCTTCAGAAGGACGCCGCCGCCTACGATCCCGCGACCCACAGCTGGATGCGCCTCCCCAATGCACCCGTGGGGTTCGAGGGAAACGGGACCGCTCCGGACATCTGGACCGCAGCCTCCGTCATCACGATCGAAGACGCAGTCCCCGGTGGCCGCCCGCTCAGCCTGGACCTCGCCACCAGAAGCTGGTCCCTCGGGCCGAAGGCGCCGGTGCCCGGACGGCAAGAAGCCCACGAATTCTGGACCGGGTCAGAAGTGCTCGTCTGGGGCGGCGGGGTTCCCGTCGGCAGCTCCTGCTGCAGGGCCGTCAAGCCGGGATACAGCTACACGCCGTAGGCCCTGAGCGGTCGCTCCCGCCCACCACCCCGCCAAGAACCCACAGACTGCGGGCCGCAGCTGTGCGTGACACCTCCCGGCCATCAAGCAGGCGACAGAACAGACAATCTGGGAGATCAACTTGCCGGGGGTGTCCCGGCAAGGGTGATCTGAGGCATTCGGGTGGTGTGGTTGGCCTGTCTGGTCCCGGGCGCGTGCCCGGCAGCGCCCGCCGCGGGCCCCCGGGGTTGTGGCCGGGGTCATCGGTAGGGGACGAGCAGCTTGTCGAGCAGTGGGACCGTGGATTGAGGGCAGATAGCTGCGCGGGCTCGCAGTGAGTCCTCCCAGCGGGTTTGGAGTGCCCCGGTGAGTTCGCGGCGCATGCTGTCGGAGATGTGGGTGTAGAGGCCGCGCATGCCCGGCACCTCATGCCCGAGACGTCGTTCCTGGAGGATGCCGGAGATTCCGTCTTCTTTACTGGTGCCCACCGTGTGCCTGAACTGGTGGCAGGTGATCTTCACCGGGGTCCCGTGGACGTCAGTCAGCTGGACACGGTCCAGCCAGATCGCCAGCTCGTCGCGGAAACGCGTGCCGGAGGTTGGCTTCTGCCCGCGTAGGTTGGCCTGGGGGGCGGGGAAGAGCCACGGCGATCCGTCAGGGTAGCGCTCGCGGACTCGCCGCTGCTGGCCGGCGATCGCCGCGGCTAGCGCCTCACTTATCGGGAAGAACGCCGGGCGGTCGCGCATCTTGCGGTTGAGCCAGGCCAGATAGGGGGCGCCGGTGGCATCGCGGACCAGGCAGTCGATGCGGTCTTGCCTGGGATCCCGGGGTCTCCTCGGATCTGGCTGACGCAACCGCGACGCTAAAAGAGCGCGACGCCGGTGAGCGCGGCCAGCCGGTCCATCAGCTGGTCCTGGAAAGCCGGGTCACGAGCTTGTGCTGCGGGCGCCTGTCGCTGCCGGTGGTACCAGTAGCCGCCGCTCACGGTTGCGGCGGCGTCATTGCTGACGGCGAGCCATGTCTGCGTGAGATAGCCCATCTGCAGATCGCCGGTTGCCGCGGGGCCGCCCATCTTGGTCGGGACCCAGCCCGGATCGACGGCGTTGCTGAGTACCTCCGGCCAGACGCGCGCGAGGGTGAGCGCGAGCGCGGTTACGTGGAGCTTGCTCTCGGAGTACGCCTGTGCGGCGTTCCAGGACCGGCTGGTCCAGTCGATATCCCGGAGGGACCCCGCACCTGCGTGATGCAGTCCGCTGCTGAGGTAGATGAGCCGATCCGGGCGGCCGATCAATCCAGTGAGCATGTAGGGCGCCAGGGTGTTCACCGCGAGAGTCTTCGCGTGACCTTCGGCGGTTGTGCAGCGGGAAGGCTCAAGGAAGACGCCGGCATTGTGGATAACAGCGTCCATCCGGCCGATCTCGTTCACCTGACCGGCGAGGTCCCGGGTCTCGGCTGCGCTGCTGAGGTCGCCGATGACGACTCCCGCGGCGTCCGCGGCGAGGTCGCTGAGCGCCGCCGCCCGCTCGCGAGTGCGGGCGTGGAGGACAACGTCATGGCCTTCACTGATGAGGACACCGGCGGCGGCGCGGCCGAGTCCGTCGGTGGAGCCGGTGATGAAGATACGGGGCACGGGATAATTCTTCCGCCGGTGGTGTGCTGGCACCGATCGGCGGCGCGGGGGCACATGGCATGCCCGCGGTCGGGTCGGTCCCAGGACGAGCAGGCACATGCACGATCGCGCCTGAGCCGCGCTGCCGCATGTACGGCTCCACCGCCTGGCTCAGCCACAGCGCGGCCCCTAGGTTGACGTCCATCATGACCCGCAGGTTCTCGGGCGTCGCGTTGACTGCCTCATCGAGGAGAAAGCCCCCGATAGTGTTCACCAGCACCTCAGGGGGGCCCGCCTCGCCGGCGATCCGGTCGATGAGGGTCTTGGCCATAGCCTGATCGGTCGTGTCGCCCACCTCGCGACGGATGCCCTCGGGCAGCTCGTCCAGTGCGTTCGGGGTGCGATCGACCGCCACCACCGTGAACCCGGCTCCTGCGAGCAGTGTCGCCGTGGCACTGCCAAGCTCGCCCGCGCCGCCCAACGAAGCCATGACGATCTCCCAGCCTTCGACCTATAACCGGAAGGCCGGATACCTTCCGCAGCGTCCTCAGGATCACCGCCGGACAGGTAAGAGACCGTCACCGGATTCCGGTGATTCTCGGACGCGGCGGGCCGCACTATCTTTCAGCCAGCCCGATGTCGTCGGCACTGAACTAGGTCACCGACAGGGTCTACCAGGCCCGGGCCTTCCTCGACCAGATCGCCAAGCCAGCTGACCCGCTGCGACCCAACGCGCGTCATTCTCTGACGCCCTGCACACCATGGAGATCATCTAGGCAGTGATGCGGTCGTCGGGCAGCGGCGGCTCGACGGTACCGGTCAGCTGAAGGAACNNCGCTCAAGCTGGGCGCCTACACCGCCTGCCCGCACGACCGCCCGCTCGCCAAAGCCGTGGAGGTGCTGAAGGCCAACTTCCGCCGTGGAGAGGCCAGGGACAGCAGGTGCTTCACGATCCGGCCGCAGGTCAGCGCGTGACATGGTTACCGCCACCGCACTGACGTTCGCCCGCGAGGGCGCGTCCGGCTCGCGGCCGGCGGCCGAGATCGTCGAGATAGTCCGCGCGGCGGGCGGTGAGATGGTCTCGCTGCATCCCTTGTAGGGTGCCAGAACTACGTCTGTATCCTCTGGCCTGCGGGTTCCCGGATGAGCCAGTTGCGGCGGAACTCGGCTTACGCTGTCAGCTCCGACCGCCAGGCCGCGTAGAACGCTCGCAGTTACCGGGGAGGTCACGCAGCGCATGCTCGTTCCGGCCGGCCGCCACCACGGTGCGGCCGCCGGCGGCGAGGACCGCCGCCGTCGCGTGACCACGCGTACCGCCCCCGTCGGCCACGATCGCCACCTTTGCGCTCATGGCGTCACCTGACCCAGGAGCGCGGCGGTGACGTGCTCGCCGAGCCGCTGCACGTTGGTGCGCATCGTGAATTCCTCCTTCTCATCTCGCCGGCCCAGCCAGGCTCGTTTCCCCGGGTCAGCATTCCGTGCGTCCGTACCGTGACCGGGCCAGGGTCTCGGGGGGGAATCACCTGGATCAGGCGAGGATCGCTCACCTGCCTGGTCACAAGACTGCAAAGGCGATCTCGGCGTCAAACGCCGACGCGGAGTCCAATAAGGCGTGTTAGCAAGGGAACGGAGTGTGATCGTCATGGCTGAAGCCACGGTTGCCGGTGGCGGCCTGGACCGACGGCGCTGGGTGCTGCTGTGGGTGATCGGCCTGGCGCAGCTGATGGTGGTGCTGGACCTGACGGTGATGAATATCGCGCTGCCGTCGGCGCAGCATGCGCTGCATTTCTCGACGGTGGACCGGCAGTGGGTGGTCACCGCGTACACGCTGTCGTTCGGCAGCTTGCTGCTGCTCGGCGGCAAGCTGTCTGACCTGCTGGGCCAGAAGGTCACGTTCCTGACCGGACTGGCCGGCTTCGCCGGGGTCTCGGCCATCGGCGGCGCATCGGTCAACTTCACCATGCTGATCACCGCGCGGGCCTGCCAGGGCGCGTTCGCCGCGATCCTGGTGCCGACGGCGCTGTCGCTGCTGACCACCACCTTCACCGACCCAAAGGAGCGCAACACGGCGTTCGGCGTGTTCGGCGCGATCGCCGGGGTCGGCGGCGCGGTGGGCCTGCTGCTCGGCGGCTTGCTCACCGAGTACCTGTCCTGGCGGTGGACGCTGTATGTGAACCTGATCTTCGCCGGGGTGGCCTTCGCCGGCGGGGCGTTGCTGCTGGGCCGCCAGCCGTCCCCGGCCCGGCCGAGGCTGGACATCCCGGGCGTGCTGCTGGAGGCCGGCGGCATGTTCTGCCTGGTGTACGGGTTCGCCAACGCGGCCTCGCACAGCTGGGCCACGCCGTCCACCTACGGGTTCCTGGCCGCCGGCGTGGTACTGCTGGCGGCCTTCGCGGCCTGGCAGACCCGGGCGGCCCACCCGCTGCTGCCGCTCCACGTGGTGCTCGACCGCAACCGGAGCGGCGCCTACCTGTCGATGCTGTTCGTCTCGGCCGGGCTGTTCGGGACATTCTTGTTCCTGACCTACTACCTGCAGCAGACGCTCGGCTACTCGCCGCTGGTCACCGGCGTCGCGTTCCTGCCGCTCAGCGGCGCCATCATAGTCGCGGCCAACCTGTCCACGATCGTGCTGATGCCAAGGATAGGGCCCAGGCCGCTGGTCGCGTTCGGGCTGCTGGCCGCGGCCGGGGGGGCGGTCTGGCTGGCCCAGCTCGCCCCGCACACCGGCTATGCCGCAGGCGTGCTCGGCCCGACCATCGTGAGCGGGATCGGCATGGGCATGGTGTTCGCCCCGGCGATCAACGCCGGCACGTTCGGCGTGGCCCCGCAGGACGCGGGAGTCGCCTCCGCGACCCTCAACGTCGGCCAGCAGCTCGGCGCCTCGATCGGCACCTCGCTGCTGAACAGCATCTTCGCCGCCGCCGTCACCGCCTACCTCACGACGCATCTCGCCTCGGCCCAGCTGATCGGCCGCCAGGCCCTGACCGGGCAGGCGCTGCTGCACGGCTACACCACCGCGTTCTGGTGGACCGCCGGGATCTTCGCCGGCGGCGCGGTCATCTGCGGCGCCCTGATCCGCAGCGGGCCGCTGGCTCAGCCGGGCACGCCGTCCCCAGCACGCGGCGCGGCGAGGGCGCAGGGCGAGGCCGAGGCCGGCCCCGCCGTGCCGGCGTGACCCCGGTGCGCGGGAATGACTTTCCGGTAGCGACTCGGCCTAGATCTTGAGGCTGGGTCACATCACGCGGCTGCTGGCCCGCGCAATCACCGGAACCAGGTGACAGCCGCTCACCTCGATGGCCAGTAGCTTCGGGCGCACTCGATACCGCCGACCGGAGGAGGCCAGGGATGCTTTCCGCCAGGACGATCTACGGGGAGATCTTCGACAACGACGAGGCGTTCCGGCTGTTCTGCTCCATCGCCGCCAGCGGGGAGGCCCAGGGCGGGTGGGAGAACGGCAGGATCGCGGCGCTGGTGCCCGGCGCACAGGCCGGCCTGGCGGCCAAGATCGCCCGGCACGGCGCGGACGAGGATAAGCACGGGCGCATCTTCACCGCGCTGCTGCGCAAGCGCGGCCTGGAGCCGGTGGCCGTGTCCCCGGACGCGGACCACACCATGCGGCTGGAGAACGCCGGCATCGCACTGGCGCACACAAGGCTACGATCCGGGGAACAGCTCACCGAGGCCGACATCGTCACCTACTTGGCGCACAGTCGGGTCACCGAGCAGCGCGCCAGCGAGCAGATGCGGGCGCTGCGCACCTACGCTGGCGGCCGGCCGGACATCGCCCGCGCGGTGAAAGTGATCTCCGCCGACGAGGACAACCATCTGGCCTACTGCCACGAGGAGCTGCTCCGGCTCGCCGCGGCCGGGCACGCGCAGGTCATCCGGCAAACGCTGCGCACGACCGCGCTGGCCGAGATCGCCATCTACCGCGACGTGAGCCTGGCGGTCATGGCGCACCTAGGCCAGATCCTGGGCTGGCCCCAGCCGAAGGCCGCGGTCCTGGCCGCGGGCATCCGGGCCGTCTATTCCTACGAGCGGCTCGGCGGGTGGCGGCGCATGGTGTCGCTGCGCATGCCGGCCCGGCGCAACGCGCTGGGCGGCCCGGTACTGGCACAGCCCAGCCACGCGTAGCGGCCAGGCCGGCTGGGGTGGCACCGTGACCAGCGCATGGGCCCGGCCAGGGGTAGCGCGGGCGGGAACGGCCCTCGTCCCCGGTCCCGGCCGGGGTCGCCGGGTCAGCCTGGCCTGGCCGCGGCTGCCCGCCGCGGTGGAGGTGGGCATCATAGTCGTCGGCTACCTGGGCTATGCCCTGGTGCGGCTGGCCGTCAGGGCCGGCCGGCCCGCCGCGTTTGCGCACGCCGCCGAGCTGTGGCGGGCCGAGCGCCTGATGCACCTGGACATCGAGCCGTCACTCTACCACCTGGCCGCGGCCCACGCGGCGCTCGCTGAGACGGCGGGCTACTACTACGGGCTGCTGCACTTCATCGTCACCCCGCTAGTGCTGGCCTGGCTGTGGCTGCGCCGGCCGGCCGCGTTCGGGCCGCTGCGCTCGGCACTGGTGCTGGCCACCACCGGGGCGAACGTGGTGTTCTGGACCTGGCCGGCCGCCCCGCCGCGGTTCTCCGTCCCGGGCATGACCGACGTCCTGGTTCGCTACCACATCCTCGGTTCGGGCGACCCGCACGGTCCTGACGGCCTGGTCAACCTGTACGCCGCCATGCCCAGCCTGCACGTGGCCTGGGCCGCCTGGTGCGCTGCCGCCGTCGTCATCGCCACCCGCGGCCGGTGGCGGCACCTGGCCTGGCTCTACCCCGCGGCCACCGCCCTCGTGGTGCTCGCCTCGGCCAACCACTTCGTGCTCGACGCCGCGGGCCTGGCCGTCATGGCCCTCGGCCTGCTCGCCACCCGCGCCACCTCGAGGCCGGATGCCACCGGCCCCGTGCCGGGCGGCGCCGGGCCGGCGGCCGCCTCGGCTGCCATCGGCCCCGGCGCGGCAACCCGCGGCCGGCGGCCGGTTATCTGGGGGCGGCGGCTGGCCCGGCGGTGGGCGTGGCCGGTCACCGGGGCCGCCGCCGCGCTGATAGCGCTGCGCGTCCCGGCTGCCTCGGCGGACGTGCGGGCGGCGCTCGCAGGCGGGCTGCGGCTGCCGTGGCTGGCCGCCGCCGCGGCCGCCGAGGCCGTCTTGGTGGCCGGCCTGGTGGGGGCGCAGCGCCAGCTGCTGGCCGCCGCCGGTGCCCGACTGCCGGCCCGGGCCGTGGCCATGGTGGTATTGGCCTCCACCGGCCTGGCCAGGCTGCTGCCCGCGGGACCGGACGCCGCGGCCGCCTGGCAGGCCGGGCAGTACCGCCGCCGCGACCCTGCCAGCAGCACCGCCGGCCTGTGGGCGGTGCTGGCCGGCGGGGTGGCCTTCACGGTCGCGGTCCTGGTCGTGCTCGCGGCGGGCGCCATAGCCGCCGCCCGCTGGTGGCTGCTTCTAGGCGGCGCCGCACCGCTAGCTGCGGTCGCCGCCGCAGCGATGGCCGCGCGCCAGGCCGGCGCGGCGGCCCGGTGGCTGGCCCGTCATGCTGGCCGGTCACGGTGGCGCTGTCGGCTGGCCACCGGCCTGGCCGGGCTGGCCCGCCACCGGCTCGGGCCACGCCGGGGCGCCGCCGCGCTGGCGGCCAGCACGCTGAGCGTGCTGGCCGAAGCCGGGCTGCTGGCCGCCGCGTTCGAGGTGGCCGGGACGCCCGTGCCGTGGCGCGGGCTGCTGCTGGCTTACGCGGCGGGCCAGCTAGGCGCGCGGCTGGTGCCGCTGCCCGGCGGGCTCGGCGGGATGGAAGGCGGCGTGCTCGGCGCGCTGGCGCTCACCGGCACCCACCCCGCCACCGCGCTGACCGCGGTCATCGTCTACCGGGTCGCCGGGTACTGGGCGCCCGGCGCCGCAGGCGCCGTCACGGCCGCTCTCCTCACCCGCCATCCGGCCTCCGCGGCCCGGCCGGTGACCCCGCTGCGCCCGCAGGCACCCCCGCCGCCGGCCCCGCAACGGCCGACCAGCCCACGGCAGGCGGCATCCGGCGCGCCGCCAGCGCAGCCAATCGCGCCCGCGGCCGGGCCCGGAGAAGGTGACCGCCATGTCGCACGCCCCGGTGAGCACGCCCCGGCCGCCCGGGCAGCCCGCCGCCGCCCCTGGCGGGACTATTGGCAGCTGGTGCCGGTCGCGCTGCTGATGTACGCGCTGGTCGCCGTCGACAGGTTCCGCCACGGCGCCCAGGCGGCCGGGCTGGTCAACGCCGTCACCATCAACAAGCTCAGCCGCCCGATCGGCGGCGGCGCCGCCCTGGCCATGAACCACTGGCTCATCCACCACCCGGTCCCGGCCGCCGCCGCAGCCGCCTACTACATGGTGCTGCAGGTGCTGGTCACCGCCGCCGCCGGGATCTGGCTGTTCGGCTCGGGGCACCCGTCGTTCCGGCTGCACCGCGGCGCCGCGGACGCACGCGCGGCGCGTCCCTGGTCAGCTCCCGGCTGTCGTGCCGGCCTGGGCATCAAGCCCGCCAGTGCTCACCCAAGGGCCTGCCCAGGCGGCCAGACGCTGCAGACAGCGGCAGGGTACGCGGCCAGCGCCCGGTCATCGCCCGATCCAGGGGTGACGGGTCCCGCCGTCCGGCACGGCTGCGGCCCCGCGCCCCTTCCCGGCTTGTCACGAGTGTCGCGGCGCGACGGTCATCGCCCGCTGACGGAAACGAAGAAGGGAACATGTCATGAGCACGCCACTCACCCGCCGCCCGGACGTCAACAGCGTGTCCGCGGAGGCCGTCCCGGCCGGCCCGTCCGCCGTGGGCGCGGCGGCCGGGTACCCGCTGCCGGTTACCCGGCCCGGCATCGGTGCCCAGTCAGCCGCCGCGCTCGTCATGCTGACCGGGCTGTGGGTCGCCATCTCGCCGTGGTTCATCACCCTCCAGTACGCAGGCGGCAACGCCACCGCCGTCAACCTGATCTCCGGGCTGGCGGTCGCCGCCGTCGGTGCCTTCGCCCTGGCCGGCCCGCGCGGGTTCGCCGGCCCGCAGCTCGGCAACGCACTGCTCGGCGTCTGGCTGATCACCGCCGGGCCCATCCTCAACCAGAAGCACCCCATCGCCGACCCGATGTACTGGTCCAACAGCTCGGTCGGCGGGGTGCTGATCGCCCTGCCCGCCGCCAGCCTGGCCGCTACCGCGCTGCGGTGGCCGGCCCGCCGCTGACCACCCGGACGGCCTCGCGCCATGTGCTCACACCAGCGCAGACCCGCAGCTCAGGAGCATGTTATGAGCCTTAGCCACCACCAGCAACACCAGCTTCACCGCATCGAGACCGGCCTGCTCCGGTCCGACCCCCAGCTCACCGCGATGCTGGGCATATTCGGCAGGCTCTCAGCGGGCGAGGTCATGCCCGCCTGGGAGCAGGTCCCCTCCAGGCAGCAAAGCATCCGACGGGCGGCTGCGCTGACCGTGACGGCGGCCACCGTCGTGGCCGACGTAATCATCCTGCTGCTCAGGGCGGTCCTCGCCCTGGTCATCGCCGCCGTCGGCACGCGTCACCGGCACCGCCTGCCGGCACCCGGGCCCGAGCGCACCAGCCGCGGCCGGGAAGCCGGCGACCGCCCAGACCCGGCAGGTCAGAACTGACCGCCGATGAGCACCAGCACCCTCATGGCCGACCCGGCGGCCGGCCGCACGGCGTGCGAGCCGCGCACCGCGTTCGTGCTCGCAGGCGGCGCCGCCCTGGGCGCCATGCAGGCCGGGATGGTCCACGCCCTGTACGAGAGCGGCATCGCGCCTGACCTGCTCATCGGCACCTCGGCCGGCGCCCTGAACGCCGCGTTCCTCGCCTCCCGGCCCGCCACCGTGGCCACCGCCGAAGAACTGGCCGCCGTCTGGCGCGGGCTGCGTCGCAGCGACATCCTCCCGCTGCGCCCGGCCACGCTGCTCAGCGGCCTGGCCGGGCGGCGCGACCACCTGATCCCCGACCGGGCGCTGCGCCGGCTCGCCGCGCGGCACCTGCAATTTGAGCGGCTGGAGCAGGCGGCCATCCCGCTGTACCTGGTCGCCTTCGACCTGCTGACCGGGACCGAGGTGCGCCTGTCCGACGGCCCGCTGGCCAACGCCGTGCTCGCCGCCGCGGCCATCCCCGGCGTGCTGCCGCCCGTCCGCTGGCGCGGCCGGCTCCTCGCCGATGGCGGGATCACCGACAACACCCCGGTCTCGCACGCCGTCGCGCTCGGCGCCCGGCGCATCTACGTGCTGCCCACCCAGAACCCGGCCGACCGCGGCCTGCCGCGCCCCCCCAGGGGCGCGCTCGCCGCCGCGGTGCACGCGGTCACCGTGCTCACCAACGCCCGCCTCCAAGATGACCTCGCCCGCTGCGCCCCGTCCGCCGAGCTGATCGTGCTGCCCGCCGTCAACCCCGGGCACATCCCGCCCACCGACTTCGGCCACGCCGGCCAGCTGATCACGCGGGCGCTCGCAGCCGCCAGGACGGCCCTCGCCGCCGGGCCGCCCAACCCGCTGGCGGCGGACACGGCCCCCGCTCGGTTGTGGCTGGCCGGATCAGACGTTGAGGCCCGCCCACATGACTGAGACCCCAGGCCGGTTCAAGAGCCTGCACTGGTTCAGGAGCCTCCTGCGCCACGGTCGCCAGGCTGCAGGGGACCGCGCTGCTGGCCGGGGTGTTCCAGATAATCATCAGCCAGGCCGGGCGGCGTACCCGCCAGGGCCAGAGCCAGGCGAGCTTCACCCTCATCCCCTGGACCAGCCTGTCAGGCTTGCGCCTGCCCAACCCATCAGGGAATTCACCCGCACACCGGGCACACGGCCAGCCACGCCGCCGGCGCTGCCGCCCCAGGAGGCTGCACTGGAAGAGACGTTCATGGAGGTCACCCGGGACGCGGCGGACGGCCGGACGCCAGCAACGAACCCCGCCGCCGCGGCGGTCGTGATGAGGCGGCGCGGCGCGCGACCGCCGCCGGGCGCCGCGGGCCTCGACTGCGCTGGCGGCCGCTGTCGGGGAACCTCATCGACCGGCGCGGGGCCGCGCTGGCTGGCCGTCTGGTCAGCCCTCGCCGCGTTCGGCTTGCTGATGAACGGCGCCGCGCTCACCGTCGGCTACTGCACCGGGATGGTGTGCACCCGCCGGATCGCCCCGCTGGCCGGGGCGGGAACGCTGACGCTGATCCTGCCGCTGAGCATCTGGGCCAGCGGGGCGCCGCTGGCCACCGCCATCACCGGCGTCGCCGCCTACCGCCTGCTGGGCGGGCTGTCGTTGCCGCCCGCGCTGGCCAGCCTGCCGGTGCTGCGCGAGACAAACCACGCAGGCCACGACAACCACGCACGCAGTGCCCGGCACCGCCACCAGACCCCGTGCCGCGGCCGGTGACACCACAGCGCCCGCGAGCTGCGCCCGATCCGGCCTCGTCGCCCGCGATGGCGCGCCTTCCTTGCCACCCTGCAAGGATCATGAGCCGGGGATGTCTGAACATCCCTTGCATAGCAATGAAAAGTGCGCCAGGCCGGCCACCCGGCGGCCGGGATCCAGCTGAGCGGCCTGGCCGCGCAGGACGCCAGGGACCTGCAGATCATTATGGCCGCCTTGGACGCCAGTGGTGAAGCGGTCAGGGACGGCAGTCGTGCTCATTTGCTAGTCCTCCTTCATGCGGATCGCGCCCGGGAACTCGGGGGGTGCCCGGGAGCTGGCTGGCTGATCGAATGCGCCCGAAGTTACTGGCCATCAAGGTGAGCGGCTGTCACACGGTGCCGGATGAACACGCGCTGCAGGCGACCGTCGTGGCGCTCGAGGAGCACGGGTTCAGTGTCGAGGTCGTCAGTGATCTCGATGCCGCGCGCCAGGCGGTGCTTGCCCGCATCCCGGAAGGCTCGCCGGTGATG
>WNGB01008940.1_pt1 | contig 14140 bp, 12 predicted proteins | sample 5400681 | NCBI WGS metagenome assembly WNGB01 (sample SAMN13153367, study PRJNA577476) | soil metagenome | isolation source: 115 cm soil or saprolite under grassland replicate 2 | place: USA:California | collected 2016-06-15 | reverse complement strand
GGCGCGATGGTGCAGACGCGGATGCCCAGCTCGGCGAGATCCCGGGCGATGGGCAGCGTCATGCCGACGATGCCGCCCTTGGACGCCGAGTAGGCGGCCTGGCCGATCTGGCCGTCGAAGGCCGCCACCGAGGCCGTGTTGACGATCACGCCACGCTCGCCGTCGGCGTTGGGCTGGTTCTTGGCCATGTGGCCCGCCGCCAGCCGGATGCAGTTGAAAGTGCCGATGAGGTTGATCTGGATCGTGCGCGTGAACTTGCCGAGATCGGCGGGCCCGCGCTTGCCGGAGGTCTTCTCGGCGGGGCCGATCCCGGCGCAGTTGACCAGGGCCTGGACCGAGCCGAAGCGCTTCATGGCGGCCTCGAGCGCGGCCGTCACGTCCTCCGCGCTCGTGACATCGCAGGCTGCGAAGAGTGCGTCCGGCCCCATGGCTTGGGCCACCTGAGCCCCGGCCGACGCCGGCAGGTCCAGCAGGGCGACGCGGCCCCCGCCTCCGACCAGCCTCTCGGCGGTGGCGCGCCCCAACCCCGAGGCGCCGCCGGTGATGATCGTGCTCGAGCCCGCAATCTTCATGAGTCCGTTCTCCTCTTCAGTTCCGGATGGGTGGGAGTGGAATTTCAGGGCTTGGAGACGACCGCGGCGATCCCCGCGCGGGGTCTCCGGTGGCGTAGTATAACAGGAGCCCTATGGACCTGCCGCGCTGGATCCGCACTCCCGCCGACCTCGAGGCCCTCGCCCGTTCCCTTGCCGGAGCAGGCTCGGTCGCCGTGGACACCGAAGCCGACAGCCTGCACCACTACCCGGGCAAGCTCTGCCTGGTGCAGATCGCGGACGACGCCGGGCGCGCGCACCTGGTCGATCCGCTGGCGCTCCCGACGCTGGCGCCGCTGGGACCGCTCTTCGCCGATGCGCGGATCGTGAAGGTGCTCCACGCGGCCGACAACGATCTGGCCTATGTCAAGCGCCTCCACGGGTTCACGGTGGTCTCGCTCTTCGACACTGCCGTGGCCGCCCGCTTCCTCGGCGCCAGAGCCCTGAGCCTCGACGGCTTGCTCAGGGAGTACCTCGGCGTGGAGCCGGTCAAGTCGAGACAAAAGGACGACTGGTCGCGGCGGCCCCTGACTCCCGAGCAGGAAGCGTATGCGCTCAACGACGTCCTGCATCTCCTCGCGCTGCGCGCGCGGCTTGTCGACGAGGTCCGCGCCAGGGGCCGCGATGGCTGGGTCGAGGAGGAGTGCGCGGCGCTGGCGGCGCTCAGCGTGTCGGACAAGGTCGCGGACCCCGACGCCTACCTCAAGCTCAAAGGGGCGAGGGAGCTGGACCGACGTGGCTGGGGGGTGCTCCGCGAGCTGCACCAGGCGCGCGAGACCGTGGCCCTGGAGCTGGACCGGCCGCCGTTCATGATCATCGGTCACGAGGCGCTGGTGGCCCTCGCGGCGGCGCGCCCTCACACCCTCGAAGAGGTCCTGGCGGTGCCGGGCTGCTCGCCCCGCGTGGTCCAGCGCGTGGGGCGCGCCATCCTGGAGGCGGTTGCTCGCGGTGAAGCCGTTTCGGAGGCCGAGCTGCCATCGCGCCGCCCGCCTCCGCGTCCCCAGGTCCCGGCCGTGATGCGCCGCCGCGCCGACGCGCTCCGCGCCTGGCGCGGCAAGGCCGCACGCGAGCTGGGGCTGGATCCCGGGGTGCTGTTTCCCCAGCGACTGATCGATCGTCTGGCCGGCGAGCCGCCGCGGGACCTGGCCGCGCTGGAACAGGTCGACGGGGTCCGGCGCTGGCGGGTCAAGCTCTCCGGCCTGGAGCTGCTCAAGGCGCTAGCTGTCCCCTGACGCCGATGCTCGGCCGGGGATCCATAACTCCGCTCTAAGGCCCTCCCACCAGAGGTATGACGGTTCGCCTGCCAGGCGAATCGCCCTCCCTCGTGGAACGTCCCTTAGAGCGGAGTTATGGGGGATCGGGGCGCCTTGCCCAGGCGCCCGGAAGGTGGTACGGGTAAGGGCAGGTCCCCGGCTTCGACTGGTGAGACCGGAGGGGAGGATCTCCGTGGCCTCCAAGTCCAGCTACCTTCGCGAGGGTATCATCGCCGGCCTCATCGGGGCAGCCACCGTCGCAGTCTGGTTCCTGATCAACGATGCGGCCAGCGGCCGCCACCCCTTCCGAACTCCCGCGCTGCTCGGCGCGGCCACCTTTCGGGGCGTGCGCGATCCCGCCGACGTGCCGACCGCGGCGCATCTCGTGGTGCAGTACACGGTGCTCCACGGCGTCGTCTTCGCGATGATCGGCGTGCTCATCGCCTATCTCATCGTCTCCGCCCAGCGCCAGCCGAGCCGTCTGCTCCTGATGTTCATCGTGCCGATGTGCTTCGAGATCTTTTTTCTGGCGATCGTGACCTGGCTCGCGCGCCCGGTGCTGAACGAGCTGGCCTGGTGGGCGATCCTGTTGGGCAATGCGCTCGCCACGGTCGGCATGCTCATCTACTTCTTCGTGGGCCATCGCGCCCTCGGCCGTGCCCTGCTTGGGCCATGGACGCGCGTGGCGGGCGAGGGATTGACCGCAGGCCTGGCGGGCGCCGTCGCGGTCGCGGTCTGGTTCCTGCTGTACGACCTGGGGGCCGGCATGCCGCTCCGTACCCCGGCCCTCCTCGGCGCCACGCTGTTCCACGGCCTCCGCGATCCGAGCGCCCTCCTGATCACGCTCCCGCTGGTGCTCGAGTACACGGCGGTGCACGGGCTGGCCTTCATCGCCTTCGGCTGGGCGGCCGCCGGCCTCCTGGCGCTGGCCGATCGGGAGCCGCGCTTGCTGCTCGGCGTCTTCATGCTCTTCTGCTGCTTCGAGGTGTTCTTCATCGCCCTCATCGCCATCCTGGCGGAGCGGCTCTTCGAGACGCCGGCCTGGTGGACCATCCTGGCCGCCAATCTCGTGGCGTCTCTCGTGATGCTCGGTTATTTCTTTCGTGGGCACCAGGTGGCGTGGCGGGAGTTCCTGGCGGCGCGTCGCTGACGAAGCCCCTCCCAGGGTGAGCCCGGTCTGCTTCACGCCCATGGCCATGCCGCGCTCGCGCGCTGGGAAGCGCTCGAGGATGGCTTTCCCGGTGGTTGGGTTCACCACGGCGAAGCCTCTTCACACCCTTAGATCACGGGCGCGTCATGAAAGCCAGGAGCTACGCGACGAAGGGAGCGAACGGTGAGCGCATTTGACTTGAAGGGACGGGTGGCCGTCGTGACGGGGGGCAACGGGGGCATCGGGCTCGGCATGGCGCGGGGCATGGCCGCGGCGGGCGCGGCCATCGTGGTGGCGGGGCGCAATCGCGAGAAGAGCAGGAGCGCCGTGACCGAGCTGGAAGGCCTGGGTGCCCAGGCCGTGGCCATCGAGGTGGACGTCACCGACGAAGCCTCGGTGAACGCGCTGATCCGCGCCTCGGCCGAGCGCTGGGGGCGTCTGGACGTGCTCGTCAACAATGCCGGCACGAACATCCGGAAGCAGCCGCAGGACTTGACCCTCGCCGAGTGGCGCCGGGTCCTCGACACCAATCTCACGAGCGCCTTTCTGGCCAGCCGCGCCGCCTACTCGATCATGAAGGCGCAGGGCGGGGGCAAGATCGTGAATATCGGCTCCATGATGTCGATCTTCGGCGCCTCCTTCACGTCGGCCTACGCGGCCTCCAAAGGGGGCATTGTCCAGCTCACCAAGGCGCTGGCGACCGCGTGGGCGCGCGACAACATCCAGGTCAACGCCGTGCTCCCGGGGTGGATCGACACGGAGTTGACCCGGCGCGCCCGGCGCGAGGTCTCTGGGCTCCACGAGCGCGTGCTGGCACGGACTCCAGCCGAGCGATGGGGCCGGGACGATGACCTCGCCGGCATCGCGGTGTTTCTCGCCAGCCCGGCCTCGGACTTCGTCACCGGGACCGCGATCCCTGTGGACGGGGGCTATTCCAGCCAGGGTTGAGTGGGATACACTCGTTCTGACAGCGTGATGAGCGTCTCCGTCCGGCTCGTCCTGCTCCTGTCTGCCCTGCTCTCCGGATGCGCGTCGGTGGCTCCGCTGGACACGGCCATCCGCCAGCCCGCGCCGCCGCTCGTCATCCGCTTCGGGGTGGACACCTTCGCCTTTCCGAACGAGAGCCGCTCGAAGAATCACGGCAAGCCGGATCTCTACGCGAACTACTGCTTCGTGATGGCACGGGCGGTAACACAGTTCCGCCGCTTCGCCCGCTTCGAGCCCACGCTGCCGCGGCTCTCGGCCGAGGCGTACACCGAGCGCGTGAAGCAGGCGACCGCCTATCCCCCGTGGCACGACCCGCTCCCCGCCGACCAGCGTGTGGTGATCCCCGGGTACGCTTCCCTCTACGAGCTCTCGCGGGATCAGGAGGCGGCCGTGAAGGCCGGTCTCCCGACCCGCCTCTGGACGCTCGTGCATTGGACCAACTGGCGCGTGGTCTTTCCCTTTCCGGGCTGGCATCAGGAGCGCGTGGCGAGCCAGACGATGGCCGAGCTGCAGGCCGGGCACTTGGTTCAGCTCCTGGTGACCAACTTCCCCGAGTGGGAGCTGAACCACACCGTCCTGGCCTACGACTACCGGATCGGCGACAATGGGTCGGTGGAGTTTGTGGTCTACGATCCCAACGATCCCTACGTTCCCGGCCTCATCGCCTTCGACCGCCACGAGCGCCGCTTCGTGGCCACGCATCTCTTCGACACGACTCCAGGGGCCATCCGCGCGTTTCGGATGTACTACTGGCCCCTGCTCTAGGGTCGTGCCCAACTTCTTTGACAGGGGGAGCCACTCCCGTGCGGCCGGCTGAGCGCATCGCCATCACCGCGGCGGGCGTGGTGACACCCGTCGGCCAGGATGTAGAGGCCTTCTGGTCGTCGCTGGTGACGGGTGCCTCGGGCATCTCGCAGATCGAGCGGTTCTCCGTCGCCGACCTGCGCGTGGGCGCAGGCGGTGAGATCAAGAAGCTCTCGCGGATCAAGTCGTGGAGCCGGATTCCGGACTGCCGCGCCACGCGCTTGCTCGTGTCCGCGGCCGACGAGCTCGCCACCCAGTCGGGCTTTCGCTCGCTTCCGGTCGACTCGGCGCGGGTAGCGGTCGTCGTGGGCACCGCCTTGGGCGGGGTCGAGGAAGGGGAGAAGGTGCTCGCCGGCGATCCGCGGCGCCGCCGGCTCCGCGGCGCCCTCTACGACTCGCCGGCGCACAACCTGGCGCGCTGGCTGGGCGCCGGGGGCCCGGTCCTCACCGTCTCCACCGCCTGCGCCTCGGGCGCGACGGCCTTGGCGGTAGGGGCGGACCTGCTCCGGCAGGGCGAGGCCGACGCGGTGCTGGCTGGCGGCTACGACATACTCTGCCGCTTCGTGATGCGCGGCTTCGACGCGCTCCGGTCGCTCACGCGCGATGTCATCCGGCCCTTCGACCGGCGCCGCAGCGGTCTCCTCTTGGGGGAGGCCGCAGCCCTCGTGCTGCTCCTGCGCGAGGGGGACGCCGGCGGTGTGCGGCTCGGCACGCTCCTCGGCTATGGCAGCGCCAGCGATGCCTCGCACATCGCCGCACCCGATCCCGAGGGGCGGGGGCTCGAGCGCGCGATCCGGGCCGCCCTCGAGCAGGCGGACGTGGCGCCCGCCGACCTCGACTTCGTCAGCGCGCACGGCACCGGCACGCCGATCAACGATCGCATCGAGACGGCGGCGCTCAAGCGCGCGCTGGGCGCTCGCGCCCGCGCGATCCCGGTGAACTCGATCAAGCCCAACATGGGGCACACCATGGGGGCGGCGGCCGCGCTCGAGGCGATCATGTGCCTGCTCGCTTCACGTCACGGGTTGATCCCGCCCACCCTTCATCTGGAAGAGCCCGATCCTGATTGCGACCTCGACTATGTGCCCGGTCGAGCCCGGGCCGCACGCCCCCGCGTCAGCCTGAGCACGTCGCTCGGCTTCGGCGGCTGCAACGCCGCGCTCGTGCTGGAGGGCGCCGGCTGATGCGCGCTCCCGCGCTCCGCGCGCTCGGCTTTCTGTCGGCCTCGGGGCGGCGCGCCGACGCGTCGCCCGAGGACGCGCCGGGTGGGGTACCGGGACGCCCGGTGCTGTCGCTCGGCCGGCCCGGGCCTCGCGACGACCGCCTGAGACGTGCCACGCGCGAGTGCCTGCTGGCGCTTGCGGCGGTGGAGGCCATGCTCGAAGATGGGAAGGCAGGACGGAGGGCCATCGCCGGGGAGCGCACGGCGCTCCTCTATGCGACGGCGGCGGGGTACGCGGCCTCCAACCGGGGCTTCATAGAGGCGAGCGGCGGGAGCATCCATTTCGCCTACACGGCCCCCGCCGTCGTCCCGGCCGAGGTGGCCATCGAGTTCGACCTGACCGGGCCCTACTCGATCTTTCTCGGGGGCCCGCCCGCCACGCTCCGCGCGATTTGGCAGGCGGCGATCCTGTTGGACTCCGGCGCCTGTGATCGCGCGCTGGTGCTGGCGGTGGAGACGTTCGAGGAGTGCGCCGATCTCTACGCGCGCGCGCATCGGCTGACGGGCCGGCCGCTGGTCGAGGCGGCCGGCTGTCTCTGGCTCGAGCCCGGTCGGGGGCACCTCATCTTCGATTCGCGGCGCGGGGGTCGGCGACGCGCCAGCGCGCGTTGCGAGCTGGTCGGGGAGATGTTCGGCTGCGAGCCGCTGGCGGGGCTGGATCGCTGGCGTCGCGGGCTGGCCTCGGGGCCGCTCGAGCTGGTGGGGACCTGGCGCGGCGAACAGGCCCGGCTCGTGTGGAGTGAGAGCCCATTGGCAGTGTCTGCGAGCGTCCCGCGATAGGGAGCTGTCGGAGGAAAGTTAGGAGGCGTGCAGGATGACCCAGAAGGAGGTCCTGGATGATCTCAAGGCTATCGTCGTCGAGCGGCTCCGGTTCGATCCGCGCCGCGCCGCGGAGATGACGCTCGAGACCACGCTGCCCAAGGGTGTGGAGGGATCCCTCGAGCTCGACTCGCTCGATTTCATCGAGCTGTCGGTGGCCATCGAGGAGCGCTTCGGGATCATGATCGACGAGGCCGAGGACCTGGCCGACGAGTTCCTCTCGCTCGACAGCCTCTCCCGCTTCATCATGGCCAAGACCGGCCAGCGGTGAGCGTCCCTCATGACCGGGCGCGCGTCCGGCGTTCCCCGCATCGTGGTCACCGGCCTGGGTATCGTGAGCCCGTTCGGCGCCGGGCTCAAGACGTTCTGGACCGGGCTCTCCGCCGGCACCTGCGTGATCAAACCCGCCACCCTGGTCGAGACCGAGGGATTCCGCTCGCGCATCGCGGCCGAAGTGCCGGCAGACGCCCTGGCGGCACTCCCGGTGTCCCGCCGCCGCTCCCGCGCGGACCGGCTGGGGCTGGCAGCGGCCTTTGAAGCGCTCGCCGACGCCGACCTCAACGGCCGCGACCGCGCGCGGGCCGCGCTCATCGTGGGAGCGGTGGGCGGCGGCATGTACGAGGGCGAGGCGTGGTACTGGGAGGAGGTACGCAGCGGCAGACCGTCGCCCAAGATCGGCGCCCTCCGCTCGATCCTGCCTTTCTCTCACGCCGAGACCCTGGGTTTCCGCCTGGGCCTCGACGGCCCCAAGGAGACGTTGGTCATGGCCTGCGCCTCGGGCGCGGCCGCCATCGCCATGGGCGCCGACCTCATCCGCGAAGGCGTGGTCACCGCGGCGCTGGTCGGCGGCGTCGATGCGCTCACGCGCATCTGCTTCATGGGTTTCAACGCCCTGAGACTGCTCGACCCGGAGCCGTGCCGGCCCTTCGACCGAGACCGGCGCGGCATGTCCATCGGCGAGGCTGCCGCCTTCCTGGTGCTGGAGGATGCGGAGTGCTGCCGCGCGCGTGGGGGTCGCGTCTACGCGAGCCTCCTCGGCGCCGGGATGACCACCGACGCCCATCACGTGACGGCGCCGCATCCGGAGGGGGAAGGGATGATCCGCGCGATCACGCAGGCGCTCGAGGCGGCGCGGATGGGTCCGGGAGAGGTCGGTTACGTGAACGCCCACGGCACCGGCACGCCCCAGAACGACCGCACCGAGGCCCTGGCCCTGCGCCGCGTGTTCGGCGACGGCCGCGTGCTGGTCAGCTCCACCAAGTCCCTGGTCGGGCATACGATGGCGGCCGCGGGCAGCGTGGAGGCCGTCGCCACGGTGCTGGCGCTCCAGCATGGAATCCTACCGCCCACCGCCAATCTCGTGAACACGGATCCCGAGATCCCGTTCGACTGCATCCCGCGCGAGGCCAGGCCCGCGCCGGTGGCCGTGGCGCTGTCCAACTCCTTCGGTTTCGGCGGCCAGAACGTCAGCCTCATCTTCAGCCGTGGGGAGAGCTGAGCGGTGAGCGAGCGGCGACGGGTGGTGATCACCGGGATGGGCACCGTCAATGCCGCCACCTCGGGGGGGACTGAGGCCGTGGCGGGAGCCCTCGCCCTCGAGCGGTCCGCGATCGCGCCCGTGAGCTTCCCCGTCGAGGGCGCCCGGAGCCGTCTGGCCGCCCAGGTCGAGGACGGCACGCTCACCACGCTCATCGGCCGTGAGCGAGCCCGCCGGCTCTCGCGCATCTGTCGGCTCACCGTGGCGGCCTGCGAGCTGGCGGTGCGAGACTCGGGCGTGGCCGGCGGGACGGGGCTCGGCATCGTGGTGGGCACCGAGCACGGTGATTTCCGCTCCAGCGAAGAGTTCGCTGCCGGCTTTCTCCGTCGTGGCCCCACGGGGCTCTCGCCCATGATCTTCCCCAACACCGTCATGAATACCATGGCGTCGGTGGCGGCGATCGGGATCGGGGCCAAGGCTCCTACCGTCACGCTCAACCAGCCGACAGTGGCGGGCGACCTGGCGATCGCGCGCGCGGTGGCGCTCATCGTAGCAGGGCGGGCGGAGGCGGTGGTAGCTGGCGGCGTGGACGAGATCTGCGAGGTCGTCTACCGTCGGTTGGCTGAGATGGGGGTCCTCTCGCCAATGCGCGGCGGTGGAGCCGAGGGGTGCTTTCCCTACGATCCCGCCCACAATGGCCCGGTCCTCGGCGAGGGCGCCACCTTCCTCGTCCTCGAGGATCTCGTGTCCGCTCGCGCCCGCGGCGCGACCATCCTCGCCGAGGTGGTGGACGCGGCCTGCGGTAATGTGCCCGCCGCCCCGCACAGCGCACGGCCGGCACGCCCCGACCACGGCTCGCCGGTGTGCCGTCTTCTCCGGTCCCACGGCGAGACGTGGCCGGGCTTCAGGCGCTGCTACGGCTCGGGCAACGGGGATCCCGGGGTCGACGACTGGGAGCGCGCGCTCCTCGCGCGCGAGCTCGGCGGGAGAATCGGGCGAGGCCTCGTCCCGCCCGTGTCGCTGGCCCCGCTGTTCGGCCAACACGCCGGGCTCGGCGCCCTCCGCGCGGGCGCGGCAGCCCTCGACGCCTCGCGCGGGATGGGACGGGTGCTCGTGCACGGCATCGCCCGCGGCGGCTGCCGCACCGCCCTCGTCGTGGCCCCTCCTGGTTCGAGGCGCGGATCATGAGCGATCATCTGATCGTCATTCCCGTCTTCGACGAGGCGCCGACCCTCGAAGCGATCGTGAGCCGGGCGCGCCGTCATGGGACCGTGCTCGTCGTCGATGACGGCTCCTCTGACGGCAGCGGGGCCGTGGCGGGCGCGGCGGGTGCCGATGTCCTCCGGCTCCATCGCCGACGCGGCAAAGGCGAAGCGCTCCGGCAGGGTTTCCAGGCAGCGCTCGAGCGGGGCGTGGACCGCGTGGTCACCCTCGACGGAGACGGCCAGCACGATCCCGGCGATATCCCGAGCCTGCTCCGGGCGGCGGCCGACGCGCCCGGTGCCCTCGTCATCGGCGGTCGGCTCGGCGGGGACGGCGCGCGCGTCATCCCGCCCGGCCGGCTCGCCGCGCTTCGCGTCGCGGGCTTCTTCATCAACTGGATCACGGGCACCTTCGTGGCCGACACGCAGTCAGGCTTCCGGGTGTATCCGGCCGGACTGCTCCAGGCGGTGACGCCGCGCCACGGCGGCTTCGTGCTGGAGACGGAGATGCTGATCCGCGCCGCGGCGGCGGGCTGGCGGCTGGTGGAGGTGCCGATCACCGCCGCCGATGTGCAGGGCCGGCATAGCCGCTTCCGGCCGGCGCGCGACGGCATCGCGGTGGGCGCCTATCTGGCGCGCTGGATCCTGCGCCGCTGGGGGTGGGAGCTCTCGACCGTCGCGGCAGCGCTCCTCCGCCCCTTTACCGCCGAGCGACGCCGCCCGCGCCATCGCGCTCAGGCGGCGTTCGCCGCGCCCCACCGCGACAACCCGGCCGCCTGGGCGCTGGCCACGGGCGTCTTCACGCTCGACTGCGTTGTGGAAACTTGGCGTGGCTGGTGGCGGGACCCGCGGGCGCGCCGCCTGAGAATGGCCGGGACCGCAACGGCCGCCACGCCGGTGCTGCTGGCGCTCGCCCTGGTTCACCCGCTGCTCTCGCGGCGCGGGCTCGACTGGCTGGCGGCGTTCGCCCGGCGGGTCTATTCCCAGGAAGGTCTCGCCCGGCTCCTCCCCGAGGCAAGTAGGGCGCGCGCGCGACCCGCCGCGCATCCCCGGCGCGCTGACTACGACGTGCTCGTGGTCGGCGGCGGGCCCGGCGGCGCCACCGCGGCGACGCTCCTCGCGCGCGGGGACCTCTCGGTGGCCCTCGTGGAGCGCGAGGGTTTCCCGCGCTTCCATGTGGGCGAGTCGCTGCTTCCGGCCAACGTGCCGGTGCTCGAGCGCCTGGGCGTTCTCGACCGCGTCCGGCAGCATGGCTTCATCACCAAGTACGGCGCGTCCTTCCACGACCAGGAGTCGGGGCTCGAGTACACGTTTTACTTCCGCGAAGGCCGGCCGTGGCCCCACTACAGCTTCGAGGTCCCGCGCGCCGAGTTTGACGAGATCCTGCTCGACCACGCCCGACGGCAGGCGGGCGTCACGCTCCTGCAGCCGGCCTCGGTGGAGGAGGTCGGATTCGATCCCGACGGGGTCGACGCGCGCGTCAGCGAGGGCGGCGCCACGCGAGAGATCCGGGCGCGCTTCCTGGTGGATGCGAGTGGGCGTGACGCCTTCCTCGCATCCCGCCTCGGCCGACGCCGGCCCGTGCCGGGGCTCGGAAAGGTGGCCATCTTCGCCCACTTTCGCGGCGCGCGGCGCTGGCCGGGGCGCGACGAGGGCAATATCCGGATCTTCATCTTCGAGGACGGCTGGTTCTGGTGGATCCCGTTCGCGGGAGACGTGACGAGCGTGGGCTGCGTGCTTCACGCGCGCACGGTGCGCGGGCGCGAGGGCTCGCTCGGGGAGCTCTTCGACGTCATGATCCGGCGGTGTCAGCGCGTGAGCGAGGGGCTCGAGAGCGCCCTGCGGATCACGGAGGTGCATACGGCCGCCAACTTCTCCTACCAGGTGGAGCCCGTGGTGGGGGACCGCTTCCTCTGCGTGGGCGACGCCGTGGCCTTCGTGGACCCGATCTTCTCCTCGGGGGTCTACGTGGCCATGCAGTCGGCGGAGCTGGCCGCCCCCGAGATCCTGCGCGCCTTCGGCGAGGACCGCTTCGCGGCCGCCCGCTTCGCGCGCTACGAGCGGCGGTTCCGCAAGGGCACGAGCCCTTTCATCCGCTTCATCAGGAACTACTACGAGCCGGCCTTCCTCGATGTCTTCCTCCGGCCGCGGAAGGTGGCGGGCATGCTCGACACCGTCACCGGCGTCCTGGCCGGCGGCGCGTTCGTGCGCGTTCCGCTCCGGATGCGCCTCTCGCTGGAGGTGTTCTTCACGATCGTTCGCTTCAACCGGTGGGTGCGCCGGCGCCACGGCCGCCCGGTCGAATCGCGCCTGGAATGGTGACGCGCGCCTATTCCGTCGAGAGCGGCTCGCGATGAACCTGCGCGCGCTGCTCCCGCGCGGTTATCTCTTCACCGTGCTCGGCATCGCCGTGGGCGTCGCCGGGCTCGTGGCGCTCGGCGCCATGGCCGAGCGCATCAGCCGGTTCATCGAGGGCGGCGATCGCTTCGTCCTGGGCCAGATCTCGGTGGCCGGCGAGGGCATGGGGATGGGCGCGGGGTTCACGGCGGGCGGGCTGCTCCGCGCCGCCAAGATCGCCGAGATCGCCCGGGTCCCGGGTGTTGCCTCGGTCCAGCCGCAGATCATGCTGCCGCTCAAGACCTCGACCTCGCAGTTCCTCACCTTGACCCAGGAGCTGGTGCTGGGGCTCGACCCGAGCGTTCCCATGCCGAACCGGAATTATCACGAGCTGCCGGTCCGGGCCGGGCGCTTCCTCGAGCGGGTTGACCGGGGCGTGGTCGTGGTGGGGTCCGACTTCGCGGCATCGCGGCGGCTCCGGGTCGGCTCCGTGCTGACCCTCGGCGGTATGGAGTTCAAGGTGATCGGCGTGCTGGACAAGACGTTGACCGCGCCCGATCGCTTCGCCTTCGTCGCCATCGACGACGCGCGGGACCTCTGGCTGCGGCGCGACCCCCTGCTGATACAGGTGTTCGGCGCGGGTGGCCTCGGCCGGGCCGATCTGAACTCGGGCGCCGCCGTGGGATGGGGGCCCGGGGAAGATCCCGATGCTCTCGCCCGCCGCATCCAGGGGTCGGTGGGCGGCGTCAACGTCACGATTCCCGGCGAGCTGAGCCGCCTCCTGCGCGAATCCACCGCGTTCTTCTCCGCCCTGCTCTTCGGCATCGGAGCGCTCGGACTGGTGATCGGCGGCCTGTCCCTCTCCAATACCGTCACGGCGGCGGTCTTCGAGCGGATCCGCGACTTCGGGATCAAGCGCGCCCTCGGCGCGACCGACCTCCAGCTCCTCCGGGAGGTGCTGGGTGAGGCGCTCGGCGTGAGCCTCTCGGGAGGCGCGGCCGGGGTCGGACTGGCGCTCGGCATCGGCTTCATCGTGGACGCGCGGGTGATCCGCCAGGGTCAGCAGCTCTTCTTGTTCTCGCCACGGCTGCTCGTCTTCGCCCTCGCCTTCGCGCTCATCCTGGGCGGGCTGGCCGCGGCGTACGCGACCCTCCGCATCGTGCGCCTCTCGCCGGCCGAAGCCATCCGCCGCGGTACCTGACCATGCTGGTGCGCGCCATCGGGCTCGAGAAGTCCTATCGGGGCGCGGGCGGTCGGCCGATCCGAGTCCTGGCGGGCGTGGATCTCGAAGCCAAGGCCGGAGAGTTCGTGGCCGTCGTGGGCGCCTCCGGGTCTGGCAAGTCCACGTTCCTCAACCTCCTGGGCCTGCTCGAGCCGGCTGACACCGGCGAGATCTGGTTCGACGACCTGCGCGTGAGCCATCTTTCCCGCCCCGCCCAGGCCCACGTGCGCGGGGCCCGCATCGGCTACGTCTTCCAGTCGTTCCTGCTGATCTCCGGGATGACCGCGCTCGAGAACGTCCTCCTGGCGACCCGCTATATCGGGCGCGACCGGCGCTCCGCGCTCGCCGAGGCGGTGACGCTCATGGAGCGCCTCGGCGTCGTCCACCGGAGCGGGCACTATCCGGCTCAGCTCTCCGGCGGCGAGCAGCAGCGGGTGGCCTACTGCCGGGCGGTCCTCAATGCGCCGCCGCTGGTGCTCGCCGACGAGCCCACCGGAAGCGTGGACGATGAGCACGCCCGGGTCATCCTGGCCGAGCTGCACGCCCTCACGCGGGAGCGGGGGACGTCGGTCATTCTGGTCACACACCGGGCCGAGGCCGCCGCGGAAGCCGACCGGGTGCTGCGGCTCCACGACGGGCGGCTCGAGCCTGCATGAGGAGACCGAGATGAAGACACGAGTAACCGTGTACGCGGCAAGCGCCGTGCTGCTCATGGCGGCCTCTGGGCTGGCCCAGTTCGACGATCGGACGCGCGTCTTCAACGCGCCAATGGACCGGGTCTGGACGGTGGCCCGCTCGACGCTCAAGGGGCTGGGCTGGGACATCGACAAGGAAGACCACGAGGTGGGCTGGATCCGCACGGACTCACGGCGCATCGAGGGCGACGATTTCGGCGTCTATGCCAAGGGTACCAAGCACCGCCTGCGGGTGGTGTTGAGGAAGCTGGAGGGCGCCAAGACCGCCGTCACGATCGAGCGTCGCGTGTGGAGGGAGGAACGGATCCTGTGGATGGACAAAGACCAGGATCTGTCGACGACCGACCATCGCCTGGAGCAGGAGATCCTGGCCGCGATCGGC